>Ga0134128_10000481_pt1 | contig 55815 bp, 51 predicted proteins | sample KB31754_FD_96462 | JGI IMG/M metagenome (GOLD analysis project Ga0134128, IMG submission 96462) | Terrestrial soil microbial communities with excess Nitrogen fertilizer from Kellogg Biological Station, Michigan, USA - KB3-175-4 | ecosystem: Environmental > Terrestrial > Soil > Unclassified ... | reverse complement strand
GTGGCGCTCGCGACACTGACGCTCCTCGTATTCTGGAACGGCGATGCGTGGGTCGCGCAGGCCAACCTCGGCCGGTACGCACGCACAGGCAAGCTGGACGTTCAATATTTGGCGCGCGGTCTTTCGCCGGACGCGTATCCCACACTGGTCGAGGCGCTTCCGCGTGTTGCGGAGCCTGAGCGCGCGCAGCTTGCAACCGCTCTGGCAAAGGAGTACGCGCGTCGCCACGACCTGCGTCCGACGCAGAGCTGGTACGAGTGGAATCTGAGACGCGCGCGCGCTCGGAGCCTTGTCATAGTCAGTCCTCCCGCGAATAATCCTCCGACGTTATAGCTTTCGGTCTGGAGGAGTTTAAATGACAGACCAGACAGCGGAGCAGCCGCCCGAAACACTCGAGGGCTGGTACGTTCTGCACCAGATATACAGAATCGACCGGGAGCGAAACACGCCGGCCGGCACGGCCGAGAGCGAAGTTTTCGGGCCCGCGAAGGACGCAGGGCAGGGATGGAGCGAGGCCGTCGCACTCATCGGATCCACGTCCGACGTGATGTTCATGCACTGTCGGCCCACGCTCGACGCGATTGGCGAGATTCAGCGAGAGCTTGCGCGGCAGCCGTGGATGCGTCGTCTCGTGCCCACTTACTCGTTCTTGAGCGTTACCGAGGCCGGTCTCTATCACATGACCGCGAAGATCGCGGACGAGGCGGTCGCGCGCGGCGGCACGGTGGGCGACGCGGACTACGTCGCTGCCGTGAGGGCAAAGGCGGAATCCGAGCGCAGCAACCCGTACGTCCAGCGGCGCCTTTATCCTCAGCGCCCCGAGGCGATGCCGTACGTGTCGTTCTATCCCATGTCCAAGCGGAGAGATGTGGGTCAGAACTGGTATTCGCTTCCGATCGCCGAGCGCAGCCGGCTGATGCACGAGCATGGCCTGAGTGGGCGGCGTTACGCGGGTCGCGTTCAGCAGGTGATCACCGGCGCGATCGGCTTCGACGCGTGGGAGTGGGGAGTGACGCTGTTTGCCGGCGACCCGCTCGATTTCAAGAAGATCGTATCGGACATGCGATTCGACGTGGCGAGCGCGGAATACGCCGAGTTCGGGCCGTTTTATGTAGGAAAAGTGGGGGCGCTTGCCGAGGTGCTGGGCGGGTAGACGGTCGGGGAGGGTTCGACTAGGTTTAAAGACTGTACCGTGGAGCGATCCGCGGACGGGATGTGGCGCAGCCCGGTAGCGCACCTGAATGGGGTTCAGGGGGTCGCAGGTTCAAATCCTGTCATCCCGATATTGGAAGTCATTGAATCACACAATCTTAGAAATTGCTTCCAGCCCCCGCGTACCTCCGTATGTGGGGGCTGGCGTATGTACGGGGGTTTGTGTTGCGCAAGTCGCATCGGCCCGACCGACGTGTTGTGCGGGCGCGTGAGCGTAGTCACATACACGCAGTGTATGCCCGCGCGTTGACATTGAAGAGACCAGGCACACGCCTGGTCTTTTTCCTATGCAGCTAATCTCTCTTCGCCACCGAAGTAGTCTGGTCCAACTCTCACCATCCGGTTGATGCTCGCCGGCCCACGTTTGATCTGGGCCGAATGAGCAGCAAAACCGGCGACAGGCGAAAGAGACGGGTTGCCTGCAGCGCGAACAGGAATCACGCCCGTTGCCGTAGACGACCGCGTGCGGCACTACGTATTTGTTTTCCCCCAAGGCTTGACTTTACGGCGGGTGTGGTGAAATATCAACATAGAGTGCTGAAGGATCAGCACACCGACTGCCGCGGAGAAATATGCTCAGAAATCTGTTCGTCATTGCCACCGTGTTCAGCCTCCCTCTCGCGGCGCAAAAGCCTGCCGACGCTGGCATCGCGAAGCTTCAACACGACCTTCCCGATTGGATGCGGCAGGGGGATATCCCCGGAGTATCCATCGCAGTCCTTCGTCATGGAAGGACGGCATGGGTTGGTAGTTACGGCATTGCCAATAAGGCCACGCAGCAGCCTGTGACGGATAGGACTCTCTTCAATGCTGCGTCCCTCAGCAAGACCGTCTTTGCGTACACCGTCCTTCGTCTGGTCGACCAAGGCGCGATCGGCCTTGATACTCCATTGACTCACTACGTTCGTAACCGTCCTAGCCATGACCCACGACTTGATAAGGTTACCGCGCGCATCGTTCTCAGCCACCGCACTGGATTCCCCAATTGGCGCGCCGATGCCAAGGACGAGTTAAGAATCTATTTTGATCCGGGGTCCCGCTTCAGCTATTCCGGTGAAGGAATGGTATATCTGCAACACGCCGTGGAGGCCGTTACCGGTAAGCCGCTCAATCAGGTCGTTACCGAGCAGGTCTTCCGGCCACTCGGCATGACCGAAAGCAGTTACACCGCGCGTCCTGATCTCGCTGTCAACTTCGCGACGGGCTACTCACCCGATGGCCACAGCGTCATGCTCTTTCAGAATACGGAAGCGAACGCCGCTGCCAGCCTCAATACAAACGCGCATGACTACGCCCTGTTTCTCGAAGCTGTCCTCAGCGGTCGCGGCCTCAAGCCGGCCACGCTTCGCGAGATGGAGACGCCAGAAATTGCTGTGGACCCAACCTGCACGAACTGCCTCGATGCCGCGCCCAAAAAGCTCTCCACTGATCTCTTTTGGGGTCTCGGTTGGGGTATCGAAAAGAACTCATCAGGCACCTATCTCTGGCACTGGGGCGACAATGGAATCTTCAAGGCGTATGTCGTTGCCGATATCCGGCGCCGTTCCGCCATCGTTTTCTTCGACAATAGCAGCAGCGGTCTCTCCATTGCGAAAGCTGTCACGCAGACCGTCCTGGGCGGGGATCATCCTTCTTTCGGCTGGCTAAACTACGACACCTACGACTCGCCCAACATGCGCTTTGCGCAAGACCTCACGACGCACGGCGTCCAGCAGGCACTGCAGGATTTTGCCGCCGATATCGCAACCGGCATGGTCTCCGAAAGCGCCGTTAACAATGCGGGCTACCAACTACTCCGTGAAAAGCAATTTGCTGATGCGATCACTCTTTTTCAGCGCAACGTAGACGCCCATCCGGCGTCATCGAATACTTACGACAGTCTTGGCGAAGCGTACATGGACGACGGCGAAACCGAACTTGCTATCAAAGATTACGAAAAGGTACTCTCGCTAAACCCGAATAGTAGCAATGCCAAAGCCATGCTTGAAAAGCTGCGCGCATCCGTCAAACCTTAACGCTACCCGCTTCGGACAGCGCGGGGTTGTTGCGTAGCTGACTGGAAAGCGTGTGGGCGGGACACCGTCTCGCGGCTTGGAAACGCGCTTTGACCGGAGTTAGCGGGAGGCTCTACTGAATCGCTCATCAACCCATCGGCCATCGACGCCAGCCGTCATGATCGCGACGTGTTGCGTCGAGCATCAGCGCATCCTACATCACCGAGGCGAAGTGGCAGATCCAAGCCGGACCCGACTATTCCGCCCTGCCGACGGGACTCGCCGATCTCATCGCGACGTGCACACGTTCTTTGAGCTGGGGGCGATAGTGCGACCGGTCATCGTGCTTGCAGCAATCCTGCTGGCGGCGCGCCGTTGAAGGAACATGCATTCGTCGATCGAGGAACTCCCGCGATCCCCGCCGACTACGGGCCCTTCGGCATCACTAACGTGCACGGCAAGCTGTTTGTCACGTACGCGAAGCGTCTGCCTCCGGAGAACAAGGACGATCTCGCCGGGCTGGGCAACGGCTTCGTGAGCGTGTTCAAGCCGGACGGATCGTTCGTTGAGCGTTTCGCGTCGAATGGCGCGCTCAACTCTCCGTGGGGTGTCACGGTGTCAGGCCCAGCATTTGGACGATTCAGAAATGCTATCATCATCAACAACTTTGGTGACGGTCACATCAATGCGTTCGCGCGGCGCGGGGCCTTCCTCGGCCAACTTCAAGGACGCGACGGAAAGCCGTTGGTCGTCGACGGCATCTGGAGTGTGCTGTTCCCTGACCGCGATCTGAGCTCGATCTTCAATCCAGGCGTGCTCTACTTCGCCGCCGGCCCGGATGACGAGAGCCAAGGCACGTTTGGCTACATTCAGGCGCGCCATTGACGTCTGACAAAGCAAGATCCCGAGTTTTCAGCATCGACACGACGACGCTCACCGGGAGTGCAGCCGAAAAGTGAGCAATTAACTATAGATATCGAGCACGGTTTCATCGCCCTTCCAACCACCGAGTGCTGTGACATCGTGAAATGGCGAGTGCGTTTGCCCGTTGCCGATCTACTGACGTACGCATGCCACGGAGTCCATCCAGCCTCTTCTGCCGATGTACGCGGACGCCGTGGTTTCATGCCCCTGTTCGCTCCCGCGCTTTCGCTCAGCGATTATTTGTCATTGCCCGTTTCCGCGTGCCGCCCCGCACGTATTTTTCGCCCCAGTTCTTCATCGCCAGAAGAATCGGCCCGAGTTCCCGGCCTTTCGGCGTAAGAAAGTACTCCAGCCGGGGTGGGTGCATCTCATACGTACGGGTTGCAATGACACCATCGCCCTCGAGACTCTTGAGCCGCGCCGAGAGGACGCTCGGCGTGAGACCGGGCAGCGTTGCCTCGAAGTCCTGAAAGCGGCGCGCGTTGTGTCGAAACAGGTCGCGCAGAATAAGAATGGCCCACCGGTCACCTATGATATCGAGTGTGCCTGCAATCGGGCATTTGAGGTCGTACTTCCTGGCCATCGCGTTTCCTCCCGGGCAACCTGACGTTGTTCCAGCTCTCACGCTTGACAAACTGGACTCAGTCACTAGTAATTAGCTAATCACTAGTAGATAGATAGTCACATTATTGACATTTTGCAAGGGGTTTCGATATGCCGCAGAGTGTAATCTTTCTGACTGATATGGCGCTCGGGTATCTCGCATGGGGCCTTCTCATCGCGACGTACGTATGGTCCCGGCTCAAGGCGATGGATCGCGTGGACGCGCACCGCGCGATTGCGACGTTCAACAGTTTTCGTTTCTTCGGGCTGATTTTCCTGCTGCCCGGCTTTGTCGGACCGAACCTACCGGCGGCCTGGGCCGCAACAGCAGCGTACGGAGATCTCGCCACGGCGTTGCTCGCGATCGTGGCCCTGCTCACAGCGCGCCGACGTTTCCTCTTCTGGCCCCTCGTCTGGGCATTCAATCTGGTCGGTATCACCGACCTGATCGTGGACACTGTGCTTGCGTCGAGGATGGATCTGCCTTCGATGGCTGGTCAGCTCGGGGCCGGTTACGCAATCCCGATTCTCTACGTCCCCGCGCTGTTCTGGATGCACGTTGTCGCGCTCTGGCTACTGCTGCGACCTGCGCGAGCGAGGGTTCGGTCGGCCGACGCGTCCATGACACTCGCCCGCGATTGACACGCGACTATTTGGTCACCCGCATTTCCTAGCGGTGGACGCGGAGCTGCTCGAGATCGATTTCGCGCTACTGTCCCGGCGGCAGCGCGTCCCAGATTCGCGCGTCTTCCATCCCAAGTACCCACGCCGAGAACCCACGCAACGTCTTCGCTCGTGCGAGATCTGTCTGGGCCGCGAATGAGCGCGCATCGTCGAGATATACCCACTCGTTGATGTCACCCACCATCGCGGATCCGTACGACGCCTTCTGAACATCGTCCCACTTTACAGTGCCGCCGGCGCGCTCAATGATGTGCACGCCCCATGCGTTGCTCACGCTCGCGCCGCCCACGCCCGCGCGCAGGGGCGACAGCGGGTCGGCCTGCACGAACCAGTGCGTGCCGTATAGCGGCACGCCGAGCGATAGCTTCTCGGCGGGAATGAATCGCAGCGCGTAGTCGACCGATGCGGTCATCCACGGCAGGCCGGCGACAGGGCCGGGCGGAGTGCGCCGCGTGTGCTCGTCGTACGTCATCCACGACACGAAGTCGGACGCGCTGGCGAGTGGAGCGAGATCGTACCCGCCCCGCCAGCTGTCGAACATCCAGCGGTTGTACGCGGTCGGTCCAGCGAGATCGCCTGCGCGTGGAACGATTGCGATGCTGATCCGGAATCCGGCATCGTGCAGAGCGCGCGACGCGGCCTGATACCAGGCAGTAAATCGGTCCTTGTCGGCGATACTCACGTCCTCGATGTCGAACTGAATGCCCCAGTACCTGTCCCGCTGGCATAGCGCCACGAGCGCGTCTATCGCGCGCTTCCTGGCAGTGGAGTCGATGAGCAGCTTGTGCAGCTCGACCTGGTTGAAGTTCTCGTTGACGACAAGAGGCATGACTTTCACGCCGTGTCGCGCAGAGAGAGTGATCACCGCGCGATCCACCTCGCCAAATACGACGCCAAGGCTGTCCACGGAGAACGATTGCGGACCGACGATCCCGATCTGGTCAACGTGTTTTGCGAAGCTGTCCCAGCTTGCTTCACTGTCGACGTAGTAGAAGAGACGGTCGGCGCGTGGAACCGCCTGCGCCGACGCCGCGGTTCGCGGCAGGGTGGCGGCGAGCGTTACTGCGATGACGCAGATAAAGTTTCGCGTGGCGCGCATGTGATTTTGTCCGGATGAGACCGCGGCGAGAAGTTACACGGGCGACGGACCAGTCGCCATCGACGGCGTCCGCCGCGCCGCTCGGATTTCGCCTGGCGGTTGCCTCTCCGGGATGGATACAACAAGTTCCATGGGCGAAGCGGAGCACCACCATGACCGCACCAACCTGCTATCTGGCCGATCTCATCACGATCCAGGCGGCGCGAGGACACGGTGTGGGCAGGGCGTCGAGCAGTCGAGTTTTTTTGTTTACAGAATGACGCTGTGAGTCGTCGGTACTCACAGGCCGTCTGTCAAACCATCCGGGACGAGGAGTCAGGCCGATGAAAGTAGGTATGGACGCGGTTGTGGCTGTCGCGAGTGTGCTCATCACGGTTATCGCGCCGGTGGCAGCGGCGCAGCAAGCTCCGCCGCCGCCGTCGACGCAAGTCGGCGCTTCGATGCTGGCGCTCGCCAATCTCCCCGCGAAAGGGGGTGCCACGCTCACTGTGACGACCCCGGCGTTCACCGCGGGTGGCGACATTCCGTTCGAGAACACATCGTATCGCGGGAACGTCTTTCCGGGGCTCAGGTGGTCGGCGGGTCCGGCTGGTACCAAATCATATGCCGTGATAATGCAGGACGGGGATGCACTGTCCCACGGAGCACCGATACTTCACTGGACGATGGTGAACATTCCCGCAACGACCACTCAACTCGACGCGGCAATGCGCGAGCCGCCCGCTGGCGCCCAGTACGGCCCCAATATTCGCGGGCCGGCCCACGCGTACATGGGCCCTCATACGCCGCCGGGTCCCAAGCACCGGTATCATCTCCAGGCATTCGCTCTGGACACCACGATTCCGGATGCGGCTCTGGCCGACTATGCCAGCCTGACGGCGGCGATGAACGGGCATGTGCTGGCGAGTGGAGAAGTCATCGGCCTCGGTCAGGCACCGCCCAGCTCGACGCCATGACGTCGACGCCCATCTAACCGGATCCAGCGATAGTCGTGATCACGTTCCGCGTCTCGATGGCGCTGCTTCAAACTCTCGTTCTCGATAGTCCGGGCCATTCCAGGCATCTCGACGGGGCACCTGCGCTCGCAGTCATCCTCATCGCGCTGGGCGTCCTCGCGACTTTCATCGTCCGGTTCATCGTCATCCGGCGTCGCGCCAAGCTGGCGACAAAGGCGAAGGGCGCGGCTGAGGCGGAGCTGAGAACGCTCTTCTCCGCGATGCAGGACATTGTGTTCGTCGTCGATCGGAGCGGAAAATACACACGCGTCCCATCGACGAACGCGAACGTGCTGTACCGTCCGCTGCCCGAGCTTGTCGGACGCAATGTGAGCGACGCGCTTCCGGCGGACGCTGCAAGAACCATCTGCAATGTCTCGGCACAGGTGGTCGACACGCAGCGAACGGTACAGACCGAGTTCAAAATCCAGCCCGAGGGGATGACCCTGTGGTTCGCGGCTACCGCGTCGCCGTTCGATGGGCGCATGGTGCTCTGGGTCGCGCGCGACATCACGGAGACCAAGCTGGCGCGGGACGCTCTGGCACACAGCGAGCGTCGCTACCGTCTGCTGTTCGATCGCAATCCCTGCGCGATGTGGGTGTACGACTTCGACACGCGAGTGATCACCGAAGTGAACGATGCCGCCGTGGCGCAGTACGGCTACAGTCGCGAAGAATTCGCGCGCATGAAGCTGGACGACCTGCGCGCTTCGGATGAGGTGGGAAGGCTGACGCGCATCCTGGCCGAGATGCCAAGCGACGAGCCGCGCGTCCACGTTGTGAAGCACAGAAGAAAGGACGGCAGCGTGATCGACGTCGAGACGCGTGGCCATCCGCTCGGCATTCCGGGACGAAATCTCAGGCTGGTCGTGGTCACCGATGTCACCGAACGGCTCGCCGCCGAGCACGTAGTGCGCGAGGCGGAGGCACGCGCCATGGCGACGAGTCAGACGCTCCAGGCGCTGATCGATGCGGCGCCGCAGGCGATGATCGTCATGGATGCGGACTGGAATGTCACGCGCTGGAACGACGCCGCGGAGGCGTTGTTTGGCTGGACTGCGGCTGAGGTTATCGGGGGCCCATTGCCCTTCATTCCGCTGAATCAGCATGCGGTGGTCGAGGCGTGGCACACAGCCCTGGAACACGGTCTTACAGAGAAGCCGACCGAGGCCGTGCGACTGCGGAAGGATGGCAACCGGGTCGACGTGATGCTCGCGGTCGCTCCGTTGCCGGGTGCGCAAGGACGTCCGGCAGCGTTCATCGCCGTGTACATGGACATCACGGAGCGCAAGCTTCTCGAAGAGCAGCTTCGTCAATCGCAGAAGATGGAGGCGATCGGCACCCTGGCCGGCGGCGTCGCGCACGACTTCAACAACATTCTGACGGTCATATCATCGTATGCTGCGATGTTGATGACTGATGACCGGTATCCCGAGATCCGCGCCGACATCGAGGAGATAAGCAGCGCGGCCCGTCGCGCGACCGGACTCACTCGGCAGCTTCTCACCTTCAGCAGGAAGGCGATCGTTCAGTTGCAGTCGATCAACCTGAATGCCATCGTCGAAGAGATGCAGCCGATGCTGCGGCGTTTGCTGATGGAGCACATAGAGCTGATCGCCAAGCCGAGCGGTGTCGCGAGTAGCGTGATAGCGGATGTCAGTCAGCTCGAGCAGATATTGCTCAACCTCACGGTCAATGCCGCGGACGCGATGCCGGATGGGGGCAGTCTCGTGATGGAGACGCACAACGTCTGGCTGGACGATGCCTACGCCGAGATGCACACTGGCGTGGCGCCCGGCCCGTACGTTCTGCTGGCAGTCACGGACTCCGGTACAGGAATGGACGCGGACACGATTCGCAAGATCTTCGAGCCGTTCTTCACGACCAAGGAGGTCGGGCGCGGTACCGGACTCGGCCTCGCTACTGTCTATGCGATCGTCAAGCAGCTCGGGGGCCACATCTGGGTCTACAGTGAGCCGGGGCAGGGTGCGGCGTTCAAGATCTATCTTCCGCGGGACATGTCGGCTGCTGCGGCTGAAACAGCCCCCGTGCCGCAGTTGCCGCAGACTGCAACCGGCACCGTCCTGCTCGTTGAAGACGATAGTGCAGTGCGTCGCGCCGCGCGCAGGATGCTCGAGAGGGTAGGCTTCAGCGTGATCGAGGCGCAGGACGGCGAGGAAGGGTTGTCGGTAGCATCCGGCTACGACGGCGAGATCACCGTTGTGGTGACGGATCTCATGATGCCGAGGATGAACGGCGGCGATTTTGCGCGCGCTCTGGCACTCAGCCGGCCGGAGTCGCGCATCGTGTTCACATCCGGATACACGGATGACGCGGTGCTGCGCAAGCGACTCGTTACATCCACGCATGCATTCGTCCAGAAGCCATTCACGGGCGACCAGCTCGTGCGGACGATAACCTCCGTGCTCGCGGAGCCCGCGTCCTGAGGCGATACGCCCGCGAGTAGCCGTGCGCACTTCCCATTAGATATGTAAGCATGGGAGCTGTTACTGACGACGGTGGACCGAATCGGACTGGCCGCCCGCGGGTCCGCGGCGTGAACATGGACTCGGAGACACGCTGTGCGCACTATCACAGCGTGCTCGACATCATCGCGATCAAACTTCTTTGCTGCGGCAGCTATTACGCATGCAAGGAGTGTCATGATGCACTTGCGGATCACAACCTGGCGCCGTGGCCGGCCGAGTCCTTCGACACGCCGGCAGTTCTCTGTGGCGCATGCAGCACCGAGCTGACGATCAACGAATATCTGGTGTGCGGAAACCGATGCCCTCATTGCGGCGCCGGTTTCAATCCGGGGTGTGCGAGGCACCATCATTTCTACTTTTCGGTTCCGGATCCGGGCAGTTGAGTTTCCATTCCAGACGACCGCGCGGCGGCGGGTGACGCGTGTGCCAGGATGGACGCGTTTGTCAAAAATCGGGAAAGCATTCGTCACGTCTTTCTGACCTTCCGGTCTCTGGCACGCCGTGCCGGGCGCAGCGATGTTTCGGTCAGAGATGACAGTCACCGCATCGATTCTGCTGCCGCTTGCGCTTGCCGTGACGGGGTGTACGCATGGCGCACGCGATCCCGTGCCGGATAGTAATGGAGCGTTCGTTACGATGTTGGGACGCGACACTGTGGTCGTCGAGAGCTTTACGCGTACAGATGACAAGCTGGACGGCAACATAGTCGTCAGAATTCCAGGTACGGTTCTGCTCCACTACGTCGTCGACCTCATGGCCAACGGGACGCCATCGCACTCCGTCGTGGACGTCATTCCCATGGGCACCACCGACGTCATGCAGAAGCGAGTGACCATCGACTACACGCACGACTCCGTAGTCGTGGACGTCGATTCGGCAGGCCACCACAGCAGGGGCCGCGCAGTGCTTACGCAGCCACCATATCCGCAGCTGATGACTGGATTCGGTTCGTCGTACGGCCTCTACGCGTCGCCGGTTCTTTACGAGCTGTACGCGCCGCTTGCCAATGCGACCGTCGGTGACACCGTTCGACTGACCACGATCGACATCGCCAGGGGTCGCGCGCTCAAGCGAACATTCGTCAAACGGTCGCGCAGTGAGCTGGACGCGGACTACTTCGGCATCGCAGCGACGCGGCTGACGCTGGACGCGAGCGGCCACATCACCGCGGGGGACGCCAGCGAAACCACCGAGCAGACGCAGATGACGCGCACTGAATTCATGGATGTGGCGCCGATTGCAAAGCGGTTCGCATCGGCCGACAGTGCGGGGAAGGGCATCGGGGCGGCATCACCCCAGGTCGTTGCGCGATCGATGCTCGGCGGGGCGCCCGTCGTGGTTACTTACAGCAGTCCGCGCAGGCGCGACCGCGTACTCCTCGGCAAGGTCATTCCGTACGGTCAGGTATGGCGAACCGGCGCGAATGCAGCGACGACGCTCTTTTTCGACAACGACCTGGACATCGGAGGCAAGAAAATACCGGCCGGCGTTTACAGCCTGTGGACACTACCGAAGAGCGATGGCAGTGCCGAACTCATCGTCAATTCGCAGCATGGGCAGTGGGGCACCGACTACGACGCATCGCATGATGTCGCTCACGTACCCATGGCCGTCACGACAGTGGTGTCGCCACAAGAGGATTTTGCGATCGCAGTCGCGGACGGCAATCCCGGATCTCTTCGTGTGAGCTGGGGCAGGTTTATCTGGAGCGTGCCTGTTTCGGTAGCGAAGTAGCAAGCCCGGCGCAACTCACGGCGCAACTCACGGCGCAACTCACGGCGCAACTCACGGCGCGAATCGATAGCCCGCCTTGCGCGCGGTCAGGATGTGCCGTGGCTCGGCGGGGTCGGATTCCAGTTTGTGGCGCAGTCGCGCAACGTGCTGATCGACTGTGCGAGAGGTGAGGCCTGGCACGTAATGCCAGACTTCATCCATCACATGTTCGCGAGAGATGATCGCGCCGTCGGCGCGCACCAGGAAAACCAGCAGCTCATACTCGCGCGGTGTCAGCTCGACGGCGATTCCGCCACGCGTTACGGTTCGGGTCTTGAGGTCGATCGTCACGTCACCGAACCGGATAGTTTCGGCGATCGCGGTATCGCTCGCGCCCGAAGATCGGCGCGGCTCCATGCGTCGCAGCATGGCTTCCGCGCGCGCGAGTAATTCCAGGACGCCGACCGGTTTCACGACGTAGTCATCCGCGCCGCTGCGGAAGCCCTGGACCTTGTCCACCTCGCCGTCGCGTGCGGACAGGATGAGGACCGCCGCCGATCCGCCGCTGGCGCGAAAGCGACGCAGCACGTCGAACCCGTTGATTTTCGGCAGCATGAGATCCAGAATCACAAGATCTGGCGCGTGCTGGCCTAGCCAGTCGAGTGCTGCCTCGCCGTCCGCGGCCCAGTGAACGTTGTATCCTTCGAACTCAAAACTCGTGCGCAGGCCGAGGGCGAGTGTCTCGCTGTCCTCTACGATGAGCACCGTGTGCGCGTGATGATTGATGCTTGGAGATTCTGTCATTCTGGTTGCTCCGCCGTCCACCTTGGGAGAAATACGGAGATCCGTGCGCCGGTACCGGCGCTCTGCTGGATCTCCACGCGCCCGTGCATCTGTACGATCAGCTCGCGCGCAATGGTCAGGCCAATGCCGGTACCCGCGGTTGCGTCGCCCGGAGAATCGAGCCGCGTGAATGCCTCCCATACGCGCTCGCGGTCCTTGGGCGGAATACCCGGCCCCGAATCCTCGACCCAGATCTGAATGTCCTGCGCATCTGCGCGGATGCCGATGCGAATGGTCTGGCCGTTCGGACCGTACTTGACCGCGTTGTCGATGAGATTTACCAGTACCTGCTTGAGAGCAGCCGCGTCGCCAGCTGCAACCGCGGGAACGGCGTCGATTTCGATCGTCATCGAGCGGGCCGCCGCGAGCGGCTCGCACAGCTCGGCCGCGCTCGCGACAATCCCTGCAACGTCGACCGGGCCGGCCGCCATTCGCGGACGAGTGGTACGCACGACGGCAAGTACGTTGTCGGCGAGTCGGATGAGTCGTTGCGTCTCGGTCTCTATCACTTCGATTGCCTTGTCATGCTCGTCCTGACTTCTGGCGCGTTTGAGTCTCAGTATCTGCACGAAAAGGAGAATGTGTTGCAGCGGCGTGCGAAGCTCGTGCGAGATGTTCGCGAGGAATGCCTCGCGCGACTCTACCAGCCGGAATTCTCTACGCATCATCGCGAGCGTCGCGATGGCAAACACGATGCTGCCAATCAGCAACAGGAATGAGCCGGGAAGGCGCGATCCCGCCACACCTCCAAGTACAAGCCGCCGCGCGACCTCGGGCCGGAGGCCGATTGTAATCACCATGCCACTGAGCTGGGGGACCGTATCGATTCCAATAGCGCGTACGGGCACGATGCGTGATGGCGCCGCGTACAAAGTTCTTCCGTGGCTGTCGGTGACGAGAAGACTGAGGATCGAATCGCTCGGCATTCCCTCTGTGAGGAACGGCGGGACGATCCGTGCAATACGATGTACCAGAGCGAGGTCCCAGACGTCGTACGTCGCGTAGCACGACCTGTAGCCGTAAACTGCGCGCACGCGGCCCGCGGCGTCCCGAACGGGGGTAAAGGCGATCGCTTCCGGGAAATTGGGCGAGTCCACGAACAGGTAGCCGAAGTGCCACTCGGCGATCTGCGGCGTCACAGCGAGCTTGGGGATCGAGTCGCGGATGAGTCGCATGGCGGCTGGAATCGGAGTGCCGCCAACAAATGTCAGTGCGCGCGACGGAAGATCCATCCTGAACCGGTAGATCTTCCACAACGGCGATCTCGCGCACGTCTCCCCGGTGTCGGGAATCGCGGGGATGATCGTGGGTGGCGGAAGCGGTCCAGTCCATGGGTCGTCCGGCCCAAGCTTCACGAACGCCTGGAGCACGGTGCGCTCGCGCGCCATGAGATAGACGCGTGTCTCGTAGAGGTAGCTGGCGAAATGTGCGTACGCGTCGAGCGTACGCTGCGCGGCCGCGCGCTGTGCGCGCGCCGACCGGATCGCGTCGCGCAGGGAAAGTGCCGCACCACCGACAATCATCGCGAGCGTCAATCCCACGAGAATCGTCCGGATCTTTTTCAGTTTTGGCCGGCCGGTTACAAACATGGGCGCTGTCCCTCTGGATCAGTCAAGATACCATGGACTGGTGGTTGCGCCCACTTGGGATTTGTATACGAATGATTCCGGATTGTTGCGGTGGATGCCGGAACTCCGGGGCTAACGATCCATCGCCACGACGAGCGGGCCGACGACGAGCATGTGGTGGACAAAATTGACCATGAACCGGAGCGACGCGATGGGCACGTGGTGCAGCTTCGTCATCGGAAAGACTATATAGCACATGGACAGCCAGATTATGGCACCTGTTATCGGTCCAACTGTCGCGATCCCGATTTTGCCTCTCGCCGCACGACGTAGCGAGGGCCAGTTACGATAGACCACGAGATACAACGCGGCCCACGAGAACGCAACCGCAACGTGCATCGCGATCCCGATAAGCATACCTTCCACGCCGAGCGCGTATGCCTGCCTGCCCAGCAGAGCTCCCGCGACGCCCTGAAAGGTGTGCGCAACCGATGGGTTGTGAAAGAAGACAGCGTTGATCGCAACCGCACTGAGCCCATCGACGACTGCAAGCACGGAGCCGGTCGCGACGACAGTTGCCAGGTCGCCGCGAGGTGCCGATGGAACGGCGAATGATGCGGTGGACATCGTTACAGTATTCTCCTGGTTGCGATGCTGTCAACATGAAACAGCCGCGCGACGCCATCCACAAGCGCCGTTTCAGTCAGAGAACGGTGACAAATTTTTTTGAGCTGCCTGCCGCGTGCAGGCGTCCGGGTCAGTCGAGATTGCCGAAAGCCTGTGCCGCTGCCTTGAGCGTGCTCTCTATCTCCGCTTCACCATGCGTCGTCGAAACAAACCAGGTCTCGAACGCCGATGGCGGCGGTGAGATCCCGAGATCGAGCATCATGTGGAAGAACGCGGCGTAGCGCTGCGTATCCGATGCCCGTGCCGCCAGATAGTCTGTCACGGGGGTGTCTGCGAAGAACGGCGTAAGCATGGTGCCGATGTATGGCACCTGAAGGCTTACGCCGGCTATGGCCGCCTCGCGGCCGAGCCCTTCGGCGAGCGCACGAGTCGCGTCCGCGGCGCGTTGCCAGACGCCCGGTTTCGCGAGTTCTCGAAGTACCGCGATTCCGGCAGCCATCACCACAGGGTTTCCTGCGAGCGTTCCTGCTTGATAGACCGGTCCGTCTGGGGCGATCTGTCGCATGAGATCCGGGCGGCCGCCGTACGCGCCGACGGGCAGTCCTCCCCCGATGACCTTGCCAAGCGTTGTAAGGTCGGGCGTGATCCCATACAGCGTTTGTGCACCTCCCGGATGCACGCGGAAACCCGTCATCACCTCATCGAAGATGAGTACCGCGTCGTACGCCGTCGTCTGCCACCGTAGCGCTTCGAGGAATCCTGCAACAGGCAGCACGACGCCCATGTTTCCTGCGATCGGCTCCACGATGACGGCGGCGATCCTGTGGCCGTGTTCCGCGAAGGCATTGCGCACCGACTCGACGTCGTTGTGAGGCAGGACCATCGTATCTTGTGTTGCCGCGGCCGGCACTCCTGGTGAATCCGGAAGTCCCAGCGTCGCGACGCCCGATCCGGCCCGCGCGAGAACTGAATCCGCATGACCGTGATAGTTCCCGTCGAACTTGACGATGAGATCGCGACCGGTGGCGGCTCGCGCGAGCCGAATTGCGCTCATGACAGCTTCGGTGCCCGATGTCACGAATCGCATCACGCGCATTGAGGGCACAAATCCCTGAATTGCCTGCGCGAGCTCGGTCTCCTGGATGCTTGGCGCACCGAAGCTCGTGCCGCGTGCTGCTGCTTCGGTGATGGCGTCTATCGCAACCCGCGGCGCATGACCGAGAATGTGCGGCCCGTAGGCGAGCACGTAATCCACCAGGCGGTTGCCGTCTGCATCGATGACGTACGCACCCTCGCCTCGCGTGATGAATCGCGGTGTGCCACCGACGCCGTTGAATGCGCGCACTGGCGAGCTCACTCCGCCCGGGAAGTAGTGCCGCGCGACGTCGTACAGCCGCGTTGATTCCGTAGTATCTGGCGTCGCGTCGATCAGTGTCATGCCGCTTCCTCAGTTTGTACTGCTGCGAGATATGCCGCGACGGACTCGGCCGCGCGCTCACCCGAACGGATGCAGTCGGGGATGCCAACTCCGTGAAAAGCCGACCCGGCGACGAATATCCCAGGCGTCGCCGCAATGGCATCGCCGAGTGCGCTTACGTTGGCATCGTGGTCAGGCGGATACACGGGAATTCCCGCGGGCCACTCGTACACGCGGGTGAACAGCGGAGTCGCGCTGATGCCAAGCGTAGCGGCGAGCTCCGCGCGTACGAGCGACACGGCGTCCATGCCGCAACCACGCACATATCCGCGCAGAAGCACCGTGCTGCCTCGCGCGTGCGTCGGATTCTTGGACGATGTCCACGTGCATGCGCTGACAGCGGAGGACTCATCTGCCACGAGATAGCCGGTACCGTCGAGCGGGCACCCAACATCTTCGGCGTTCCACGCCATCGTTACGGTAGTCGTCGCAGGGTAGGTGATCTCTGCCAGCCTGGTCGCTTCCGCAAGCGCAAACGGTGACAGCAGTTTCGCAGCGGCGCGCGCGGGAACCGCAACTATTATCGCGTCGTCGGTCCGCGTCGTGCCGTCGGCGAACGTCGTGGCCCAGCCCGTGCCAGCGGCGTGTCGAATCGACTCCGCGATCGCGCACGTGACCACTGTGACGTTTCTCAGGGCAGCGCAGGCGACGTCGACCAGTTCGCGCACGCCACTTCGGAACGTCAGGAGCTCACCGTCGAAACCTGTCGGTGACGGTGCGAGCACGCCGTTCCTGAGCTCGTACGTCGGGAGATTATCGGGATTGACACGGACGGCGCGCGCGCCGAGCGAAAGCGTATCGAACAGGTTGGTCGCGCGCAGCTTGCTTCCGATGCATACGTCGGCGCCACCGTCGACCACGCATCCATCGACAACGTCACCGGCGATCTTCCCGCCAGGGCGCGGCGCACCATCCGCGATCGTGATGGCACAGGAGTCATTCAGTGCGCGAATACGCAGCGCGGCGGCGATCCCCGCAATTCCTGCTCCGATCACGAGCACCGCAGGCGTGGCGCTCTTACCCGCGCCGCTTCCTGTCACATCCATCCGGCGTCCCGGGCCCGAAGAGCGATGACCGATGCGAGCTGGCGAACGAATTGCGGATCGTCGTTCAGCGACGGCGGCCGCTCGAGGTGCATGCCAAGCTCGCGCGCGACGCGCTGTGCATCGATGTCGATGTCGTAAAGAATCTCGACATGGTCACATACGAATCCGACCGGAACACTCACCACGTTGCGTATTCCGCGCGCAGCGAGCGCCGCGAGGTGGTCGGGATACGTGGGCCCAAGCCATGGCTCCGGACTCCGGCCGGCGGACTGGTAGCTCCACGACCATTGACCGGCCGAAATGCCCGCGCTGTCCGCCACGAGCTGCGCCGTTTCGTGAACCTGCGCGTCGTACGGATCTCCTGCGCGAATGATTCGCTCGGGAAGACTGTGCGCGCTGAAGATGACATGCACCGAATCGCGCTCCGTTTGCGGCCAGCGTGCGATGCCGGTACGCACGCGATCCGCGAGAGCGCTTATCAGGCCGGGCGCTGTGTGATAACTGTCGACGTGTGCGAAATCAATGGTCGTGCGGTACATCGAGAGGCCATCGGCGATCTTTGCCTGATACCGCGCTATGCTCATGCCGCTGAAGTGTGGCGCGAGAACCATGCTCACCGCGCGGTCGATTCCGTCCACGCTCATCCGGCCGACGGTTTCTTCGATCCATGGCGACCAGTGTCGCATTCCCACATACACGCGAAAGCGCGGCGGCGTACCGGCGGGATTGAGCATGCGCTCGATCCCATCGGCCTGGCGCTGCGTCAGCTCGGCGATCGGTGATCGGCTGCCAATCGCCTCGTAGTTACGAGTTATCTCGGCAAGCACGGCGGGCGTCGTGGGACGGCCGTCCCGTATGTCCGCCAGATAGCCGGGAATCTCCGAAAGCGACTCGGGGCCGCCGTATGCCATCAGCAACACCCCGATCGGTAGCCCCGGACTCGGTTCGTCAGGCATCGGACCGAGCTGCCGTCACTTCATGCACGTAATCCACCAGCCTGCGGACGCTATCGACCGGTGTCGATGGCAGAATTCCGTGACCGAGATTGAAGATGTGCCCGGGCGCGGAGCCTGCACGCCGCAGCACAGCGTCGATCTGGCCCTTCAATTCGCGCCACGGAGCAAGGAGCGCGATCGGGTCGAGATTCCCCATTATCGAATACCTGTCGCCCAGCCTGGCGCGTACAACGTCGAGTGGCGTGCGCCAGTCGATGCCAAGCACGTCGCCGCCGCACGCAGCGACATCATCGATGTAAGCGCCTGTCCCCGTGCTGAAGTTGATTACCGGAACGCCGGCGGCTGCCACCGCGCGGAACAGCGCGGCATTGTACGGCTGCACGTAGCGCGCGTAATCGTCGGGACTGAGCGCGCCCGCCCACGAGTCGAATACCTGCAGCACGTCCGCGCCAGCGCGCGCCTGCGCTACGAGATAGTCGGCCAGCACTGTAACGAGGCGACGCATGAGCCGACTCCACGCAGCGGGCTCGGCGTACATGAAGCTCTTCGCGAGGTCGTAGCGGTGTGAGCTGCCGCCTTCGATCGCGTAACATGCCAGTGTGAACGGTGCGCCGGCGAATCCGATCAGAGCGGTCGATGCGGGAAGTGCATCGCGTACGAGCCGGATCGCGCCGAGTGTACCACGCATCGTCTGCTCGGCCGGCGGCGTGCCGAGCATGTCGACGTCGCGCGACGCGCGCACCGGGTTCGCGATACGTGGACCGGCGCCCGCGACGAAGTCGAGCTCGAGCCCCATGCCGATCAGCGGCGGCAGGATGTCCGAGAATATTATCGCAGCATCGACACCGAGCGCCGATACTGGTTGCAATGTGATCTCCGCCGCCGTAGCGGGATCGCCAATCGCCTCGAGCATGGTCTGCCGGGCGCGGATAGCGCGGTATTCCGGCATGTACCGCCCAGCCTGACGCATGAGCCACACGGGCGTGTGCGATACGAGCTGGCGGCGGCACGCGCGAACGAGCAGCGAATCCGCGGCGACGCTTGCCGCGGGCGGCTCGGCGAGCGGGGGACGTGTTCCGTGCTTGTGTGTCGTCGCGGGGCGCGTCTCCGCCATCAATCCTGCAGCCATCCGGCGGCGTCCTTGGCGTGATAGGTAATGATCATGCCGGCGCCAGCGCGACGCATCGACACGAGCGATTCCAGTACTATCGCACGCTCGTCGATCCATCCCGCGGCAGCCGCCGCCTTGACCATGGCGTATTCTCCGCTCACGTTGTATGCGACTAGCGGAACGCCCGGATGCGCCGCACTTACCGCGCTGACGATGTCGAGGTAGGCGAGCGCGGGCTTCACCATCAGAAAGTCCGCACCTTCCGCCACATCGAGCGCGCTCTCCCGCAACGCGATGCCGCGGTTGGCGGGATCCAGCTGATGCGTGCGACGGTCACCGAACGCCGGTGCGCCACCGGCGGCATCGCGAAACGGGCCGTAGTATGCCGATGAATACTTCACGGCGTAGGCCATGATCGCGACGTTTGCGCGGCCCGCGTCGTCGAGCGCCGTGCGAATGGCACCGACCGCGCCGTCGATCATTCCGCTGGGTGCCACGATGTCTGCACCGGCCTCGGCGTGCGACAACGCGATGCGCTGCAGTGCGCCCAGCGTTTCATCGTTGATGAGATACTGCCGTGCGTCGAGAATCCCGCAGTGGCCGTGCGATGTGTATTCGCACATGCACACGTCTGTAATGACGACCAGATCGGACGAGTGAGCCTTGAGGGTGCGTATTGCGCGCTGTACGGCGCCGTCGGACGCGTAGCTCTCCGTGCCCGCCGGATCCTTGCGTTCGGGCGCCGGAACACCGAAAAGGATCACAGCGGGAATGCCGGCTGCGACGAGCTCGTCCGCGAACGCGGCTACGCGATCGACTGAAAGGCGGTTGATTCCCGGCATCGATTCGATCGGCTCGACGACGTTCTCGCCGTCGGTAACGAAGATCGGTGCAATGAGATGCTCCTTCCGCAGCGACGTCTCGCGCACCATTCGCCGTAACGCGTCACTGCCGCGGAGGCGACGGAGCCTGACTGCGGGAAACATTCCCGGCTGCGTCATTGCAGTTTGGTCACGTGGGGATGCTGCACGCTCCCGGTCGAGCCCGTGCCGAACACTTCGGATAGCGCACCCACGACTCCGCCGAGCGTATACACGGCGGCAACAGCCGACACAGGCAAGCCGACTTGTGTCGCTGCATTCGCGGTAACCGGCCCGATGCAGACTATCTTCGGCGCCACGCTGGTGCCGAAGCACGCGACAAATGCGTGTACGGCGGACGGGCTGGTGAACGTTATCGCGTCGGCGTCCAGTATCAGACTGCGAGTGTCATCCTGCACGGTCCGGGCGACGGTATCGTAAAGAATCTGCTCGACCACCTCCGCGCCGCGCGCGCGTAGCGTGTCCGACAATACGGAGCGCGCACCAGCCGCGCGAGGCCACAGAATCCTGCTCCCGCTGACATTGCCAAGCGCGTCGGCCAGCGACTCGGCGACGAACTCAGGCGCGGTCACCGCAGCCGTCGCACCGAGCTGTGCAACTGCTCTCGCAGTCGCCGGACCCACCGCCGCGATCCCGCGGTGCAGCCGGAATGCACTCTGATCCTCGGCGTCGAGCCGGGCCCAGAACATGCGCACCCCGTTCGCGCTCGTGAACGCGATCCAGTCGAAATCCGTAAGCGGGATCGACGCTGTCGCATCATCGCGATGTACCGGGTCGATGCCGATGAGTGGCACCACCAGCGGTTCCGCACCAGCCCGACGGAGCGCGGTCGCCAGAGCCCCGTCTTCCATCTCGAATCGCGTGACGACAACCCGCCGGCCCGTGAGCGGAGCTGTCGTCACGACGGCATCGTCCGGAGTGAAGAGTTCAGCTCCGCATCCACGGTATTATGCAATTCGATGTCGTCGATGCGCGTCAGTATCTCGAGTGCGACCGGATCTTCCGCGCGGCATTGCACCGCGAGCGCGCCCTGGCCCGCAGCCGGCGGCATTGCAGCGAGATCGAATATTTCCGTGATGTTCGCGCGCAGTTGCAGTCTCTCGAGACCCGCAAGCGCAAGCAACGCCGCGTCGTAATCGCCAGCGAGCACTTTCGCGACGCGTGCATCCACCGTACCGCGAATCGGGCGCACTTGCACGTCGGGCCGCAGTGCCAGTACCGCCGCCGCCCGCCGCTCGCTCGATGTTCCCACGAGAGAGCCCGGCGGCAGCTCGCTCAGTTTCAGCGGGCGTGCGCAAACAAGCGCTTCGCGCGGATCGGCGCGCACCGGCACAGCGGCAACCACCAGTCCGGCGGTCGACTCGGGCGGAAGGTCCTTGTACGAGTGTACGGCCGCGTCGATCTCGCCCGCGATCAGTGCGTTCTCGAGTACGTCGGTGAATGCGTCCGGTGCGAGTTGCGGCGCAGGTACGTCCAGCATTGCGTCGCCGGACGTCTCATACTGGCGTACCTCTATGTCGAGCTCGGGATGTGCGGCAGCAAGCAGGCTCGCGACGATCGCCGTCTGCCGGAGCGCGAGCTCCGACTTGCGCGTTCCAACTACGAATCGTCCTGCCGTCATACCGCTATCGGGCCCGCGATGCGCTCGGGTCGCGTCGCGCGCTTCCGGGGCGCATCCGTCAGACGATCTGCGATCCGCTGCTTGAGGATCGTCAGCTCCTCGTCGATTATCCGCTCGACAATCGGAACTACGGCGCGACGTTCCGCATGCGCAGCGACAACGTACGGGCCAAGCTCATCGATGCCGATCAGTTTCGCACCGGCGATCGTACGCACGCGGACGTCCACATTGCGCGGCAGCGACACGTCGACGAGCGTCATTGGACGGTTCGGCCTGTGCGCGAGAGCCGCGGTCACCGCGCTGCTGTCGATCAGCGGGACCGTCGCGCGTGTTGCCGCAATTACGACATCGGCGTCGCGCAGCAGCGCCGGCAGAAGGTTCAGCGGGCACGCGTCGGCCCCGTGATGCGCACCCATTTCGACCGCTGCTTCCACTGTACGGTTCGCGATCGTGATCCGGTGCGGCGCGTGCGTTACGAGCGAGCGAAGCGCCAGCTCGGCGATCTCGCCGGCACCGACGACCACGACGTTGCGTCCTGCGAGTCCGTTTGCTGCAGTCGCTGCGGCATCGATCGCCGCCGAGCCGAGGCTTGCCGCCTGAAGACGTCCCCAGATCATGCCACGAGCGCGCTCGCCCGCGCGCACCGCGCTCTTGAAGGCCAGTTTGAGCAGCGGTGATGCAGCGTGCACCGCGACTGACTGCCGCAGCGAGCTCGCCACCTGGGCGGTGATCTGTGCCTCGCCAATCACGACCGAGTCCAGTCCAGCGGCAACGTTGAACAGATGCTCGGCCGCCTCCACCCCGTGCAGAGAATACGCGTGTTGATCCAGTATCGCGACTGGGACGCCGCACGCCGCCGACCACCAGTCGAGCAGAATCGCGCGGACGTCTTTCGTTCTCGCCGGCGTCTCGGCATACAGTTCTGTGCGATGGCAAGTCGTGATGACCACAAGTCGCTCGATCCGGGGATCGTGCCGCGCCGCCGCCAGCGCCTCCTGGAGCTGCGATGTCGGAAAGGCGGCACGCTCGCGCAGCTCGGACGCAGCCGTTCTGTGGCTGATTCCGAGGCAGTCCAGCCGGGGGCCGGTTTCTACAGCGAGTTCAGTGACCAATGTGCGTGAGAATCCGGATGGGACGGGGGAGTTGGAAAATTGTGGGTTCCGCACGCCCCGCGGTATCCGGGGGACTACGGACGGCGGCCCAAACGCGGGTTCGCCCGGGAGCGTACTTTTGTAAACTTACCGAAGATAAACGTTCGGACCGACCAATCAGGGGGCGTCGTTGACCGTGAAATCCATATCTCTCCACCACCTTGCCTGGACCGCGGAGGCAGCCCTGCGGGCCCGGCGCGCTGGCGCACTGGCGCTCGCAGCCGTGCTTGTACTCGCCGGGTGCAAGACGTCGAACCCCGCCGGCGGGGCGCCGAGCACGGCCTCGACACCCGCCGTGCACGCGGCATTCCCCGAAGGCTGGGCCACAAAGCACCGCCGGCCGCCGACTGTCGAGCAGCATGCGATGGTCGTCAGCAACAGCAACCTCGCGAGCGAGGCCGGTGCCGAGATCCTCAAGAAAGGAGGCAATGCCGTCGACGCCGCCGTCGCGACGGGCTTTGCACTCGAAGTCACCTTTCCGTTCGCTGGCAACATCGGCGGCGGCGGCTTCATGGTGATCCGGATGGCGAACGGAGACGCGACAGCGATCGATTATCGGGAAACTGCTCCGCTCGGTGCGACACGAGACATGTACATCGAGAACGGCAAGCTCACACGGAAGAGCACCGTTGGTGGCCTTGCATCCGGAGTTCCCGGATCCGTCGCCGGGATGGCGGCTGCGCTCGCGAAGTACGGAACGATGTCTCTGCACGATGTGATGCAACCCGCGATAAGACTCGCCTCGGATGGTTTCGTCGTCGACAGCGCCACGTCGCGTGGTCTCGGCGCGAGCGCTCATCTCATCAGCCAGTTCGCCGGCGCCGCAGTCTTCCTGCCTGGCGGCAAGCCGCTGCCGCCGGGAACGCTGCTTCGCCAGCCGGAGCTGGCAAAGACGCTGCGCCTCATCGCGGACCAGGGACCGTCCGCCTTTTACAACGGCCCGATCGCCGACGAGATCGTCGCGCAGATGAAGCACGATGGCGGCATAATTACCCGGCAGGATCTCGCGTCATACAAGCCCGAATGGCGCACTCCGATCGTTGGCAAGTATCGCGGCTACACCCTGTACGCGATGCCGCCGTCCTCCAGCGGCGGTGTGACGACGGTCGAGATACTGAATCAGCTCGAGACGTGGAAGTCGCTTCCTCCTTTCAACAGCGCCGAATACAAGCACCTTCTCGCCGAAACGTTCCAGCGCGCGTTCATCGACCGCAACACGAAGCTCGGTGATCCCGCCTTCGTCACGAACCCACTGGCGATGTTGACGGACAAGGCGTACGCCAGAAAGCTCGCATCGACGATACAGCCGGATCGCGCCACGCCGTCTCCGTCATTCGCTGCAGCCGCCGAGCCGATGCACACCACGCACTACTCGGTTGTGGACGCGTCCGGCAACGCTGTTTCGACGACCACGACGCTCAACAGCGGCTTCGGATCCGGCGTCTTCGTCGCCGACGGCGGCTTCTTCATGAACGACGAGATGGACGACTTTGCCGCGGAGCCCGGCAAGCCGAACCAGTTTGGTCTCGTGCAGGGTGAGATCAACGCGATCCAGCCGGGCAAGCGCATGTTGAGCGCGATGTCTCCCACCATTGTGCTCGATCGGGACGGCAAGCTCATGCTGGTGGTGGGAGCCGCGGGCGGACCCACGATCATCACCGGAGTCACGCAGGTCATCCTGAATGTGATCGATCAGCACATGTCACTGCCCGACGCGATGTTCGCACCGCGCATGCACGATCAGGCGTGGCCCGACGAGATCACATACGAGAAGGGCGGCTTCTCTCAGTCAGCAACTGATTCACTTACCGCGATGGGATACAAGCTGCACGCCGTAAGTGGGCTCACCAACGTCAACGCGATCATGCGGGGGCCCGATGGTCGCTGGGTTGGCGTGTACGAGCCGCGATCGAACGGCGGCGCGGTCGGGTACTGACGTGTTGCGAAGCTTGTCGGGGCGGCCTGCGAGCGATTGCTCGCTCGCTGCCCCTACTGCTTCGCTTCGCTGAGCTCTTGCCGGAGTTGAGCCCGCGCGTCTGAAATGCGCTGCCGGGTCATGTCGCGAAGTGCGGGAAGATCCGGTCCTGACAACCCGGCGGTCTCGATCGGCTCCAGTACTCTGCACATCGCGTTGGCACGGCGAAAGCTGAATGAACCCTTTGCCATTGCGTAGCGCGTTCCCGCGATTGCGACCGGCAGGATCGGAGTGCCCGTCGAGATGGCCAGTTGGAAAGCCCCATCCTTGAAAGGCAGCAGGTCGTCGCCGCGCGATCGCGTCCCTTCGGGAAAGATCATCACTGAAACCTTTTTCGCGAGACGGTCCCGGCACGCATCGAGCGCCTGCTGCGCGCTGCCGCGGCTGCCGCGGTTGATCGGGATGTCACCGGCCATTCGCATCATCCATCCCATCACCGGGATCCTGAAGATCGTGTCCTTGGACAACCACTTCATCTCCCAGCGCAGGTGCGACATCAGAAAGATGTCCGCGTAGCTCTCGTGATTGGCGACGACCACGTACGGGCGCCGCGGATCGAGGATGGCGACGCCGCTCGTGTGGAAATGCCAGTACGGATTGAGCCACGTGCCCGCGACGGCTATGTGGCGAAACGCGCGGCCAGCCGCGTACCGGCCCGGGTCGAAGGGCGCGGTCGCGAGCCAGACGAGCGAGACGTAGATGAACCCGATCAGGGTGACCAGGACGGTCTCCGTCCACACCCAGGCATTGACCAAACGTTGCATCAGCAAAATTTGTCAGTCGGGGGGCGACGACGTAAGACTCGGCCAGTGATGGTCACCCCGGGGCGCGTCCCGGGTTTCGTGCCGCTTCCCGCGTCCGCCGCGGCATGGAAGTTGTCAAGATAATCGCGCCGGTGTTGACAATCGATGTCGCTGCCGATAGCGTATGTGCGGACGACAAACCCGCCAACAGTACAGATGACCATCTCTCGCTTCATCGCGTTTAGCAAGTGCAAGCCACTCTCCCCCGCGGGGATCTGGTTGACGCATGCGTGAAGCTGTTCGAGTTTCATTCCTCCGTGCCCGCCAGACTCTTCGTCAGGCGGGCTTTTTTTTGCCATCGAATCACCCATCACCGACCAAGGAAATTTGCTAGATGCTCATAGCTGACCCGCAGGAATCGACAGTAGGCACCGCACCAATTCACTATCTCGACGCCATTTCGCTCGGAAAGATCGTTCAGATCCGGGAGCAGTTGCTCAGGGCCCAGGCAACGGGCATGCGCGTGTTCCGCTTCGAGTCGGGCGATCCGAGCTTCAGCGTCGCGACGCCCGTGCTCGATGCCGTCGACGCCGCCGCGCGCGCCGGCAAGACGCACTACATCCCGAACAACGGAATCCCTCAGCTCCGCGAGGCGCTCGCTGGCAAGGTGCGGGATCGGAATCACCTGGCCGGCGTGACGAGCAACGACATATTCGTCACCAACGGCGCGATGCACGCGCTCTTCGTCACCTTCGGAGCACTGCTCGTTCCGGGCGACGAGGTGATCGTGCCGGACCCGATGTGGACCGAGGTCGTCGAGAACATCCGGATGGCGGGTGGCGTCGCGGTCGGAGTCGAGCTCAGCGCGGACGACGACTTCGAGTATCGTACCGACCGCATCGAGGCAGCGATCACGCCGCGTACACGTGCGATTTTCATCAACACGCCGCACAACCCGACCGGGGCTGTGCTGTCGGTCGAGCGATTGAAGGAAATCGTGCAGCTCGCGCGCGCCCATAACCTGTGGATCATCTCGGACGAAGCATACGAGGACGTGTTGTACGAGCCATGGACGCACACGTCCATCGGGTCGCTCGCCGGCGACTACGCGGAGCGCGTCATCAGCATCTTCTCGTTCTCCAAATCGCACGCGATGAGCGGCTTGCGTGTTGGGTACATCGTGACGGCCTCGCCGTTGATGCACGACCGGATCCCCAAGCTGCTCCGCTGTAGCATCAACGGCGTCAACAGTCTCGCCCAGTGGGCGGCGCTCGCCGCGGTGAACGGCCCCACCGATCACCTGCGCGCGATGCGCCAGGAATACGCCATACGTCGCGACCTGATGCTCGGCGCTCTGTCCGGCATTCCGGGCGTCAGGGCATTTGCCGCACGCGGCGCGTTCTACGCCTGGGTCGAGCTGGACGAATCCGCTTACGAGCGTCTCGGCGTTCCCGACGCGGCCGCGCTGTCCGAGCGGCTCGCATCGGCTGGAATCGGGAGCGCACCCGGCGACGCATTCGGCGAGACATGCGCCGGTGCGATTCGTTTCGCATTCAGCTGCGACACGGCAATGGTGCGCGAGGGAAGTGTCCTGCTTCGCGCGGCACTCTCCGAGGGACTTGCGTGACGTCAGCCGTACCGCCGCTCCGCGTCGCGCTCGGCGAATACGACATCGGCTGGCATGACCCGGCAGCGTCGCTTGCGCGTGCGTCCGCCATCGTCGCCGCGGCGGCGGCCGGCGGCGCGCGTCTCGTGGTGCTTCCGGAGATGTGCACCACCGGTTTCACGATGGACAGCGACCTCGCAGAGTCAATCGCGGGAGAGAGTGTCACCCGGCTCTCGCGCATGGCCTCGCAGTCCGGAGTATGGCTCCTCGCCGGTGTCGCCACGCGCGATGCGGACTCGGCAACGCGCGCGGCAAGAAACTCCGCGCTGATGTTCGCTCCTACCGGTGAGCTCTCCGCTGTCTATCACAAGCAGCGACTGTTCGCGTATGCCAACGAGCAGCGTAGTTACGCAGGCGGCAATCGATCCGTAACCGTCGACGTCGATGGAGTGCGCGTGAGTCCGTTCATCTGCTACGATCTGCGTTTTCCGGAGCTGTTCCGCGCCGTCGCGGCGGAAACGGATATGATCGTCGTCATCGCGAGCTGGCCGGCCGCACGACGGCTGCACTGGGACGCCCTGCTGCGCGCGCGCGCGATAGAGAACCAGTGCTACGTGATCGGCGTGAACCGCATCGGAATCGGGGATTCCATCGTCTACGACGGCGGGTCAGCCGCCTACGATCCGTGGGGGATCGCCCTGGATCGGTCGACCCTGTCTGGAGCCGGTGACGTCACTTCGGTAGCGGTATCTGCGGGAGAGGTCGCGCGGGTGAGGGAAGCCTATCCGTTTCTCGCCGACCGCTGTTAACGAAGACCGGAAAGCGCCGTCTATTCTCGTGAGCGCGAATTTGACGGCGCTTTCACACTGCGGGACGGAGGAGTGACATGAGATACGGACTGATTGCCGCTGCGGCGGCTGCGACCCTTTCCATAACCGCCATTTCTGCTGGCGCGCAGGTCGTCAGACTTGCGCCAACGAACGCCGCCTGGTGCGGCACTCACCGCGACCGGTGCGCGGACGTTCGCGATGTCCGCTACGATCGCCGCGACATTCATCGTGACGCTCGCGACATCGCCCTCGAACGACGCGACATCCGGACAGACGATCGCGTAATCCGGCGTGACGTGCGTGACATCCGTGTCGATCGTGCGCATCACGACCGCGCCGCGGTTCGCGCCGACGAGCGGTCTGCCACCGCCGGCCAGCGCGCCGCGAATGCGGAGCTTCGCGACATCTTCCGCGATCGACGCGATGTGAATCAGGATCGGCGTGACATCAGGAACGATCGTCGCTGGCCGTAACGCCAATATTGTGACGATGAGAGAGCCGCCGGGCGTTTCTGCCCGGCGGCTCTCTCATTCATGCGGCCGAACGCGCGGCGTTCGGTCTGTTAGTGTGCGCCCAGCGCCGTCCCGATGTCGTTCTCCACAACGCCGGTGCTGCCGCACTGTATCGCGGCCGTCGATGAACCCGGGTCCTGCGCTCTCGCCGCCACGCTCGTCCGAACCGTCGTCCCGGTAGCGGACGGCTGAAGCTGAGTCGCGACGCTGAGCCAGACCCGGTATGAGTTCGCTCTCTGCGATCCGAGTGGTGTGACGCCGCAGTCCACGATGCGAGACATCGCAGCGTCACCGAATCTGCCATTGAACTGGGCGTTCTGTGCGGCGACTGCGAAATCGGTGCTGTCCCGCGCCGTCACCGGCAGTCCAAGGTTGGAGTAGGCTGCGTTGAGCTTGGGCCAGAGGCTAGCGGGAGTGCCGGCGGCGGTTAGAGTCACTACTCGCACGTCCTGCCGGTACTGCAGCGGCGTCGCGCTGTTGCCAATCATGACCATCACAGGATCCCCACTCTGATTTACGACTGATCCAGTTGCGCAGCCGGCGAGTGCGAGAGCTGTGATTCCGAGTGAAGAGAGAAGAATGCGCATGCGACCGGCTCCATTCAGAGTGGGAATGCTCCGCAGAAAGTAGCCTCTCCAGTTCGCGCGGGCTAGCGCGCGGTTGCAATCACCGGAACGGCATTACCCGCAAAGAACGCTCCCGCCGTTGACGTTGAGCACCTCACCCGTGATATGGCGGGCGAGCGTGGAGCAGAGAAATGCCACCGGGCCCGCTATGTCGGCTGCCGTCGCGATCCTGCCCAGCGGAATCCCACCGGCAATCCGCTCGATCCCGTGTTCGGAGATTGCCCCAGCCACCATTTCGGTGTCGACCCAGCCTGGCGCGACACAATTGACAGTTACGTTGCGCGAGGCGAGCTCGACGGCCAGCGATTTGGTAATCGAGATCACCGCGCCTTTGGTGGCGGCGTAGTCCGCGTGGTAAGCCTCGCCGCGCTGGCCCGCCGTGCTCGAGATGAGAACGAGTCGCCCGCCGTCCGTGATACTCCGCGCCGCCGCCGCGCTGGTGTAGAAGATGGAGTCGAGATTCTCGCGCATCGTTCGATGCCAGCGTGTGGCGTCCATCGCGCTGAGCGCTACCTCCTCCTCTGGCCAGATGCCCGCGTTGCCGACGAAGATGTCCAGCCCTCCGAGCTCCCGCACGGTTGCCTGGACGATGTCCTCTGCGCCTTCCGCGGTCGCGACGTCGGCCGCGCACACCGCTGCGCGGACTCCCAACGCCGTGGCCTCCGCTGCCACTGATCTGGCGTCATCGTGCCGGCTGCGATAGGCGATCATCACGTCCGCGCCCGCTGATGCAAGCGCGCGTGCCGTCGCGGCGCCGATCCCGCGCGATGCCCCGGTGATGAGCGCGCGCCTCCCTGTCAGGTCCAGAATTCCACGTTCGGTGCTATTTGCCATCGCACAATGTATCGCCCTACGGGCTTGCGAAGGGAGAGGAAACCCGCCACGCGACCGCGCCACGAATGCGGCGAACTCCGCTGCTACGCCACTCGCCCTTTTATCAGGCGGCCGCGGTTGGCACACCGGGACGCGTGCCCGGCGGCCCAGCCCGCGACGTCGCTGCCCGGCATCGGATGCGCGAAGAAATAGCCCTGGCCATACTTGCAGCCGAGCTCCGCAAGGATATCGCACTGTTCCTGCGTTTCGATCCCCTCCGCGAGAGTCCGGACGTGCATCATCTCGCCCAGCGCTACGATTGTGCGGGCAAGCGCTCCATCACCACCGCCGCGCGCGATTCCTTCAACGAACGCCTTGTCGACCTTGAGCACATCGATCGGGAATCGCTGCAGGTAGCTCAGCGATGAGTATCCAGTACCGAAGTCATCGATCGCCAGCTGCACGCCGAGCGCCTTGAGAGCGTGCAATCGCACGAGCGTTTCGGCGGTCCGTCGCATGAGTGTGCCCTCGGTAAGCTCCAGCACCACTCGGTCTGGCGGCGCGCCGCTCGTCTCGAGCGCGGCAGCGACATCGTTCACGAAACTGTCGTGCTCGAGCTGCGATCCCGAGATGTTGATGCCCATGCGCAATTCCTCGTGCAGTCCGATCGCGCCACCCGCCGCGAGCCTGTGCCACCGGCTGAGCTCATTGCACGCACTGTTCAGCACCCAGCGGCCGATGTCCACGATCAGTCCGGTGTCTTCGGCGAGCTGGATGAACTGCGCTGGTGCGAGCTCGCCGCGCGTGCGATGCGACCAGCGTGCGAGCGCCTCGAATCCCTGCAGCATTCCCGTTTCCAGCGCCACGACCGGCTGAAACATGAGATGCAGCTCGTTTCGTTCCAGTGCTCCGCGCAGGTCCGACTCGAGCTCCAGACGGTCAACGATGGCTGCATGCATGCGCGGCTCGAAGACCGTGTGACGCGCGCTCCCCGTCTCCTTGGAGTTGTACATCGCGACATCCGCATTCCGCAGGATGTCGTCCGCCGCGTCGCCGGGTGCCGCGTGCGCGAGCCCGAGGCTCGCCGTGACGATTACTTCGCGGCCTCGCAGACGGATCGGGGCGTGCAGAGACTCTTCCACCCGGTTCACGACGTCGAGCGCCTCCTCTGCGCTGACGAGCTCCTCGAGCAGAATCGCGAACTCGTCACCGCCGAAACGCGCTACGGTGTCGTGGCTTCGCACGGCACCGACCAGCCGCGAGCCCACGGCTGCGAGCAGCCGGTCGCCCTCTCCGTGGCCCAGGCTGTCGTTGATGGTCTTGAAATCGTCGAGATCGAGAAACAGAATCGCGACGTGCTTGCCGCGCCCGATGCGACTGAGCGCGTGCATGACTCGATCACGAAAGAGCGCGCGATTGGCGAGTCCGGTGAGCGGGTCGTGAAACGCGCGATAGGTCAGCTGCGTTTCCAGAACCTTGCGTTCCGTAATGTCCACTGCGAGGCCGAGGGCGCCTTCAATGTCTCCCGAGGCGGCGCGCAGCGGCTCAACACTGCATACAAAACTGCGATCTGTCCACGCGAGCTCGAACGACGCCGAATCTCCGCGCAGCGCGGACGAGATCGCGCTGGTACCGGACTCCATTTCGCCGGCAGCGCCGAAGTGCTCGCTCGCGTGCGTCCCGATGAGCTGCTCCGGCTCTATGCCGAGCGCATTGAGGCCCGCGCCGAGCGCCGAGGTGAAGTGACCGTCGCGATCGGTGGCCCAGAGTACCGCCGGGATCTGGTGCATGACGAGATTAAGTCGCGCTTCTCGATCGCGTAGCGCCGATTCAGCGGCGCGTCGCGCGGTAACGTCGCGCAGCACGGTCTGGACCGCCGGAAAGCCGTTATGCTCGACTGCGACCGAGAGCGCTTCGACATCCGCGATTCCACGGTCCGCGGTGATGATGCGATATTCCGTCGGCTTGGACGAGAACTCCACGCGCTCGCGACCCTCCACGGCGTCGACGAGCGTGCGATGCGAGTCCGGATGCACGAACGACGTCAGTGACCGTCCTATGAACGCGTCCGCGTCGCCCGCGCCGAGCATGGCGGCGCCTGTCTTGTTGATGTAGAGCAGCACAGCATCGCGATGAACGATTATCGCTTCAGGGGACTGCTCGACGAGTTGCCGGTATCGCTCCTCACTCGTTCTCAGCGCGCGTTCGGCGCGCACCTTCTCGGTGACGTCGCGCGATATGCCGATCAGTCCGATGATGTTGCCTTCGGTGTCGCGCCACGGCGTACGCGTGGTGACGTACTGCCGCATGATCCCGTTCGGGTCGCGCGCTGTAGCGTCGCTGACGACAGGCTCGCCGGCTGTGATCGCCTCCAGGTCGCGAGCTCGAATCACGCTCGCGATGTTCTCGCCGAAAATCGTCGTGTCATCCGATCCGATGATGACGTGCGCTTGCGCCCCGAACATCTGCGCACCGGCGGAATTGATGAGATGGTAGCGGCCATCGACCGTCTTTGCCCACACCGCGTCCGAGGTGCCCTCGGTTACCGCGCGCATCGTCGCGACATGCTGACGAAGAATCTGCGCGGCCCGCGTCCGCTCGGTGACGTCTCGCACCACCGCTGTGAAGACGATCCGCTCCGCGGCGGACCGCACGCTGATCGCCATCTCGATCACGAAGATCGCGCCGTCCTTGCGCACAGCGCGAAGTTGCACGCTTCGGGTCGCGACCGTGCCATCGCCGTCCTGGATGCGACGGAGTGTTGCCAGGTGCGCCTCACGCCGCTCCGCCGGCACGAGGATGCCGATCGACTGGCCCATTACTTCAGAGTCGGTGTAGCCGAACATCTGCGCCGCGGGCGCATTCCAGAAGACGATTCGCTGTTCGCGATCAGCCGCGATGATGGCGTCCGTCACGTCCTCCGCAATCGCGCGAAAGTGCGCCTCTGACTCCCGAAGAAACAACTCACCCGCAGCGCGCCGATGCTCGCGTGTGCGGATGATGTACGCGGCCGCGGCCGCTGCGAGGCCCGCGACGATGAGTGGAATGAAGCGAACGCCCCACGGCGAGAGACCCGGGAGCAACGCGCGATCCGCGACCTGGAGCAGTGCGAGTGCCCCAAGCGTACAGACGCCTACAATGGCAGTTGATCGAGCGATCGAGGATCGTTCGTACATGTGGTGGGATGGTGTCCGTGGGCGCGCCGCTCTGTCGGTTCGTCCTTGCCTGAGTATCGGCGCCGGACGCGTAGCCTTGTAGCCTTCGCCGAGGAAGGAGAGGCCCGAACAAAGACCGATCCACTCCCGCCGCCGCCGTCGGTGGCGCCTTGCGCGACGGTCCTGCAGCGAACAACCTTCAACCGCGGTTTCGCAACCGTGGCCCGCAACTGCGGCCCCCCTGCCTGCGTATCAGAGGCACACCATCAACCGATCCAGCCTGTGACACCCTATTTTCATCTTGCATTCCCGGTGGACGACCTCGCCGCCGCACGTGTGTTCTACGGGGATATACTCGGCTGCAACGAGGGCCGGAGCGACCCAGCCTGGGTCGATTTCGATCTGTTCGGCCACCAGATCGTCGCCCACCTGCAGCCGGCGGCCGTAGGCGACCGTGCATCGAGCGCGGTTGACGGTCATGGCGTGCCGATTCCGCACTTCGGGCTGATCATGGAGATGCCCGATTGGGAGCGTCTGGCCCAGCGACTCAAGAGCGCTGGAGTGAAATTCGTGATCGAGCCTTACGTTCGTTTTGCCGGGCTACCGGGTGAACAGGCAACGATGTTCGTGCGTGATCCAGCCGGCAACGCGCTCGAGTTCAAGGCGTTCCGCGACATGGCGCAGGTATTCGCGCGGTAGCCGCCGCGGGACTCGAACGTACCCGCGCGTTACGTCGGCCGCGCGAAAGTCGGCGTTACAACGCCGACTTTCGCGCCAACGACTGAAGTCAGCTAGACGATAGGTGGCAGCTTATGCCGCTTCACCGTTGCGTCGAACGCCGCCACGTCGGACGTGACAACCGCATCCAGTTGCCGCAGGATTCCGTCGAGCTCGGTTGACAGCTGCTTGAAGACGACGTACGACGCCGCAGTCGGCCGCGAATCACCCGATTCCACGCTGGAGCCCAGTGCCGCGATGCGGTTGTTGATCTTGATCGGGAAGTTGAGTGGATCCTGGCCGCTTCTGTTGCGCGTCTGGTAGAGCTCCTCCTCGATCGCGAGCAGTTTCGCGGCCACCGCGTTCCCAGCGTTCGTGACCTCCGGCGTTCTGGCGCGCGCGATTCGGTCCGCGATCCTGCTCCGCATCTGACGGATCCTGATCACCGCAGTGTCCGCTGCTGAAACGCGGTCGCGGATCTGCATGCTCAACGCGAACTGCTCGGCGAGGTCTCGCTCAGTGATGCCTTTGAGGCGTGGATCCATGCGCACCGTGAGCGGCTGTGTCGCCGTCGCCGAGCCCGCGGTCACGCGCACAGTGTATTGCCCGGGAAGTGCCAGCGGTCCGCGGTCGGCAGAGCCGCCCCACATTATCAGGCACTCGAACGAAACCGCGCCCGGATAGCGCAGGTCCCATCCGAAAGTATTCAGTCCCGCGCGTCCCGTTGGAACGGCGTTCCCGCCACGTCGCCGCGGAGTCTCGCAACCGGTGGGGTAGAGCACCGTGTCCCGCATCGCAATGTCCGCCCGCGAAGGTGCTGCCGGCGCCTTTGTGCTGGAGTCGTGCCGTTGCTCCCCGCCGCCAACAAAACTCCGGACCAGCTTGCCGTCGTGGTCGAGAATGTCGATGCGTACCGTGTCTGCACGTGACGCGAGCGTGTACTGAACCGTCGCGGAATCAACCCGCCGTGTCGCAACTGGCGGCGTGAAGAGGGTTATCGCGCCGCGGACGTCGCCGGCATGACGGATCGGTGCGACGTTGTCGAGCACGTACATGGATCGCCCGTGGGTCGCGATTACAAGGTCGTTCTTCTCGACCGCAATGTCCGAGACCTGCAGGTCCGGGAGGTTCAGCGAAAACGGCTTCCAGTGATCGCCGTCGTCCCACGACACGTAGAACCCGTGTTCGGTTCCGGCGTACAGCAGACCTTGTCGCGTAGGATCTTCGCGCACGGCATGCACGTAGTCGTCGGCGCGAATTCCCGTGACGATCCTCGTCCACGTCTTGCCCCAATCGTGCGTCCTGTAGATGTACGGTGCGCGATCATCCTGCAGATAGCGCTTCGCTGCGAGATATGCCGTGCCTGGCTCGTGATGGGATGCATCGATGATGCTGATCCGCGCGAAACCTGGAAGAGTCGCGGGCGTGACGTTGGTCCACGTGCGTCCGCCATCTCGCGTCACGTACGCCATGCCGTCGTCCGATCCCGTCCAGATGACCGATGCGTCGAGCGGAGACGGTGCGATGGTGAAGATCGTTGCATAGACCTCGGGGCCGTTCATGTCGTGCGTGATCGGGCCGCCCGATTCACCGAGCGTCTTCGGATCCGCGCGAGTCAGATCGGGCGAGATGCGCTGCCACGTCTGTCCCTCGTCCGTCGTCTTCCACAGATGTTGAGAAGATGTGTAGAGAGTGGTGGAGTCCTTCGGCGAGAACACTATCGGATATGTCCACTGCCAACGCTCGGGCAGCGCGCTGGACGGCTCGCCAGAGAAGAAGCGGGGATACACCTGCACGTCACGGAACTGACCGTTGGAGCGGTCGTAGCGCGAGAGCAGCGCACCCTGACTGCCGGCATAGAAAATGTCCGGGTGTTTGGGATCCGGGGCGATGTACCCTGATTCGCCGCCGCCAACCTCGTACATCCAGTCACCGAGCTTGCGCGAGCCGGCGCCGCGGAGGTTGGCCCAGTCGCTCGACGGGAGACAGAGCGTCGTGTTGTCCTGCTGTGCGCCACAGACGTGATACGGAAAATCCGACGTCGTCGCGACGTGGTACAGCTGCGCGGTCGGGAACTTCTGGTCCGTCCAGGTCGCGCCGCCATTGACCGAGACTGTGCCGCCGCCATCGTTCGCCTCGATCATGCGCCGATTGTCGTTGGATGCAATCCAGAGCTCGTGGTTGTCGCCATGCGGTACCGCGAGCGTCGTATCGAAGTGCGCGCCGCCATCGTCGGATCTGAAGAAATTTACGTTGAGCACGTACACTCGGTCGCGCAGCGTGGGATCTGCGGTGATGTGCGTGTAATAGAATGCGCGCTGCCTCAGCTTACGCTCGTCATTGGTCCGCTTCCACGTAGCACCGGCGTCGTCCGAGCGATACACGCCACCGTTCGACGCTTCGACGATCGCGTACACGCGGCTCGGGTCAGCCGGCGACACCGACACACCGATTCGTCCGATCACACCGGTTGGCAACCCAGCGTTGCGCGTTATCTCGGTCCAGTGGTCGCCACCGTCTGTCGTCTTGAAGAGTCCGCTGCCAGGGCCGCCGCTCGACATCTGCCATGATGTCCTGTACGCCTGCCATAGTGCAGCGTACAGGACGTCGGGATGGTTCGGGTCCATGGACAGGTCGATTGCACCGCTTCTCTCATCGCGATACAGCACCTTTCGCCACGTCCTGCCGCCGTCGACGCTCTTGAACACGCCGCGCTCGGCGTTCGGTGCGGATGGGTGGCCGAGTGCGGCGACGTAAACGATATCCGGGTTCTTCGGGTCGATGCGGATCTTCGCGATCGCCTGCGTTTCGGCGAGACCCATGTGCGTCCACTTCTTCCCGCCATCGGTCGATTTGTAGACGCCATCGCCCTGCATGATGTTGCCGCGAATATCCGTCTCACCCATTCCGATGTACACGACGTCCGGATTGGATTCGGAAACTGCGACCGCGCCGACGGAGCTCGACTTGATCTGGCCGTCGGTTACCGGCTTCCAGCTCTGCCCGCCATCCGTCGTCTTCCACAATCCGCCGCCAGTTGCACCGAAGTAGTACTCCAGCGGGCGACTCGAGCTGCCGGCAACCGCGATGGAACGCCCGCCGCGGTTGGGGCCGATCGACCGCCATGCCATTCCGCGGAATTGAACGGAGTCCGGTTGCGTAGCCTCGCTCGCTTGAGCGGCAAGGAGTACCGGTGCGCAGAGCAGGGTCGCGGCGCAGATGCGCGACGAGAAACGTCGAAGGCGTAGTCCGGCAACGGAGTCTGACACGTCTACCTCTTTTGATCGGGATTGTAAGCGAAGCCGGTCACCGCGCCGGCTGGTGTGATTACTCGCGTAACTACAGCGCGCGTCAAGCGTGGCGGGCGAGCACAGCCGCGGCTGTATCGTGCACCGGCGTTGGTATTCCGGTCTCGCGGCCGAAGCGCGACACCGCACCGCTCAACACATCCAGCTCGGTGGGACCGCCGCGCTCGACGTCGAGCAGAAAACTCGGCTTCATGGTCCCCGGAAGCTTGTCGATGTGGTGCATCATGTCCGCTTCCTGCGATGCGGGAATCGGCACTCCGCGCGCCCTTCCGACTGCCGCGATCTCGCTGACGGCCCGCTCGATCAGTAAATGGCCAAGCTCGGTATCGCGGATGCCCGCTACATTGCTCCGCGCCATACCGCATGCCGCGGCCATCGCGCACAACATGTTGAACTTGCGCCACAGCTCGACGATGATATTCGTTGTCGCGATGGCCTCGATGTCAGCCTCGCGCAATGCCGCGACAAGGCGCGTCGCTCGTTCCGACAGCACGCCGTCCAGCTCGCCAACGACTATCCGCTCCTGCCACAACGCTCGTCGAATCACGCCGGGTCCAGACTTGTACGCGCTGACGTTGGTCTGGCCTCCGAGCAGCTGTCCGCGCGGAACTCCAGCGCGCGCGAGATCGTCCGCGGCTTCCACTCCATTCAGCAGTGGCACTACCACGCTGCCGTTCAGCGCGAGATCGCGCGCAACTGGTGCGACCTCACCGAGCGAATAGCTCTTTACCGCCACTATGGTGAATTCGGCGCCGCTCAGCTCGTCCGGGGTGTTGGTCGCGCCGATCGGAACCGTGAAGCTCCCGTTGGCATCTGTGATGGTTATTCCGTCGGCACGAATCGCCGCGAGATTCTCGCCGCGCGCGTACAGGACCACGTCGTGGCCGGCACGGGCCAGCAGAGCTCCGAAGTAGCCGCCGACACCGCCGGCGCCAATGATCGCTATTCTCATCTCAAGTCAGGTGACTGGTTCCGAACTGCATCAAGATGTAACGATTCGCCGGCCTACGTGAGAGGGGCGCGAATGATTGCGTCGCGAGACTTGTTTTTCGGGGGCCATCGTGCGAGCGTAGGCAACCGGAAATGCGTCCATCCTCGATGACCCCAGGCCACGCCCGCACCGCGCGCCTGGCGTACGTCGCGGTTATTCTCGTCGCGACTCTAAGCAATCTCCACGCTGATCCCACCTGGGCGGACGTCCCGCCGCGGCTCGTTCGTGCGATGGACCTCACGCCGCGCCTGAGCGACGCCATCGACGCGGTGCGCAACATCCTCCTCTTCGCCGGGTTGGGCGCGGTCTGGATAGCGACGAGCAGACTCAGCCGCCCGGGCGCCACGCTGTTTCGTGTCACCATCATATCGCTCGGCATGAGCGCCTGCGTGGAAGCGATGCAGCTCTTTTCGCCAGTCCGTAACGCGAGCCTCCTCGACGTGACAACGGATACGATCGGCGGCCTCGCTGGCGGGCTTGTCACTCTCGCCGCCTTCGCACTGCTGGACGATACGGCAGACGATCGATCGTATTTCGGAATCCCGTCGGCGTTGTTCGCGGCATGCTACGGAATCGCGACGATCATGGAAGCGTTCACGCCGCTCTTCCGGCAGGATCTGCTGCCGCAGCTGGGAGGAAGCATCTCGCAGCGCATCGGACGCGCGATTGCCGCGATCCGGCCCGAGTCCATCGCTCAGATACCACTGATTGACATACTCGTGTTCTTCCCTGCAGGCGCGTTGGTCGTGATTGCGCTGATGGAAAATGGTGTGACCGCTTTCACCGCTGCTGCCGCCACGATCTGCGTTGCTGCAATTCTCTACCCGTTGCTCGAAGTCCTACACGGCGTCGCCGCGGAGCCGATCCTGCTCGGCGCTGCACTCACTCACGTCGTCGCGACTTCGCTCGGGGCGATCGCCGCGGCTGCCGCGATGAGATCGTTCGTTACCCGATACCCGATCCGGCAGCGCGCGCGAATCGTCGCCGGTGCTTACACGCTGGCGATCGCGGTGTGGAGCTGGCGGCCATTCAGGCTCGATCTGTCAGGAGCGGCGATGGCAGAGCAGTTCACATCCAGCCACCTGATACCACTCGAGGCTCTCGCACAACGCGGCGATCTTTTCAGCGTGACGGACGTCGTAGCGCAGGGAGTCCTGTTCGTGCCGCTGGGTGCACTTCTCGCCGTGTGGCCGCTTCGCACCCGGGGGCCGTTGCGCGGTGTACTTCCCGCTGTCTACCTCGCAATCATTCTGGAGACAGCAAAGATCCCGATCGCCGAGCGATTCATGGACGTGACCCACATCCTGATTCAGAGCGCGGGAGCCGCACTCGGCTTTCTGCTGTTGCGGCGAGTCGGATACCGGATTCGGGGGGAGCTGCTGGATCGCCGCTGAACGCTATCGTCCGGGGCGAACCAGCAGCGTCTCGCCGGCCCGAATACGGTCGCTCGAGAGGTGGTTCCACTCTCTCAGCTGTGCAGGAGTCGCGTTGTAGCGCGTAGCGATCACGGACAGGGCATCACCACGCTGCACGACGTAGTGCAATGGTTGCTTGAGCAGATCGGCAAGTTGTTGCCGCAGCACGCGCTCCTGCGCTGCAGCCGCGCGTTCCTGTATCTGCCGCTTCTGCACATATGCGACGAGCGAGTCCAGCTGGCCTCCATAGCCGGACGACGCCGCATACTCCTCCGTCCGATTCCCTCGACTGATGACCACGCCGTGCGCGGTGAGCGAGTAGATGCGGTGAAGGGAAGCCGAGAGAAGGGTGTCGTTCGGGAATTCGCTCGTAAGAATCGCTGCTGGTGCGTCGGCGCCGGCCAGCTTGTCGCGCGGCTCGACACCGATGAACAGAAGGCGATCGGGCGTCGCGACCAGCAGCCCGTTGGCCGCCCGGAAGTAATTGGCCGGACGGCGTCGGTACACCCTGGCGATTCTTACGGCGTGCTCGTCGTAGTGGAGCGCACCGCCGTCCAGTTCCCGCCTGGCGTACACCCAGGCGGACGCGGGATCGACCTGGCGCATGAGGAACAGGTATCCCACGGCGGCGACGACTGCAACGAGCGTTACCGTACCGACGATGAGTCGCCGAACGAGGCGCCCCGCTCGGTAAAGACCTTCGGTCTCCTTCACAGGCCTGATTGGGGCAGAATGGTCAATCGTAAACAGTTGCCGTATAGCGTCAGTGTGGCTATCATCATACGTATAGTATCAATGGCATTAACTGGATAAGTATGGCTGTGTGGATTGGCAGAGACCTCGAGCGTCTCCGAAAGCTCCGAGGTCTGCGCCGCGAGGACGTTGCCGCCCAGTTATCGCTGTCCCCGTCAACCATACGTAACATCGAGCACGACGAGAGGTATAACGTCTCGCTCGATTTGTTGCGACAGGTTGCCGAGGTACTGGGCGCGACTGTTCGGATCTCGATAGAGGTTCCGGAACAGGCAGATTCAAAAGACATGTCGAGGTCGGACGCATCGGATTCGGAGGCGGCCGCGACGGAACGCCAGGACAGCCGCCGTGTCGTTACGAACGAGCGGTTCATCCGGCTCGTTCGTGAGCGGTATCCGGAATGTCCGCTGACCAACTCTCAGATCGGACGACGGATGTGGCAGTTCGCTCATTCGCGAGGTGCCGTGCTGGTAAGGGAACGTAAGCAACTGCGCCCATCGCCGGTTCCATCCACGGCGACGTATCGCGTGCCGACGACGTCGGCGGAATACGCGATGCGTGAGGGCGACATCGCTGTGCTCGACGGGTTTGCGGACCGGCTCGGGCGCGCTTTTAAAGATGGCAAGGGGCGCGTGCTGGTCCCGATCAGATAATGGAGTCGAGTTTGGTTGTCTTATTCGATAGACGCGAAGCCTCGCAAGAAGTAAAACCCGTGCGACGCGGACGTTGGCAGTGGGTTCGTACCGTGAAGTCGGTGAGTCACTTCATTGCCGCCGGTGCGCTGCTCGCCGCCGGCGTGGTGTTCACGGCGCAACAGAGACCCACCATGTTACGGCAGCCTGCGGCGGGCCTGCAGATGCCGGGAGCGGTCATCGAAGCTCCGTCGTTCAGCAGGGAAGCGTTTCGGCTTTCCGAAGTGCTTCAGCATTACACCGCTGATCAGGCGACCGCGGACAGAATCGCCGGCGCGATCGTGGACGAGGGAAGCCGCCGCAATCTCGATCCCGCGTTGCTCGTAGGCGTGCTTCTCACGGAAGATGTAACTCTCGACACCACCGCACGCAGCTTCGTCGGCGCGCGCGGGCTGATGCAGGTAATGCCTGACCACGCTGGCAAGTGGGGATGCAGTTCGTCCAACCTGTTCTCGATCGAATCGAACATCTGTCACGGCGCGAGTATCCTGCAGGACAACGTACGCAACTCACCCAACATGCGCACTGCTCTGCTCAGATACAACGGCTGCGTGCATGGCAGCAATACGCCTGGATGCCACAGCTATCCCGACAAGGTGATGCGGGCAGCAAATCGTACGACTGCGCAGATGCTCGCGTTGGCTGAGTAGGCTGCGCGCCGCACGCGCTATTGCCCCAATACAGGATGCCCGGCTGGATCAAGCTACATGATCCAGCCGGGCATCCTGTATCGGTACCCGTTACATCCGCTGTTACATCTTCCGTTACATCTCCGGCTTTGCACCCTTCGCGGTCGGCGGGAGAATGCCGTTCAGCCGGAGATAGATGGCCGATGCACCGTAGTGGTCTGACCAGTCCCCGACCAGCGACACCATCGCACCACCGCGGGAGATCTTTCTGCCGCCGAAGAACGGTACCATCTCGCCAAGCTTCGAGTCGTCGACCGGTGCAAGGGTGCTCGTGCAGTAGTCGAATGACTCCTTGATCTGGGCAACGATCGAGTCCTTGGGCGCGGTCGGTGCGACTTTCGCACGTTGCGGAGGCTTGGTGCCCGCGATTGTTGCACACATGAATTCATTGGATCCGGCGACGTGCAGCATCAGTTGTCCAAAGCTCATCTGCGCCGGAGTCGGCTTGAAACTGTACTTGTCCGATGGCATGGCTTCGGCTGCCGCGGTGAGGTTCTTCTGCGCGCGCTGCAGCTCGCTCTTCAGCGTGGCCGAGATGGGGTTCGCCTGATCCTGTGCAGCGAGCGGCCCGATGGCCGCAACGGATAGGATGCACGCTGACAACGCAATGCCGGTACGAATCGATCGCATTCTTGCTGCCTTCCCTGGGGAGGTGGAATTGTGGCGTCCGAAGACTGCTGAAACGTGTCCCCCGCAGGCCACAGACCGCAAGGACGATGCTGCAAACGGCCGGAGATCCCGTTCAGGCGGCCGCCGCCTCTCGAAAATGTTCGCCGCTGGTGCCACGTTTGTTTCATGAATTCTATTCAGTCCTCGATTCTGATCGGCACGGCGGCCCTGTTGGTCGGCGGCGCGCCTCCGCTTGCCGCACAAGGTGGGGCACCGCGCGTGGCACAGCCGGATACCGCGACTCCGATCCTTCTGGTTCCCGACCAGGTATTCGACGCGCCAGCCGGCGTCGAGCGCCCGGGCTGGGTTGTGCTCGTCCGCGGCGAGAAGATTGTGGCGGTTGGACCGCGCGCGAGCATCGCGGTGCCCGCCGGTGCGCGAGAGATCGCCCTCACGGGAACGACCCTCATGCCGGGGCTCATAGAAGCGCACTCGCACATGATGCTTCATCCCTACAACGAGACCTCCTGGAACGATCAGGTGCTCAGGGAGCCGCTGGCGCTGCGCGTCGCCAGAGCGACCGTCAGTGCGCGTAACACGCTCCTCGCGGGCTTCACGACGACTCGCGATCTCGGCACCGAGGGCGCAGGCGACGCTGACGTCGGCCTCAAGCAGGCCATAGAACAGAAGATCATTCCAGGACCGCGCATGCTCGTCGTCACGCGCGCAATCGTCGCGACGGGAAGCTATGGGCCCAAGGGCTTCGATCCTCGCTGGGACGTGCCGCAGGGAGCCCAGGAGGCAAGCGGAATCGATGGCGTGATGCTCGCGACGCGCGAGCAGATCAAGCACGGAGCGGATTGGATAAAGGTGTACGCCGACTACCGATGGGGCCCCAATGGCGAGGCCGAGCCGACGTTCACGGAGGAAGAGCTCAAGGCGATCGTCGAAGTCGCGCATTCCAGCGGCAGAATGGTCACGGTTCACTCGGCTACGGCCGAAGGAATGCGTCGCTCCATTCTCGCCGGCGTGAATACCATCGAGCACGGCGACGACGGGACGCCGGAAGTTTTCCGCATGATGGCGGCGCACGGCATTGCGCTCTGTCCCACGCTGGCTGCCGGTGACGCGATCGCACAGTACGGCGGCTGGCGCAAGGGGATCGATCCGGAACCGGCACGCATCACCGCGAAGCGCGCGAGCTTCAAGGCCGCGCTCGCAGCGGGTGTCACGATCATCGCCGGCGGCGACGTGGGCGTATTCCCACACGGCGACAACGCACGCGAGATCGAGATGATGGTGGATTATGGGATGACGCCGGCCGCTGCACTCCAGTCTGCCACGTCGACGTCCGCGCGGGTGCTGGGGCTCGGCGATCGTCTCGGTACCATCAGGCCGGGTCTGTACGCGGATCTTGTTGCCGTTGCCGGCGATCCGGTAAGGGACATTCACGCGATCCGTCAGGTTCGCATGGTGATGAAAGGTGGCCAGATATTCAGGCAGTGACTGTGCGACCCGCCGGCTGCAGAACTACTTGTAGCCGGCCGCCTGCATCGTGAACAGCTCGTTGTACAGACCATTGTTCACGAGCAGCTCCTCGTGCGTTCCTTCTTCTTCGAGTTGGCCGTTGCGGAGAACGAGAATGCGGTCCGCCATGCGCACTGTCGAGAAGCGGTGTGAGATCAACACCGCCATTCGGCCGGCGACAAGCTCCGAGAAGCGCAGAAATACTTCGTACTCCGCGCGCGCATCGAGCGCCGCGGTCGGCTCGTCGAGTATCAGAACCTGCGCCGCGCGCAGATACGCGCGCGCAAGCGCAACTTTCTGCCATTCGCCTCCCGACAGATCGACGCCGTTCTCGAATCTGCGGCCGAGCATCTGACGGTATCCTTCCTTGAATCGCGGAAGCAGTGAAGCCGCGAGGGATTGCTCCGCGGCATTCTCGATCAATGCCGGAACAGGCTCGTTCATTCCCTCCAGCGCCTGCTCGACTGCGTTGATCTCGCCGACTCCGATGTTCTCGTCGAACCTCATGTCGTACCGCACGAAATCCTGGAAGATCACCCCGATGGTCGAGCGCACGGACGCAAGATCGTATTCGCGAAGATCCCTGCCATCCAGCAGAATGCGTCCTTCACTGGGATCATATAATCGTGCAAGCAGCTTTGTGACCGTCGTCTTTCCCGCTCCGTTCTCTCCCACGAGGGCTATCCGCTCGCCGGGATTCAGCGTGAAGTTGAGGCCGCGGACTGCCCATCGCTCCTCACTGCCCGGATACTGGAACCCGACGTTCTCGAAGATGAAGCCTTCGCGAACCGGATCGGGCACCGATGGTGCGTTCACTCGCCCGGAGATCGTGGGCTTCATTTCAAAGAATTCGAAGAGATCGCGCAGATACAGCGCCTGCTCGTAAACGCCGCTCGCCGACATGAGGATGCTCTGGATCACGTCGCGTCCGCGCCCGAACGACGCCGCGAGAAACGTCAGTGTTCCGACGGTGATCTGACCACGCACCGCGCTCAGCAGTATGATCACGTACGCGGCGTAATATCCGAGTGTACCGAGGAACGACAGGAGGGTGCTGACGATGGCGCGCCGAATCGACAGCTTCTTGTTCTCATCGTAGAAGCGCTGTGACAGTTCGTCGTACTTTCTTGTGAGCCAGCCAGCCAGCCCGAACATGTGGACTTCCTTCGCGGTCTCGTCGCTCGCGCCCACGTAACGCAGGTAGTCCAGTTGACGACGCTCCGGTGTCCATCGGAACAGCAGCGAGTATCCGAGCGATGCGTAGTGCGTCTCGCCCAGGAAGCTCGGGACTATCGCGATCACGAGCAATACCAGCAGCCACGGACTGTTGACGACAAGTGCGCCGGCAAGCGTGAGCAGCGTGAGAAAGTCCTGCCCTATTCCGAGCAGCTGCGTGAGCAGGGCGATGCGTCCGACCGTTTGGCGCCGCGCGCGCTCGAGATGGTCGTAGAAGTCAGGGTTCTCGAACTGCGCGAGATCGAGCGTCGCGGCGTGCTCCATCAAGCGCACGCTCATTTTGTTGGAGAATAGATCGCTGAGCAGACTCTCGACCAGCGCCGACACGCGCGCCATGATCTCCCCGGTCGCGACTATCGCCAGCTCCATCGCGATGTAGCGCCACAGGGCCGCGAGCGTGCCGTTGCCGGCGCGCGCCGCGATCACTCCGTCGATTATGAGCTTGCCGATCCAGAACGTCGCGACAGGAATGAACGCACGCGCGACGCGAAGCACGATCATGGTCAACGCGTAGCCGCGATGCGTCTCCCACACCATCCGCACCAGCGGCGGCACGTACCTCAGTGCTGCTCGCCGCTCTGCCCAGGTCGCGCTCTCTGCTTCTGCACGATCACGGGCGCGGCCGCCGCGCCCGCCTACACCGGCCATGTTATGATGCGACCGGGTGGCCGGCCGCCTCCCACGCCGACATTCCGCCGCTCAGCTCGTGAACGTCGTCGAACCCGAATGCATCGAGCGTCGCAGCCGCAACCGCCGACCGGCTCCCGCGCTGGCAATGCAATATGATTGCGCGATCGCGGGGAATTTCGTCCAGTCGCGCGTGCAGTGTGGGCAGCGGAAGCAGTACCGCGTTCGGAATCCGCGCGCGCGCCCACTCGTCCTCGTTGCGCACGTCGATGACCAGCGCGTTCGCGCCGGCGCCGAGTCCGGCAACCTCGTCGGCCGTCATCATGCGCGGGAGCGACAGCCTTCGCGGCGTCGTCGCATCGCGATTGCGTGCCTTCATCGCGCCGAAATAAGCCGGCGCCGCGGGCTGTCCTTCGAGAACGCGCTCGACGAACTCGGACTCCGGCATCGGAGCGAGTGCCCAGTTTGCAACGCGCTCGTAACCGAGCGTCGATTGTGCAGCGGAGCTCATCGCCTTGCCACATGCAGAGCCGGCACCGTGTCCCGGCCAGATCTGGAGATGATCCGGCAGCTGCGCGAACGCCAGTATCGAGGCGTACAACGACGCCGCTGCGTTGCGCATGGTTCCCACCTGGCCGGCGGCGCGCTCGAGCAGGTCGGGCCGTCCGACATCGCCGACGAAGAGGAAATCTCCGGTGAACGCCCCGACTGGAACGTCGCTGCGCGCGCGATCGGTCAACATGAACGTCAGATGCTCCGGTGTGTGACCCGGCGTGTGACGCACGTCGAGCCGCACCATTCCGGTAGAAATATCGTCGCCAGCACGCAATACGTTGACTCCTCGCTCGTGCGCGAACGAGTATTGCCACCCGTCGCCACCCTCGCCCGATATGTGGAGTTGCGCACCAGTCGTCGCGGCCAGCGCGCGCGCGCCGGAAGCGAAGTCGGCGTGGATGTGCGTCTCGGTGACGGCGACGATCCGCAGCCCCGCGTCACGCGCGGCCCGGAGGTACTGCTCCACATCCATGTTCGGATCGATGACTATCGCCTCGGAGCTGCGTTCGCAGGCAACCATGTAGCTGGCCTGGGCAAGCGAGTCGTCGTACAATCGGCGAAAGATCATGATTTGACCGGTGGCGCGGTTGTTCCGACCGCGTGTAGGATGGTGTGAAAGATAAGCAGGACCGCGCCTTCACCGCCTGCCGCCAGCGTCGCGGAGGCACCACATCCGAACCCGCTACGCGGTAAATTGTGCGCATGACTGAGGCGATCGTTACCCAAGGGCTGCGCAAGGTGTATCCGGCCACCAGCGGATCGGGCGTTTCCGGCGGCTCGGCGGGTTGGGCTCCGTCCCCCGATGCGCCGCCACGGGGCGGCGGCCAGACGGTCGCGCTCGAAGGGCTCGATCTCGTCGTCAACGAGGGAGAGTTTTTCGGGCTCATCGGCCCCAACGGCGCGGGCAAGACCACCACGATCGGGGTGCTGACCACTCGCGTGATTCCGACCGGCGGCGTAGCGCACGTAGCCGGCGCGGATGTCGTTCGAGAGAGTGTCACGGTACGGCAACGCATCGGCGTGGTGCCGCAGCGGCCGAACCCGGATCGCTCGCTCGATGCGTGGGAAAACCTCATCTACCACGCCGCATATTTCGGGGTGCCGCGCAAGGAAGCTGTGCGGCGCGCGACCGAGCTGCTCGATCGGCTCGGCATCGCCGACAAGGCGCGGATGAAGGTCGATCAGCTGAGCGGTGGGCAGCAACAGCGGCTCATGATCGCGCGGGCGCTCATCCACGAGCCGATGATTCTCTTTCTGGACGAGCCGACGGTCGGACTGGATCCGAACGCGCGCAACTCGCTCTGGGAGATACTTCGTGACCTGCACGGACAGGGACGCACGATCGTCATGACGACGCATTACATGCCGGAAGCCGACGAATTGAGCGACCGCATCGCACTCATCGATCGCGGGCGCCTGCTCGCACTCGACACACCGGAGAACCTCAAGAAGCAGACACCGGATGGCTCGCTCGAAACGTTCTTTATCACGAAATCGGGTCGGGGATGGGACGCATGACCGCCATCACTGCCGGCCTACCGGTCGCGTCGATCGCCAATCCGCACCCGCCCGTTTCGGCGGGACGCGTCTTCGCTGCGTTACTCAGTCGCGACCTGCGTGTTGCGCGTCGCGAGCTGCCGTTCTTCCTGATAAGAACGGTGATGCAGCCGATTCTGTTCGTGGTCGTGTTCGGTTACCTGCTTCCGAAGATGGGCTTCACGCAACCGGGCTACCAGGCGGCGCTCCTTCCCGGCATTCTCGCGCTGAGCCTCATGCTGGCGTCTGCGCAGTCGGTCACGCTGCCGATGGTCACCGAATTCGGCTGGACAAAGGAAATCGAGGATCGTCTGCTCGCGCCGATCAGCATCGACCTCGTCGCGATCGAGAAGATCGTCAATGCGATGATCCAGGGAATCATCGCGGCGATTGTGGTGTTGCCGCTCGCGCGCCTTGTCATGGGGCCGGTGGCGGGATTTACATTCTCGCACTTTCCCGAATTGACGCTGGTCGTGATTCTCTCCGCCGCCGCGGCATCGGCGTTCGGGTTGCTGCTCGGCGTTCTGATCAGTCCGCAGCAGATAGGCTTCATGTTCAGTCTGATCATCACGCCGATGATCTTCTTTGGCTGCGCCTACTATCCGTGGCGTGGTCTCGACGTGGTCCCCTGGCTCAAGTATGCCGTCCTGATCAATCCGCTTGTGTACATATCGGAAGGCCTTCGCGCGTCGCTGACTCCGTCGGTGGCGCACATGCCGTTCATCGCGATCATCGCCGCGTTGATCGTGCTTACCGCCGGCTTTACCTGGGCGGCACTGGTGCGATTCAGGATGCGGGCCCTTGGCTGACGCAACTCCATTTTCCGAGCCGTTCAACCGCTTCGCCGAGCTGTTCGCGCGTGCGGCCGCCGAGCTTCCGCCCGAGTGCTTTCCGGATCCGAACACGATGTCGCTCGCGACCGTCGGCGCCGGCGGACGTCCGTCGAACAGGATCGTACTGCTCAAGGCGTTCGACGAGCGCGGCTTCGTGTTCTACACCAACTACCAGGGGCGCAAGGGCACGGAGCTGTTTGCCAACCCGTATTGCGCGCTGTGCTTTCACTGGCCGCCAATCGAGATCCAGATACGCATAGAAGGGCGCGCCGAGCCGACGGGCGATGCCGAAGCCGATGCGTACTTCGCATCGCGCGCGCGTTCCAGTCAGCTCGGCGCATGGGCGTCGGATCAGAGTCGTCCGATGACTCTACCGGGAGATCTGGAGCGCCGCGTCGCGGAAGCCGCGACACGCTTCGAGGGAGCAAGCGTGCCGCGGCCGCCGTACTGGTCCGGCTTTCGCGTCGTACCTGACACGATCGAGTTCTGGCGCAACCGACCGAGCCGGCTGCACGATCGCACCGTGTATCGGCGCGCCGGCGACGGATGGCACGTCACATCGCTCTACCCTTGATTAAACTCAGATCATGACGACTACATCCCACCCTGAACCATTCGCGCAAACCGGCTCCGAGCCGTGGACGACCGACGAGTCGCGCGCACTGTACAACATCGAAGGGTGGGGGAACGGCTACTTCGAAATCAACTCGAAGGGACACGTAGTGGTTCGCCCCGACAAGGACGAGCGTGGCCGCGAGCTGGATCTTTTCGAGCTCGCGATGGATCTCGAAGCGCAGGGCGTCGGCATGCCGCTGCTCATCCGGTTCTCCGACATCCTTCGCTCGCGCATCGAAGACCTTCATGAGCGGTTCACGCACGCAATGAAGGAGTTCGACTACAGCGGCGGCTATACGACGGTTTACCCGATCAAGGTTAACCAGCAGCGCCACGTCGTCGAGGAGATCGTGGAGTTCGGCCAGCCGTTTGGCGTGGGACTGGAATGCGGCAGCAAGCCGGAGCTGCAGGCCGTGCTCGGGCTCGCTGAAACGACGGGCCACACGATCGTCTGCAACGGCTACAAGGACGAGGAGTTCATGCGCCTCGCCCTCATGGGCCAGAAGCTCGGCCACGAAGTCTTCATCGTGATGGAGCAGGTGAGCGAGGTGGACGTGCTGCTCCAGGTCGCCGCCGAGCTCGACGTGCGGCCGAACATCGGCATTCGCATCAAGCTCTTCGCGGAAGGCGCCGGGCGCTGGGCCGAGAGTGGCGGCGAGAAATCCAAGTTCGGGCTCAGCCCGTCGCAGCTCGTTCGTGTCATCGACAAGCTTACCGACGCTGGCTATCTCGATTGCGTGCATCTCTTGCACTTCCATCTCGGCTCGCAGATCACCGACATCAGATACATCAAGGCGGGTCTCCAGGAGATAGCGCGCTACTACTCCGAGCTCCGCAAGATGGACGTTGATGTCACGCACGTCGATGTGGGCGGTGGCCTCGGCGTCGATTACGACGGAACGCGCTCCACGGCCCATGCCAGCGTCAACTACACGTTGCAGGAATACGCGAACGACATCGTGTACACGCTCGCAGAAGCATGTCGCGAGGAAGAGCTGCCGATGCCGCACATCATCAGCGAGTCCGGCCGCGCGCTCACGGCGCACCACGCGCTGCTGCTCCTCAGTGTGATCGACGTCGAATCGGTCACGGAGGTCGTCGCGCCGCACCTGGACGAGGATGATCACGCGCTGTTGCACGAGATGGCCACCGACCTGGAAACCGTCAACACGCGCCGGCTGCGTGAGGTGTTTCACGATGCGACGTTCGACAAGGAGCGGGCGCAGCAGCTATTCGCAAGCGGTGTGCTGTCGCTTCGCGGCCGCGCGCGCGCGGAGCAGCTGCATCTCGCGTTGATCAATTCGGTGGCGCGGGAGGCCCGCAAGGATCGTGAGGAGTACTCGGAGATCATCGAGGACCTCGAAGCAACGCTGGTCGATCGTTACTTCTGCAACTTCTCATTGTTCCAGTCGCTTCCCGACAGCTGGGCCATCGATCAGCTATTTCCGATCATGCCAGTACATCGCCTGGACGAGGAGCCGGTTCGGCGCGGGACCATTCAGGACGTCTCGTGCGACAGCGATGGCAAGATCGACCGTTTCGTCGGCGGCGACCGCAACTCACCGCGCCAGAGTCTCGAGCTGCACCCGTTCCACGACGGCGAGCCGTACATCATCGGAATATTTCTGACCGGTGCGTACCAGGAGATACTGGGTGATCTTCACAATCTGTTCGGAGACACGAACGCCGTGCACATCCGGCTCAAGGAGCGCGGGTACGAGATCACCGACCTAGTGCACGGCGATACCGTAACCGAAGTTCTCGCGTACGTTCAGTTCCGCGCCGCGGATCTGCTGACGACATTTCGCCGCAAGGTAGGCAACGCGAAGAACATCACGCGTGACGAGGCGAATGCCTTTATCGCCGATTACCTCGCGGGGCTGGAAGGGTACACGTACCTGGAAGGAGACGCGGCGAGGTAGAGTTGTCTGGCCCAGGTCGTCGTCCCCGCGAAAGCCGGCTCAGAGACTCGTCATTCCCGCGAAAGCCGGCTCAGAGATTCGTCATTCCCGCGAAAGCGGGAATCCATCTGCTGCCGAGAACCCTCCTGCTGTCATCGCAGCCAGAGATCGATAACATGGATTCCCGCTTTCGCGGGAATGACGAATCCGGGAATGCTTTCGCGGGAATGACGAATCCGGGAATGCTTTCGCGGGAATGACGAGATTCTCGGCTACGCCTCGAATCTCCGTCCCACCTCGGGCCAGTTCACCACGTTCCACCACGCCTTGACGTAATCGGGCCGCTTGTTCTGGTACTTGAGGTAGTACGCGTGCTCCCATACATCCACTCCAAGTATGGGGTGCTTCTTTTCCATCACAGGCGTGTCCTGATTCGGCGTGCTCGTGATGCTGAGCTTGCCGCCGTCCTTCACGAGCCACGCCCAGCCAGAGCCGAAGCGCTTCGCGGCAGCGTCCGCGAACTGCGTCTGGAACGTCGCGAAGTCGCCGAACGATTTCTTGATTGCGTCTGCGAGCTTGCCCGTCGGCTCGCCTCCGCCCTTGGGCGACATTATCTCCCAGAACATCGAGTGGTTCCAGTGACCGCCGGCATTGTTGCGCACCGCTGTGCGAACGGACTCCGGTACCGCGTCAAGATGCTGCAGCAGATCATCGAGTGACTTTGATTGCAGCTCGGGAGCCTTCTCGAGCGCGGCGTTGAGATTGTTCACATATCCGGCATGATGCTTGTCATGATGGATTTCCATCGTGCGCGCATCGATCGACGGCTCCAGTGCAGCAAAGTCGTACGGAAGGGCAGGGAGCGTAAAAGCCATGACTTCAAATCTCCGATTTGGTTTTGTACCGGGCGATGATTGCCGGTAGTATGGACAGAAACACGATAACCAGAATGATCAGCTCAATGTGCTTCGCAACGCCCGGGAAGGTGCGGCCGAGCGAATAGCCAAGAAGCAGCATAGACCATACCCAGGCCACTCCGCCCACGACGTTGTAGGCGAGAAATCGCGAGTACTGCATCTCGCCCATCCCCGCGACTACTGGCGCGAAAGTGCGTATGATCGGCATGAATCGCGCAATCAGAATGGTCTTCCCGCCGTGCCGCTCGTAGAAGGCATGTGCGCGAACAAGATGTTTACGATTGAATAGCAGTGACTGTTCGCGCGTAAACAGATGCGGACCACTCGCCTTGCCGATCGCGTATCCCACCGAATCACCTACAACGGCAGCGACACTGAGGATGAGACCGAGGAGCCACACGTCCATGTATCCCTGCGAGCCCAGCAACCCGGCAGAGACGAGCAGCGAATCCCCGGGCAGAAAAAACCCGATGAGGAGCCCCGTTTCAGCGAATATGATTGCTGCCATGCCGGTATATCCGGCCGCCTGCACCAGCCCTGAAACATCGCGCAGCCGGTTGAACAGCTCCGATAAACCGTGCATTCTGTGAGGATGAATGTTGATGGGATGGCCGTCCGTCGGACGGGCTTATCCGAGCGTGCAGAACAGGTGTTCGAAAAGGTGTCCAGCGCGTTCGTCGTACTGCTTGGATGCGCGTGGGCTTTTTCCATCGCGTACGCACGGGCGACCGGCGACAAAGTTAACATCGTGACACCAGCGTCGGCCGCCGTCGTGAGCGGCCTCAGCGATGCCAATGCGCCCACTGCTGCCTATGTCACCGATGCAGTCAACCGCAAAGTAGTTGCGACGATAGAGGCCGACGCCAGCGGCGAGAGCGGGAAGCTGCGCGCCGAGATCCGCGGCGCGAGCGAGAGGCCGGGCGTCGTGAAGGCGGTCATCGCGGCCGGTGGCGCGCTGCAAAGGGTCGCCGGTTTCAGCGTGATCACGCCGCGCCCCGCAAGCGACGTGCATGGAGGCCGCCTGGGACTGTACTATATAGGCAACTGGCCAAGCGCGACCAGAACCAGGGGCGGCCGCGTTGAATACCGGCCGCCAAGTGGCTTTATCGAGGTCACGCCGTCGAACGAGAACACCAGGCTGTCACAGCACTTCGAGATCAAGGACTTCCTCACGCACGACCAGGGCAACGTATGGCCGAAGTACGTCGTCGTCAGCATGAAGCTGGTGGACAAGCTCGAGCTGGTCCTGGCTGACCTGCGCGCTCACGGAGTGAATCCCGAAGGAGTTCATGTGATGAGCGGCTTCCGGACGCCGCAGTACAATCGCGGTGGCGGGGACCCGAGTGGCCGCGCAACGCTCAGCCGCCACATGTACGGCGACGCCGCTGACATCTACATCGACAACAATGGGACCGGCGCGATGAGTGACCTGAACCGCGACGGCCGGGTCGACCTTGCGGACGCGCGCGTGATACTTGCTTCTGTCGATCGGGTTGAGCGTGCGCACCCGTCGCTGGTGGGCGGATGTGGAGTCTACGTCGGGAACGGGTCGCATGGCCCGTTCGTGCACATCGACACGCGCGGCTATCCCGCGCGTTGGACTGGAACGGGAGACTGAGAAATGGCCGACGTAATAGAGAGAGTAGTCCCGCGCGGAGACGCGGCCGAAGCGCATGACGCCGCGCCGGCATCGGCGGATGACCAGCGCGGGCGCCGACCGGCGGTAACGCCCAGGGTTCGCGTGCGTGCGGCCGATCTCGAGCCTTACATCGGGCTCAAGTATCTGTCACGGCTGTTCAAGCTGATGGCGATCGTGCTCATCCTGCTCCTGGTGTCGGAAATCATCACCGGTCTTGTCGCGAGCGGCCTCGATGCGCTTCCCACCTTGCTCGGCGAGGTGAGCCGCCTGGTGGTGTTCGCCGGCCTGCTCTGGGGGAGCGGAGACCTCGCCATCCTGCTCATCGACATGGGACACGATCTCCGTGCCACTCGCATCCTTATCGGGCGGCAGCTCGCTCATTCGACGGATCAGCATCCGGCACAAATAGACCCCGCGATGTCACATCCGGTGACCGAACCCGAGCCGCCGGTATGACTGTTGCGCTTACGGTCCTGTAGTTGGCTCACACTTTTCCGGACGAGGCTATACGATGCTCTGGACCATTGCTCTGATCCTATTCGTACTGTGGCTACTGGGTTTCCTGGTGTTTCCGATTGCGGGGGGGCTTATCCACATTCTGCTCGTCCTGGCAATCATCGTGGTTCTGTATCGCCTGATCACGGGCCGACGCCCGGTGGTTTAGGGCGGTTTCTCCCCGCAGGCTGGGGTGTTGGAACCACGGCCGCCATTCAATGTGGCGGCCGTGGTTTCCGTTTTGGAGCACCAAAGAGCAGCGCCGGTAGAATCTCCAGCGCGCCGGCACTTCCGCGCCGGGCATATCTGCCCGCAGTGCAACGGGCCGCCGCCTCGTCCCGTGTGTTTGGTTGCACGCCATACTACCTTACGCCGTGCCGGAAACCATCCTCTCACGCGTAGTCGTGGTGCTGTACGAGCCACAGGACCCCGTCAATATCGGCGGGACGGTGCGTGCCATGAAGAACATGGGCGCCAGCGAGCTCCGTCTGGTGAGGCCGTGCGAGTACACGGATGTGAGGCTTGCGGGCATCGCGCACGGCACTGCGGACGTCATCGAGCGGATCACGCATTTCGACACGCTCGACGAAGCGCTCGCCGACTGCGTGAAAGTCGCGGCTTTTACCGCACGCCGCCGCGCGGCCAAACGGGTGCTTACCGACGCGCGCGCGGCGGCGCCCATAATCGGGGCGGCGGCCCACGAGGGCAAGGTCGCGCTCCTCTTCGGCCGCGAAGACAGCGGACTTCCCAATGATGCGATGGATCGTGGCCATCTCGTGGTGACCATCTCCACCACTGAGCACAGCTCGCTCAACCTCGCGCAAGCGGTGCTCCTGTCGCTGTACGAGCTGCACCTGGTGGCGGCCGACGCCACGCGTTACATCGCGCCGCCCAAGCGTGACGCGCCGGCTGCACTCGCGGCGGAGTACGAACTGATGTTCAGCGATGCCGAGAAGGCGCTGGAGCAGGTTCAGTTCTTCAAGACTCGGCATCATGAGCGGATCATGCGGTCTATAAGGTCGCTGGCGTTCCGTGCGTCTCCGGACAAGCGAGAGATTGCATTGCTTCGCGCCATGTCGATCGAGGTTTTGCGCACGATAGATCGCATAAAGCGCGGCCTTGCATCATAGGCCCGCGCGGGTGATTATTGGACGACAACTTGGCTTGTGAACATTTTCACATAGCCGAACGTTTAACTCGCCTTTAACCACGATTCGCGGATGGCGTTGCGAAGGAAGTGGCTCACGGTATCGGGATTCATCGCGATAGCCGCAGCAGCCACTATGCTCTCGGCATTCAGCGGCGCTTCGACGTCGCAGGGCTTCAGCCCTGAACAGCCGATTCATTTCCCACATCCCCTGCACGTACAGACTCTGAAGATGAACTGCCTGTACTGCCACTTTTCCGCGAACAAATCGCCAGATCCGGGACTGCCGGCAGTCGCCACGTGCATGGGCTGTCACGCACTCGTTGCTACGAACAAGCCGGAAATCAAGAAGCTCGCGG
>Ga0134128_10000480_pt1 | contig 55846 bp, 31 predicted proteins | sample KB31754_FD_96462 | JGI IMG/M metagenome (GOLD analysis project Ga0134128, IMG submission 96462) | Terrestrial soil microbial communities with excess Nitrogen fertilizer from Kellogg Biological Station, Michigan, USA - KB3-175-4 | ecosystem: Environmental > Terrestrial > Soil > Unclassified ... | reverse complement strand
ATCACCGCGCCAGAATCAACACGGCATACCGTGAGCGACTCGTGTTTCTCCATACCCCGTGCTGCCCTGTGCACTACCAGCACCTGCCCCTCACGGTAGTTCGCCAGATCGCGTTTCTGCGCTTCCGTCCACTGCAATGGGACGGATCGATCCATAGTGGCGCTTTGTCCGAGATGACCGCGCTCAGAAAGATCATTGCGAATCGCGCGAGTGACACGGCCAATTTCCTCGTGCGTGGGTGCGACAACCAAAACACGCCGCGTCGAATCAGCGGTCATCTCCCTGTAGAGATCAGCAACCGCACGGCCACGCTCGACAAAGGGGACCTCGCGCACGGCGCCAAGCCGCTCCAGCTTCTCAAAGCCCAGTTCGGGAGCTTGCCGCAGGGTTTGAATGGCGTCTCTATACTGAGCGTGAGTCTGACGCTGTACGCCGGTCAGGGAAACGCTCTTCATCTGCGATTCCCGCTCCAGAATGCGCAATGCGTCGGACGCCTCGACGCTCTGAATTTGGCGGGTGTCACCCGAGAAGACGACGCGTGCCATATGTTGCTCGGCAAGCCGAAGGAGGCCGTCCATCTGCCGCCCCGAGATCATTCCAGCCTCATCGACGACCAAGACCCTGCCCCGGAGCGCAGATTGCGCGGTTCCGTCTTGAAGAAGGCGTGAGACTGTCATGGCGTCGCGAAAGCCCACCTTTTGCAGTTCCTCCACCGCACCGCGAGTGGGCGCGACTGCCGTTACCTCATGTCTGCCCTCGCGCAGACCTCGGTCGATCTCTTGCAGCGTCGCCGTCTTGCCCGTCCCAGCAGCCCCTCGCAAATTGATGGCAAAATCGCGTGAGTCAAAGATTTGCTGAACAACCCGCTTTTGTTCGTCGCGCAGGCGTTCGGATGGATGAAACTCGAGTGTGCCGCCAAGCCGCGCGTATTGGTCGATGCCATGATTCACCAAGGCAATCATGCGCTGTTCACGGTCCAAGCTCTCGTATGTTGCCAGCCGGTCACCGGCATGAATGACGGTTCCTTGAGATTTTTCGACTTCGAGTGCGCCACGTAGCTGGCCCAAATCGACCCGTCCGCGACCATATCGCAGAGCCTCGGTCAGCAATTCGTGATCGTAGACGACGGAGCGCCGCTCGAAAAGATGGTCCTCTGCATGTTGCAGTGAATCCACTGCCAGCGAGGGTTCATGCTGATCGCCGCGATTTTGTTCCAGGGATGTACCTCGTAGGCGATCCAGCCTCTGTGATTCTTCCGGCGACAGGCGTTCCTGCTGCTGCCGTCGCACTTGTTCCGTGGAAATCTCGATGAGTTTATCCGTGCGGGATTCTCGGACCAGCACGGCCACTTCATTGTCCGTCGGCTTCCGGCCATGCTGCTCTTTGAATTGTTCAATGGCCGCGTCCCGCTGCGCGCTTCGCTGGCTATATCGCTCCAGCAGCTCGCCTGATACGCCGCGGATTTCAAAACCGAGATCCCGACCACGCGAATCGCGGCGCGACTCAATCTCGTAGCCGAGACTCCGAACCTCATTCGCCAGAGCATTTCGGTAGACTTCCGTCAGATATGCGCGGCGCTCATACAGGGCCGAGGCTTGCAGTGCTTTCCAGCGGCCTTCCATGCCGTCATAGGTCAAATTGGCCGCGACGGCGTGCGTGTGTAGTTGCGGATCGAGTTCACGGCTCGTGTCGTGACGGTAGGTCGCGACGATCCAGTTGCCAGTCGTGCGATTCTCATTCGCCCCGTTCAATCGCACGCGAGAACCTGCGTAGTTTTCGGCTTCGGCCAGGGCTTCCCCTACAGCTTTGTCATGGGCGGTGACCAGTCGCTCATCCGCACCGACCATTGCCTGAACCGAAACAGACTTGGGCGCAGAGAATGTCAGATCGTAAAGAGACCGCGCCTTGCTTTGCTCGCTTCCATCTCCGCTAGTCCGGTCCGCACTGTGACGCGGGCGTAAGAATCCACCGGTATCTGGATGCAGCCCTTCCCGTACAGCCTCAAACTGTTCGCGAGTGACGTTGCCCCGCAGGCTGAGCAACTCTGCGCCGCGTCCATGCCACTTGCCCTGTACGCGGCGGTGTTCATCGTAGTAGTCGCTGTGTTCAAGATGCCGCTGCGCATAGCCAGCGCCGCCGGTCATCGCCCGAATCGTCAGCATGACCCGACGCTAACGCTGTTCGAAATTCGATTGCAATAGGTAGCTGGCAGAAACCTTAGTCACTGCGCCAGAATCCTGCAAGGGTCAATTCCGTGCTGTGCGCTGGAAGCCCGTCTCGCTGCGCTGGTTGTGGAGCAAGAGACACCATCCCTAAGCCTGACGGCCTAGGATCGCGACGCGAAGAACCTCGCTATGAACATCGCTCGAATAATCCCGTACACTGTTCGACAGTGTTCGTAGACTGTCCGCGAGCATCGTTGGTGGAAGTGCACCCATCAATTCTCATCTTAAGCAACTTACGTCAACTCGATAATTCAGTCTTGCTTCCGAATGGATTTTGCTCGACCACCGAGCAGCGGCGAACGACCGACCACCGACCGTGGCGATTCTAGGCGGGGAGCGTCGGAGATTCCGGCGAAAACTTTGTCAGCTGGCCAGTCTCCAACGGAATACACGCGGCGATCTCGCAGACCGTTTACGCCCTCTTGCCACGCCAGCAGCATCCGTTTGCCTGTGTCCCCGAATTCCGGAAGATCTGACATTTTGTTTTGGACTAGAGGAACAACACCCGCGACTGAATCGCTGATGCGCTCGAGCATCTCGGATTGTTCGCGAAGGGGTATACCGAAGGTTGCGGCAATGAACTTGGACAGGTTCTTCCCCGGCGTCCACGTTTTCTTGCCGCCGAAGGAAATTCCCGGAGGGTTGTTTTGGTAGCCTGCGTACACGCTCGTGGTGAGGAAGTCGTAGGCCGGCGAGAGGTGTACATCAGCTCGTGATGTGTATAGCAGAGCGATATTCTTCGCGTGGCAGTCCGCATTGCGCAGCGCATACGTTAGCAGCAGGATTGCCGCCATGTGCTGGAAGGTTTCGTACTGACGATTGCCGGGTACGTGATCGCGGACGGCGCGCGCAATGCGCTCCCATGTGGTCTCATACTTCTGCGCAGGACGCAGGCCCAGCAGGGCACAGAAGTCTTCCATTCCCCACAGCGGCTGCCCTTCGTCGCTCACATCAAAGCGGTGGACGACAAGAGCATTGCCGTCGCGCGACACCTCGGTTTTTGCGCTGGGAAGCACCTTGCCCAACACCTGCATGCACAGGTACTCATTCAGCGCCGCGAATGGGAGTCTGCCAGAAGAACCTTTGATGATGTGTCGTCGAGTTAGCAGGGTGGCTTTCTGATGCGGGCCGAGTCGCCGGCCAGACGTAGCTGCTCCTTGCTTGGTCTCTTCCTGGGCATCCAGAAACTTGGGCAGTACGCCCGAAACACCGCTGGTCGCGTGCTGTCTGACTAATTCTGCAAACGCCTCTTCCGAGTTGTCGCCCTGCAGCAGGTCTGCAACTTCAACGGGCTTTGCTGGCTCCTCCAATTGCGCACCGTGGGCGGCTACCTGGATGCGACCCACCATATTTCTGCCCACGACCGATAAGAGCGCCAGTGGGCTGGCGCCGATGTGAGGGCCAAACTGCTCCTGCAGCACCTGCAGCAGATAGCCCTCCGGCAGGTTCATCTGGAATATAGGAGGAAGCTGATCATCCCAGACCCAGGATTCCGTGCGGACAGGCATTGTCAGCGAGACAAAGTCTTCGGTGGCTGTGTTCGGCAAATAGGTAAGGACGCTTTTGAAGTCGCCAGCCGATTCCAGTACAGCCACTTCACGACCGAGCACGTAGACCGAGAGTTTCATGCGCCGCCGCGCTCCTGCCGGAGTTCATCGAGCGAGCCAGACATGCCGGTCTTCACAAAAGTGATTTCCATGCCGAGAACGGCGAGCACAGCGAGGAGTTTCCGAGAGCCGAATTCAGAGACTTGCCCCCGCTCAAAACGCAGAAGTGATTCCGGCGTGATCCCAGCCTGCTCGGCCACGGCCTTCTGTTTCAGCCGAAGTTCTCGCCTCACGGATGCCACCGCTTCTCCGAGTTCCTGGAGTGTCTTCATGAATTGATTTATAGATCAATTAAATGCGGTTTGCAAGTAATAATTGATATATACATCATATTTGATAAACTTGGATATCCTTGAGTTGACAACTCAGGAACAGCGAGTGCGATGGCGGCTAACCTATTCATTTTTGCTGCCTTACTTTTGCCCCCTGGGATGTCTGGGAATCTTAGCCGGAGCTTGAGGGGCCACGGACGGAGCTGCTGGCACCGCCGCTGCAGTTGGTGGTGTACCGGCAGGCGCGTCGCGACAGCCCTGTATCTCCATGCCGCCGAACAGCCCGATCAGCATACAAGCCCCGGCAACCATGGGAATCCAGATGCGAAGAAGATCGCTCTTCCACTCGTGCAGCAGCGCATCCATTGTTTTAACCCGGCTCTCCAGCGAATACTCAATGCGAGTGTTGGCGCGTTCCACTTGTGCGACAACGCCGCCATGCGAATCTGACAGTGTACGCAGAGCGGTTGAGAGTTCCTTCTGTGCGCCTGTCATGGCAGCACTCGTGTTCTGCAGCGCGCTCACCGTCTCCTGCACGCCAGAACGGAGAAAGTGCTGGCGCAGGCTCTCACCGAGCATCTTGGCAATCTGCTTCGGATCGAGGCCAGCTTCAATCGCACTGGGCAGATTGGCGAGGCGTGACTCCAGTTCATGGACATAGCCCAGCATGTTCTGCTGGGCCTGCTCTGAGTGTTGCTGATGGGCCTCAAGCAACTCCTGCAACCGTTCCCGTTCATCCGCAATATCTTTCGGCGTGTGGCGCGTGAGCAGCGCCAGAATGCCCATCGCCTCGAGAATGTGGAGCATTTCGTCGTCTGGGCTGAGTGTTCGTGTGTGAGCAAGGACGCGATAATACGCGGCATGCAATTCGTCCGGCACAAGCCGGGCGAGAGAGTCGAACATCGTCGGCTCTCCCACCGGCATTACTTCGAGGTTGGATGGAACGGGAGTTGCGCTCATGGCAGAAACGCCTCCCTCGCCCGGTCGAATTCGGAAAAGAGCCGCCGCCTGTAGCTCTGCGCGCGCATCACGAGCGATGCTCTTTTGAGTTCATCGACCATCGTTTTGCGGTCAGCGACTTGGCTGAGTTGAATGCCATGCTGCCGGAGCGGATTCTCAAGTTCGGCCAGGCGAAATTCCATCTGCAAAATGGCTGGCGTGAGGGCTTGACGAAACTGGTTTGCCTGTTTCGTTGAACGCCAGTATGTGAAATCCGCCAGCGCACTCGTCGCGTTCTCGACGATGACGTACTCCACCCGATCCTGCAGCCGACTTGCCCACGCCAGTACACTCTCGACGCTGGCCGGGTCAGGCGTTATGATTCCAACCGCAGTGAATCGGACGCCGGTTGCCGCGACATCTTCATACATCGAATCAAACCAACCCGCAGCAACCTGGCCAGCACCAGCTCCCATGTCGGCGAGGATGATCGGAGTGCCGCCATCGAGGTGATCGACGAAGGCATCTAGGCCCGCCGGGGTATGAACATTGACTTTGGTTACGGTCCCGTTGAAAAAGTGCTTCAGAGATCCACACGCTTTGTTCTCGGTATCGAGATCGAGGAGGGTGACGGGAATCTCGTTGGCATGAAACCACTCGGCCAGGGCGACCACGACGCCGGTTTTGCCGACGCCACCTTTGCCGCCCATCGTGAAGACGACGCGCTTTGAAAAGTCTGTCATTGTTCACCCCTAGCGCCGGTAAGGGTCAGTGGCTCGTTTTCTCGGAAAGCGAAGCGCGCAGATTTCGGCTTCTGAAGAATCGGCTTTGCTTTGAGAGCAGCGATGGAGGTGAGCGTGTGCGATTGTGCATCTGCCGATTCGAGCGGCGGCAATTCGAACTGTGTGCGCTTCTGATGTTTGGCGCGGACTTTCACGAACGAATGAAGTGTGCTGGGCGCGACGTACAGCCCGAGCCGCTCGTGAAAGAGCTGGGCGACTTCCCGGTACGTCCGCCCCTTGCGGCGAAGTTCCCGGATCAGCTCGCGGTGCGGCTCAAGTTTTGAGCGTGGGGATTTTGGTGGAAGAGATTCGAGGATAGATTGAAGCACTGGTTCCATGTTCGATGGCTCCAGAGCACTTTCTATCATGGTCCGATAATGGTCCGATTACCCGCTCCAACTGTGCCTGAAAGTGTCTTACTGTGCCATCCGTGCCGTCTAGTTTCAATAAGTTACCAGACAGGCGACCACTTTCACGGCGATAACACGGGTTCAAATCCCGTCGGGGACGCCAAATAGGATCAATAGCTTAACCCAAAATAAGCACTGATTTAATATTGCCTTTGGGGTGATTTCAGGGTGATTGATCCACCACGGATGCTGTTGTATACCCTTCGCAGTTGTAAACGCTGTAGACCCCCTACACCCCAGAAATCGCTTGCCGCCGACCAGGAGAGCCGACTTTTAATCTCCTGGTTCACAGATTGAAATTCGGTCAAGACCGCATAACGTAGCGTTCTGTCATCCGTCGCGCTTGGTAAATTGTTTGAGTGGACAACCCACCAAGTATACGAATCTCTTCCCATCCGATGAGGCGACTAATTGCAGACGGCAATCCGGTTTATTTGACAATCGCATCCGCGATTTTGCGTGACGCAGATAAGCTCGCACCGTCAATCGAATGGATAAATGCGATAAACATTATGAACGGACTGCTCGGCTAGTGAAATAGCCCAGGTTGCCTGCAGGATTTCTTTTAGAAAACTGAGTGCCCACATGATGATCGATTGGTATCCTTCAAATAGGAATGTCGCCGTGCCCTGTGCGGAGGGATGTGTAAGTGGTTGAAACAGGCGGTCTTGAAAACCGCTTTACCCGCAAGGGTAACGGGGTTCGAATCCCTCTCCCTCCGCCATCTAGTTGCTACTATCTGAGCGAGACCCGTCCGCATGATAGGCTTCCTTTTGCATGTCCAAACCTATATTTGACCTTGGCGCCTCGGCGTATGCCGAGATGATTAAAAACGGCTTCCATCCGGATTTTCCAGCGGGCAGCGATGCCCAGGTTGCTGCGATTCGCGCTGCGGCGGATGCGCGCGCTGAGTCGAATGAGCCGCCGGATGCACAGGTGCGCGATCTGCGCGGACTGTACTGGTCTTCAATCGACAATGACACTTCGCGGGATCTCGATCAGGCGGAGTGGGCGGAGCGGCTGACGGCTGACGGCCCTGATTCCGGTTCCCAAAACGGTGGGATTCGCGTGCGGGTCGCGGTCGCGAATGTGGCAGCCGCGGTGGGTAAGGGCTCGCCGATCGACCACCATGCGTCCGACCAGACGAAGACGGTCTATACGGCGACGCGGAACTTTCCCATGCTGCCGAATCAGCTTTCGACCGACCTGACTTCCCTGAATCAGAATGAGGATCGCGCGGCGGTGGTGACAGAGTACGTCGTCGATGCGCAGGGCGGGTTGAGCGGGCAAAGCATCTACCGGGCGGTGGTGCATAACCGCGCGCAACTGGCGTACAGCCGGGTAGGCCCGTGGCTGGAGGGCAAGAATCCACTGGACGTCAAGATCGCGGGGTCGGTGGAGTTGCAGGCCCAACTGCGGCTGCAGGACGAGGCGGCGCAGGCGATGCGGGCGCATCGGGTGGCCGATGGAGCGCTGGAGTTTTTCCGGATCGAGGCAGACCCGCTGGTGGTAGACGGACAGATCAAGGCAATCCACGAGGCTGTACATAATCGGGCGACGGAGCTGATTGAAAATTTCATGATCGGTGCGAACGAGACAATGGCGGAAACCCTGCGTAATGTCGGGCGGAGCTGCATTCGGCGAATTGTGCGGTCACCACAGCGATGGGACAGGATCGTGGAGCTGGCAGACCGATACGGAACCAAGCTGCCGGGAGAGGCGGATTCGGCGGCACTGAATCTGTTTTTGCAGGAACAAAGAAAGAAGGATTCCGTACATTATCCAGACCTCTCATTGGCCGTCATCAAACTGATGGGGCCGGGTGAGTATGTAGTCATTGAGGGCGGCGACAAGGAGCCATTGGGGCACTTTGGTCTGGCGGCACGCGACTATACGCACTCGACGGCGCCGAACCGGCGGTTTGCGGACCTGGTGATACAAAGGCTGATCGAGGCGATGATCGATGGGCTGCCTGCTCCGTATACCGACGCCGAGCTGCGCTCGATTGCGATACAGTGCAATGTGCAGGAGAAAGCTGGACACAAGGTTGAGCGCACCATGCAGAAGCGGGTGGCGGCAGTGGCGCTGGCGGATCAGATTGGGCGGAAGTTCCGCGGCGTGGTTACGGGAGCAAGCGAAAAGGGGACGTATGTGCGCGTGTTCGATCCGCCAGTGGAGGGCCGTGTGATCAAGGGTGAGAAAGGATTGGACGTGGGGGACACCGTGGATGTGAAGCTGCTGCATACGAACCCGCAGATGGCTTTTATCGACTTCGGACGGGCTTAGGGTTTCAGTTTTTTGACCGGCTGGGACCGGAGATCACACTCTCCTGGCTGCTAGCAGCCGAACCGGTCCCAGCAAGCCGGATTGAATCAGTGGATTATCTTTGCTCCACTGCCGATTCGAGGTAAATGTAAATCGATGGAGATGAACATGTTTGATTTAACTGGACAGACCGCGATCATAACGGGGGCGGCAACGGGAATCGGAGAAGCGATTGCAGAAAGACTGGCACGCGCCGGTGCGACCATCGTGGTAGCGGACCTCGATCTTGAAGGGGCAAGGACCGTTGCTTCTCGTCTCGGGCGGGATGCATTCGCGGTAAGGACGGATGTTGCGGATACGGATTCTATTCGGCGGACTGTGGAAGAGGTGTTAGGCCATACTGGCAGGATCGACATCCTGATCAACAATGCCGGCATAGCCGGAGCGGCTGCGCCGTTATGGGAACAGAGCGATGCGAGCTGGCAAAAGACGATTGCGATCAATCTCAGCGGCGTCTTTTATTTTTGTCGTGCCGTGCTGCCTCACATGCTGGAACGCAAGTATGGCCGGATCGTGAATATCGCTTCGATCGCGGGCAAGGAAGGAAATCCTCGCATGGTGCCGTATTCGGCAAGCAAGGCCGGAGTAATTGGCCTTACAAAATCGCTGGGAAAGGAAGTTGCCACCGAGGGTATTTGTGTCAATGCAGTCAGTCCAGCTGTCGTTCGAACCAAGATCCTCGATCAGCTTACCCCAGAGCAAATTAACTATATGACCGAACGCATCCCTATGCGGCGCACCGGCAAGCCGGAAGAGATTGCAGCAGTGGTGCATTTTCTGGCTAGCCCGGATTGCTCGTTTGTAACAGGGCAATGTTATGACGTAAGCGGCGGACGCGCGACGTATTAACCGCTATGTTTGGCGCAGTGCGCGGTGGAAGATGCAGCCAGAATTGCGGCTTCATCCCAGGATGATTTGATCGTGACCGTCATCGGCTGTATAGCCTTATGCCACGACTTTACCTTTATGGACGGCTTTGGATTATCGTGAGGTGAAAGTCCAGCGCCGATGTCCTCCTGTTTTCAATCTGGTTGCCGCTACTTTTGTACGGGCGGCATGTCGTAATGACATTGAGCGCCGGAAATGGACTGATTCACGTTATAAAACTGGACGGTTCCCGGAGCGAAATATGGATCGCTTCCCGGATCGCCGACGAAGTGGATCGGCGCTGGAGGCAGATTCGGTTGCTTGGCTGCGATAAAACTGGCGGGCATTCTAATAGCGAACCCAAAGCAGCCATTGACAGGACAGTCAATCTCCTTATTGCTCCAGGCGCAGACGGAAGCATCTTTGCAATCGCTGCCTGGGGCGCACCCGCAAGAGCCGTCATTCTGGATGCTGCAATAAGTTTGCGGTTGGCAAAACTTCGGCTTGTCACTCGCGAAAACCGAGGCTTGCTGGCTCAGGTCCACGGTGACGGTCAACACTCCGGTGGTTGTGTCGTATTGCTTATTCGTAATCCAATTTCCCGATGGGTTGGCAGTAAAGGGAAAGCTGTCGTCATTGATGTTTACCGTGCCGGGCGTAACAGCAGCCATGGCGTCGGCTTGCGTCACATTGCCTATGTACAGGCTATAAGTCTGTTTTGTTTGCGGAGTCGCATAAATGAAGTAGATTTCGTATTGGCGGTTGGGGAGAAAGACATTGGTAACGCTTGCGCTGCTTTGGTCGGTTGCACTCAAAGTGGTGTCGATGTAATAGTTCCCGTGATTGACCGTCATGGTGCTGCGCTGTCCATTGCCCTGTCCCATCATGCGGATCGATGGGCGGTTCTTCGGATTCGTCTGATACGCCGTGAACTCATCGTTGGTTAGAAACTGGCGATAGAGCGGCACCCCATAGCATTGCTGGTTGCTGCAGGAGATGCCCCAGTTTGCTCGACAGCCACCGATGATAGCTCCCGGAGCCGCGCAGGTGGGGAAGATGGCGGTGGTGACGTATTGATACGGGCTGGTATCGACGGTGGGCTCCGCGCCCTGGGCTGGCTTCGGAGGGGCGCTGGCGCATTCCGGAGTGACCAGCGGCGCGTTATAAAACGCATCTTTGGTGATAGAGATCGATGGTTCGTTGTTGGGAGGAGTTCCGGAGACCAGGCCGGTAATCGCTCCATCATCGTCGCTCAATTCCGTCTGGCGATCGACGTCCGTGAACTGAGTAAAGTCGGCAGATTCCCAGGCGCAATACGTATTCTGGATACCCGGAATGTTGGGAGTGAAGCTCTGCGGCTGCCACAGGGGCTGGACGACGAAGTGGCGGATGTCGACATTCTGGAATGCGATGTTGCGGGAGTGGAAAGCTGGCGGATAATAGAAGCCGTTCGGCTGCTTCCACGCGATGGCGGCATTGGGCAGCACGCAACGGTTGTTCAAATCGTTTCCAGGAGGGACCTGCATCGCTCCCGACTGATAGGCGTTCATCCAGCCGGACGCTCTGCAACTGCCTGCGTTATTTCCCCCGGGTTTACATTGACTGAGGGCTCCGATGTCCGTGGTGTGCACATCCATAAAGGCGTCTGAGTCTTCAAAGGAAGGCCCGTCATAGATGCTGATCATCCTCTGTGCGCCACTGAAGGAGTCAATCTCAAATGTGGCGTCGTCGGCTGCCGAAATGCAATATGGCTGGTTGGGATCGGGGCACTTCAATCCGTACGGATTGAAGGGGCCGGCATTCGATGCGTAGGGATTTTCCGGGACCACAGTCGCCGGATTGTTGGTTTGTGTGTTGCCGACGAAAAGAGTCCGTTGCGAAAGATTCCAGAAGCCCTGGGCCGCGTCGGACCGGGTATAGCCTCCGCCGGTAACAAAGGTGAGGCCGCCGCTCTGCACATCCGTGACTGCGCTATCTCGCAGAAGATACCACCATCCTCGCAGCCAGACGGCGGCGAAGTTTTTCTGCGCCCAATTGAAGGAGGTCGTGTAATGGTCGAGCGTGGTCACGACGCATCCAGCCTCGTTGGGTCCGGTGCCACTGCAGATGGGAACCGTACTGCAATCGTTCTGATTGCCGGAGGGGCAGACGGTCGCGTGCTGACGCAGTCCTCCATCCATGACGGGATATTTATTGTCCGGAAGCGGATTGGGATTGGCGATGGCGTGCAGTTTGGCCGTGTTCGGATCACCCGCTGCGACGACACCGAGGCACGGGCCTGTATTCCCCACAGTCTCAAGGGAGTTCATGGCTGTGCTGCAAGAGTTCCCAACAAAATTCATCATAGGAGCCAATCCGCCGCGGCCGGCGGTCTGCATGGACGCATACGAGTCCCATGTCTCATAGACCGAAGGTCCGCTATTGACGGATGGAGGAAACCAATAACATGCGCCACAGGTGCCGGCGCCCACGGCCACGTTGTAGCGGAAGTCATTCCATGCGTTGGGTACCCAGAAGACGGTTGGATGATCGTAGTCGGAATGGAATGGGAACACATCGGCACCGGAATCCCCTGCCCTGGCCAAGATGCCCGGGACTTGTCTGGGGTTCAGACCGTCGTCGACACCGGCGCGGGATTCGATTCCAATGTTTGAATAAAGGCGGTTGTTGATCTCCGTTGCGTCTTCCAGATAAAAGCCGTGACCGACGGATCGATACCCGACGTTGCGCGAGATCAGCAATCCCTGCGTCGCGTGAACGGTAATAAAGCGTGTCATGGAATCGTGAATCGAACTGTCAGCGATGTAGGTGCCAGCGAATGGAATGGTCGCGTCGGGTTGTGGAACCTTCCGGTCCATGTGGAAGTGGACCGGATAACGGCCAATCACTCCGCCTTGTCCCAGGTGATAGAACTCAACTCCCTGCACCTGATATGTGGAGAAGCCCTGCCGCATGATGGTTTGGCCGCCGTAGAAGCTATCTGGAGGAAAATGATCCACGCTGCGATCGGAGAGCACCGGGTTGGTTCCTTCGGAAGCGACCATAATGCTGCGGGTGAGTAAAGCTACTGCCGCGCGGGTTTCAAGGTGGCGCGAGGGCAGAGTCGCTGGCCGATTGGGATCATCCTGCGGTCCACTGGTCGACGGCAAACTACTGAAGTCATAGGCTGTACCGTTGTGCGGGAACTGGAGATTTTTCTGCAACGTGATTTTTGTGCCCTGGGCGTCGCTGGACACACTCTGAATGACCGCTTCCTCGTTGTGCCCCTGCAGATAATCCGTACTGGTGAGGACGATATGATCTCCGTTGCCCCAGGAGGGAACCGGACGATCCACATGGAACGAACTCTCTCCGCCGTTCAAGTTGTCGGTCAGGCGCACCCAGCTTGTTCCAGAATCTGAAGGCGTAGCGTCGATCGCTCCGCCCCGAATTCCTTTCGCGCCGCGGAGATAAATCGTGCCTCCATACGACAAGGCCAGCGATTTTCTGCTGAAGTAAGCACCGGCGGGTCCATTGGGATCGAGGACATCGTATTGATAGAAGCAATCATTGCCAACCGGAGAAGTGCCATAAGTGGAAGCCGGGGTGCATGGGCCCGCGGGCGTAGTCTTGGTGGCCATACTGGTGTTCGACGTCCAGATATCCGGGGGCACGCCGCAGGTGGGCGAACTTTTGCAGGCAATCGGCGCGATGCCGTCGTCTGCGTCTCCATAGAGCCAGATGGTAATCGGACCAACGACCGGGGCGGATGCGCCCGCCTGGAGGGTCCCGCCGTTCTCGACAAGAATGGAGTGTGCGTGAAAATCAATTTTGGCATCGGCAAAATTTAATTTGCCGCCGCCCCAGATATTTACATTGCGATAGATATAGGTGCCATTGGCGGCCGTGCCGTCAACGACGCAGGTATTGCCGTTGACCTCAAGGTCTGTGTCCGCATCTCCAGCGGGAAGAACGCCGGTGCTGCAGGTCTCAACTTTTCCGGAGCCGCTATCGATGGTGTAGGTTGCCACAGTAACATCGCTGTCGATAATGCTCGACTTTACTGCCATTGCCCGGATGGTTTCGTTGCGGCCAACAGAGAACGGAACCGAGTAGACATCGGAGGATGTGGTTGGTATTGTTCCGTCGGTAGTGTAGTAGACGGTCGCGCCGGGTGTAATGTCGCTGATGGTGACCGCCTCAGCCGTCGTATAGGTTCCCGCCGCAGGGCTGAAGGTGGGTGGCGCTACCACTATAGGTTCAGCATTGATCCCGGTAACCCCAGAAAAGCTGCCGCTGACACAGCCGGTCAACGCTCCGACTGCGAGGACGCTCACCATGAAGAGAGGGCAAACGTTCGACGCTGCAAATCGGCGAATAAAGGCAGATTTTCTCGTGGGGATTCCGTGGGCAGTCGATACGGCAGAAAATAAGGCGAGGCAACACAACACGCCGAGAACAAGGTATGCAGTCATGTGGTTCCTGTGGGCAGATTTCGCTGAAGTCTTGCTCGTAGGATAAGCCGCCAAGCAATAAACGCATAGAGTTTATTTGTCGCAGGTCCTTGCTCCATCATCCACTCGGCTCTGTCATCCACGCGCCACCTGAACCGACGGCGGAAACTTAGACTTCAAACCACGCTCACGGTTTCTTATACTTCTGTGTTTCTTCGCCTCAACTGCAAATATTGGAGCGACGCGGCAGAAAAAGAATTGCGTGCAAAGATGAAAACCGATCAATAAAAGCCGTGACTCTTGTAGCAATTCAAGATTTCAATTATGCGCGGATCTGCCAACTTTTTTTTCACTACGGGCATCCATTCATTCATTCCGAAATAATATCTATCTCATGCCATAATCCCCATTTTCTGAGCAACCAGAATGAAGGCCGGGAACGAAACGTCGATCGCACGCGGGAAGTTTGCTGGCAGTCGGTTTTATCCAACCATCGGCTTTCTAAGCGTGTTTTTACTTACATTCTTTTTGTGCACAGATAAATTGTTTTCCCAAATTAATATCCTGAACCAGCAGAATTTTGATCACAACATAGACACGGCACTGATCTATTTTCCCTTCCATGTGCGGAGTCAGGAAGAACTTGAGAATAAGGATGCGGTTCCGGACGCGCCACGACATATCTCTTCCGATGATCTCGCAACAACGAAGCAAAAATACCATTGGAAAGGATTGATCTGGCAATCGCTGGAGTTGAACAGCATTGAAAGCGTATTTCGGCTGGCGGACGACGACCAGATACAAACACTGCTGTTCAATAAGCCGTATTGGCATGACTATATTGCTTCGCTGCACCAGTTCAACATGGGCCGCTGGAATGACGGCGACGATTTTCTGATCAACTATGTCGGACATCCCATGCAGGGAGCCGTCAGCGGATATATCGAAATCCAAAACGATCCCACCGGCAGCCGGCTGGAGATCAGCCGCTCCTCCGCATATTTGAAGAGCCGCTGGTATGCGCTGCTCTGGTCCGCGGCTTACAGTACGCAGTCGGAGATCGGTCCTTTTGGCGAGGCCGCGCTGGGCAACGAAGGAGGATGGACATATCCTCTGGGATGTAAAAGACCATGCCCCGAATATCAACCGGGAGTTACGAAGTACACCAATAACACGGGATGGGTGGATTTTATTATTACCCCCGTCGTGGGTGAACTATGGATCATTACTGAGGACACCCTGGATCGCTATGTAAGCGATCGCGTGCAAGGCGATGACCGGACCCGCCTGTTTCCGAAGATCCTGCGCGGTTCGCTGAATCCCAGTCGCACCATGGCCAACTTTTTGCGCTGGAAAAATCCATGGTATCGGGACTGGCAACACTCGGCAGAAGCATGGAACAGGGCGGGAGACGGCATTCACTTTACGCCTTCCGACGAACAGATGCAGGAGATGCAAAATCGGCCGCGCTGGGAGATTGAACCCCACTTCACGGCCTTTTCCGTTGCTGTGAATACACCTACCTGCACCAATTGCAGAAGAGTTACATCGGGAGTGGGTGCGGAGTTTTCATATCGGCTGTATCGCTGGCTCGATGCCGATGTCGACACGACGGTGCAGCCCAATGCCAGCCCTGCACCTTCCGACCGCGCCGGAGGCACACTGGTAAGCGGTGTATTTGGTCTGCGAACGGGATTGGACACAGAAAACTATGCGCTGAAGCTGGCTCTTCGCCCGGGTTTTGTCAGCTTTGACAATGCGTATGAAACAAGTCCCAACACGGATATTCCCGTGCCGCAGCAAGGGCAGATTACACATTTCACCTGGAATGTGGCGGTGTCGGGGGACTATCGCCTGAGCCGACATTTTGCCTGGCGCGCGGAATTGCAAAATTCCGTAATCCGCTACCGCAGCGCGTATGTTGATCCACCTGGGATTGGAACGCCGCCATACTTAAGCTGGCTGTCGCATGAGTACTTCGTAAACCGCGGTAACTGGGTGTACCAGTCGGGACCTGTTTTCAGATTTTAGTGTTCCGACGGAATTATCGGCTATCGAAAGAATTATTCGCTATTGCATTCCGGCAGCGGCGATCTGGTTGCTATTCGCAGGCACATTCTGGGCTGACTTCCATTGATCGGGCGTCATGACGCAGCGAAATCCAAGATGATTGGTTCCGGTATCGACGTCGCCTTTGCCACGCGTGCCCACAATATAACGAGAGCAATATTGATCGGTGCAGAGGAACGATCCGCCGCGTTGTACTTTTTTGGCGTGGCCCGGCTCGGATGGGTCATAGGAAGAATCCGGCCCAGGAGGATTGCGCGCAATGCCCATCGCCGCGAGTTGCTGATAGTAATCGGGACGATACCAGTCGCTGGTCCACTGCCATACGTCGCCGGCCATGTCGTAGAGGCCATAACCATTGGGCGGAAATTTCGCGACGGGCGAGATGCCGTTATAGCCATCGCCTGGAATATTTTTATCTGGGAAATGTCCTTGAAACGTGTTGGCCATCCACTTGCCGTGCGGGCGGAACTCGTCGCCCCAGACGAAGGGCTTGCCGGCAAGTCCGCCGCGCGCGGCAAATTCCCACTCGGCTTCGGTTGGGAGCCGCTTCCCTGCCCATTTCGCGTAGGCCTCGGCATCGGCATACGCGATGTGAACCACCGGATAATTCCCTTTCCCGATGATGTTGCTTTTCGGCCCCCGCGGATGCCTCCAGTTTGCACCGGGAATATAGGCCCACCACTGAAAGTAATCGTCGAGTGCAACCGGATGGTTGGGCGGAGCAAAGACAACCGAGCCGGCAATCAGATTTTCAGGCGGCGCCCCTGGATAGTCTTCCGCACGCGGCTTGCGCTCTGCAATGGTGACGTATCCCGTGGCTTTTACAAATTTTTCGAACTCGGCATTGGTGACGTCGGTCTTGTCCATGAAAAATCCATCGACATACACGCGATGCACGGGGCGGGAATCAAGCGTGGCCTTCATACCCACCTCATCCATGTCGGGAGGATTTTGCGCGCCCATGGAAAACTCGCCGCCTGGAATCCACTCCATGGCGGGAGGCAGTTTCGCGGGACGGGAGGCAGTGTTGGGGATCGTCGGGCCGAAGTTGACTTGTTTTACTTCAGCAGCGGCCGTCTGGGTCGAAGGTGTCATCGCATTCGCGGTAGCGGACACCGAACTGATGGGGACCGTTGGAGCAATGCTCGAGACCGGAACATGGCCTGACCTTTTATAGATGACGATGCAGGCGGCGATCGCCAATAGGATCGCGAAGCCAGCGGTCCAGAACTTTTTATGACTCCGCTTTTCTGGTCGCCTGCTTTTCGATACCGTTGGCTTCGTCATATTCCACCTTCAACCCCGGCTCGACCATTAGGAACGAGGCGGAAAATTCTTGAACATTTTTGCAACAGACTTATTCAGTTTTCCGACGTTTTTTTCGGGGTTATCGGCGAGATCTGCGCTGCTGGTTCCACGCCAAAAAAGCTTCTTGGTTTTGGCATCGAACATAGAGACGACCAGAACGCCGTTGCGTGTATTGTAGACGGTAGTGGTGGCCATGCCGCCCATCCCGCCCCAACGCCAACCGCCCGCCCCGGAATAGAAGGTCTGCTCCTGCTGCTGATTGTGCACCTGTCCGAGGGCAAACAAGGCTACATCTCCGCCGGAAGGCACAACCTGCCAACCTTTCGCCTGCAACTGCTGATCGACCGCCTTCTCGATGCGGTCGCCCCATAAGGTATTGACGGTTTTAATTTCTTCCCAGTTATAGGTGTGAAAACTGGTGAAGTTGGCTGCATGATCGTAATCGACACTTACTTTCTGAGCATGCGTCACGCCGGTAAGTAGCGTCGCGAAGCAGAGTAGAAAAACTATTCTTATTCGTTTTCGCATTGTGAAATCTCCTCTCGTTAGTTAATCCCTATTTTCTAAGCATCAGCGCCGGAACGACATGATGGTCGTTTTGCCGGGCGACCGCATCTTTCACGGGAACGACAAGCGACGCTAGAAGGATGCGAAGAACAACCGCTTCAGGAGAACACGTGATCGTGCAGATTGCATCTGGAGAAACCTCCATGAAGTGCAAACCAAGCTCTGTCACTTAGCACAACCTGTCCGTCTTTGGATCGCCAGACTAAACTTTCGAACAGATTCTTTTAAGCGTTCATCAGGAGATGAATATAAGAAAAAGAGATCGCTCAACAATGAACAGCGAAAGTGAGACGTAAAACAACGCCTCATCGTAGCCATGTCTTATTTATTTGGCAAGTGGATTCGCAACTCCGGCATGGGCACACAGGACTCCTTATGGCAAATCTTCGCGGAACCTCATCTCTGACTGTTATTGAAGAGCCTGCCCGCTATGACAATGCGCTCTCAACCTGAACCTGATCGGCGGCCTGCGCTACGACATCTGTAGGATAGTCGTTTCATTAGTCACGGTGTAGGATACCCAGCATCTCGAATTAACGTCGAGTCTGCGTTGGGAGGAACCATGCCACAGATCAAAACCAAACGCTCAAATTCTTCGAGGCGTCCGAAGAGCTACTCCCAAAAATCGGCGGAAGAGAAACTGGAACCGTTTCAAGGACAGCTGCCAATATCGGAGCGGCACGCGGCTGGTAAGGCGCCGCGGGATCATGTTTCGAGAGAAAGCCACGGAGACTGGTATCGCCACTCCGATATGCCCGATCCTGTCGAGATTGTCATGCAGGCGAATAAGGGCAGGCAGGCGCATCTGATTCCGCTGCGACTGGCGCGTATGATCGCATCTCCAAATGATCGCCAGGTGCAGGCGATGAGAGGCCAGTAGAAATGGACACGATACCAGCGTCGATTTCACCACCCGCAGAGTCTCCCCGATATCCGAATACCCGTCCGTTCCTTCTGATGCAGGGCGGTCCACTCTATCGGATTGAAAGGCGGGTCGGCCTGATCAAACAGAACGCTCCGCTGACGGTGCGCCGGGCTATCCTGGCGGCGTTGGTGACCTGGATACCGCTGCTGATTTTGTCTGCCATGCAGGGAACGGCGTTTGGGCACAAAGTACCGGTTCCCTTTCTGCGAGATATCGGTACATACACCCGGTTTCTGCTGGGTGTTCCTCTCCTGGTGCTGGCAGAGATTGTTCTTGGGCAGAGAGTCGCTGAAGCGGCGGAACACTTTGTAACTTCGGGCGTGATCGGAGAAAAAGATTTCAAGCAGTTCGACCACATTGTCGAAAATGGATTGAGGCTGCGCGACTCCGTATTCGCGGAAATCGTCATTGTGATTCTTTCTTATGCGGTTTCAATCTGGGGTTTCGGAATGACCGCGGTTCACGTTTCCACCTGGTATGCGACGCGCGGCAACGGTGGCATGTCGATCACATGGGCTGGCTGGTGGCTGCTTATCTTCTGCTCGCCGTTATTTCAATTTCTGCTGTTACGGTGGCTCTGGCGGTTATTCCTATGGTTCCGCTTTCTTGCACAGGTGGGGCGGCTGGACCTCCAGCTCTTCCCTACCCACCCAGATGAAGCGGGAGGGATTGGCTTTGTCGGTGAGACGCAGCGGTTCTTCGGAATTCTGCTCTTCGCGTACTCCGCCGCGATTACCGGAGTGCTCGCCAACACCATTTTGTACGACAAGCTTCCGCTGGTGCACTTCGCGCCCGTCATCGCTATATATGCGATTATTGCGCTGCTGGTGCTCACCCTTCCGCTGGCTGTGTTCACCGGAAAGCTAGTGGCCGCAAAACGGCTTGGACTTTACAAATATGGAACCCTGGCGACCGAATATACAGGTTCCTTCCAAAGAAAATGGATTCGCGGAGAGAATCCTGATCAGGAAGCGTTGTTGGGAACAGGCGATATTCAGTCCCTGGCCGACCTTGGTAACAGCTACGCCCTGATCCAGCGCATGAACATGCTGCCGGTCAATCCTCGTTCGCTGATCCAGCTTGTTATTGCAACTCTGCTACCAATGGCGCCCCTGCTGCTGACGGTGATGCCGCTGAAAGATCTAATCAAGGTATTGATAAAAGTGTTGATGTAATTTGAGCAGCGATATTCGTGTGTGCCTCCGGTAAGCCATCTGTAGTAAGGATCTAAATCCATCCAACACCGTATCGAATCGCAAACAAGCAATCGGATAACGGCGTTTTTCTCCGCAGTCCGCAGTGCTTTACCATGACATAACCGGGAGTGCAGTGAGATGGAAACGCAAACGATTCAGATTTCAGGCATGTCGCTCATCGGCGGGAACCGGAGCGCACGAAAAGGCGCGGGCTTCCATGGGGTCAATCCCACAAATAACGCGGAGCTGCAGCCTGTGTTCTACTCCGCCACGATGGAAGAGATCGAGCAGGCTGTCACGCTGGCGGTCGCGGCTGCCCCAGTGCTTGCCAGGCTGAGCGGACGTGAACGCGCGAGGCTGCTGCGCAAAATTGCGGAAAACATGACGGCCGCAGGCGCGGCCATCATCGAACGCGCAAATCTTGAGACAGGCTTGCCGCAGGCACGACTGCAAGGCGAACTGACTCGCACGACCAATCAGCTCAAGCTATTTGCCGACGTTCTCGATGAAGGCTCCTGGGTCGGCGCTCGCATTGACGATGCCGATGAACAGCGCAAACCGACGCGCCGGCCGGATATTCGCTCGATGTCACGGCCCCTGGGACCGGTTGTGGTATTCGGCGCCAGCAACTTCCCGATTGCTTTTTCTGTGGCAGGCGGAGATGTCGCTTCTGCCCTCGCTGCCGGCAATCCAGTGATCGTCAAAGCTCACCCGGCACATCCTGGGACAAGTGAAGTAGTGGGACGAATCGTACAGCAAGCTCTAGAACAATGCGGGCTGCCCGCGGGGGCGTTCGCGCTGTTGTTCGACGCCGGGATTGAAGTTGGAACTGCGTTAGTGCAACATCCCGCGATTAGGGCGGTTGGGTTTACCGGCTCGGTAAGCGGCGGAACGGCGCTGATGCGGCTGGCATCGGGTCGTCCAGAACCGATTCCCTGCTACGCGGAAATGGGCAGCACGAATCCTGTATTTATTCTTCCGAACGCCATGCGAAAACGGAATTCGGAATTGGCGCAGGCGCTACAGGCGTCTTTCACTGCGTCATCCGGACAAATGTGCACGAAACCGGGAATTGTTTTTGTGCCGGAGGAGGATGCTGGCGATTTCACGGCGGCTCTCCAAAGCGGCGTAAATATTCTGGGGCCGTTTGGAATGCTGACCCCTGGAATTGCTGAGAAGTATGACCATGCAATTCAACAGAGACTGAATGAAAACGCAGTACACCATGTCGCGGGGAAACATACAATCACCGAAGGCTGTGCGGCGGGATCACCCATCGTTTTCAGCGTGCCGCTCGGCGATTTTGTGGCGCACCCGGAATTGGAGGAAGAGATATTCGGGCCGACCACTCTGCTGGTTCATTACGGCGCAGGAGACGATCTGCTGAAGGCCGCGGAGGGGCTGGGTGGACATTTAACGGCGACGATCCATGGAACGGAAAACGACCTTTCCAACTTTGACGATCTCGTCCGCATTCTGGAAACGAAGGCGGGGCGGATCGTATTCAACGGATTTCCCACCGGGGTTGAGGTGAACCATGCGATGGTGCATGGCGGACCTTTCCCTGCTACTTCCGACAGCCGAACGACTTCCGTCGGGACGCTGGCGATCGAGCGGTTCGTACGGCCGCTTTGCTACCAGGACTTTCCCGATACCGCTCTTCCGCAGGAGTTGCAACGGGCCAACCCCCTGGGAATTATGCGGTTGGTGAATGGAAATCTTACTCGCGATGGACAAGCAGGTTCATAGCATCATTTCTTATAACGAAATTCTCGAAAGGCTACCGATATGAAGCTGGTTCGATTTGGCGCTCAAGGACAAGAGCGCCCAGGAATACTGGATGCAGACGGAAATGTACGTGACGCTTCCAGCATCGTGGCAGATTGGAATGGCGCGGCGTTCGCGTCGGGCGCTCTACAGCGAAAGATTGACCCGGAAAATTTGCCCAGCGTTTCCGGTCCGGTGCGCTTCGGCGCCTGCGTCGGCGGCACGCGAAATTTTATCGCCGTTGGATTGAACTATGCGGACCATGCGGCTGAGTCTGGCGTGAAGGTGCCAAGCGAGCCGGTGCTCTTCAACAAGGCTCCCTCCTGCATTGTGGGGCCGAACGATGATGTGCTGCTGCCACCCGGCTCGGTCAAGACGGATTGGGAGGTGGAGCTTGCGGTGGTGATTGGGCAACACGCTTCTTATATTGCCGAAAACGATGCGCCCAAATTTATTGCCGGATATTGCGTCTGCAATGATGTGTCCGAACGCGCCTATCAGCTGGAAAATACGGGACAGTGGACGAAGGGAAAGGGATGCCCGACCTTCGGGCCTCTGGGGCCGTGGCTGGTTACACCGGAGGAACTCGGCGATCCCCAGAATCTGCGCGTCTGGCTGGATGTGAACGGCAAACGTATGCAGGATGGCTCGACCAAGACGATGGTCTTCCAGGTTAATTTTTTGATCGCCTATATTTCTCGCTTTATGGCGCTGGAACCAGGCGATGTAATTACCACCGGCACGGTGCCGGGAGTGGGGTTAGGAAAGAAGCCGCCCCTATACCTGAAAGCCGGAGACACGATGGAACTCGGGATTGAAAAGCTCGGTACCCAGAGGCAGAACGTGAAGGAAACTCCGCAGGTCTAGCTGCGATCCCCCAGAATGGGTTCGACTGTTCTGAACCATGAAATAATTGTGCTCAATACCTGAGGACATCCATTGATGGCAAAGTCTGAAAACAATCGACAGCGTGCTCTGCCTTCCAAAGCCGAGAACCATAAGGACAGCGGGCAAACCTTGAAAACCAAGGTTGCCTTGCTGGGCGCCGGGAAGATGGGCGGCACCCTGGTGCAGGCATTCCTGAAAAGCAGCCTATTCGATCCGAAAAACATTGTTGCAACGGTTCAACACGCAGACCGGGCGCAGCAACTTGCGAAACAGTGGGGGATCGCCGTCACGACCGACAATCTGGAGGCGGTGCGGAATAGCGATCTGATTTTGCTGGGGTTGAAACCGCAAACAGTTCCCGAGGTCATCCAGCAGATACGGCCCGCACTGAATGCGAAGAAAATGCTTCTTACATTTGCCGCCTCAGTAAAAACAGGTGCGCTGGAACAAGCAGCCGGAATCAACCTGGCCGTGATTCGCGCCATGCCGAATACGCCGGCTCTGGTGGGTTGCGGCGCGACGGCTTTGTGCCGTGGAAAATTTGTGACGGCGGAGCAACTCGCCCTGGCAGAGCGCGTCTTTCAGAGTGTTGGGCGCACGGTCTTCGTGGAAGAAAAACACATGGATGCGGTAACCGGCCTTTCCGGCAGCGGCCCAGCGTATATCTACATCATTCTGGAAGCGCTGGCGGAAGCTGGAGTCAAAGTGGGTTTGCCGCGCGACATCGCCACATTGCTGGCGGCGCAGACCGCGCAGGGAGCGGCCACGATGGTGTTGGAAACGGGCAGCCATCCCGCGCTATTGAAAGATGCCGTCACAACTCCGGCTGGATGCACCATGGATGGCATTCTTGAACTGGAAGAGGGCGGCCTGCGAGTCACGCTGATTAAAGCCGTGATGCGCGCCACCCAGCGGGCAAAAGAGCTGGCGTCAAGCTGAGCTGGCTAAGTCAAGCTAAGTTAGCTAAATTAGAAAAGCGATAACTGCTTTTTGGCCTGTGAGGGTTTGCGGTCATCGAAAACTGTTCGTCCTCCTAAAGAGGGTGAAATCGCGCGTTCCTGGGCGATGGCTTTGTCAAAGTCGGCTTCCGGCGACATGTTCTTCTCGATAGCCCGGGTGAACCGGTCCAAGCGACGGAATCCCTCCATCTTTTCGGTGTGGCCGAGTTTCGCCGCGTCAAGCGAACGACGTAAAAATGCGGTGGACTCGTCGTATGTCTGGAGCGGAACTGGAAAAGGATGGCCGTCTTTTCCGCCCAAGGCGAAAGAAAAACGGGCCGGGTCGGAGAACCGGCTGGGCGCGCCGTGAACCACTTCGGCAATTAACGCCAGCGATTGCAGGGTGCGGGGTCCAAGCGTTTCGAGCAGCAGCAGAGAGGCGAAATCGCTTAGCTGTCGATCATGGGCAAGCGCCAGAACCGCTCCCAGCCTGCGCAGATCGATATCTTTCGCCTGCACATCGTGATGGGCGGGAAGAACCAATTTGCGCGCTTCCGACAGCGTCGCCTCTGGCTGCTGCTTCACAATTGCGAGCATGGCATTCTGCGCGGCGGCGGCGCGGGCATCGACCAGGTTCAGAATTGTGCCCTGATGCGGACCAATGATCGCGGCATGCGGATCGGATGTGAAGCTGCGCACATTTGCCGAATGCCAATGATAGCGCCGGGCGAGATGGTTCGCGACGTTCATTCCCTGCTGCACAACCACCCACTCGCCGCTGTTGCTAATGACAAAACTGTGCAGGTAAAGCTGAAAACCGTCGGCGATTGCGTTGTTGTCCACGCGCGCTGTGAGACGGCTGATGCGGGCCAGGGATTCTCCATCGAGACTGCAGCGGTTTGCAACCGAGCGAAGCTCGTCGGGCGTTTTGCGGGACTGCTTCCCTCTCCCTCCGCAAATGGCAATTCCAAGCTCGTGCGATTTTGGATTCAGTCCGCGTTTCAGCGCGCCCAAAACAGAGGTGGTGATCCCGGAGGAGTGCCAGTCCATCCCCATGACAGAGCCGAGGGCCTGAAACCAGAACGGATCGCTGAGGCGTGTAAGAAATTCTGAAGCGCCGTATTGGCAGATGACGACTTCAGAGATGGCGGCGCCAAGCTGAGTCATACGCTCTGCCAGCCAAGCAGGCACCCGGCCCCCGTGCAGCGGCAACTCCGCAACTCCGGAACGCTTCATCCTTCTTCCATGATAAAGCGGATCGACTGAAAGGAAGCGCGCGGAGATCGGCACAGACGATCTCCGCTTTGATGGACTCACATCTTCGAGGCGGGACACTCCAGAACCAGCGCGACGTTGTCGACCTGGGCCCTTTGCGGGATGGAGATTTCATACTGTTGCGGATCGCCGGCACGCAGAATATCTTTTTGAAATTTCTGCTCAACGCCATTTTCTTTCCAGATCTGCGTGATCTGAAGATGCTGAGAAGCAGCGGAATCCGCCGGCCGTTCCGTCGCCAGGCGGAAATGGTCGATGGCCAGTCCATCGATGCTGTATCGGACATAGACCCGACGCGTTCCTGCCGGCAGGTCTCGCACGCTGCGATCAATTTCCGGCCAGCGAAGAACCTGCGGGATCGGCTGACCATCCAGCCACGTCAGCTTTGGATCGTAGGTCCAAAGCGTCTTCCAGGGGCCATTGTTGCTGGTGGACCACGAAATGGAAGCTGTGCCAGGATCTTTCGCGTTGGCCGGCCACGGTGTGACTTTTCGAATTTCCGCAGTGAATTTATTGGGTGCGATGCCATTGCGCAGATCGAGAAACCTGCCGCCGACATCGAAACCGCTCAGATCATGGCCGTTGTTGCCAGTGAGCGTGAAAATTACTTCGGCAGGTTCTGAGTTTTTGTTGATCAGATAACCCTGACCGTTTTGATCTTCGTAACTGGCGTTCTCGATCCTGGAGGCATACTCCTTCAGTTTTTCCGCGCGCACCGGCAACTCTCTACGAACAAATGAGCCGGATTTATATTGCATAACATTCACGCCCGGGGTAAGTGTCGGCAGTGTGCGCGGATTCAGCTGAAATAACGTGGAAAGTACGAAGTTCTGGACGGCGGGCGGCTCCTTTGCAGATCCTTCGAGCGTGAACCGGACAAGATACCCATAACTTCCTGAGACTGCGCTGAAGCGTCCAGTCTCTCCAGATAAGCGCGCGGGTTCGGCTTTCCACGTTCCATTGAACGGGCCGGAGAGCGACGCGCTCTGAGCCCAGGTGCGGCCGCCATCGGTGGAGGTTTCCGCGATCAATTTATCGCCTGCCGTGGTAAGCGTAGCCTGCAGACTAAAGTTCGCATCGATGATTACATACGGCGACGGCATGGCAAATGTGTAGGTGGTTTTGCGCGCCTGCTTTGAGATCGAGGCGTCACCGGTTCCCGCAGGCCGATATTCAATCGTACCGGTAGCCCATGTCCGGTGATCTTTTTCGCTGCGGGGCCCATTGGCGGTCTTCATGTGCCAGGTTGCAATATCGGGCGATACTTCCCACTGCTTGCCATCGAACGCATACGGGATGTATGACAGACTGGCCGGCGTAGGCTGGAAGTACCGAATCATTTTTTCGCCCGGCCGCAACACGAAATCCATGGTGTGACCATGCGGGACACGATTGTAGGCATACAGATAATTGTCATCGGTGGTGCTGAAAAGATCCGCCATGCCACTCATCGCGTCCGCGCGCACATCCGCCGGGTACCAAGGATAATCGACCGTTTTTGGATTGGACGTCGTCGGGCTGGTGACGTTTTTCAAAATGATGTTGCGATTGTGTTCCAACTGATAGACAGAGGCTACATCCCGCTGTTTCAGGGGTCCATTTCCAATGGGGTTGTACCCCATCATGTCGGAGTCGAAATAGTGATAGGCGCCGTCGTAGAAGACTTCCGCGACTGTGTGACCCGTGAGAAACCAGACCCGTACGTGCTTGAACCCGCCCGCCTGCCAGGTGGCGGCCAGCAACGGATTGTCCTGATAGCACAATCCAAATCCGTAACTGTTCAACAGCTTGACCGGATCGAGGACCTGACCCACCGGCTCCTCATACGCCCAGCCCGCGAGGTGATAAAACATCCCCGGTTTTACAAATCGGCCATCCGTCAAATAGAACCGCCAGATCGCTTCCGCTTTTTCCCGGTCCGTATGCGCGTTGTAGTGTTTGTAGATTCCCTCAGTCAAGGCTTTGAGATTGGTGGCGTCCGCCTGGCCAACCTTGGTGAGATCCGGGGAATATACCTGGGCGTAGGAACTGCCGAAAGCCATGAGCAAAGCGCCGGCACACAACGCCAAAATCGTCTTTTTATACATCGATAAACCTCAATTAAATTGTAGTGCAATCAATCGACGTCAACATTGCGGATGATGGTCTGACCGCTTAGGATGTCCCGCACGCTGACTGTCCACTTCCCTGCCACATCGTTGACCGCAAGAGGAAAGGATTTCGCTCCGCCACCGTGCCGGGCAATCAGGTTCCCGGAATAATAAATCATGCGTGTTCCCCGCGGATCGCGAACCTCTACATGAAAAATGCTTGTATCCGCCTGGGCGGGAGCGACATGTACAGCGACATCGACAACAGATCCACGCTGTACATGATCGGGGACAAAAACCTGCATTCCGGGAAGCGGTGTATCGCTGGCCGCGAGAATTGTGGGGTCGTACGGATCAACGGTGAGCGTTAATTCCTTTTTCTGCCCCAATGTTTTCCCTGCTCGAATGTCATATACGTACATCATCCGAGGCAAATGCAGATGCACGGTCGTTGGCTTCATGAACTGTTCGCTATTATGGAAGTCCGGTGGCCCCAGTTCATCCACACGTAATTGTGGATTTGACGACAGCGCAACGATTTGAACGGCGCCGTTCGAGTAAACGTGCATATCCATTCCCACCACATTGCGGTCTTTGGCATCTTTCACCGTGAACTGCGGGTGGACACCGTTGGAGCGCAGGAGGTTCTCGATCAGTTGATGAACTGGCGCCCCTTTGCCCTCTAACCGATTCTGTAAATATCCAACGACATCGGCATTCAGCAGAATTGCTTTTCCGCTTCCGAAAGCATGAACCGTCACCTGCCCGGATTGTGGCTCACCAAAGAGATCGGCGAGCGATGATTGCGGCAGTTTCTTGCTGTGCTCGTCATAGGTTCCGGGCACTCCATTCGCAATCGCTACGCCACCGGCCGCGATAAACTGACGAATCGCATTGGCTTCCGCCACGGAGAGCGAACTCGATTCCGGCAGAACCAGAACGTGATAACCGCGCCGAAGAAGATCTCCGTTTGCAACCTGCATATAAGAAACAAATTCCGGCTGCAACCCCTGATCTTCAATCAGATCGCACCACGATTCGCGCAGGCGCATGAAACCGTTGTTGGAACGCTCATACTTCGGGCTGCGGGTCATCCACGCCTCGCCGTCGGGGCGCCGTTCCAGCATCCATTGCGTGCGCATGCTGGGTTGCGAGTAGTGAATAGCGATGCGGTTATTGATCAGGTGGCTGTTGATTATCAGCGCGCCTTCGCCATTGCGGACTTCACCATAATACTCACCCGCCAGTTTGCCGATTGCGCTCGGCTGCCCATCATTTAGAACGTAGGGATCTGTTGCAGGAGTTTTTGCGTCCGGACCGCCGTGATGGTCGACAAAACCCTGGTCCCAGATAATCAATCCGTCATTGCCGTGGAACAACTCATACCAGATGCGCTGTTTCTCACGGGGTCCGCTGGCAAATCCAGTGCTCAGAATCGGCATCGCGGGATTCAGTGAATGGACTATATCCACGCTGCGTCCAATGTCATAGGGCTCGATGGCAGTGACGGCTTTCGTAATGCGCGCGTAATCATAGCCACCCCATCCGGGCATTTGGCCCCCGGTGATTGCCACGTAAGCCTGGGGATCTCCTTCTCGAATGGCGTCCGCCCCCATCTTCAGGGCATCGGCATAGGAGATGTCCATCCACTCCTTAAAGTCCGCCCATTGTGAGAAATTGTCTGTCGGCTGCTTCATGGCCTGATTGGTGGTCAGCGGCATCACCAGGTTCCAGTCAGTGAAGTGTGTACCCCACTCCTGATTCAGCGCTCCAAGGTTGCCGTATTCGCTCTGCAGCCAGCGGCGCATCGGAACGAGCGATTCATCGGAGAAATCGAAATCCCACTGTGCCGCAAGTTCGGCAATGCCGGTCTCATCCGCCAAATCGTAAAAATATGGCCGGTAAGGCGCGTACCGCTTTCCGGATGCCACACCGCGATCGTGGATCTTGTTGCGCCAGTATGGATCCCAGAAACTGGGGTGGCGTTTGAAGGCTGCCAGACTTGTCGGATCTTGTTTGTACAGTTCTTTTGTGTAGTTGAAATACCAGCCCGGCCTACGATCGCGAGCAAACTTGTGATAGTCGGAATAGTAGTCGCCAGCCAGACCGTCCGCGCACCAGCGCATGTTGGTATCAATCAGCGAATCCGGCAGAACTTCGCTGCTGGCCGAATGCTTTCCTCCGTTAATTTCAATCTTCTGGAGCGCGGGGATCAGGTTGGCTGGATACTCCTGCCACATGATGATGACGTAATCTTTCCATCCTGTGTACGGCGGCCGAGCGATAAAGTCGGCCTCGGCAGTTTTCTGTTTGCTGTAAGGCGCTCCTTTGATGTCCTTTCCATTGAGCGAGAGATCAACGTCCAGATGGTTCTTCATCGCAATAGCGCGGGAGAGATCGATATGAAAAGGAATTTCCACTTCGTCGATGAGATCGGACGGAAGTGTCTTGTCTTCAACTACGCGGCCCAGGCTGTCCGCCCAACGCACATGCAGCACTGCGTGACCTGTAAATCCACGGTTCAGGCGATATACCACCAGAACATTGCCCATGCGATCCAGGGTTGAGGACGGAAGCGTTAACTGAGCAGGCACGGGTGCCGCGGATGAGAATATGAAAACAACGACTGCAATGACAGTACAGGCTTTCGTCCAGTTCATTGTCGTCCTCGGTGCGAGCGCTTAAAGAACACCCGCACGATCCAGATTTCATGGATACGCGACAATCAAAAGATGGCGTTGGCTTATCGCGAACGCCATCTCTCGAATTGCGCTGCCCGGTTACTCCACATCGACCTTGCGGGTTTCCGTTTGACCGCTCAGCATATCCTGCACGGTAATTGTCCAGGTGCCGGTGGTATCGTTCGACGCAAACGGAATGGTTTTTACTCCCGCACCCTGACTGGCGATCAGATTGCCTGAGTAATAGTCGATATTCTTTCCCTGCGGGTCCTGAACACCGACGTGAAAGATGTTCGCATTGGCGAGCGCCGGACCGGCATTGACAGCGACGTCAACGGTGGAACCGCGCTGCGCGTGATCGGGAACCGAAACCTGCATCTCGGGAAGCGGAGTATCGCTAACAGCGAGGATCGTCGGTTTATAAGGATCGACGGTCAACGACAGATCCTTCTGCTGGCCGAGAGACTTGCGAGCGAGCGTATCGTATACGTACATTGTGCCAGGCAGTCGCAGATGGACGGAAACAGGCTTCGAAAATCGATCGTTCTTCCGAAAATCCGGCGGTCCCAGTTCACTCACACGCGCTTGCGGGTTTGACTGGAGAGTGACGATCCGCACGCCTCCGTTGGTGAATACATGTTTGTCGATGCCGACAACAGAATGACCGGCCGCATCCTCCACGACAAACTGCGGATGAATGCCATTCGCGCGCAATAGCTCGCCAATGTCGTGGTGAACGGGCCCTTCCTTGCCGTCGAGACGGTTTTGTAGATAACTGACAATATCCGTGTTCAGCAGGATAGCCTTGCCCTTGCCGAAGTTGTGCTCATTCACCTGCTGCGAGTTGTTTCCCGCAAACAGATCGGCCAAAGAGGATTGTGGCAGCTTCTTGCTATGCTCGTCGTCGGTTCCGGGCATTCCGCTGGCGATGACCACGCCACCCCCGGCAACAAACTCTCGAATTCCATTCGCGTCGTCCCGCGACAGCGAAGTGGAGTCTGGAAGAATCAGCACGTGATATCCACGCTTGAGCAGTCCTCCCTGTGGAATCTGATCGTGAGAGACAAAGGTGTATTGAAGTCCCTCATCCTGAATCAAATTGCACCAGGACTCGCGCAGGCGAATGAAGTTGTTGTTGGACCGCTCATACTCCGCGGGACGGGTCATCCACGCATCGCCATCGGGACGGCGCTCCAGCATCCAGTCCGTACGGAAGCTGGGCTGGGAATAGTGAATCGCGATCGGGCTGCTGACTACCTGACTATTGATAATGAGAGCGCCCTCGCCATTGCGGATTTCGTTGTAATACTTGCTGGCGGCAAGACCCCTTGGCCCAGGCTGGCCGTCCTTCTGAACATAAGCATGGTCCTGATCCCAGATGATGAGCCCGCGCTCCCCATGAATTAGTTCGTACCAGACGCGGTGCTCTTCCCACGGACCGGAGGCGAATCCGGTGCTCAGCAGCACCATTTTTGGATTCAGCGAGTGGATGATATCGACATTACGTCCGATATCGTAGGGCTCGATCTGATTCAGAGCCTTGGTAATAAGGTCGTAATTATAGCCACCCCAGCCGGGCTGCTGGCCGCCTCCAACACCAACGTAGGCGTGCGGATCGCCTTCATGGACTGCATCCATACCCATTTTCAATGCATCGGCGTAGGAGATGTCCATCCACTCTTTAAAGTCTGCCCACTGCGAGAAGTTATCTCCGGGCTGCTTCATGGCTTGATTGGTGGTCAGCGGCATCACCAGGTTCCAATCGGTGTAATGCGTGCCCCACTCCTCGTTCAGCGCGCCAAGATTGCCGTATACGCTTTGCAGCCAGCGACGCATGGGTACCAGCGATTCATCGGAGAAATCGAAATCCCACTGCTGCTCCAGTTCGCCAATGCCGGACTCATCCGCCAGGCTGTAAAAATATGGACGGTAAGGCGCGAGCCGCTGGGCGGTGGCCAACGCGCGGTCGTGGATCATTTTCCGCCAGTACGGATCCCAGAAACTGGGATGGCGTTTGAAAGCATCCAGACTATTGGGGTCCTGCTTGTAGAGTTCCTTCGCCTGATCAAAGGACCAGCCCACTTTCCGGTCCGGGCGCCAGCGATGATATTCAGAGTAAAAATCGGTGGCGATGCTTTCTGAATACCAGCGGGTGTTGGTATCGATCAGAAAATCCGGCAGATGGATGAGGCGGCTGGAATAGGTAGCTCCGTTGACTCCAAGCTGATGCAGGGCGGGAATAAGGTTCGCGGGATAATCCTGCCACATCATGATGGCGTAATCTCTCCAGCCGGTGAATGGCGGCTGGGCAATGAAGTCGGCCTGGGCGCTTTCCTGGATTTTATAGGGCTTTCCACTGACGCCTTTCCCATCCAGCGACAGGTCGGCCTCAAGATGGTTTCGCATGGCGACGGCTTGGGAGAGGTCAATGTGGAACGGAATCTCCGTCTCATCGATCAGGTCGGACTGGATTGTTTTGTCCTCTACGATGCGCCCAAGACTATCGGTCCAACGGAGGTGCAAGACCGCATGACCGGTATAACCCTCGCTGAGGTGATACTTCACCAGAGCATCTCCGGTGCGCTGCAGTGTGGTGGAAGGCAGAATCAATTCGGCAGGCCTTTTGGCATCCCCGGAGGTGTTTACCGGGGTCTGCGGCGAGGCAGTCTGCGGCGAGGCCGCCGACGGGCGGGGCTTGGTAGGCTTGGGAGCGTCGGTAGAGGCTGCCAGGGCAGGAAGTCCGATCGTAAGAAGAGTACCGGCAAGCGCGAGATATGCTTTCATCCAGTTCTTTGTCATCTCTTAAATGTCCTCATTGTTCATCATGCGTGGGCGGAGCCGTGCTGCTGACAACTTCGACCAATCCGACAATCTGGTCAAGACTATTGCGTACCGGCGCGAGTACAGAGATCATTTCCGGTTTTTTTCTGACGGTGACAGTTTTGCCGGTTTGCAAAACCTGCTGCATCTCCGGCGGCATCTTTTGATCGAGTTCATTATTTGCAAATTGGCTCAAGTCATAGTGATTGCGAATTACGAGCTGAATACGAGACGTCGTCGGCACCGGCATCCACAGATTTACATCTACGGGATAGGAGACCATCAGGGCCAACCGCATCAATATCTTTTTCGTACTGATAAAAGCGGGTGTATTCACGTCATAGTTGTCGCCACCCGACCACCGGTCCCGCGGATTTGGATGCAACATGTATTGCAGCGCGCGCGGCGTCACAATGCGCTGGCAAACGTCGCCATCGACCACGAGCGTCGCGACGCGAGCAATCTCGTTCAGGTCATGTTCCTGGTTCGCCGACGTAATTGCATAGACCGGCGCAACAGCCATACACAAGCAGAGAAGGAACGAAGCTGCGTATTTCATTGCGCGCCTCCGGATTGCAGAGTTTTGGATTGTTGCAGGGCGAAGTCATGTACGCGCTGCCATGCGTCCGGCTGCGGCGTCGGGAACTGGTCGTCGTAAGGCTTCAGCGCATCGCCGAAATCCGCATTGCTCCAATCAATGGGATTTCCCTTTGGAGGGGGCGATGGGGAATGCTTCCATTGCGAAACCTTTGTGTTGTCGAACAGGTGAACTACCTGCTCCTGGATGGCCTCGCGCGATCCATGTTTCGCTTCGAGTTCCAGCAGGTCAAGATCCTGCACCATGTTTCGTTGCAACTTCAGCCGGATGCTTGGAACTGGCTGCGCCAGACCAAAACGGTCGCCGGAATAGACCAATGTCTCGGTGCCGCCGTCGGAGAGCGCATGCCAGGGATGAGGCCCCGGACTGACCGCCAGCCAGCGTACAAAGCCATCCACTCCGAGAATCCACGCGCGGAGTGGATCAAACGTAATGGCGGACGATACCTCCTGAACCGCTGGCGTTCCTCCATAGATCCACACAGTGTCGCCGCGCTGTTTCAATGCGGGAAGTTGATCCGCATACCAGACAAATTCGCCGCCGCCCACACACCACAAATCGATTGTGTTTTTCAGCAGGCGCATCTGCTGACCCGCGGTCCAGCTGGAGTCGGCGCGCATCACGAAATGGACGGGGGTGTTAGCGGGAAGAGTCTCTTGTAAAAACTTCTTGTAGATAAGGAAATATTGGTTGTCCTTTGAGAACCGCACTTCATCCCCATCCCAATTGAAGCCCTTATAACGTTTTTTCTGATTGAAAAACACTTCGAAGTGGGTTGTGGTCCAGTTCTTTTCGCGAAAATGCTGCTCCATCTCTCCGACAACATTCTTAAATTCCGCCTGATATCCCGGTTCTCCCCAGTTGAGGAACGAGCCGGGCCAGTCCGGATTGATGGGCAGATACATAAATGGAATCGGTCTCGGTCCGCGCCGTGTGTCAGCAAAAGCGGAGCCATCGAGGACCGGGCCAAACAGGCGGTCGAACTTGTCCCAATTGGCAATGTGCAACTGCTCTCCGGTGCCCGTAAGTTCGGGAGCGAACCCGGGATCAACATATCCAGAATGACCGTAACCGAGGATGTGATAAATGCCGCGGTTTTCATAGAAGATTCGATAATACTGCTGGATCAACTGGAAGAGCTTTTCTTCATTGGCAGGGCCGGAGCCGGCAAGCGTTTTGGGAAACTGCTGACGCACCCAGCCGTATCCGTAGGAATTCGCATCCACATCGACGACATCTTTTGCCGGAATTTGCGCGCGCAGTACAGAGATGGTGAAAGGCACAGTCTTGCGGCTTGCCCCATCCTGGAGAATCGCGCGGCCATGGTAGGTTCCCGGCTTTAGCGTCGGGGCAATCCATAGATCCACCCAGAAGGCGCGGACCTTTTGCCCTTGAATCGTGTTGTCCCGATCGGGCATTTCAAAGGTATAGGGCAGGCGCACCGGCACCAGCGCATCGGGATAGTAATGCTTGTCGGGAGTGTTGAAGTGGAACCATTCGCGATACACGTCCACCGGCTGCGAAAATTTAACTGCCAGTTGGCAGTGATCGCATGGGGTTTCGGATTTCACCACCAGTTGAAAAGAAGCATAGCCGCCGCGCGCGGCGGAGATCTGGATGGTGTGCAGCCAACTCGCGCCGGGAGCATCGCTGGCCACAACGCCGCCGAAAGGGTCGGGGCGATGGTTCTGGGAAAGCACCAAAAGGTCTGCCGCCTGGCAGCAGGCAACCGACAGTGAAAGAAGCACCACCAACTTCCAGCCGAACTTGTACATTTTGCGGCCGCCCCTATCGAGAAAAGTCATTTGCATTTCATTTCACAGTCCAAACATTTGTAAGCGTTGGGGGAATGCTTGCGCGCGATTCCGCATCCCCCGTGCTTCTTACTCGCTAACTTTGCGTTCCCGCCGGATTGATCGCATTCCCGTTCATCTCAAAGCGCGGAGCGATATAGTCCGGTTCGATCTGCACGGCTTCTGATATCAGCTTGCGACCCTGTTCGGAGTTTCCGTTGTAGATTGCGATCAGTCCCTGCAAGTATTGGGACTTTGCATTCTCAAGCGGCTTGGTCGACTCGGTGCGCGATGCCGCCACGGTTTGAAATTGCTTTACCAGATCCGCGGCCTGCGAATGGCGTCCAAGCCGTTCAAGCGATAGCACCATGAAGAAGTTGTCCGGGGACCAACTCTCCCTGCCGCCACCGGCCAGTTGGTCAATACCGCGAATACTGTCTTCATACGCCTGCCTGGCTTCCTGCTTCTTCCCCATCGCGTCGTATGTGCGGCCAATGTAGTAGTAGAGACGCGGCGCCGACTGCTTCTCGAAGTCGTCCATGCCGAGAGAGGCGGGCGGCTTGAGCGCGGCCTGGAAGAATGACAGTGCCTGCTGGTAATCTCCCTTGTTAAACGCCTGGGAACCTTGCGCATATTCCAGCTCACGATAGTGGTCGCGCAGTTCATAGTTGCGATGTACAGGCCGGAAGGTATGGTGATCGACGATCTCCTGCGCCGCCTGGAATTTGCCTACGATGAGATCGGCGTTCAACACTCCTTCGACAAGATGGTCGTTCTCCGGGGAGCGTTTTACCGCCGCCTGCAACAGTGCCAACTGTTCGTTGAATTTCCCGGCGCGCGCATAGGCGGTCGCCAGATCGTCCATCGTATCCAGGTCGTCTGCGCGCAAGTCCACCGCTTTTTTCAGTTCCGGAATCGCCCGATCGAGCTGGCCGTCTTCTTCATAGGCCAGGCCAAGCGCACGGCGAGAACCAAAGTCGGACGGGTTGATGCGGTTGACGGCGGCCCACTGCTCGATGGCCTGCTTCTGCCGGCCGCGATAGTAGAGCAGACAGGCAAGGTTGAACCGGGCAACAGCATCGTTGGGATCGTCCTGCACAGCATCTTCGAGCGGCACAATCGCCTGGCGGCGATATGGAAAGCGTTCCACGATACCGGCGGCTGCCTGCGCCTTTTTGCGGTATTCGGCTGCGGCATTGGTGTCGCCTGCCTGCTTCACGTCATGCGCGAGGAAATAGTAGTAGACCGGCGGAGTTCCCCAGGGGTCTTTATTGTGGGGCGGTTCGACCATCTTGAGCACCGCCGCCGCTTCCTTCCAGCGGGCAAGCGAACTGTAGAAGATCGAGACCTCAATTGCATCTTCACTCTGCTCGCCCATAAAGCCAATCAACTGGCTTTTTGCGGCGGCGTCTCCGGTCAGAAAATATCGTTCCGCCACGGCAGGGCGATTGGTGGGATTGATGCTGCTGACTTTGGCCAGCTGTTCGAGGGCGGCGTCCTTCTTCCCCTCGTCGCGATAGGTCAGGGCGAGCAACAGGCGCGCGTCTAAATCCTCGCCGTTGGAGTTGATGGCGCCCAGCAGGTGCTGCTGAGCGGTGTGATTGTCGTGGCGCAGGAGTGCCAGCCGTCCCAATTGATACTCTCGTGGTCCGTAGTAGGAGCTACCCGGCCAGATGTAATACAGATTTTTCTCGGCCTTTGTCAGCTCGCCCATCCGGACCTGGCAAATTGAAAGATAGTACCAGGACTGCGAGTCGTACGGATCGCGGGCCACCGCCTTCTGGAACTCCGCCGCGGCCTGATCAAAATGATCGTTGTTGAATGCGAGCATGCCCAGCAGCCGGTGAGCGGTCGAGTAGCCGGGATCGATCTTCAGGGCCATGTTCGCCAGCTTGGTCGCATCCGCGTCGTTCAGGTCTTTCTGTTTGAATTCGGCGGCAAGCACGAGCTGCTCCGCCGTCATTTTTTCCGGGAGTACGGGAGTCTCTTCCAAACCCTCGGCAAATGGCGTTACCTTCCCGCCCGGATTGCTGTCAGGACGCATATAATCCAACAACACATTTCCATTGGAAGCGGTGATGATGACTTCCAGGTCTTTCAACTGGTCGCTGCCGGTTGGAAGGCCGCTTACGGTTTTTTCCACCGGCGTGCCAGGAACCAGATCGACCGTGGAGTTGAGCAGCACGCCATTCTTCGACTTCACAACCAGCCTGGCATCATGATTCGTGCGTACGGGAGAGAGCCCGATCTGGATCGAGTCCGGCTTCGCCTCAAGGTTCAGCGCTACATCGGGCGCCAGGGTGGTCAGTCCGTTGATCCCGGCAACGGGAATCCACCATTCGTGCCACTGCTCCACCTTGTGCGGATCGACCCACTCGTAATGGCCGTCCCATACCATGCGCCCGCTCTGGGCTTCGAAATAAGGGCCGGCCTTGTCGGTGTAGCTGTGTTCGACTTCGGACGAGCCGGGGCCGAAACCGAAGGTCCACATCTTCATGCCCTGGACGACACGCCGATCGGCGTAGCGAAACACTCCATAGTCGTGGTCGAACTCATAGGAGCCGCCATAGTTGTCGTAGCTATCGATCCCGAAGACTCCCAGCATATGCGTATGGTTGTGGGCCCAGCTGAGATCGACGCCGTCGTAGATTGGCCACGGAGAGACTACGCCCGTGGTATGCCCGACGGTCTGCGTCATGGGATACAGGAAGCGCAACTTCGGTGTCACGCGGAACGCGGCGTTGGACCACATCATCTGCGGCTTCTGGCCGTCGTTTCCGTTGTAGCAAAAGGTGCTGATCTTGAGCGCGGCCATGCCCGGAACCAGGGTTGCCGTGTAGGTGACGTCCATGTGATAGATGGGGTCCAGTTCTCCCAGCATCACGGAAACGCTGCCATCCGGATTTTTGAGAATCACATGCGACCAGAAAGGTTCGTTGTGAAGTGTGAGCGTGTGGGCATCGTAGGGTCCGGTGAGCTCAATGCCGGACTGCGGCCAGCTGAAACGCGGGTTGAACTGTGTTGGCTTGATGACATCGTTGCGATAGAAAACTTCGCGATGGTGCAACTTGTCATACAGAGCGAAGAAACGCCCGCCGAGTTCGGGAATATAGGTCAGCTTGAGATATTCGTTCTCGACATAGATGGCATGGTATTTCTGGGGCCGCGGGCTGTCTTTCGTCCAGGCGCGCTGATACGTCGTGAAGGGATAGAGTCCAGTCATGGTCGAGTCAGGGAATAGCGGCGGCTGGAGATAGCGGCCAATATGCTCATAGGTGGGAATATTAATGTCGCCTTCAGAGATTTTGATGGAGTGTTGCGCTGACTTTGGGGAGACATCTTCCGCATGGCAGCGAGGAACACCCAAGGCGAGGGTCACGGTCAACGCGAGCAACATCAACTTCATTCAGAATCTCTCTTTCACAACGAAAAAATTTTTCATGCCCGTACGATTTAAGTATCGTAACTACCTTTGGGGTGGCGACAGAACACATTCCCTAGAGATCAGACGAAGGACCGAGCACGCGGGGATCGAAGCAATTATATACGTGAAGAAGGAAAACGAAACTTTGGTTGCGGTCTCTCCCTGGCCGAGCCCCATGCCCTTTCCGATCTCGTTTTCGTCCTTCAAATATCGAGTTTCGACCGTCGGAATTACTGTGAAAATTGCACGCTTCCGTGATCGGCCGTTTCGATGCCGCATAATTTTTTAAAAATTCCCAGAAAAAATGTCGCAATCGGGGATTCGAGGATCCGTAAGTATGCGTAAGCGGGTTAGACGGAGACAAGCCGCTTTGAGTTTCAAGCTTCGGAAAATAGATAATGTTGAAAGTCATGAATAACAATCTGCAATTGGCAATCTCTAGCTGGGCCGAAAGCGATTCGGCGCCCGATACCGATCCGGGGTCCAGATTCTGGCACGGGACGGCACCCATCTATTTGACGGCGAACTCGTACGGGAAGGAAGTTCCCGGACATCGAACGGAAGTGCGTTCCCGGTGGACCAGCGAAAACCTCTATTTCCTGTTTCTCTGCCCGTATGAACAACTTCACTTGCGGCCCGATCCTTTATTGACAGCAAAAACGTGGGAGCTTTGGAACTGGGATGTTGCGGAGATTTTTATTGGTTCCCACAGCGATCCGATCCACCGATATAAGGAATTCGAGATGTCGCCACAAAGTGAATGGCTCGATCTGGATATCGATCTGCATCAGCCCGACAAAATCGCGGACCACGCCTGGAGTTCAGGATTTCAGGTCGAAGCACGCGTCGAAGCTGAAGAGAATATCTGGTATGCATTCATGCGCATTCCATATGCTTCGGTCGAGAGCGGCCCCGCGGCCGCCGGCAATGAGCTTCGCATCAATTTTTTTCGCAGCCAGGGACCGATTCCTTTGGAGCTAGCGTGGCAGGCTCCACAACAGGCCAGTTTCCACGCGCCAGAAAAATTCGGAACTTTGCAACTAGTTCTGTAGCGATACCAAATCCATAACAGGAAAGAAGCTACTGGCTTGGTTTTTAACATAAGATAATTTCTCAATTTTTTACTTTTCCAATTGAGATAATTTCTCGATTCTTATTCTTCTATTCATGCTTTATTTCTATTGACATCGAACAGATCGGCGTTTAGTCTCCGTCACTAGGAGCTTCCTGTAAGCGATTCCGACCGTAAGCGATTTCTACTGCAAGCAATTTCTACTGCAAGCAATTTCTACTGCAAGCAATTTCTACTGCAAGCAATTTCTACTGCAAGCGATTTCTATCGTAAGCGATTTCTAAGAGTAAGCGGTTCCATCGGTAATCGAAATCAATCATTGCTGATTTCACGACTAGGTTTTTGCCCCACAAAGCCAGTCTCCGATGGATTTCAACTATCGTTCTGTTTGTTTAATTCATTGAGGAGCCAGCTGATGACCCAACGATTCATGAAGATTTGCATTCTATTGCTTTGCAGTGTTTTCACTGTGACGATGTTCGCGCAAAACTCCAACTCCACCGTTCAGGGCACTGTGCAAGACACCAGCGGCGCTGTCGTGCCGGGGGCGACGGTCGATCTGACCAACGTCGGCACGGGGCAGACGCTCACCACGACTTCGAAAAGTGACGGTTTTTACAACTTCACCAATCTCAGCCCGTCCAACTATAAAGTTTCCGTCACCATGCAGGGCTTTGCCCAATGAGTCGGCGTCCTGACGCTGCGCGTTTCGCAGGCAGCTACAGTCGATCCCAAACTGACGGCGGCCAGCGTGTCCACACAGGTCACGGTGCGCGATGTTACTCCTGTCATCGACCGTGTGAATCCGACTCTTTCCGACGTGAAAAACGCCACCCAGATCGAAACCATTCCAACTCAGAACCGCAATATTTTGAATGTACTGGCTTTTGGCCCCGGCGTGGTGGCGGGCGGCTACGGCGGATCGGGCGCGGGCAACACTCGCATCAATGGCATCCCCGGCGGTTCGTTGGATTACCTTGTGGATGGCCAAACTATGGCTAATCGATTCACCAATGAGCTGGACACCAACCCACAGCCGACACCGACCTTCCAGGAAGTCAAGATCATCACGACAAGCGGCGATGCGCAATTTGCCCGCCCCGGGGTTGTGGAGCTGGTGACCAAGAGCGGCACCAATCAATTTCATGGACAGGCGTTTGAATTGAACCAGAACAATCACCTGCAGGCAAAGCCGTTCAATAACGCCAACAGAATTCCATTCCTGCAACATAATGAATGGGGCGCCCAGCTCGGCGGTCCCATCTGGCTACCCAAAATTTATAACGGAAGAAACAAGACCTTTTTCTTCGTCGATTTTGAATGGATCCAGCAGAACGCGAACGCCATTCAGCAATTCACATTTCCCACGCAGGCCATGCGAGGGGGCGACCTTTCTTCGTTGATCGGTACCGATGGCAATCAGATCAACATCTACGATCCGACGACGACCTCCGCGGCTGGACCTCCATTTACGCGTACTCAATTTTCCTATAACGGGACGCCGAATGTAATTCCTCCGAACCGTCTAAATGCAATCACCAAAAAAATTCTCGGCGTCACTCCTGTATCCGGTCTCGTTCCTCTTCCCGAGCCAAACCTCACTGAGCCGAATTATTGGCAATACCTCCCTAATTATTCGGCCCCGCATGCGGCAAACACGATCCGCAACAAACTCTATACGGCCAAGGTCGATCAACTTTTTGGTCCCAACCGGCTGGCCGCGCGCTACACCTACACCAAGAATAATTTTGTGAATCCTTATCTGCCGCTCAATCCGAACGTCAGAATCCAGGGTGGACACAACGGGGCGCTTACCTTCACTCAAGTGATCAGCCCGAAAGCCATCAACGTGGTGCGCACCGGCATTCAGTACAACATGTCGTTCGTTGGCCCGGCGCCGATCAGCCCTCCCGTCACTCAAACGCTTGGCCTGCCCACCTACACCAACACCATTGCGTGGCCCAGCTTCTATTGGAGCTATAACGATTTTGGTAATACCAACGACAGTTATTTCACGGGCATTGATCGGAACAATCCCAAGGACAATCCCAATTCGGCGATCATGGGTAGCGACCAGTTCTCCTACAACCACGGCAACCATCAGTTGATGTTTGGGTTCGGAGTTATCAACAACCGGCTCACCACCTATGAGGTCGGCCAGCCCGGCGGCGGTTACGGCTTTTCCGGCTTCTTTACCGGGCTTCAGGATCCCGCCTCTGTAGCTAAGGGACTGACAATGTGCCTGTCGCCGATAGTGGCGCGGGACTTGGGGATTTCCTGCTGGGCGATGCGAGCTCTGTCAATTTGAACATCTATCCCCGGTATCACACGCGGCAAACTGAATTCAACGGCTTTGCCCAGGACAACTGGCGCGTCAAATCCAACCTGACTCTGAACCTTGGGTTGCGTTATGCATACTGGACTGGATTTAACGATGCCGGCGGTCTGTCGTCTACCTTTGACCCAACCGTAAAGGGCGGCATGGTGGTTTACCAGGGACGGGGTCCTCTTCCCGCATACACACCCCAAGCTGTGCTCACTTCGTTCATAACCGCAGGCCTGCCGATCGAGTCTGCCGCAGCCGCACATTTTCCTCTCAGCCTGTGGAATATGCCGAAGAATGGCTTTGAACCTCGACTGGGCTTCGCCTATCAGCTTGACCCCAAGACCGTTCTACGTGGCGGCTGGGGTATTTACCAATGGGTGCTCCCATTGCAGAACTATGAACAGGCAACCCGACAAAATCCGCCTTTCAGTTATTCTTCCGCGCTAAATCCAGGTGAGGTCAATGGAAAAGGCACAGATACTGCCGCGGCGGAACTGGAGTTCCCGAATGCCACATCTCAATACGGCGGTCCTCAGCCTCCGAATCAATTCATGCTGGGGGATCCCGCATTGACCCTCAACACCAGCAACACAGATTGCGCAGAATGGCGGCTTCAACATGGTCCCCATGAATCCGAACTACAAGCCGCAAACGGTTCAGGAGTACAACCTGACTCTTTCCCGAGAGCTGCCGTGGCATACAGGGTTCCAACTCAGCTACATCGGGAATCACAGCTACAATCTGTTGAATATAGACCCGCAGAACTATATCATTCCCCGCGACGATTGCCCGGCGCAGGGGCTTCCAGTGAATTGCATCGCGGCCCAGCGGCGAGCGTATCCTGTCTTTGCAACCTCCACGGCTACTACAGGCGCCTCCGAGTACGATTACATCGGATATGCCAACACCAATGAGCTGCAGGCGCAGATCACGCACACCTTCGGCAACGGACTATTGCTGCAATCCTATTTCACCTGGCAGCGGACGCTGACCACGTCCGAAACCGGAAACGGCGGCGGCACTCCCTTCAGCGGCAATACGGGTGCAACAACAATCATCCCGGCGGCCTTGACCCCCGGATATTCTCTTGCCAATCCGCTTACATCGGGAGAACCGCTTTCCCAGCGTTTGCGCGCCGTTTACGCTCCCGATCCCACGCTTCCGGCCAAGACCTTCCAGGTGAACGGCCACTACCAATTACCCTTCGGCAAGGGCCAGCGATTCCTCGGCAATTCGCATGGAATTGTCAACGCCGTTGTCAGCGGGTATAATATCTCTGCCTTCTTCCTCTGGCACAGCGGCTTTTTCTTCTCGCCATACTTCACCCAATTCAGCGCCGGCACACAAGGACCGGGTGGACGGGGCATTCGGTTAGCTCCCGGAAAAACCGGTATCCTGCCGGAGAGTCAGCGAACGGCGAAACATTGGTTCGATTACCAGGTACCGTGGGATCCGAACAGCGGTACTCCTTATGCTGGACAGACGTATGAATTAACGGCAACCGCAAACCAGGGCGATTTCCGGAACAACATTCCGTTGAACTACATGACCGGCCCGGGCTTCAACAACATGGACGCAAATATCTACAAGTTGACGCCGATTTGGAGAAATCTGGTGCTGGATTTCGAGGCTCAAATATTCAACGTCTATAACCACCAAAACCTGGCTATGCCGAACAAAACAGGTGTAATTACAACCGCAATCGGTACGCCACGAACAATTCAACTGCAGGCGAAGTTCATCTTCTAAGTTGCTTCCGTTGCAGTCCTCAAGCGGGCCGCCTCGCGCGGGCCGCTTTCTTTTTTGCGCATTTTCCCCATTTGGACCGCCGAATTCCCGCAGGCACCTCCTAATTACCCCCGGAGATTCCCGTTTTTGGTCGGATTTTCATCGAAATGCTATTTTTATTGACATCGTTTTGTTTCGTGAGTACATTTTGGCCACGCTCCCCAATGTGCTTTTTCGGAGCAGTTTTTGGGCCAGGTTTTTACCCCCCATAAAAAAGCCGGCCTCGAGCGCTATCGTTTCACTTGCGTTACAAGGAGCCAGCTGATGACCCAACGATTTATGAAGATTTGCGTTCTATTGCTTTGCAGTGTTTTCACTGTGACGATGTTCGCGCAAAACTCAAACTCTACAATTAGCGGCACCGTGCAAGACACCAGCGGCGCGGTTGTGCCGGGAGCCACTGTCGGGCTGACCAACGTCGGCACCAGCCAGACCATCAACACCACCACAAGAGGGGATGGATTCTACACATTCACCAACCTCAGTCCGGCCAACTATAAAGTTTCGGTCACGGCCCAAGGGTTCGCCGAATGGGTCGGCGTGCTGACGCTGCGCGTTTCGCAGGCAGCACAGGTCAATGCGCAATTGACTACCGCCGCCGTCTCCACACAAGTTACAGTGCGCGATGTGACGCCGGTCATTGATCGCGTGAACCCCACGATTTCCGACGTAAAAAATGCCACAGCCATTGAAACGATTCCGGTAGCAAACCGAAGCATCCTGAACGTCCTGGCCTTCAGTCCGGGCGTGGTGGCGGGCGGCTACGGCGGGTCGGGCGGCGGCTATACCCGCGTCAATGGCGTACCTGGCGGTTCCGTCGATTTCCAGGTGGACGGGCAAACCATGACGACCCGGTGGAGCAATGAACTGCAGCAGAACCCGCAGTCGACCATGACCTTCCAGGAAGTCAAAGTCATCACCGCCAATGGCGATGCGCAATACAACCGTCCTGGCATCGTGGAACTGGTGACTAAGAGCGGCACCAACCAATTCCATGGGCAGGCCTTTGAGTTGAACCAGAACAACCACCTGGAGGCAAGGGCCTTCAACTCCGGGCTAGTGGTTCCTTTCCTGCAGCACAATGAATACGGCGCTCAGCTTGGCGGGCCCGTCTGGCTGCCCAAAATTTACAACGGAAGAAATAAAACCTTTTTCTTTGTCGATTTCGAATGGATCAAGGACAAGCGGAACGACTTTCAGACATACATTCTTCCCAACCATGGCCAGCGGCTAGGGGATCTTTCCACGTTGCTGGCTGCCAACACCGGAAGTCCGATTACCTTATACGATCCGCTCACCACGACGAATGGAGCACCCTATTCACGCACACCGCTTTCTTACAATGGGCAGCCCAATGTCATTCCGCCCAACCGCTTGAACCCGGTCACGCAAAAGATTTTCGGCATCACCCCCGTGCCGGGTCTGGTCCCACTTGCCTTACCCAACATCAACGTGAGTCCCATCGACCTCGCAAACTTCACTCCCAATTACATACCTCCGACCACTAAGTCCTCAAACGACGAAAAGACGTACACGTTCAAGGTGGACCAGCTCTTCGGTCCCAATCGCCTGGCCGCCCGGTATAACTACGCGTCCTCCAATTCACTGACTCCCGAATCCTACGCCCCGACAGAGCCGGACACTCGCGTTATCGGCGGACACAATGGCTCGCTCACCTTTACCCAAGTTATTACTCAGCGGGCCATCAATGTGGCGCACGTGGGCGAAACGTACAACCATGCCTTCCGCGGACCAATCCCGATTACCAACGTTGCACAGCAACTGGGTTTGCCCGTCTACCAGAACCTTCCCGTCTGGCCGCAATTCTATTTTGATTCCTATGCCGGGACCGATTCTTACTGGACCGGCATTGATCGCGACAATCCGCAGGATTATCCCAACTCAACCATCACCGGCACCGATCAGTTTACTTATAACCACGGCAATCATCAGATGATGTTCGGCTTCGACGTCAACAACACCCGGATCAATACTTTTGAGGTCGGCCAGCCGGGCAGCAATTACAACTACGCCGGTTACTACACCGCCATTCAGGATCCGGCCGCTGCGGATGGTACGCCAATCGCCAACACCGGCGCGGGACTGGCGGACTTCCTGCTGGGGGATACGAATTACGTAACTGTAAACGTCTATCCCCACTATCACACCCGGCAAACTGAGTATGACGGCTATGCCCAGGACAACTGGCGTGCCACTCCGAACCTGACCCTGAACCTGGGGCTGCGTTATGAATACTGGACAGCGTTCAGCGATGCTTCCGGACTCTACTCCACACTCGATCCCAACATTCCGGGCGGCATGGTCGTCTACGCCGGCAGTGGCGCGCCTGCGCAAACTTCCCCGGAGGTGCAGGCTGCCTTTAAGGCTGCCGGCCTGCCGTTCGAATCGGCGGCGGCGGCCGGATACCCTCCCAGCCTGTTCACCATGCCCAAGTGGAACTTCGAGCCGCGGCTCGGCCTTGCCTACCAGTTGAACAGCAAGACTGTTCTTCGCGGTGGCTGGGGCATCTATCAGTGGGTGATTCCATTGCAGCAGTTTCAACAAGCTGCCCGCAAGAACCCGCCCTTCTCCTACAACGCTGCGCTCACGCCAGGTATGGTTAACGGCATTGCCGTAAATACCAACGCAACGGAACTGGAGTTCCCGTACGCTCAGCCTCAGTACGGCGGTCCATGCGTTCCCAGCAACCCGGGTTGCACATCGACCGATTTCTGGATGCTAGGCAATAACTCCACGTTGTTTGTCACCCCCACTTTGATTCAGCAGGGCGGCGGCTTTAGCATGTCTCCCCTGGATCCGAACTATAAGCCATCCACAGTACAGGAATACAACTTGAGCCTGGCGCGAGAGCTGCCAGGAAACATTGGATTCCAGCTGAGCTATATCGGCAACCACAGCTACAATCTGCTGGAGACCGATCCAAACAACTACTTGATTCCACGACCGGAGTGCGCAACCGCGGGATCTCCCGACATTCCGGCATGCCAAGCGGGTGAAGCCCAAGCCAGGCGCCCGTTTACGGTCTTTGGCACCTCAGGTAACCAGAATTACAGCTTGTTCATCTACAATGGGTACTCCAACAGCAACGAACTGCAGGCGCAGTTGCAGCATACCTTCGGCAGTGGCTTATTGCTACAGTCCTACTTCACCTGGGGAAAGTTCTTGACCACCTCGGAAGACACCTTGCTAGGCCAGGCATCCCTTACCCTGGTACCGCAGGCCCTGACTCCCGGCTATACTCTCACCGATCCCGTCCACTCTGGAGCTTCCAGAGCCGCGCGCACAAAAGCCCTATACGCTCCCGACTCCACGCTGCCCGCCAAGACCTTCCAGGTCAATGGCCATTACCAGCTTCCATTTGGAAAGGGCCAGAGATTCCTGGGCAATGCGCACGGAATCCTGAACGCGGCGGTCAGCGGGTATAACATCTCTGCGTTCTTCCTGTGGCACAGCGGCCGTTATATTGCGCCCTTTTACACCCCGCTGGCTTCCAACACCTATCTGGCACCGGGCAAAACCGGAATTCTGCCGGAGAGCCAGAGGAACCCAAAGCATTGGTTCGACGCCAGCACATACGACGAGTCCAAGGGTGCGCCCTATGCCGGACAGACGTATCTCAAATATTCCAGCTCAGCCGACGAGCTCCATAACGATTACGCCAATAACATTCCGCGCAACTACATCACCGGTCCTGGCTTCAACAATATGGATGCCAACATCTATAAGTTGACGCCGATCTGGAGAAACCTCGTGTTCGACTTTGAGGCCCAGATCTTCAACATCTACAACCACCAGAACTGGAACCTGCCAAACCTCAATAGCGGTAAGATCACCAGCTCCATCGGTACGCCACGAACAATCCAACTGCAGGCGAAATTCATCTTCTAAGTTGGTTCCGTTGCAGTCCTCAAAGCGGCCCGCCTCGCGGGCCGCTTTCCTTTTTGCGCTTTTCCTCCCCGTTCGAAAAGGCGAATTCCGCAAAGCGCCGCCTTTACCCCAAAAAATCGCAGTCTCGGTCGAATTTTCACCGAAACGCTATTTCTATTGACATCGTTTTGTTTCGTCGGTACATTTTGGTCACGCTTCCATTGGGGATTTTTGAAGCCGTTTTGGGCCAGGTTTTTGCCCCCACAAAAGACCAGCCCCAGGAAATAACGCTTTTATCGTTTCATTTGCTTTTTATAAGGAGCCGGCTGATGACGCATCGATTTATGAAGATTTGCGTTCTATTGCTTTGCAGTGTTTTCACTGTGACGATGTTCGCGCAAAACTCAAACTCTACAATTTCTGGCACCGTGCAAGACACCAGCGGCGCGGTTGTGCCGGGAGCCACTGTCGACCTGACGAACGTGGGCACCGGCCAAACGATCTCGACCACCTCCAAAGGGGATGGATTTTATACCTTCACCAACCTGAATCCGGCCAACTACAAAATTACGGTCACGGCGCAGGGATTCGCCCAGTGGGTCGGCGTGCTGACTCTGCGCGTTTCACAGGCAGCACAGGTCAATGCGCAATTGACCGCCGCCAGCGTCTCCACGCAAGTTACAGTGCGCGATGTAACTCCGATCATTGACCGGGTCAATCCGACGCTGTCGGACGTAAAAAATGCTACCACCATCGAGACCATTCCGGTGCAGAACCGCAGCATTTTGAATGTACTGGCCTTCAGTCCCGGCGTGGTCGCGGGCAACTATGGCGGGTCGGGAGGCGGATACACTCGCGTCAACGGCGTCCCCGGCGGCTCCCTGGACTATCTGGTTGACGGCCAGACCATGACCAACCGGTTCACCAACGAACTCCAGGCCGATCCGCAACCGACACCGACGTTCCAGGAAGTCAAGATCATCACCACCAGCGGCGATGCGCAGTATGGCCGTCCCGGTCTGGTAGAACTAGTTACCAAAAGCGGCACCAACAATTTTCACGGCCAGGCTTATGAGTTGAACCAGAACAACATTTTGAAGGCGAGAGCGGCTTTCGCCGGCCCTACCCAGAATAACCTGAACCACAATGAATACGGCGGCCAGCTCGGCGGTCCGGTTTGGATTCCAAAAATTTATAATGGCCGGAACAAGACCTTCTTTTTCTTCGACTATGAAGGGATCCGGGAGACAGCGGCTGCTTCTGCCTCGTTTCTGCTTCCACCGGTAGCTTTGCGCGGCGGCGATCTTTCCACGTTGCAGGACCCAAATTCCACCGCAGCTAACCCCATTTATATCAACATCTACGATCCGGAATCCACCTCTGTCGCAGGGCCGCCATTTACCCGCACCCAGTTCGCTTACAATGGCAGGCCGAATGTGATTCCTCCAAACCGCCTAAACGCGACAACGAAGAAGATCATCTCGTTTCTTCCCGCTGAAAATATAACTACCGAATACTGGCAGGGGAAACCCAACTACCAGCCCGTGAATGAAACGTCCACTTACGACACTGATTTCTATACTGCGAAAGTAGACCAATTATTTGGCCCAAATCGTTTGGCCATGCGGTACACCTATGTTAAAAATAGCCGGCTTTTGCAGAAGAGCACCTATTACATCCTTAACCCCAATGTCACCAACAGTGGCGGACACAACGGCGCACTCACGTTTACTCAGGTGATCGGGACGCATGCCATCAACGTGGCGCGCGCTGGTATCCAGTACAACCATCATTTTACCGGTCCAAAGCCGATCAGCCCGCCGATTACACAGACCCTGGGGCTGCCCACCTATTCCGACACCGTGGCGTGGCCCGGCTTCTACTGGTATGGCAACTACGACAGTTACTTCTACGGTATCGATCGCGACAACCCAAAGGACTATCCTGACCAGACGCTGAATCTGTCCGATCAGTTCTCCTACAACAAAGGCAACCATCAAATGATGTTCGGCTTTGAATTCGCGAATTATCGTCTGACCACCACGGAGATCGGCCAACCGGGTGGCAACTATTCTTCTTCTTCGGGCAATTACTCCGCCCTTCAGGATCCCGCCCTTGTCGCCAAGGGAACCTACGATGCGTCCGTCAACGATACGGGTTCGGCATTTGCGGATTTCCTTCTGGGCGAAGGCGGAGGATTGCAGCAAAATATCTACCCGCACTATCACACCCGGCAAACCGAGTACGACGCCTTCGCACAGGACAACTGGAGAGTGTCGCAGAAATTGACTCTAAATTTTGGCCTGCGATATGCATACTGGACGCCGTTCGCGGACTCCGGCGGGGCCGAGTCGACGTTTGATCCTACAGTCCCGGGCGGCCTGGTCGTTTATGCCGGCAAAGGACCGTTACCGCAAAATATTCCAGCGGCGGTATTCAACTCTTTCGTCGCGGCCGGTCTGCCCATCCAGTCCGCGGCGCAGGCGCATTATCCACTCAGCCTGTGGAACATGCCAAAAAATAACTGGCAGCCCAGGGTTGGATTTGCTTACCAGGTGAGCGACCGGACAGTTCTCCGCGGCGGCTGGGGCATCTACCAGTGGTCCATTCCGTTGCAGATGTTCCAGCAGGCGTCTCGGAAGAATCCACCCTTCAGCTATAGCGCGGTGCTTGGTGTAGGCGAACTACCGGATGGAACCATACCGGATTCCGCCGCTTCGATGCTGGAGTTCCCGAATGCGCAGCCGCAGTTCGGTGGACCGCAGCCGCTGAACAAGTACATGATTGGCGATCCCGGATATGTTTTAGACACCAGTAATGTACACATCTCCCAAGGCGGCGGTTTTGGCATCGCTCCGCTCGATCCAAACTACAAGCCGCAGTCTGTGCAGGAGTACAATCTGACGCTGTCGCAGGAACTTCCCGCGCACATAGGTTTCCAACTGAGTTATATCGGCAACCATGCCTACAACCAGTTCACGTACGATCCGATCAACTATATCGTCCCTCGTGACAATTGCGCTACTTCCGGGACCACCGATGTTGTGCAATGTACTGCAGGAACTCCGAAGTTCCGGCGCGCCTATCCGGCGTTTGGAACTTCCGGCGGAGCCAATCAGGAACTGTACGGTTATGACGGGTACTCCAACACGAATGAACTGCAGGCACAGGTGCAGCATACCTTTGGCAGTGGGCTGTTGCTACAGTCCTATTTCACCTGGGGCAGGACGTTGAGCACCTCGGAACAGCCATTGCTGGGTATCGGAAGCGCACAGACGATCATTCCGGCAGCGTTGACCCCGGGGTACAACCTGACGCAACCGCTGACTTCCGGCGCTCCGAAGTCCGAGCGGCTTCGGGCGGTGTATGCTCCCGATCCCACGTTACCCACCAAGACTTTCCAGCTAAACGCGCATTACCTGTTTCCTTTTGGAAAAGGCCAGAGGTATCTTGGCAATGCGCATGGATTCTTGAATGTATTGGTCAGCGGATATACGATCGCGCCGTTTTTCCTCTGGCATAGCGGCTTCTACTTCTCGCCGTACTACAGCCAGTTCAGTTCAGGCTCAGTAGCGGGCGTAGGCGGGCGCGGCATTGTTCTGTCCCCTGGAAAAACGGGCATCCTGCCGGAAAGTGAACGAACACGCAAACGCTGGTTTGATGCCAGTATTTACGATCCGACGAAAGGACACCCTTATGCCGGACAGACCTATACGTTACAGACTCAACTCGAAGGTGATTTCCGGAACAATATTCCCAGCGACTATATGACCGGCCCCGGTTTCAATAGGCTAGATGTAACGATTGCCAAATTGACACCAATCACAAGCTGGAGCACCTTGGATATAGAAGCGCAGATATTGAATGCCTACAACCATCAAAACCTTGCTTTACCAAACAACAAAGGGATCATTACTCAACCTTTAAAAGAAGGACCGCTGGTTCTGCCTCAACCGCGCACGATTCAGTTGCAAGCGAAGTTCATCTTCTAAGCTGGTTCCACTGCAATGCTTGAAACGGCCCGCGAATGCGGGCCGTTTTCTTTTGTGCCTATGGACACTCTTTTATTGGCTGGCCGTTTTGGGATTCATATGCACATGGATTGTTCCCAGCGGATACCAGCCATCCGGTTCCATCCCTGCGATTGCCAGCTTGATCTTGGGCACTCTCGCAGTGGCATCGACCAGCGCGATATCGATCTGATAATCGCCATCCGGCATCGACGCCGGCACAAACACAGCGTTGTTGTAGAGATTGTCTCCAGGCATCCAGGTGCGTACATCGGCTCCAGTCAACAGAACGGCAGAATAAGAATCACTCTTGAGCCGCAGAGCGAGCGGATAGCGGCGGTAGGCCGGAGCATCGCCTTTGTTTTCCCACCAGGAAGTAAATGCCAGCTTTCGGCTCGCATCCACCGTGGCCGGATAGGTAAACCGGCGCAGAACGAACCTGTATCCCATCCGGTTGAGCCATTCGTTGACTTGCGGCCGCCACTCCACGGGGACAGCGGAAGATTTTGCGTTGAAGGAAGATACGTGCCACTTGACGGCCTGGTCGATGATGTAGGAAATATCCCAGCCGTGGTCTTTCCAGCTCTGCATCACTCCACAGGCTTCCATGGTTACGGGAGCGGTTTTCCAGGCGTCCGCAAGCCCCAGTTCGATGATGTCTTCCGGGTACGCATCGGTCATCAGGTTTTCCGTTTTGCTGAACTCACCCATGTCTCCCAGGCAGTCCGCCCGCCAGCCAACGCGCGGTCTCTGTTCATCGAAAGTGTCGGCGCGCTTCTCTTTCGCAAGCGAATCTCCAGGCGCTCCCCACGCGCGGGAAAGCGTGTAGGCGACGGTTGCCTTGTCGCCGAGCTGGGTCACCAGAGGTGTCTTATGAAACGAATCCAGATAGCTGTCCAGCAGCGCTCGACGAGTTTTTTCGGTCAATAAATTGGTCCCGGCGCCTTCTCCCCACGCCGCCAGAATGGAAATATCCACCAGGTCGAGATCGGGATCGCCATCGTATCGCGCGCCCAACGCGCGAATCATTCCGCCAAATTCCTGCGCGTATGCAGGGTTTTCCGGATTGACCAGCCACTTCCCTGTTGTCGCTTTCCATCCTCCAGGAGCTTTATGGAATTTCTCGCCTGTTTCCTGACGATACCAATCCGGCACGTCGCTCTGGGCGTCGGTGCCGTGCGGCGCGATACGCAACATCAGTGTCTGGTGCCGTTCTCGAGCCGTTCGGAGCGCATTGTCGAGAAGGTCCCAACGATAGACGCCCTTTTCCGGTTCGATAAACCGCCAGTAAACGCGGAAGTAAGCGATGCTGGTATCGGGAAAGTCCTTATTCTGCAAGGAGCCGTGGAACGGCTGATATTCGATGGGAAAGCCCTCGGTCCACTTCGTGCCGCTATTGAGAGTGTCGCCATTGAAGCGCTGGAATGTCGTGAATCCGATCCCAGGATTGGTAAGGACATCGTGAATTTCTGTCGGTTTGACCACGACCGTGGCCTGCTGACCGAGCGCGGTGGCAGTAAGTCCTGACGCCAGAACGAGTCCCGCAAAACTTCTATATCGCAAAGGCTTCTCCTTTATAAGTCGATAGGAACTCTTCGATGCCGGAAGATTTGCCGGGCTTGACTGGAAGAACGGCGGCAGAAAACTTCTAATTCTTAAAGATCCTGACTCAACTTGCCGTAAAAAACTACTCTTTGACCTTCACCACAAAGTAGACAAAGTTGGATCCTTTTGCGATCGACAACTGATGCGGTGTGTTGGACGAAATATGGACGACATCTCCCTTGCCGAGCTTCTGGTGCACGCCGCCTTGGATAGACTCACCACGTATTTCACCGGGTTTTACCGTGGTGGAATTCACGATGGTTCCACCGGTCGTCAGAGTGGCGTTTCCTTCTACGACAAAAAAGATGTCGGAAAAGTGCTGGTGAAGTTCCGCGCCGCCACTTGTGTTTCGTACCGCAAGCATGGTGAAATGCCCTGGATACTTTTCCAGATTTTCCCCAACACTGCCGTCCTTGCGGAGACTCTCCTTTTGTTCCAGCTTCTGCGCCATCTGCTGCAATTCTGCGGCGGAGTAGTGATTTACCCCTCCGCTTTGCGCCATTGCTCCGGTCGCGATTAATCCCATAATCAAGAGCCTCCACATCTGTCTCACGTTGGTTCCCTCGCGAACACAATAATCGTATTGTGGCTGGATGCATTTGCAGTATTGCTGACTATTCACACCTCGGCATCGACTGCGAAATTATTCGGGAGCTGAGAAACAAGTTCCAGAAATACTTTATCTAAATCAATGAGGCCTACAGGCCGTTGCCATAAAACTATCTCAGCTCAAAAGAAGACTCCACAACCTGGCCGGAGATCAAGTCATGGGCGATCACCTTCCAGTTACCTTTCGGATCGTTGACTGCAAATGGAACCCGTTCGCTGAACGGCATGGTTTTGGCCAGGACATTGCGGGCGTACAAATCGTAGGGTTTTCCGGAGGGAGTTTTGAATTCGAGATGGACCACGCGGAAAGCGCCTTCTGGAAACGAGCCATCATCGGCGAGAACAACCTCCACCATCTCTCCGGCACGCGCGCCAGGAGCTACCGAGACCCTCAACGCGGGCAATGGCTGCGCAGTACGCGTGTACACCAACGGCTCCCATGGATTCAGCACAGTTTTTTGCGTGTGGACTTTTCCAATTTCCTTGCGGCCGCGCACATCGTAGGTCTGCCTGTCTTCCGTCCACTCGATTGTGATTTCCGCCTCTTTTTCCAGTAGCGAATTGTCGATGTCTCCAGCCAGGTTGGGATCGATATCTGGAATGGAACTATCGGCAAGCAGCTTTGGATATGCCCCCCAACCCCCATCGTCGGTTTGCGGATTTCTGAAGATCGCAACCTGCTCGCAGTTTCCGTTGGCGAACCGTACGATCTCCGTTCCAGGAAGACGCTTTCCATCTGGACCGAGCACCCGCACCTGGGGTTTGACCTGGGCTAAGTCAAAGATTGCGTCCATAAGTTCGGGAAGGCTGGAATCGGACCCTTTGAGTCGTAAATATGCGTAGTCGGCAATTTCAAGATTCAGAAAGATGGCCCGGCCCGAGCCAAACTGGTTGACGATAACCAGCGGAACATCGCCGCTGCGCGCCAGTGCTTTTCCAGTCGTTGTTATGACGGTCGCATCTCCAGCAGTAACGCCGCGTAAATCCTTGCCTGCGAGACGCAACGAGCCCTCATCGCCGGTCCCTTGTATCGTTTTGGCGGCCCTTCCAGCCGGACCATGCCCAATTCCAAAAACGTCATCCAGTTGCCCTTTACGCAGATCGCGGCCCCGATCGTTCAGATCGGCGGCGCGACAATCGGCAATCAGCGTTCCGCCGGACTCGACAAAGGCGCGAATCTGCGCGGCTTCCTCCGCGCTAACCGCAACCGACTCCGGCATGATAAAAACCTTGTATTCGCCGGTATTGAGACTGCCCGCTTCAATCTGATTTTTCCCAACGAAGTTATATTGCAGCGCCAGGTCCTCAATCAGCTTGGTCCAGCTGTTGCGGACAGCAACGCAAAGGCTATCTGTGTCGCCGCCACTTTTCAGCATCCATGTGCGCGCGAATTTTAGATTCTCCAGCAGCCAATGAACCTGAATGGAAGCCTGGGAGTAATGGATGGCGACACCGTCGTGCCTGCGCTGCGCGTTGATAAACAGCTTGCCGATTCCCGCACGCAATTCATGAAAAATCGGAGAAAACGTCTCCGCGGAAACGGTCAGCCTGCCGGTTTTCAGATTGACGAATTCATTGGCCGGTTCGTTGTCATCCCAGATAAGAGCGCAATTGTGAGAATGAAACAGTCCCCACCAGATGGGGCGAACGGCGCGCTTTTGCTCGATTTTTTCCGCGGCCGAAAGCGGCTGGCCAGGCTTGGTGCTGAAGCCGCCAAAGCCGTGTGTCGACATCATAATCACCGACGGCTTTAGAGATCGAATCACCTCAACATTGTTGCCAATGTTGTACGGCTCGATCACGTCTACAGCGCGAACAACCTGCTCGTAGTTGTACCAGCCGAAGGCGAACGGACACTGACCGCCTTCGGTTGCGCAAAGCGCGTAGGGATCTTCCGCCTTACAGATGTCCGCCGCGCGCTTGACCCCGTCGGCAAAGGTTTGATCCATAAAGTTGCGGAAGTCGCACCATGCGCTCACGTTCCATCCGCGCGTTGAAGTGATCTCCCCCAATTCTTTATAGAAGCGATTGATGAAGGCAATCACCTGATCCCAGTTCTGAAATTTCGTCGGCTGATTTGGGGCATCCCAGGAACCCAGCCCGCCCCAGCGCGCATTCGCCTGTTCGAGCGGCCCCATCTGCTTCTCCAAAGATGCGGCGTTCAGCACCGGGCAGGACAGCGATTCGAAGGCCACGGCCAGAATCGGGTTCCAGCTATCCCGCATCGTGCTGTTCCCTCGTGGGACTGGGAAGCCCGTGCCCCACTCCTGGTTGAACTGGCCGATGGTCTTATATCGCTCGCGAATGGCGGCCAATGCGACCGCCTCAAACGCCCGGTCGGTCGTGGT
>Ga0134128_10000479_pt1 | contig 55856 bp, 49 predicted proteins | sample KB31754_FD_96462 | JGI IMG/M metagenome (GOLD analysis project Ga0134128, IMG submission 96462) | Terrestrial soil microbial communities with excess Nitrogen fertilizer from Kellogg Biological Station, Michigan, USA - KB3-175-4 | ecosystem: Environmental > Terrestrial > Soil > Unclassified ... | reverse complement strand
CTTGGGGTGGGTGTCGACCACGGTGGGGCGTCCCAGCTCGGCGGAGACCATCCGGGCGACCAGCGGGATCCGGGAGGATCCGCCGACCAGCAGCACCGCGCTGAGCTCACCGGGCGCGACCTGCGCCGAGGCCAGGGTCCGTGACAGCGCACCGATGGTGGACTCGATCGGCGCACGGATCAGGTCCTCGAAATCCGCCCGGGTGATGCGCACGTCGAAGTGCCGGCCGGGCAAGAACACCGGAACCACCGTCTCGGTGTCCACCGACAGGGCCTCCTTGGCCGCCACGCAGTCCTGACGCAGCCGGGCCAGCGCCACCCCGGTCTGCGGATCTCCCAGGTCCAGTTCGCTGAGCGCACCGTCGGCGGCGTAGTCGACGTAGGACAAGATCGCCTCGTCGAAGTCGACTCCGCCGAGGCGTTCGATGCCCTCCGGGGTGCCGAGGATCTCCACCCCGCCGGGTTGCTTGCGCAACACGGTGGCGTCGAAGGTGCCTCCACCCAGGTCGTAAACCGCCACCGTCTGCCCATCATCGAGCAGCCGGGAGGCCGCGTAGTGGGCTGCGGCGGCTTCGGGTTCGGTCACCAACAGCGGGTCGTCCAGGCCCGCGTATTGCGGTACCTCTTCGAACAGCGCCCGCCGGTACGGGCCCCAGTTGGCCGGGTGCGTCAGTAACACCCGCTCGGGCGGCTCCCCCTCGGTCTCGACCACCTTCTGGACGACGTCGCGCAACAGGGCACCGAGCAGCGCGGTGACGGTGTAGGACTGGCCGCCGAGCATGACCGGTGTCGGGTTGCCCAGCCGGCGCTTGAACTCGCGGCTGACCCGGTCCGGGCTACTCACGGCCCGCAGGGTGGCGGCTTCCCCGGTGAGCAGGACACCGTCCTCCCGGAGATAGACAGCCGCCGGAGTCACTACTGAGCGATCACCCAGCGTGAACATCTCGACTCGGGTGGCAGACGCGATCGCGGCCGCGACGAACGTCGTGCCGAGGTCTATCCCGAGGCTATAGCCCACCGCGCCTCCCTGGCCCAAATAGTAACTTATGGTCACTCGGGTCGACCGATATTTCAGAGTCATGTGAGGACAGTTGTGATACATATCGGCGCAAGCCAGACTGTGAGTTACCGATCGAACACAACAAGGGGGTAAACCCCACCTCGGAGTAGGGAGCATCCCCTTCCCTTCGAGGTCGCCAGGCGTCGAAGATGCGGTGATGGTTTCCCGGTTTCCGCACCGTGTCGGTGATGATGTGGACGAGCCTGTCGCCGAGGCGTGCCGCCGGAAGAACCAGGATCACTGGCGGCGCCGCAGGCTGCTGCAGCGGCAGTTGCATGACGGGGCAGCGCTGCGGATTTCAGCACTGACGTTGCGTCTGGGGCTGCTCGAGCATCGTGCCGCGCCCGATGGGCACGCAGTGCAGGGCTGCATCGGCGAGCTGCAGGATGAATTGCATGCAGTGCTGGAGGAACTACGGGACGTGGCGGCCAAAATCTACCCGCCACTACTGGACGAAGCCGGCCTCGGTCCAGCGCTGCGAGAAGTAGCGGCGGCGCTGCAGGCCCCGGTTACGGTGGTGGCGTCCGAGGAGAGGTTCGGTCCGGCGGCGGAGGGTGCGGCCTATTTCGCCACGATGCAGTGCCTGGCAGCGCAGCCGGCCGAAGCACAGTCGATGAAGGTGGTCGTCCGTCGGGAAGACGATACGCTGATGCTGTCGGTGTCCGGGATCGCGGCTTGTCACGCGGAACTGATGGACGAGGCACGGCCATTAGGCGGAACCGTCGAAGTGATAACCGAAAGCCCGCCAGGTGCCAGCACGGTCATTGCGAGGATTCCATGCGAGTAGCCCTGGCCGAAGACGGCGCCCTTTTTCGTGAGGGGCTGCTCATGCTGTTGCGTGCGGCGGGTCACCAGGTCGTGTGCAGCGCGGCCGACGGTGATGAATTAGTGGCGCTGCTGACCACTGAGCCCGCAGATGTGGCGATTCTGGACATCCGTATGCCACCGGAACCGGATGGTGGCCTGATCACTGCCGAGCGACTCCGGGCAGCTCACCCGGACTTAGGCTTGCTGTTCCTGTCGCATTACGCGGAGTCCCATTACCTCATGCGAATCCTCGAGATCGGCACCGAGAGCATCGGATACCGACTCAAGGAGAAAGTGGGCAGCGTCGAAGTGCTCACCGATACCCTGAATCGGATCGGCAATGGAGAGATCGTTATCGAGCCGGTGCTGGCGAAACGGCTCGTCGAGCGTACCCGAGGTGACAAGAAAGACGTCGTCGCAGCGCTGTCAGATCGCGAACAGGAGGTCCTGAGGCTGATGGCCGAAGGGCGGTCGAACAACGGAATAGCCGGCCAGCTCTACATCACACCCAAAGCGGTGGAAAAGCATATAGCAAACATTTTCGTCAAGCTCGGGCTCCATATCGACACGGCCGCCCATCACCGCCGGGTGCTCGCTGTTCTGACCTACTTACGTTCCCAGCGCGACCAAGGTTGAGCGCGCAGGCTTGGCTGGTGGCGCACTGGCTCCTAGCGTAGAACGCACCGACCGGTGGTGGGATGATGAACAGCACGATCCCGGCGAGGCCGTTGCGCCTGCTGCTGGCCAGCGCTGCGGTGGCCGCCGTGTTCGCCGTCATGGTCATCGCCATCGGATCACTCACCGACTCGATCGCGGTCGCTGTGGCGCTGCCGTTCGTCGCGGCGGCATTGAGCACCGCTGGGTTGACCATCGGATTGCCGCGGATCGACCGACTAGCCCAGCACGCCGGTCCGACGACCGGGGCCGGCCCCGCTCCCGCCGCGGCTGTCGCCGGTGCCCAGGCCGGCTCGCTGGAACAAGCGCTCTACGACCTGGCCCGGGTCCTCGCCGAGGGCACCCGCGCCCAGCACGCCGTCGTGTGGCTAGCCGCCGCCGACAAGCTGGTCAGTGCCGCGACCTATCCAGCGGTCACCGGGGTCGAACCGCGCACCACAACGCTGGCGGCCCTGCTGGCGCTGCCGGACGTGGACCACGCGGTGCCGGTGCTGGATGGATCCGTCCTTCGCGCGGCGCTCACCGTGGGCAAGCCCGGGCGTCCGGTGACGCCGGCAGACCAACGGCTCATGCAGGATGTCGCCCAGGGTGCGGGGCTGCTGCTGCGTGGTGCCCAGCTGACGTCGGAGCTCGAGGACCGGGTGCGGCAAGCCGACGAGCTGGCCACTCAGCTGCAAGCGTCCCGGCAGCGGCTGACCCGGGCACGGGACGTCGAACGCCAGCGTCTGGTCGGCGAACTCACCCAGGTGACCACCGCTCGACTCGCTACTCTGCGCGGCGATGTCGCCGAGATCCAGGATCTGCTCTCCGGTGGCGAAGCGAGCATCGAGCACACCCAACGGACTCTTGTGCAAACCCGCGCCGGACTGGACGAGCTGCTCGACCGATTCCGGTTGATCGCCCGCGGGGTGTATCCGGCGGTGCTGCGCAGTCAGGGTCCCGCTGGCGCGCTCGAGGAACTGGCGACCGATCTGCCCAGGCCGGTGCGCCTTTCCGGACACCTGTCCCACCGGTTGTCCTGGGAGATCGAGTCAGGTATCTACTGGCTGGCCGCTTCAGCAATGCAGCTGCTCGCCGGTCAGGTCGCCGAAACGCCCCTGCGAGTGCACCTCGAGCACATCCAGCGCCGGCTGGCGGTCCGCATCGAGGATCCCACTGCCCCGATCACGGCAATCGAGATAGGCACGGCGCTGACCGACGACGTCGACCGGCTGGCCGCGCTGGGTGGCGACGCGGAGATAGTCGAAGACGGTGCGGGGGGCATCGCATTGCGCGCCTGGTTACCCGATCAGCTCGAGCCCTTGGTCAGGCCATGACCAGCCGGATCTGGCACGGGCTGCACTACCCGCTGATGACCATGCTGGCGGGCGGCATATTCCTGATCATCCAGGCCATCGTGGGAATCCTGATCCCGAGCCGGCCGGTATTCGCCGCCGCGCTGGCCACCGCGGTCGTCGCGGCGCTGTTCCTGCCGGTACAGCAGGCTCTCGGGCGATTGGTGAACCGGTTGGTGGCTAGCAGCCCACCAACGGCCTACCACGTGTTGGCCGATCTCGCCGCGTCATCAGGCGCCACGTCAGCAGATGCATCCAACCTCTCCGGCGTCGCCGAAGCCATCGCTGCCCGGACGGGGGCATGCTCATGCCGGCTGACCGTCGCGCATCCCGGCCTGCGGAATCGCAGCTACGGGTGGCCGGCCGGCTCCGGGCCGGCAGCTGATGACGACGTCGTACTGCCGATCCGGCACGGTGGCGAGCAGATCGGCACGATGGCGGTGAGCTGGCCGAAGGGCGCGAACAGGGACACCCGGAGCCGCGCGCTGCTGGAGGACATCGCGAACAGCCTCGGCGCCATCGTCGCGGTAAGCCGGCTCGGAATTGAGCTGGAAAGGCAACTGCGGGCGGCGCAGGCGCACGCCGAGGAGATCGCGGTCGCCCGGCGGCAGGCGGTGGCGGAAATGGATGGCGAGAGGCGACGGATGGAGCGCAATCTGCATGATGGCGCACAGCACCATCTGGTCTCGCTGCGGATGACGCTGGGTCTGGTCGAGCACGGAGTGGCAAGCGGGCAATTCGATCAGGCCCGGGAAGGGCTGAGCCGGCTGGTCACCCAGATCGGCAGCGCCGAGGCGGTGCTCGCGGAGACCGCGACCGGGGTCTCCTCCATCTCGCTGACCGAGCGTGGGCTGATCGCGGCGCTGAACTCCGACCTGTCCGGGGCACACCCACCGATAACCGTGACGTCACCCGAGTCGCTGTCCGGTCGCCGGTTCGCACCGGAGATCGAGGCGGCCGTGTACTTCTGTTGCCTCGAGGCGGTGAGCAATGCCCGCAAGCACGCACCGGGAGCCGCCGTCGGAGTGCGGCTCGGTGAGGTGGACGGCATCCTGCGCTTCACCGTTCACGATGACGGGCCGGGCTTTCCGTCGGACTCCGGCGGCGCACCCGTAGGGCGGGGATTGCGCAACGTCACTGCCCGGATTGCCTCAGTGGGCGGCACGCTGGCGATCCGGTCAGTCCCCGACGCCGGCACGACGATCGAAGGATCTGTCCCGCTGCCTCGCAAGCAGGATCTGCTGGACCGGGTTCGCGAGCTCGTCCGTGAGGCGCGGACGCTCTACGACGGAAACGCCGCCAGCGAGCCGTTGCGGAAACTGCAAGCGCAACTGGCAGGACGCGCCGGAGTACGCCAGGCCAGCTCGGTGTTGCGGGCGCTCGACGCGCTCGTGCGGTCCCGTCCGCTGGCCGGGGACCGGGCGATCAAGCTGCGCTACCAGATCGAGCAGATCCGTTCGGAAACCCACGAGCTGACCGAGGTCGAGCTACTCGATGAGCTGCAATCCGGCACGTTGCCGTTGACCTCCGAGGAGCGCCAGCTGGCTGAAGAGCTGCTGGGGGCGGCCGGCTCCGAACCGAGGGCCAGACTCGGGTTGACAGCCGACGCCGATACCACCCAGGTGCGCTTGGCGGCCGGCCTGCAGCTGGACCGCTGGCAACGCCGAGCGTCCCATCCGGCCTCCACGAGGGCCGTCCGCGACGCGGCTGAGGTCTTGGTACGGACCTGCGAGCGCCTACTGGCCCAAGCCGGCACCAGCTGATCCCCGTAGCCCGCGAACCCCGATGCCGGCAACCCCGACATGGAGACATATCGGGGTCAAACCGGGTCCGCTCACCCCGATATGTCTCCATGTCGGGGTGGGGCTAGCGGCATCTGGGTGGGGCTAGCAGGGCGGTGGGGAGGATTGCGGTGGCGCGGGCCCGGAGATTGCCGAGTAGCGCGACGTCGGTATCGATCTGCCTGAGCAGCGCGGGAGCCTGCTCGAGCTCTTTGAGCGTGCGCTGGGACAGGTTGCGGGTATCGGTCAACGACCGCTGCATCTGCTCACTGCGGGCGCCATAGGCGTCGCGCAGGTCTTGCTCGAGTTGGCGAAGCAGGTCGCGGGACTCCTTGGTGACCCTCATGCTGAAGTCGGTGATGTAACTACGCACCGTGGTACTCGCCTGCTCCCGGCGTTTGTCCCGCCGCCGGTTGCGTTCTTCGACAACCGCGAGGCCGCCCATGAGCAGCGTGGGTACCAGCGACAAGATCATCGGCAGGCTCAGCTCGATCAACCTGGTGAGCAGGTAGAACATCACGAACCCCATGTAGGCGCGCAACACGATGTTCACCACGGCACTGATACCGACCCGCGAGGTGCCCAACGCTTCATCGGCGGTGAGCGCGGTAGGCAAATCCGTCACGATGGTGGCCTGCGGAGGGTCGATGATGTGCATCTCGTCGAGTGCAACGTGCTTGGCGGCCTCCAGCGAGACGTTCCTGCTTGACGTTACCGCGAGGTCGTTGTTCGCCTGGGCTTCGCTGGTCAGCCGTCGGCGCAACCAGCCGGCGAACTCGTCCCAGTTCTTGGCAGGATCGCTGTGCTCGATGGTGTGCTCGGCTTGGGCCAGCACGGCCTGCATGCGTTGCCGCAGATCGAAGTCGACGTCCGAGGTGACGTTGGCGAAGCTGTCGCGGAGCAACTTCTGCCACCGCACTGAACTGGTGCGCACGTCGTCCAGGCGTTCCTCGGCGAGCCGGGAAGCGGCCCGCGCCTGGGCAGACCGCCCGGGCCGCACCAGCCTGGATCGGTGGGCTTGCAGCATCTCGGCGAGCTGGTCCAGCGCGAACAACACGTGGTTGGCGACCGCGCGAAGGCTGGTCTGTTCGGCGTCAGCGGCGATTCGGTCGAGGGCTTCGAGCACCCTTGCAACACCGGACATCCGGGTGAGTTCGTCGTCGCCGGCGCGCTGACCCTGCGTACCTAGCGTCGCCGACACGGCCATGGTTTCGACGCCGATCCCGGCCTCGTTCAATAACGCCTTATCGCGCTCCAGAAGCTGGCGCCACTGGAGGCTTCCATCAATCTTGGTGAGGACGAAGATGATGGTCGGGCACAGATCCTGCATTGTGCGCAAGCATTCAATCTCTGCGCTAGTCAGCTCACTGGAAGCATCGGAAACGAACAGCACTGCATGCGCCCGCCCGATCCGCTCCGGCCCGGCCGTTGGCGGCAATGCGCCAGCGCTCATGGGCGCCGCCTCGACCATAACGAGCTGTCCGGCCGGCAGGTCGATCCGCGCTTCGTCGGACCGATCGGTTGGCCGCCGGCGGGCCGGGACGGCCGCACCGGCCGAGCCGGTCAGCACACCCATCAGGGAGCTTTTGCCCTGCTGGGGACCGCCGACGACGTGAACCGTGACAGGAGCATCCACGAGCAGGCGGCGAGCATCTGCCAGGCGCTCGACGAGATCACTTCGCTCGGCTTCGTGGGCCTGAGCAATGGTCAGATCGAGGATCTCCATTGCCTGAACAACACCGTTACTCGACGCCTGCTGCGTGGACACCACGTACTCCCCTCATACGATTCTGTTAAGCACTCCTGTCGAACACTCAGTGGTGGGCCATGTGGTGCGAGGAGTCGTGGTGACCGTCGTGCTGATGGTCGTTGTAATGCTTGTGATGGGATTCTTTGTAGTACCGGTCGTAGTCGCAGTAGTCGTAGCAGCGGTTGTAGTCGCAGTAGTCATAGTGGTAGTCGTAGTGGTAGTCGTGGCCGTGGTGGTGACCGTGGCTGGACTTGTAGCTGGACATTTGTGGCTCCCTGATGTCGAGGCCCGGGCTCTCGTTTGTGTCCGAGGGTGTGGCCTGCTATCAGGGTGCGCGCCCAGCAGCGCGGAAACGATCGAGCAAACCCCCTGACCAGCAGAGGCCACCCCCGTTTCGAAGCGGGGGTAAACCCCCGGCCGCGGCACCCTCAGCCGGCGGCCGGGTCGGGGCGGTGCAGCAGGCAGGCCGCGACGAGACCCGTCCAACCGGTCTGGTGCGACGCCCCCAGGCCGGCTCCGGTGTCGCCGTGGAAGTACTCGTGGAACCACAGCTGGTCGTGCCAGTGCGGATCGGTCTGGAACAGCTCGTAGCCGCCGAAGACCGGCCGGCGACCGGCGGGGTCGTTGCGGAAGGTGCTGATCAGTCGGTCGTTCAGATCGACGGCCACCTCAGCCAGCGTCCGCTCGGCTCCGGAGCCGGTCGGGTGCTCGACGACGAAGTCGTCGCCGAAGAAGCGGGCGAACCGCCCGATCGCCTCGATGAGCAGGTAATTGACCGGGAACCACACCGGGCCGCGCCAGTTGGAGTTGCCGCCGAACAGGCCGCTGGTGGATTCGGCGGGTTCATAGTCGACCGATGCGTGCAGCTCGGGCAGATCAAGCACGAACGGCGCGTCGCGGTGGCGTCGGGAGATCGACCGCAGCCCGTGCGGTGAGAGGAACTCCTGCTCGGACAGCATCGGCGTCAGGATCCGCCGCAGCTGTTCGGGGCCCACCATGGACAGCAGCCGGCCCTCTGCGCCATCCCGGGCGTGGGTCTGGCCCACCACGCCGGCGTACTGCGGCAGGTTGGTGAGAAACCAGCGCACCCGCCCGGCGAACTCCGGTAACCGCTGCAAGGTGGTCGTGCCTAACGTCGTGGTCGCGCACAGCGGCAGCAGCCCTACCAGCGAGCGCACCCGCAGCGGGATCCGCCGCCCGTCGGCCGCCGACAGCACGTCGTAGAAGAAGCCCTCCGTCGGGTCCCACAGCCCGTCATGGGCCGCTGCGGCGATCAGCGCGAAATGTTCGAAGAACTTGGTGGCCAGATCCTCATAGGTCCGGTCGTGCTCGGCGAGCACCAGGGCCATCTCCAGCAGGTTCAGGCAGTACATCGCCATCCAGGCGGTGCCGTCGCTCTGCTCCAGGACCCCGGCCAGGGGCAGCGCCGCGGACCGGTCGATCGGCCCGATGTTGTCCAGACCGAGAAAGCCACCCTCGAAGACGTTGTTGCCCTCGCGGTCCTTTCGGTTGACCCACCAGGTGAAGTTCAGCAGCAGCTTGTGCAGCACCCGGGCCAGGAAGTCGAAGTCACGCGAGCCGTCGTTTTCGAAGACCCGCAGCGCGGCCCAGGCGTGCACCGGTGGGTTGACGTCACCGAAGGCCCACTCGTAGGCGGGCAACTGCCCGCCCGGATGCATGTACCACTCGCGCAGCAGCAACAACAGCTGGTTCTTGGCGAAGGTCGGGTCCAGTCGGGCCAGCGGCACGCAGTGAAAGGCCAAATCCCACGCTGCGTACCAGGGGTACTCCCACGGATCCGGCATCGAGATGACGTCGTGGTTGTTGAGGTGGCGCCAGGCTGAGTTACGCCCGTGCCGGCGCTGCGGGGACGGGGGCGGTCCGGCGGGGTCGCCGTCGAGCCAGCGCGCCACGTCGTAGTGGAAGAACTGCTTGCCCCACAACATCCCCGCCATCGCCTGGCGCAGCACCATCGCATCCTCATCCGAGACCTCAGTGGCCGCTCCCACCCGCCCCAACGCCTGGTAGAACTCGTCGGCCTCGGCGCGCCGGGCGGTCATCACGTCGTTGAACTCGGGCCCCAGGGCACCTGAGCGCGCCCCGGCGGTCAGTCGCAGCCGGATCACCGCTTGGGCGCCGACGGCCACCTCAAGCCGATACCACAAAGCACCCGTGGTGCCGACCCCATGCGGGTTGACCGTCGCCGCGCCGGCCACCACATGATCATTGATCCCATCCTTGGGGTAAGCCGACCGGCCCGGCACACCATAAAGCCGTTGATTATTAGTCTCGTTGTCACACAGCAGCGCCTGGGCCGAACCGTCGCCGGCGAGGACCAGCGGACCCAGGTTTGCGTGCCGCGCCAGCAGCGTCGAGCCCTCCCCGGCTCGGATCTGCGGCACGTCCTGCTGCCCGGGCAGGCCCCAGGCCCAGGTGTTGCGAAACCACAGCGTCGGCAGCACATGCAGCGTCGCCGCTTCCGGGCCGCGGTTGTCCACGGTGATCCGCAGGCACAGATCCGTCGGTGCCGCCTTGGCGTAGTCCACCGTCACCGACCAGTACCGGTCCTCGGCGAATACACCGGTGTCGACCAGCTCGTATTCCGGCTGGCCCTTGCCGCGGCGGCGGTTCTCGCCGACCAGCTCGGTGTAGGGGAACGGCCGCTGTGGGTAGTGGTAGCGCCAGGTCATCCAGGAATGGGTGGGGGTGGAGTCCAGGTACCACCAGTAGTCCTTGACGTCCTCACCGTGGTTGCCCTCCGGGCCGGTCAGCCCGAACATCCGCTCCTTGAGAATCGGATCGACGCCGTTCCACAGCGTCAGCGCCAGGCAGAACGTCTGGCGCTCGTCACAGATCCCGGCCATCCCGTCTTCATTCCAGCGATACACCCGAGACCGGGCATGATCATGCGGGAAGTAATCCCATGCCTGGCCATAAGCGCTGTAGTCCTCCCGGACGGTGCCCCAAGCCCGCTCGGACAGGTACGGCCCCCACGCCCGCCAAGCCGCCGTACCCTCGTCTGCTTGCTGAAGCCGGGCCTGCTCGGCTGATGTCCGCGCCATTGATGCTGCCATGGTGGTCAGTACAGCAGCGCGGTGTGAGCGTTACGTTCGCTGACGGCGACAGCCCCGGGTTGAAAGGTGCATATGCATCCATAAGACCCCATGGGCGCGCGGATGGCGGCAGTTGGCCTTACGCTCCGTGGCAATGCGGGTACTCGTGACCGGCTGGTCGTCGTTCCTCGATGGCGAGGCCACCGCGGGCGATGTGCTGAGCATGGAGGCCGTGCGTGACTCGCTGCTCGAAGCCGGACTCGGTGTTGATGTCGCCTGGAGTCCCAGGCTGCGTGCCGACGGCCTGAGCCTGGAGCAGGCCGACCCGAACAGCTATACCCACCTGCTGTTCGTCTGCGGTCCCGCGCACGGTCGGCAGGTCCGGCAACTCCATGAACGCTTCAGACACTGCCGGCGGCTGGCCGTCGGAGTCTCCATCGTGGTGCCCAACGACCCTGCCGTCACCGGATTCCACCAGGTCATCGCCCGCGATGAAGCCGGCGCCAGCCCGTCTCGCGACCTCGCCGCAGCCCCACGCTGTGCCCAGGTACCGGTGGTCGGAGTGGTCTTGGCGCATGCCCAGCACGAGTACGGCAACCGGCAGCGCCACGATGACGTCCACGCCGTGCTGACCTCCTGGCTGGCCCGCCAGGATTGCGCCCGGCTGCCTTTCGACACCCGGCTGGACAGCCACGACTGGCGGTTTGCCAGCACGTCCGACCAGCTCGAATCGCTCATCAGGCGGCTGGACGTGCTGGTCACCACCCGCATGCACGGCTTGGTGTTGGCGCTGAAGAACGGGATACCGGCGCTGGCCGTCGATCCGATCGCCGGCGGAGCCAAAGTCAGCGCCCAGGCCGCGGCGTGGGCCTGGCCTGCGGTGGTGGCGGCCGATTCGCTGACCGAAGCCGTGCTGGATTACTGGTGGAGCTGGTGCCGGTCCGCCGACTGCGCGGCGCAGACGGCCCGCTGCGTTCGGGAGGCCCCCGAGGCCCCCCTCGTGCCACGGTTGCTGCAGGCGATCAGCGCGGGCTGAGGCCGTTTTCGTTCCGTCCGCGAGATTCACACGATCGGCGATTAGGCGCACGTACTTATCGGGCATTGAACGTCCTCCTAGCCACAAACCCGGCTCAGCCCGACCCCGAAGCAGAGGAGATCTGGTTCATGGTCATCACCGGAGAAAACGGGCGGGCGACCACGGGTATGGCTGAGCGCGATGACGTGCTGGGCGCGCTGGAGCGGCTTCTCGATGACGCCGGCAAAGGCCGGGGTGGGGCACTGTTCGTAGTAGGGCCCGCCGGATTGGGCAAGACCACGGTGCTCGAATACGCGATCACTATCGCGAAACCGCGATTTGCGGTCGGGGTTGGACGCGGTGATCGCGTGGAGGCGGTATTGCCGTTCGGGTTGATCGGCCAGGCGCTCGATCAGCTTCTCGGGGGCAAGCATCCCGGTGGCAGCATGGCGTTATACGGAAACAGCGGCGAGGCCGGCGACATGTCGCCACAGTCCCGTTTCTACGGCATTCTCCGGGAGGTCCGGGCAGCTGCGAGCAGCCCGCTGCTGCTTGCTATTGACGACCTGCACTGGTCGGATCCGGATTCGCTCACCGCGATCCACCTGCTCTGCCGCCGGCTGGCCGTCTTGCCGGTGGCGCTGATCGCCACCGCCCGGCCATGGCCCGCTGAGGCGGTCGGCTCGGCGCGGGATCTGGCCGCCCAGGGGCTGGCCCAGATCGAGCCGCTGGCTCCGCTGAGCACCGCAGCCGTGCGGGAGATGCTGTCCACCCGACTCAGCGAGACGGTCCCAGCGATGGTCGTGGACCAGGCTGTTGAGATGTGCGCCGGTAATCCCTTGCTGGTGGAGCAGGTCGCCATCGAACTACGTCGCAGCGGGACACTCACTCCGGGGCCGGCTTGGTTATCCCGGTTCGTCGGAGTCGGTGCGGCCGGGCGGCGCTATCTGCAGGCAGCCAGTGTGCTGGGGACCCGGTTCCGGGTCGACGTCGCGACGAAGGTGTCAGGACTGTCGGCCACCGATGCCGCCACCGAGATCGACGGTCTGTTCCGCGGCGGACTCCTCTACGAAGCCGATGGCGGGTGGGCGGGATTCACCCACGCACTGATCCGGCAAGGTGTGTACGGGAACATCCCCCTTCCGCTGCGTAGGGATCTGCATGCGGCCTCCTTCCACACCCTGGTTGATTCCGGCGCCTACCCGGCAGAGGCAGCCGAACACGCGGTGGCTGCTCATCTGGCCGGCGACCCTGGGGCAGTGGCCACGGTGGCGCGGGCTGGGCGGGCGGCGCTGCGGGTGGGCGCGGTCCGCGCGGCTCGCCGGCACCTGGCCGACGGGATGCGGCTGGCCGGCGAAGCCGCGCCGGTGGAGCTGCTCTTCGACTTCGCCGCTGCACTTGTCGCAGCCGGTGCCAACGAGGAGGCGATAGCCATCTACGAACGCCTGCTGGGACTGCCCGGGCTGTCCGCCGCTGACCGCATCGCCGCGTTGCGCGAGCTGGGCCAGGCCAGCTTCGTCATGGGCCAGGTGGAGCGTGCCGCGGGTTGCTACGAATCGGCGGTAGCTCTGGCCGAACAGGATCACCCCGCACTCGCCGTCGGAGCTCTGCTCGATCAATCCTTCCATCATCAGACACTCTTCGGTCCTCGGTCGGCACTTCCATGGGCTAACCGAGCCGCTGAGCTGGCCAGCTGCACCGGGGTCATGCAGTCGTCGGCGCAGGCGGCCTGGGGGGCGACCGCCTATCGCTGTGGTGATCCCAACGGCCTGACGGCGGCAGCGCGCGCCGCCATGTCACCCGTCGACCTCGCCCACACCTGGAGACCCAGCGAACGGCACAGATACCGAGATCCGGCGCTGAGCTATGCCATGGTGGCCGTGCACGCCGAACGGTTCGCCGACGCCGAACGGCTGCTCACCGACATTTTGAGTTCAGCCGAGCGCCGGTGCGAACCACTCACATTGCTCCTTGCCGCGATGGCGTGGATCGAATGCCTGTGCCGGCTGGGCCGGCTGGACGAAGCAGTGGCCGCTGTTGAGCGACTCACCGAGCTCGTCGAGCTGTTCCCGTACGGATCCCCTCTCTCGGTCACCTACCGAGCATTGGTCCTTCTTGAGCTCGGGCAGCTGGAGCAGGCGGAGCTGTGCTGCGCGCAATTGCCGACCACGCTCCAGCACGATCGTTACAGCCTGCATCGCTCCGATGGGATGCAGCTTCATGTGCGCGCCGTGCTCGCTCATCGGCGAGGTGATGCCGAGACCGCATGCTCGCTGTTCACTCAGCTCCAGGAATGGGCCGACCGTACCGGCGAAGCCGACCCGTCATTCGTGCTCTGGGCGGCCGACGCGGTCGCCGCCTACCTCGCCTGTGGCCGGGACACCGACGCGCGGCATGTCATCGACTGGGTCGCGCAGCGCGCGGTTGCCCTACCCACCCACTGGCCGAAGATCGTCGTCACCACTGGGCAGGCCGCGCTGGCCGAGCGCACCGGCGACAGAGTGCTTGCCGACCGCTACTTCGCCCAAGCCCTCGAGCTCCACCATGAGCTGCCGATGCCGCTGGCCCGAAGCACGACGCTGACCGATTACGGCGTTTTCTTGAGTCGTGGCGGTGACCGTGTTCGGGCCCGAGCGCTGTTGGGTCAGGCGGTGCAGATCGCCGAGACATGTGATGCAGGCTGGCATGCCAGGCGCGCGCGAGCCGAATGGCGACGCGCCGGCGGGCGGACCCGCACCCGTAAGGCCCACCAGAGCTAGCCGGCATTGCCACGCTTGACACCAGTCGATGCGCTCTGTCACCATCGAAGTTCGGCTGAGCGATATTGATAACGAATGTGGTATTTTCACGAGGCGGCTCTATCTAAGCCAGCGGAGGTCGACCATGGTCGTTACCGGCGATCGGCACGGTCACATTGACGGCGGAACATTCGGTCAGTCGACATCCGATCAATCAAGCCGGCGTATACCGCAAGCACGCAAGCCGTGGGTGACACCAGCCTGGCAGCGGCTGGACACACCCATGGAAGTCACGATGTACGCGGCTCAGCGCTAGAACTGATCAACACATCCGGCAGATGCGCATTCGCATCCTCGGTTCTGCTGCCGGCGGCGGCGTACCACAATGGAACTGCGGATGCGGGGTCTGTGTTGCCGCGCGGTCAGGATCGCGCCCGGTGGCAAAGCGTTTCTCGTCCACTATTGCCGTCGGTGACGGCAGCGGCCAATGGTTTCTGGGTAACTCAGGGCCCGAGCTCGATGTCGCGTTGCGCGAATGTCCGCCATTATGGCCCGGACCCGACGATCCTACCGCGCCGATCCACGGAATTCTTCTCACTGATGCCGAGCTCGACCACACATTGGGTTTACTGTCGCTTCGTCAGGCTCGCGAGTTGCACGTGTACGGGACCGCGACGGTACGTATGCTGCTTTCCCAGTGCGCGGTGCTACCGACATTGGAGAGCTATACGGTCGTGCATTGGCACGAAGCTCGGCCAGGTGAACGATTCGCGCTGCACTACCGCGACGGCACGCCGTCGCCGATATGGTGTGAACCCTTTGATGCCACCAGTGGCCGGTTGCCGCGTTACGCTCGCGCCCATTACCCGCCGGGCAGCGCGCCTACCTCCGGCGTGGTCGTCGGTTACCGGATCGGCGACGCGCGCACTGATCGGGTCGCGGTGTTCCTGCCGTCGGTGGCGGCGCTCGACGAGCGCGTTCTGCAGTATCTGCGCCGCGCCCAACTCGTCCTGGTGGATGGCACCTTCTGGACCGACGATGAGCTGCATCGCCGCCGGCGCGGCAGTGCCACAGCCCGATCGATGGGTCACCAGCCCGTCGATGGGGTGGACGGGAGCCTGCAGCTACTTCGCCGGCTGACCGGTACGCATATCGTCTACACCCATCTCAACAACACTAATCCGATGCTGTTCGAAGACGCACCCGAAAGGGCGCACCTCGCTGCCGCCGGCGCAACGGTGGCACATGACGGGGCCGAATTCGAACTGTAGAGCAGGGAGCTGCCAATGAGCGAAGACCGGTCGCCGCGCAGTCGTGACGAGTTCGAGAGCATGCTGCGTGCCGCCGAACGCGGTTACTGGGACAAGCATCCCTTTCACCAGCGCATGGACGCCGGGGAACTCGATCCAGCTGACTTGCGGGCCTGGGTGGCCAATCGGTGGTATTACCAACGAAGCCTGCCGCAGAAGGACGCGGCCATCATCGCGAACTGCCCGCTACCCGAGATCCGCCGGCGGTGGCTGCCACGAATCAGCTACCACGACGGCACCACCGACAACGGTGGTGGCTGCGCTCGGTGGTTGCTGCTGGCCGAGGCGGTCGGATTGAGCCGGGCGGAAGTCACTGACGAACGGCACGTATTACCGGCTGTCCGCTTCGCCGTCGATTCCTACCTCACCTTTGCCCGTACAAGACCATGGGTCGAGGGTATCGCGTCGTCGTTGACCGAATTGTTCGCCCCGCAGGCGATGGTCACCCGGACAGCAGCGCTGAGACGACACTACTCCTGGCTCGACCATGAGGCGTTGGCATATTTCGATGCCCGGATACCGCGCGCTCGGGAAGAATGCGCCGACGCGTTGGATATCGTATTGACGCACTGTCGGTCGGCAGAGAGCCAGGATGCGGCCGCACGAGCGCTGGAGTTCAAGACTGACGTGCTGTGGAGCATGCTCGATGCGATCGAGCATTCCCGGTCGACGCTTCGATGACGGCAGTGTTGTCGCCCACCGACCGGCCACGGCTGCACCGCGGGGTGCGGGCCGCCACCGACCCGCTCAGCGACCGCTCGATCCTGCTGTTTCCCGAGGGGATCCTGTTCCTGAATGAGACCGCAGCTGCGGTGATCCACCACTGCGACGGTCACCGTACGGTCGCTGACGTGATGCACGCGATCGAAGCGGTGTACGACGATGTGGCCGCCAACGATGTCATGTTCTTGGTGCAGGACCTCATCGCGCAGCGGCTGATGGTGGTCGACCGTGGATAGGCCGCTGGGCCTGCTCGCCGAGCTGACCTACCGATGCCCGCTGCACTGCCCGTACTGTTCCAATCCGGTCGCCGTCCCCGATTCGGCCGAGTTGGCGTTGCCCGAGTGGTTGCGCGTGTTGGAGCAGGCTCGTCGGCTCGGGGTGCTGCAACTGCACCTGTCCGGAGGCGAGCCGCTGGCCCGTCCGGACCTGACCCCGCTCGTCGCGAGCGCGCGCGAGCTGGGCTTCTACGTCAACCTGGTCACCAGTGGAGTCGGGCTCGACGAGCCACGGGCCGGCGAGCTGGCGCACGCCGGGCTCGACCACGTCCAGCTCAGCTTTCAGGATGCCGACCGTGCCGCGGCCGACGAGACGGCGGGTGCGCGGGTCTTCGACCGAAAGAAGGCGGCGGCAGCAGCGATCACGGCGCTGGGACTGCCGCTGACGATCAACGTGGTGCTGCACCGGGCGAACATCGGCCGGATCGAAGCGATCGCCGATCTGGCCGCCACGCTCGGCGCGGACCGCCTTGAGCTCGCGCACACCCAGTACTACGGCTGGGCGCTGCTCAATCGGTCAGCGCTGCTGCCGACGCGCGACCAGGTCCTCGCCGCCGAGCAGGCCGTCGCCCAGGCGCGACTCGTTCACGGCGACACGCTCGAGATCGTGTACGTCGTCGCGGACTACTACGAGCCGTATCCCAAACCTTGCACGCACGGGTGGGGGCGACGGCACATCATCATCGCACCGGATGGCCGGGCACTGCCCTGCCCGGCGGCCGCGCAGATCGTCGGGCTCGGCATCGACAACGTTCGTGAGCGCTCCCTGGGTGAGATCTGGCAGCACTCCGCCGCCTTCACCCGGTTTCGTGGAGAAGAGTGGATGTCGGAACCCTGCCGCAGCTGCCCGCGCAGAACGATCGATTTCGGCGGCTGCCGCTGCCAGGCCTTCGCGCTGACCGGGGACGCGGCGCGGACGGATCCGGTATGCCAGTTCTCGCCCGACCATCACCTGGTCGACGCCGCCCTGCACGGCGCTGGTTCCCCGCGCTCGCCCTTGCGCCTCCGGTCGAATCCGCGAGTCATCTGAGCGACGGGCAGCGGGCAGGGCCCCATCACACCGTCCACCTCACCGCGCATTCGGCGTGTCACCAACGTGGTCGGCGATGTCTATTCGGTGCAAGGTCGTTCACTCGGCGAGCAGCGCCGGTGGCGGCCGCAGCGACCAACGTGTCGCCGCGAGCGCAGGTCAAGTCAGGAAGGCGGTTGGGGTACGGGTTACGCCGGTGGCGCGTGGCAGGCACCTCCGACGAGGTTGCGCGTGAGCCGATCGTCGCGAGCATCAGCGTGACGGCAGCCTGCCCGAGCATCCCTGGGGCGAGCGTCGGTGCCGGTCCGACTGTCCTCGTGATCGCGTACCACCAACGCAACCACGGGGACAGCACGTCCCACGTATCGGCGAAACGCTGGTCCAGCGGCCCGGAGTCGTAGTTGACCAGCGCGTGTTCGAGCACGCCGAATAACGACGTGACGAGCACTAGCGTCGCCAGCGTGCGTACCAGATAGATGCAGCCAGGTCGTCCGGCGTGCACCGTCAGTGCGCCCGCGAGCACAACCAACGCAACCCACGGCACGAGTTGCATAGCGCCGTTCCAGTGCTTCAACGTTGCCAGTTCGAATGCGGTGCCCACGATGCCGAGCGCGGTGAGTGCGCTCAGGCCGGCACGCAGCAGGTGCAGCGGGTTGGGCCGCCGCGCGTGGCGCACCTGCGTCACGGCAGCAGTACTGACACGATCTGGTCGACGGTCTGGCCAGCCGGGTTGTACTTAGCCAGGTTCTCCCGCAATTTCGCCAAGCCAAGGTCATCGGTCGGGTATGGCCGGTACTCGACGACCTCAGCCGCCCACCGCTTGGGACTCGAAACACCAGCCGCCTTGAGCGCCGACGCGATGACGTCTTCGCTGGCCGTATTGGCCGATACCTTTTGCATGTTCGCATCCTGGTCACCCGGCGCTGGATCGGTAGGTTCGGCGACATGGATGTCGGCCGCCAGGCTGACAGGTGAAGCGGTGTGCACAGCAGCACCGCCTGCGGCCAGCGACACACTGAGAACGGCGGCGCCGATCGCCGCGAGAACAGGTCTGTGAAAGCCGGGCATGATCCTTCTCTTCCGCCAAAGGGAGGTGGGTTATTCCGCGGCGCCGTGCGAGCGCACCCTATTGGAGGTAGATCGGGGTCTCATCGCGTTCTGAGAGAACCGGTCGGGCATGGCGCCCATCGGCTGGTTGTGGGCGCCGAGGGACGCCGAGGTTGGTCCGAATGCCACATCAGCTACTCCATCCGGCCGCAGCCGATGCTCACCCCAGCCCGCTATGCACCCCGACGTGGAGCCATACCGGGCTCCAGCGACCGCTTATCACCCCGATATGTCTCCATGTCGGCGGCGGCGGCGATCAGGCGCGAGCGTAGAAGGCGTACCAGTCGCGGCTGGACGGGCTGAGATAGTGCTCGGGAGCGACGCGCTCGCCGGGAAAGAGGCGGAATCCGCGCGGCGGACCGTCCGGCGTGGGATGGAAGTAGGCGCCGCTGACCCAGTTCGGATTGATGTCCAGCTCCATGCCGCGCACTACCCCACTGGCCTGCAGGATCATTCCCAGATTGCACACCGAGAGAGCAGGTCCCCCGACATAGATTTCTGCACCCGACGCGGTTACCCCGAAACCCGAGCGGTGAATGAACGCTGCCTGACCGACGGTACTGCCCCAAACGGCCGCGCCGCCGCTCTGGCAGGCCGGGTTGACCTGCCCGTCGTCGACCAGCGGGACGAGATTCTGGCGCACGCTGACCACGTCCGGGTCCATCCGAACCTCTCGATTCCAGGCTCCGACGGTGGCCGTGCCATCGGTACGGAGCACCAGGCTGGCGGCACCGTCCACCAACGGCCGTGCGGTGTGGCCTTCGCTGTAGTAACCGCCGTGGCTGGCGCTGAGCCGAAAGCCACCGTTGAACACGGCGACCACGGTGTGTTGCTCGGCCGCGGTCAGGGACGTTGCGGCCAGCGAGGTGCCCCCTGGGTCTTGAAAACCGGGATGCAATTGACCGCGGACCAGGATCGGGTCGATCCACATGACGCCCACCAGGAATGAGGTGTGCTCGCGGTCTGGGCGCACGTGAGCTACCCGGACCGCTGGCCGACCGTGCACCGTCGCCACGGTGTCCCATTCGCCCTCACCCGGTAAGGGCGGCATGCCCGCCGGCGGGTGCAGTGCCGGCGGCGCGCCTAAACCAGGTGAGCCGAGCGCATCAGTCGCTGTTGCCGGCATCACGGCGACTCGTGGGATGCCTCCGAACGGTGTGCCGCCGGTCGGTGGCGGGTTGTGGTCGTACTGTTGTTTTTCCAGCCATGTGACCAGCCCATCGAAGCCGTGGTCGCGGCCCCATTCGGCCAACCGGGCCGCCACGCTGTCGGTACCCGGCGCGCGCAACGCGCCCACCACCGAGATACCCACAACGGTGCCGGCAAGCAGCGCCACGACGAGCAAGGCCGGTCGCAACCGCCACCACCGACGCCGCGGCCGGTTCGATTCGTTGTGCTGGGTGCTCACGGCGGCGCGGGTGGATGTGAACAGCATCACCCTTCTCCTCAACCATCGACCCGCCGCCGGCCACCCGCCGGGGAAAGACACTAGCGCTCGGCCTGCTGCTGAATCGGGCATCCCCGGCAGGGGCACGCGACACACCGAGCGCCAGAGTGCGACACGCCGGGGGTACGAGTTGCGACACACCGGGTGGCGGAGACCGACACGCCGGACGAGTGGCGATTGCTGGGGTTTGCCGTCATGGCAAGAGGGGTATTCGTCGCTTGCCCCAAACCGATGCCACTGACCGATCGACCGCTAGGACGGTGTTGGATATGGCGGACACCCGACGACTTCCGAAGCCGGTCGCGCACGAATGGGACTGGCAGCTCAAGGGCTCCTGTCAGGGGCTGAACAGCAGCATCTTCTTCCATCCGGACGGGGAACGGGGCTCAGCGCGCTCCCGCCGCGCTGACCGCGCCAAGGCAATCTGCCAGCGCTGCCCGGTCCTGGACCAATGCCGCCGCTACGCGCTGGCCGTACGGGAGCCTTACGGGGTATGGGGCGGCTTGACTGAGGAAGAGCGCCGGGAATTGTGGACCGGCCAACGTAAGCTGCTCGTGGGCTGACCATCGATGCGGATCAGGTCCCGCAGGCCGGGAGGCACTCACCGCTGAGACCATGAGCCCTGAACGGGAGGGGCCACATGGAGCAGGTGGTGGTTGTCGGTGCTGGGCTGGGCGGCCTGCGCACCGTTGAGGGTCTGCGCGCGGAGGGATTTTCCGGCCGGATCACCCTCGTCGGCGACGAACCGCATGCCCCTTATGACCGGCCCCCACTGTCCAAGCAGCTTCTCGCCGGGACATGGTCGGAGGAACGGGTTTTTCTGCACTGCGGTGAGTTGACCGACCTCGATGTGTCCGTGCGCCTGGGCAGGTCGGCAATCGGCGTCGACCGCGTCGCCGTGCACCTCGACGACGGCAGCCAGCTGCCCTACGACGCGCTGGTGGTGGCGACCGGAGTCCGGCCCCGGAGACTCCTCGGCCAGCCCGATCACCCGGACCTGCATGTCCTGCGCACGCTGGAGGATTGCCGCGCGTTACGGGATTCGATCTCCCGGGCCCGCTCCCTGCTCGTGATCGGAGCCGGCTTCATCGGCGCCGAAGTCGCGGCGACCGCCTGCCTGGCGGGCCTCGAGGTGACCATGCTGGAGGCACTGCCCGTACCCCTCGGCCGCGTCCTCGGCGAGCAGATGGGCCAGTTGTGCGCTCAGTTGCAGATCGATCACGGGGTCACCGTGCGGTGTGGGGTACCGTTGGCGGGCTTCGTCGACAGCGACAGCGGGGTCGTCGCTCGGCTCGCCGATGGAACTACGGTGCGAGCCGACTGCGGCGTGGTCGGGGTTGGCACCGTCATCGACGACGAGTGGCTCGCTGGGCTCGAGGTATCCACCGCAGCCGGACTGCTGTGCGATAGCGCCGGGCTGGTCGAGGGCACCAGCAACGTCTACGCAGTGGGCGACATCGCCGCCTGGCAGCACTGCACCATCGGGGACCGGCCGCGGATCGAACACTGGACCTCTGCCACGGAGCAGGCCGCGGTCGTCGCCCAACGACTGGCCGGCAAAGCGATCACCCGCCAGGCCGACACCATGCCGTACTTCTGGTCCGACCAGTACGGGCTGACACTGCAGCTGATCGGGCGCTGCGATCTGGCGACGTCCGTCGAGGTACTGCACGACCCGGGGATGATCAAAGGCACGGTGGCGGGCTACTTCGCCGACGACCGTCTCGTCGCGGTGCTGGCGTTTCAGGCCCCCCGATTGCTCAATCGCTACCGCAAGATGGTGGCAGCCGGTGCCGACCGGCACGAAGTCTGGTCAGCCGCGGTCGAACTCGCCCCCCGCTAGTATTCACATAGTTGCCGGACCCATTCAACCACCGCGTTCTCCGCCTGGCGTGTGCGGCTCAGCTCGTGGGTTTGCAACGGGTACCTTCGGCCGGCAACCGCAGGTCGGTGAGATAGCTGATTCCGGCGCGGTCGACGCAGCTGTCACCTTGCAAGAAGGCGGTGTGCTGGGTGCCTTCATAGGTCAGCAGGCGGCCATTGATGTCCTTGGCGAGATTCACTCCGGCCTGGTACGGCGTCGCCGGATCCTGCGTCGTGGAAATCACCATCACCGTAGGCAGTCCAGGGGTGTGCGGCACATGCGGTCCACCGGTGGGCGGTACCGGCCAGAACGCGCAGTTGTCCAGCGCCGGCGAGGGTGGTAGCCCGGTGTCCAGGAACGGTGCCACCTTCCGGTACTGGGCATCAACGTCGCGGGCCACGTTGCGGTCTTTGATGGGCGGATTATCGACGCACAGGACAGACTGGAAAACATCCATCTCAGTGGAGTAGGTACCGTCCTGAGAGCGTCCGTAGTAAATATCGGCAAGGCGCATCAGGGTATCCCCCTGGCCCTGCGTCAGTTCTTGCAATCCGCGGTTCAGTGTCGGCCACAGGTCCGACAGGTACAGCGCTTGGACCGTGCCGATCGTGGCGTCGGTGTAAGAGAGTTTGCGCCCGTCGGCCACCGTGGCCGGCCGGTTGATCAGCGGGCGGACCAGCGACTGGAACTTGCTGACCGCCTGATCTTTGTCCGGTCCTAAACCACAATCAGGACGAGCCGCGCACCAAGCGGCGAATGCGTCGAAGGCTTTCTGGAATCCTCGGCCCTGGTCGATGAGCTGCGCAACGGGATCCTGCGCCGGGTCCACCGCCCCGTCGAGAATCATCGCACGGACATTTTTGGGGAAGGCCTCAGCGTAGCTGGCGCCGATGCGGGTGCCGTACGAGTAGCCGAGGTAGGTCAGTTTCTCCTCACCGAGGGCAGATCGCATGACGTCCATGTCGCGAACCACCTCGCGAGTGCCGATATTTGCGAGTACCTCCTTGCCGGTACGGTCGACACATCCTTGGTCGTCGGCCTTCTCCTGATTCTCCGTCCGCTCCACGCCGGCTGGCGAGCTGTCGACATTGAGATTCATCAGACGCTCGGCGTCGCGTTCCGCCGCCGTCCGGCAGACCACCTGTGGTTCGCTCGAGCCGACACCGCGCGGGTCGAAGCCCACGAAGTCGAAACGCCGTCCGAGGTCGTTGCCTGCGATCTCGTCGGCGAGGCTGGCGGCAGTGCTCATACCCGACCCGCCGGGACCGCCGGGGTTAATCGCCAAGGAGCCGATCCGGTGCGCTGGGTCCGAGGCGGGTCGCCGGAGCAGACCGATCTTGATGGCCCGGCCATTGGGATTGGCATAGTCCAGCGGCACAGACAGATAGGCGCATTGCAGGGCGGGGTCGGCATAGGCCTTCTTGTCGCGAGGGGTGGTGGCGAATGAGGAGCACCCTGCCCACGACAGGCTCTGGCCGTAGAACCGTTCCAAGCCCGCAGGAACTGCACCAGCAGGTCCATGCTGCGCGGTGTGGCCGGTCGCGGCGGACGTACACGCCAAAGTGACAGACGCCACCCCTACGAGCACCGCCCCGGCGGACAGCCAACGCGCACGTTCCATACAGACCCCTCCGTCAGCCGCTGTTCGCCGCACCGCGATGATCACACGGCGCTACCGGACCCCTTCGTGGGGTGAGCTTACTCATGGACCCGACCGAAGACTCCCAACAGGCGGTCCTTGATCTGCGGCCGTCCCGCAGCGACGAGGGTGAACGTCGCCTCCCGGACCAGTCGCTGGGCATGCTGGCGGGCGAGAATCCCGGTACTGCCCACTGTCACCACCAGCGCACCGGCGCTGCGGTAGGCCAGCTCCACGGCGGCGGCTCGGGCCGCCGGCAGCGTCGCAGGCTCGTCGAGCCCGCCATCGAGGCGGGTACGGATCAAATCCTGCTGATCCCGCAACAGCCGCGCGGTCTCGGCCTGGCCGGCCGCGCCGATCAGGTGGATGCACCGGGTGGCGACTCCCATCGCGAGGCAGCCGTTCAGCCTGGCGTTGATGTGTTGGTTGGCAAGGAACTCCCGGTGCGAGATCTCCCCGGTGACCTTCTCGTCGGGCAGTACATAATCCGCGAAGTGCAGCCGGACGGTATTGCTGCCTTGGGCAGCCACCATCTGCAGCTCTTCGACGCTGACGCCCGCCCCGGCCACGGCATCGACCAGACCACTGATGATCGTGCCCGTGGACTCCCCCGCTGCGATGGCCGTGTTGCGGGCCGAAACCAGTAGCAGGTCCACGATTCCCCACCCCGTGACGAACGGCGCCTCGCCATTGAGCAGCCAGCCGCCGCGCGTGGCAGTGGCCCACAATCGAGGCGGCTGCGGGATCGCGCCGGCGTATGCCACCCCGCCACGCACTTCGCCGCGAATCGCCGCACCGAAATATTTGTCCCGCAGTTCCTCGTTCACCGTGCGCGTGAGGGCGCGCACCATTCCGTGGTGCTGGATCCAGGTGAACGTCGTGGTAAGACATCCGCTCGACAACGTCTCCACGATCCCGACCAATGACGGGAAATCGACCTCGACGCTGCCGCCCGCCAGACCATAAAAGCCCTGCTCAGCAAGCAGATCGAAATGGCTGCGGGGAATCGCCGCTTGAGCGTCGACGTCGAGGGTCGCCGGAAACAACACCTCCTCCGCAATCGTGTGGGCCCGCTGCAGCATGCTCACCACCCCTTCCACGCTACCGTCCACCGGACCCCTCACCGGCAAGGACGCCCACTTGCGCCCTAACATCGGCCTGTGACAATCGACGCCACCGCGCTGCTGGCTCACGCGCACCGTCCGGCTGCCGAGCTCACCCGGCGTGATGTGGCCCGCCTGATGCTCAGCGTGCCTTCGACCGAAGCACTGGCCGCAATGCCTGCGTTGCGCCGCGAGCTGGTGGCCGCGCGCAACCCCTTGTCGGCCGCATTCTGGGAATCCGCCGAATCCGTTCTGGCACGGATTGCCCGCGGCTCCGCCACCGTCGGCGAGGTGCACGGTTGGCTGGAGGCGACCGGGACGGAGCCCACCGCGATCATCGGGCTGCACGTGTGGGAGGAGGAGCCGGCCCGCACGCCGTTGGCCCATGAAATGCACGATCTGCTCGTCGCGCACCTCGAGGAATGTCTCGGCGCCGGAGACATCCACCCCGATCAGCTGCTCGCCGCCGAACCGGTGGCGCTGCAGCAGTATCGGACCCTGCAGGAGCGGTGGCTGACGTCGCCCTTGCCCGACGGCCGGGTACCCATGGATGAGTTACTCGACGAAGCTGACGACGACCTGTTCGCCGAGTGGGACGCCGCCGAGCAGGCTGCCCTCGACGAACTCCGCGACATCCTGGCAGACGTCGGCGAACGCCCCCGGCCGGACGCGCAGCTCACCGCTGCCTGCCGCAGCCTGCGCAGCGCGTTGAGGCGTGGGGGATGGACAGCCGATCTACTTCGGACCGGTGGTGGCGTCGACCCGAACAATCTGGACCCCGACGACCAGCAGCTGTGGCTAGCGTTGGCCACTGGTGTGATCAACCCAGCCGACGATCCGCCGGACGAGACCCCGCTCGATAACCTGTCCGCGACTGCGCTCGACCATGAAGAGTGGCTGTGGGCGGTGGAGGCGCTGGCTCGTGGCGGCCCGGGAACTCGCGCATCCGCCGAAGACCTGGCCAGGTTCGCGGCGGGCGCCAGTGACGACGGTGACGGCAGTGATGACGGTGACGTGTTGGCAGACTGGTTCAGGCCGGTGGTGCAGCTATGGCAACTGCTGGGCGCCCTGGACGAGCGTGAACGCCTCACCGTACTGGGCTGGTGGGGCCTGCCCGAAGCACTGATCCAGGCCTGGTCGTCTCCCGCCACCCCCGATTCAGCGGGCTCAGGGCGGTTACGACCGGTCGAATGACCACGCGGGGACCGCTGACTGCGGCAAGATCAGTAGCGCCAGCGGTGAGCGGCCACGATGTCGTCGAGTGATCGGTCGGCGGCCCACGCCGCGTCCGAGCGGCGTACTGCGAGGAAGGCGCCCAGCAAGGGTTCGCCGAGGGCTGCGGTGAGCCGCTCGTTGGCGGTGAGCGCCTCTTCCTGCTCGGCCGGTGTGGTCGGCAGGCGGGTCACGCTGCGGGCGGCGCGGTCCTGCTCACTCCACCCGCCCGGATCCGCCTGGATCGACTCGCCGGGATCGGCGCCGTCGCGCAGCCCGGCCAGGCCGGCCGCGATCACCGCGGCCAGCGCGAGGTAGGGGTTGGCGGAGGCGTCGGAGACCTTGAGCTCGACATTGGCGTGGTCGGCACCAAGCAGGGGCGAACCCAGGACGTAGCGCAGCGGAGCCTCGCGATTCTCCACCCCCCAGAACTGGTAGGCACTGGCGAAGTAGCCAGGCCGCAGCCGGGTCAGCGATGGGACACTCGGCGCGGTGATCGCGGCCAATGCGCGGAGGTCGCGAAGCAGACCGCCCAGCCACCCCGCGCCCTCCGGGCCGGGACGGTTCTCGCCCGTCGCGCTACTGGCCAGCAGGTTGCGCCCATCACGCCATACCGAGGTGTGCACGTGCCAGCCGTTGCCCACCCCCGCCGCCGTGAACAGCGGTGCGAAGCAGGCCCGCAGACCGTGTGCCCGGGCCGCGGCGTGGATGGTCTGGCGGGTCAGCAACTGCCGATCGGCGGCGGTGATCGGGTCGGATGCGACGATGCTGACTTCCACCTGCGCCGGCCCGTACTCGGCGTGCAGCTGGTTGACCGGTACCCCGTTGGCCGCCAGGTCGGCCAGCAGGTCGGCGACGAACTCGTCCACCGCCAGCAACGCGTGCGGGCTGTAGGCCGGAGCCTGGTATGCCAATCGAGGTTCCCCGCCGTCTTCGATGTCACTGAAGTCGCTGACCTTAGTGAGCACGAATTCCATCTCATAGCCGGCTTTGATCTGCAGGCCTTCCGCGGCCGCGGCCTGGACTTGCGCTTCGAGGACCGATCGGGGGTCGTACGGCCAGGGCGAACCGTCCACGGCAACGAGCCGCCCGGGCGACCACGCCAGCGCAGGTTGACCGGCGAGCCGGGTGAAACCACGCAGGTCCGGTACCAGCCGGACGTCACCGGATGGGGTGGACAGGCCCTCGTGGGCGTAGGTGATGTTGTCGTGGGTATCGAACACCGCGGATACGGTGGAGACTCCGATCCCGCGTTCGGTGACTTGAGGTAACGACCCGACCGGCACCGTCCGAGAGCGGGGTATCCCGTTGTAGTCCGCCCAGCTGATGGTAACCCCGGCGACACCGCCCGCCTCCAGATCCAACGCGAGCGCTGCTGCATCAACCATAGCCTTGCGCCTCCTGGCCCCCGTGCCGATTACACCCGATCATGCTTGCGGCCAGGCTAGCGCGCAGCGACGACCGCCAATACGACGGCAAGGATGCCTGCTGCCTCCAAGGGATGCGGCAGCTGACGCAGGACCAGGAACCCGACCACCGACGCCGCCGCCGGCAGCAGCGCGAGCAGCACGGCGAACTGGGAATGGCTGATCCGGCGCAGCACGATCTGGTCCAAGACGTAGGGCAGCACCGTGGACAGCAGTCCCACCCCGGCGGCCGGCACGAGCAGATTCGGCGAAGCCCATGCCGGTGCGGCGCCCACAGCCAACGGGCACAACAGCACCGCAGCGAGAGCGAAACCGACCGTCATGTCGTCCATACCGCTGCCACCGCGGGCCAGCCACGTGCCGAGCACGATGTACCCCGCCCACATCAGCGCGGCCAGCAGCGCCAGCAGCAATCCGGTGCGGCTGCCGGCCAGCCGGACATCAGCGATGAGCGCTACCCCGGTCGCGGCCAGTACCAGCGCTGCGATGTCACGGGTTCGGCGCAAGCCCAGCGCGGCTACCACCACCGGCCCGCAGAACTCCACCGCGACCGCAGTACCCAGCGGCAGGCGGGCGATCGCCTCGTAGAACGAGACGTTCATCACCCCGGTCACCAGCCCAAAGCAACCGGCAATCATCAGCCGCCGGCCACGCCAGGCCGCGCGATCCGGGCGCCGCCAGGCCAGCAGGACCAGCGCGGCGACCAGCATCCGCAACCAGGCCACCCCTGCCGGGCTGAGCAGCGCGAACAGTCCCACGGCCAGCGCGGCACCGAGGTACGTCGAGCACCCGCCGACGACGAACAGCAGCGGTGCAGGGACGCCTCGATGCACCCGGTCGAGCAGCGTGCGCATCCATCTGATCCTGACTTACCCTTGCGCGTTGGCGCTCCAGAGTGCGGTACTAGCGTCAGACAGGTAACGACCCATCGGGAACACATCAAGCACCGCGATCGTCTGCAACAGTGGGGTCCTGCGATTCGATGTCCGAGTTGACGGGTACATCCCGTGAGTGGCGCAGACAGTTCGACCGGGTCCGGTCGCACTGGCCTGGCCAGGACGGAAGGAGAAGTCATGACCAGCACGCTTGCCCGCCCTGAGTTGGCCGCTTCCGACCGTTGCGATCGGTGCGGCGCCGCCGCACGCGTCCGGGCAGTCCTGCCGTCCGGTGGTGAACTGCTGTTCTGCCAGCACCATGCCCGTCAGCACTCGTCGAAACTGAAGGAACTCGAGGCGGACATCCAGGCCAGCGAATCCTAGGCGAATCCTAGGCATCGGGGTCTGGCCGGCATGTCCTACTGGGAACGCAAGTAGGTGATGCGCTGTTCGAGTTGCTCCACGGTGGCCATGGCGGTGGGCGGGCCGCCGCATGCCGTGCGGACCTCCTGGTGGATGGTCCCGTGTGGCCGGCCGGTGCGGTGATGCGCCATCGCCACCAACGTGTTGAGTTCCCTACGAAGCTCCCCGAGGCGCTCCCGCATCGTCGGGGGGCGCGCTTTGCCGGCGGACCCGACCGAGTGAGCCGTCGCGCGCGCCGTCGCTCGGGCGAGTTGCTGTTGCTGGCGCCGCCGCAGCAGATCGCGCATCTGGTCGGGTTCCAGTAGTCCCGGCAATCCGAGGTAATCCTGCTCGTCCTCAGTGGTGGCGAAGGCAGCCGTCCCGAAGGAAGCACCGTCGTAGATCACTTGGTCCAGTTCCGCGCTGGCACCCAGTGCGGTGAACGCGCGCTCCTGCTCGCCGGGTTCGTCGCGCTGCGCGTTGGCCCGCGCCAGCGCGTCATCGTCCCAGCCTTCCTCAGCCCGGTGCGGCGCACCGAGCACGTGATCGCGCTGCTGCTCGAGCTCACTGGCCAGCTTGAGCAACGCGGGCACGCTGGGCAGGAACACCGTTGCCGTCTCACCCGGCCGCCGGGATCGGACGAACCGGCCCACCGCCTGAGCGAAGTACAGCGGGGTGGCTGCCGAGGTCGCATAGACGCCGACCGCCAACCGGGGGACGTCGACGCCCTCGGAAACCATCCGGACGGCTACCATCCAGCGCTCGTCGGAGCCGGCGAACGTGGCGATCCGGTCGGATGCCGACGGGTCGTCTGACAGCACCAGCACCGGCTGGCGCCCGGTGACGTCGCGCAGGATGGCCGCGTAGGCCCGGGCGGCGGTGTGGTCAGTGGCGATCACCAGGCCGGCCGCATCCCGCAACGCGCCGGCACGGAGCTGGGCCAGCCGGGTGTCCGCGGCGCAGATCACCGCCGGGATCCACTCCCCCGCCGGATCCAGCGCAGTGCGCCAGGCGCGAGCGGTGTGCTCGGCGGTGAGCGGCTCCCCCAGCCGCGCCGAGTACTCCTCCCCGGCGCTGGTCCGCCAGCGCGCCTCACCGGAGTAGGCCAGGAACATCACCGGGCGCACCACCCCGTCGGCCAGCGCCTCGGGGTAGCCGTAGGAGTGGTCCGCAGCGGAACGCAACGCACCGGCACCATCGGGCTCGTAGCTGATGAACGGGATCGGAGTGTCGTCGCTACGAAACGGGGTGCCGGTCAGGGCCAGCCGCCGCGCCGCGGACGTGAACGCCTCGCGCACCCCATCGCCCCAGCTCTTGGCATCTCCCGCGTGGTGAATCTCGTCGAGCACCACCAGCGTGGGGCGCGTCTCGGTGCGCACCCGGTGCAGCGCCGGATGGGCCGCGACCTGGGCATAGGTGAGCGCCACCCCGTGGTAGTCGGGCGAGGTCGCGCCCACCGCGTTGCGGAACTCCGGGTCCAGCGCGAGGCCGACTTCGGTGGCTGCACCGGCCCACTGGTGCTTGAGGTGCTCGGTGGGGGTGACCACGGTCACCGCCTGCACGGTGCGGTCGGCCAGCAGCTCGGCTGCCACTCGTAACGCGAATGTCGTCTTGCCGGCGCCGGGCGTGGCGACTGCGAGGAAGTCTTGCGGTGCACTGGCCAGGTACCGGGCCAGCGCTCTGCGCTGCCAGGCGCGCAGCGGCCGCATGGTGTTACTCCCTCCGGTCGCTGCACTGGTGGACGGGCGAACAGTCTCTACGACTCTTTCTGATACTTCCGAGCGGGTCGTGCTTCGCCCGACCCGGCCATGCAGCATCCTGGACAGTGACATGGATGCCTCGGCCGATTCCATCGCCAGCGGCGCCGACGCGGGCGCCGATGCGGGCGCCGCCGCACCACACGCCCGGCGGTGGCCGCTGCGCCTGATCTTCCGGACCGCCGCCAAGGCGTGGGACGACAGCTTCGTGTCGATGTCGGCCCAGGCGGCGTTCTGGATGACGCTGTCGCTGCCGCCTCTGCTGTTGGGAATGCTGGGTAGCCTGGGATTCGTCACCAGCTGGTTCGGCCCGGACACGGTCGCGGCAGCGCAACGCGAAATCGTGCGGTTGGCCACCGGCGTGTTCAGCACCGATGTCGTCAACCAGATCATCCGTCCCACGGTGTCCGATATCCTCACCCGGGGGCACAGTTCGCTGGTCTCAGTGGGATTCGTTCTCTCGTTGTGGGCCGGTTCCTCGGCACTGGCATCCCTGGTGGACTCGATCACTGCCGCCTACCACCAGCACGCGGTACGTCACCCGGTGTGGCAGCGGATCTTCGCCCTGCTGCTCTACGCGGTGGCGCTGATCGCATCAGTGTTCGTGCTTCCGCTGACCGCGCTGGGCCCGGATCTGATACCCGAGCTGCTCCCCGAGGCGGTCCGACCCACCGTGGCTGGGGTGGTCGACATCTTCTACTACCCCGGCCTCGGCGTGCTGCTGATGGTCGGGCTGGCCACCCTGTACCACGTGGTGCTGCCCAAGAAGCTGCCCTGGCACCGCGGATTGCCCGGCGCGCTGCTCGCCATGGTGGTGTTCCTGGTGACCAGCACCGGGCTGCGGCTCTACATCTCGTCGGTTACCGCCACCGGGTACACCTACGGCGCGCTCGCCGCCCCGATCGCATACCTGCTGTTCTGCTTTTTCATCGCCATGGCGATCCTGCTCGGCGCTGAGTTCAACAGCGCCATCGAGGAACTCTGGCCCGCCCATCCGACTCGGCGGGACCGCCGGCGCACGCGGCGGCCGGTGGCCGCAGCAACGCTCAGCCGCTGAGTGCTCCAGAGTGGTAAGCCACCACGTCACCGTTGCCACCGACACCGGCATGTGCCACCCGGGCCAGCAGCCCGGCTCGGACCTGGGCGCAGACGCCGTCCAGGGCCGCCCGGTCGAGCTCGATCCGGAAACCGGCCGGCCCCAGCAGCCGGACCCGCAGGTCACGCACCGGCACCCGGCAGTCGGCAAGGTAGCCGTGTGCGGCCAGCTCAGCCCGCTCAACCAGCGCCAGCGCTTCGACGGTCACCGGCGATCCGACCGCGATCCGGGAGGCCAGGCACGGGGTGCTTGGCTTGTCGTGCACCACCAGGTTCCAGTGCGCTGCCAGCGAGCGCACCACCTGTTTGGTGGCACCGATCTCGGCGAGTGGCTCGCACACCCCGAGCTGCGCCGCTGCGCGCAGCCCCGGGCGGTGCGCGGCACGACGGTCATCGACGTGCGTACCGGTGGCGACATGCGCAATGCCGCGGCGCCGCGCGAGGTCGTGCACCGCGGTGAGCACGGTCCGTTTACAGAAGTAGCAGCGGTCCCCGGCATTGGCTCGGTAGTCAGGGTCGGTGTGCTCGTCGGTAGGCAACACCACCAGCTCCGCGCCGATCTGCCCGGCGACGCGGCGCGCGGTGACCAGCTCGGCACGAGCCAGGCTGGGCGAGTCGGCGATGGCGGCCAGCACCGCGCCGGTTCCGAGCGCTCGGAACGCGCCGGCCAGCACCACCGCGGAGTCGACCCCACCCGAGAAGGCCACCACCAGGCTGCCCAACCGACCCAGCCGGTCGAGCAGAGCCGCGGCAGCCGAGGTGGCGCTGAGGACATCGGTCCTGAAAACATCGACGCGGTGCATGGTGCACCCATCGTCGCATGTCCGGTGGCGACCGGCGTCCTGCGTGAGATAGTCGGCCCCGTGGTCGACTCAACCCCGCGCCCAGGCGACCTGGCCGGTATAGCGCACCTGGATCTGGACCGCAGGCGACGAACCGCTGTGCCGGAGGTCGTCTTCGCCCAGGCTAAGACGGAGGAACAGACGCTGCAGCTGTTAGCCGCAGCGCGGCGCAGCCAACCCGACTTCCCCGCACTGGCCACCCGCTGCCCCGATGGCGTGTTGCGCCGCGCGCACAGCGCGTTTGCCGCCGAGCCGGTCGCGGTCGACTCGGTCGGCCGGACGGTGATCGTCGGCGCGCTGCCCCCGGCGCGCGGATACGTCGCGGTGGTCACCGCGGGCACGTCGGACCTGCCGGTGGCGCACGAGGCGATCGCCACCCTGCAGGCGCTCGGTGTTGGGCACCGGTTGATCGTCGATGTCGGAGTCGCCGGGTTGCACAGACTCTTCGCCCACCTCGATGAGCTGTCCGCGGCCGACTGCGTGATCGCCATCGCCGGGATGGAGGGCACCCTGCCCGGGGTGGTGACCGGGTTGATCCGGGCACCGGTGGTGGCCGTACCCACCAGCGTCGGCTACGGGGTGAGCGCGGGCGGGCACGTCGCCGCGGCGGCGATGCTGGCCTCCTGCTCGCCCGGGCTGTCCGTAGTCAACATCGATAACGGCTTCGGTGCGGCGGTTCACGCCGTCAAAATCGTCGAGAAGGTGCACGGTGGCTGAGCCCACGGCGGCGTATCTCGACTGCACCGCGGGTGTGGCCGGTGACATGCTGCTGGGCGCGTTGCTCGACGCAGGCGCCGACCTGGAGACGGTGCGGGCCGGGGTGCGTTCGCTGGGGATACCGGGCCTGGAGGTCGGCGTGCAGCGGACGCGACGCTGCGGGCTGACCTGCGCGCAAGCCGTCGTCGTCGCACCGATCGCTGAACCCAGCCGCGGGCTGGCGGAGGTGCTTGCAGTCATCAAGGCAGCGCAACTGGGCACCGCGGCGGCGCGGATGGCCGCCGACACCTTCCGGCTGCTCGCCGACGCAGAGGCCGCGGTGCACGGCGTACCCGTCGAGTCGGTCCGGTTCCACGAGGTGGGTGCGGCCGACGCGCTGGCCGATGTGGTCGGCACCGCAGTCGCCGCCGAGCAGCTCGGCCTGCTGGCCGGCGATGCCTTGGTGACCTGCTCGGCGCTGGCGGCCGGCCGCGGGACGGCGCACGGTGCGCACGGCATCATCCCGGTGCCCGCGCCGGCTGTGCTGAAGATCGTGGCCGATCGCGGCCTGGCGCTGACCGGTGGTGAGCTGGCCGGGGAGCGCACCACTCCCACGGGAGCGGCGTTGGTCGCGAGGCTGGCCACGCCGGGCCCACTGCCGCCGATGACGATCGACGCCGTCGGCAGCGGCGCAGGAACGCGTGACAGCCCGGAACGACCCAACATCACCCGGCTGGTGCTCGGCCAACGCACCGAGCTCGGCCCGGAATCGAGCCCGGCGCAGTCAGTCACCGTGGTGGAGACCACCGTCGATGATCTCGAGCCGGAGTTGTGGCCAGGAGTGCTCTGTGCCGTCCGGGCGGCCGGTGCCTGGGACTGCTGGACCACCGCCACCATCGGCCGGCACGGCAGGCCCGGGCAGGTGCTCACCGCGCTGTGCACCGAGCAGATCCGCCCCGCGGTGGTGGATGCGCTGTTCCGGCACACCACCACACTGGGCGTGCGGTGGGCGCGCTGGCAACGCGCCACGCTGCCGCGCACCGCGGTGCAGGTGCCGATCGGGCCGCCCGGGGACGAGCATCAGATCACTGTCAAAGTCGCCGTCGGGCCGGGAGGGCACCGGACCGCCAAGCCCGAGCTCGCCGACGCCGAGCGGATCGCCCAGGCACTGGGCTGGCCAGTACTACGGGTGTGCGAGGCGGCTAAGGCCGCCTACGCTCGTGAGCGGCAAACAGCGCTATAGCGAGGTATAGCCACCCATAATGCCAGTCACGAGCGGGGTAGCGGCATGAATGAGCTCGCCGGAGCGCATGTGCTGCTCACGGGCGCCACCGGATTTCTGGGGCAGGCGACCTTGGAGCGGTTGCTGTCGAGCTATCCGGATACCCGGGTGTCCGTGCTCATCCGATCCCGTGGCGAGCGCGGGGCCGCCGAACGACTCAGCGCGCTGCTGCGCAAGACCGTGTTCCGCCAGTTGAGTCAGCGCCTCGGTGCCGACGAGTTGGCGCGGTTGGTGCGCGAGCGGATCAACGTCATCGAGGGTGACCTCGACGCTGTTGGGTTGCCAGCCGACCTCGACGTGGTGATCCACGGCGCCTCGACGGTGTCCTTCGATCCCCCGGTCGACGAGGCCTTCCGTACCAACGTCTCGGGGGTGGCGACCCTCTACCGAGCACTGACCGGCTCACCGCACGTGGTGCACATCTCCACCGCCTATGTCGCGGGCACCCGCAAGGGAGTCGTCGCCGAGGCGGCGCTGGACCACCAGGTGGACTGGCGTCTCGAGCTAGACATGGCACTGGCCGCCCGCGCGGATGTGGAACGGGACTCGCGCAGACCCGAGGTGCTGCGCCGCGCGCTGGCCCAAGCGGGTGATCAGCACGCCAAGGCCGGCCCGCAGTCCACCGCCGCCGACGCCGAGCGGCTGCGCACCGAGTGGGTCATCCGCCGGCTGGTGGACTACGGCCGCACCCGAGCCCGGAGCCTGGGCTGGCCGGACGTGTACACGCTGACCAAGGCGTTGGGCGAGCGCGTCGCCGAGCAGCTGTGGGCCGATAAGGGCCGCCCGCTGTCGGTGGTCCGCCCAGCCATCGTGGAAAGCGCGCTGCGCCACCCGTACCCGGGATGGATCGACGGCTTCAAGATGGCCGACCCGCTGATCATCGCGTTTGCCAGAGGGGCGTTGCGCGAGTTCCCTGGGCTGCCCGACTCCGTGCTCGACATGATCCCGGTCGATCTGGTGGTCAACGCGATCCTGGCTGCCGCCGCTCGACCACCCGCCGCGGCGCCGACGTACTTGCACGTCAGCTCCGGCGCCAGCAATCCGCTGACCTTCCAGAACATGTACGTGCTGTGCCGGGAGTACTTCGACAACCATCCCATGCCCGACGGCGATCGCGGCCACGTGCAACCCCCGACGTGGCGGTTCCCCGGCAGCCAGCAGGTCGAGTTGACGCTTCGCGCCGGGGAACGCGCCGCTGCGCTCGCCGAGAAGGTGCTGCTGGCACTGCCGCCGTCGGCGCGATCCCAGGGCTGGCTGACCAGTCTGGGCCACCACCAGCAAGACCTGGCCCAACTGCGGGAATACGCCGATCTTTACGGCGTGTACGCCCGCGCTGAGGTGATCTACGACGACCGCCGGCTGCGGGAGCTGCACGGGTCGCTGCCGGCGCAGCGGGCCACCGAGCACGGTTTCGACCCCACCGTCATCGACTGGCGGGCATACTTGCAGGACGTGCACTGCCCGTCGATCACGGCCACGGTCCGTCGCGCCGGGCAGCGCCGGGGACGGTCCACCGCCGGACGTCGCGCATCGCCGGTGACCTCGCTGCCCGAACGCACGGATGTGGCTGCGGTGTTCGACCTGGAGGGCACCATCGTGAACTCCAACGTCGTCGAGTCCTACCTGTGGGCCCGGTTGGCCACGATGCCCCGCTCCGGCTGGCTACGCGAGCTGGCCGATCTGACGCGCTGCGCTCCCCGCTACCTCTACGCGGAGCGCCGGGACCGCGGCGAACTATTGCGCGCCTTCCTGCGCCGCTACGCCGGTGCGCGGGCCGACGAGCTGCGCGTGCTGGTCACCGAGGTGCTCGGAGACGCGCTGCTGCATCGGGTTATGCCGGAGGCCACCCGGCAGATCCGCCGACACCGTGCGGCCGGGCATCGCACCGTCCTGATCACCGGTGCCGTCGACCTGCACGTGGAACCGCTGTCGGTGCTTTTCGATGAGGTGGTGGCCAGCCGGATGCACGCCCGCGACGGTGTGCTCACCGGATTCCTGGAAACCCCGCCGCTGGTCGACGAGGCGCGCGCGGCGTGGCTGCGCAACTACGCCCAGGACCACGGCCTGCACCTGGATCGCTCCTACGCCTACGCCGACAGCTACTCCGACCGCCCGTTGCTGGAGGCGGTGGGGCATCCGCACGTGGTCAACCCGGACTCGCAGTTGTTCCGGTACGCCCGCCGGCGCCGCTGGGTGGTGCACCGCTGGGGTGAACACACCGGTGGGTTACTCGAGGTGCTGCTCGACGTGACCAGCCAGGGCGCCAGGAGCGCGCGACGATGAACCTGGCGCTGGAGTATCACCGCTGCCCCACCCGCTACTTCGCCGCCCGCGCGGTCAGCACCACCCGCACTGGCGCGCGGCTGGCCGGCGCGCTGGCCGGCAATGTGGCACCGCTACGGCTGGTCGAGCAAGCCGATCCGGCGCCGCCCGACGACTCCTGGACTCGGGTCGAACCTGCGCTGTCCGGGATATGTGGTTCCGACCTCGGCCTGCTGACCGGCCGGTCCTCGCCCTACCTGGGGCCGTTGACCTCTATGCCTTTCGTTCTGGGTCACGAGGTGGTGGGCCAGACTGTCGATGAACTGCCCGGGCTGCCGCGAGGCAGCCGGGTGGTGATCGACCCGGTGCTGCGGTGCGCGGCACGCGGCCTGCCGCCCTGCCCGGCGTGCCTGGCCGGGCACACCGGCCGCTGTGACGGCATCACCACCGGGCGGCTGGCGGCTGGATTGCAGACGGGATTCTGCGCCGACACCGGCGGTGGGTGGAGCCGGCGCCTGCTCGCCCACGCCAGTCAGCTGCATCCGGTACCTGATTCGCTGCCCGACGAGATTGCGGTGCTCGTGGAACCGCTGGCCTGCGCGGTCCACACAGCACGGCGGGTACCGATCAACCCAGGGGCATCGGTGCTGGTGATCGGCGCGGGCACCGTGGGCCTGCTCACCCTGCTTGCTTTACGAAAGTTCACCGCGGCCGGCGAGGTGCATGTCATCGCCAAGCACGGCCACCAGGCCGAGCGGGCCCGCGAGTTGGGCGCCACCCAGGTGATCGGCACCGAGAGCACCGCCAGGGCGCTGCGCCGCAGCAGTGGAGCGCTGCTGGTGGAGCCGGAACTCGGCGACGGTTACCTGCTGGGTGGCATGGACATGGCCTTCGAGTGCACCGGCGGCTCGGCGGGCCTGAACACCGCGCTGCGCTCGCTGCGGGCCGGCGGCACGGTAGTGGCATCCGGGATGCCCGCCGGCGGCGTGGACCTCACCCCACTGTGGTACCGCGAGCTGCACCTGGTCGGTGCCTACGCCTCCGCAATCGGCGAAGAACCAGACCGGGGTGATTTCCCGGCGGCCATCGCGCTGGCGACGGCAGCGCCACTGGACGGCTACGTTGATACCAAGTATCCACTGGATCAGTGGCGTGACGCGGTCGATCACGCTGCCGCGGCCGGCCGGCTGGGAACCATCAAGGTCGTCTTCGCGCCCGGCAGATGAACACCCGCAGACCAACGCAGCGGCAGTGCAGGGCTGTAGTGAGGGGCAGGAGAGAATGTGGGCAGACCAGGTTTCGTGCTCGACGTCGATGAGCGGACCCCGCCGCTGCTGATGCACGAGGGTGAGGGATTCCGGCTGGAGCGCTTGCCGCTGGGCAGCCAGGTAATCTACCCGCCGGAGTCATTGCCGGGCATCGTCGACCTCGAGCACGCGATCCGCCACGCTCTGTTGCATCCACACGGCAGCGACCCGCTGCCGCAGCTACTCCATCGCGGGATGCGGCTGACGGTCGTGTTCGACGATCTGTCTCTGCCGCTACCGCCGATGCGCACCCCGGATGTCCGGCAGCGGGTGATCGAGCAGGTCCTGGAGATGGCCGCAACCGCAGGGGTGGACGACGTCGAGCTGATCGCCGCTAACTCGCTGCACCGCAGGATGACCCCCGCGGAGCTCAAACGCACCGTCGGCGAGCGGGTCTTTCGCGCCTTCTACCCCGACCACCTGCGCAACCACGACGCCGAGGACCCTGATGGTCTGCTCCACCTCGGCACCACTCAGCACGGCGAGGACGTGGAGATCAACCGGCGGGCCGCCGAGAGCGACCTGATCGTTTACGTCAACATCACCCTTACCGCGATGAGCGGCGGATCGAAATCAGTGGCGGTCGGCTTGGCCAGCTATGCCAGCCTGCGCCATCACCACAACGTGCATACGTTGCGGCACTCGCGCTCGTTCAACGATCCTCGCAACTCCGCGATGCACCATTCCTACGACCGGATGGCCGATGTGATCGGCGGTCATGTGCCGGTGTTCACCATCGAGACCACGCTGAACAATCAGCCGTTTCCCGCCGCACTGCGCTTTCTCACCCGGCGCGAATGGGAGTGGAACCTCACTGATCAGGCCAGCTACCTGGCGCTCAAGCGCAGCAACGACTTGGCGACGCCGAAGCTGCGGCGCCGGATCTGGCAGGCCACCGAGGCGCCCTACGGGGTCACCGGGGTGCACGCCGGCGCGCCCAGCCAGGTGCATCCCCACACGCTCGCCGCGGTGCACCGCCAGCAGCTCACCGAGGTGCACGGCCAAGCCGACGTGGCGATTTTCGGATTGCCCTACATCTGCCCGTACAACGTCAATTCGATCATGAACCCGATCCTGGTGATGTCGCTGGGACTGGGCTACTTCTTCAACCTCTACCGGAGCAAGCCGATCGTCCGGCAAGGCGGGGTGGCGATCTTCTACCACCCGATGCCGCACGAGTTCCACCCGGTGCACCACCCCAGCTACATCGACTTCTACGAGTTGCTCACCGAGACCACCGACCCGGTGATGCTGGAGACCAAGTACGAAAAGCAGTTCGCCACCGATCCCTGGTACACCCACCTGTACCGGACCAGTTACGCCTATCACGGGGTGCACCCGTTCTACATGTGGTATTGGGGAGCGCACGCGATGCAGCACCTGGACGATGTGATCTTCATCGGTGGTGATCGGTCGACCACCGCCCGGCTGGGCTTCCGGGCGGCATCGAGCCTGGATGACGCGCTGGAGCTGGCCCGGGACACCGTCGGGCGCAATCCGCAGATCAGCTACCTGCATGCCCCTCCGCTGGTGCTGGCGGACGTGCGATGAGTGGCCTGCGTGCTGACCTGAAGCTGTTGCGCCACGGCCGCGACTGGCGCGGCCGGGCCCGGGTACCCCGTTCGGCGCAGCGGTGGGAACAGCCGGAGACCGGGGAAGACTTCCCCACCGCATGGGCCCGCACAGCGCCCGCCGGAGCGATCCGCCACCTCCTGCAGCAAGCGGTGCTCAAGCCGGTGGTCTGGAGCCAGACCCGGCCGGTGGTGCATGGCCGGGAGTACCTGGAGGGCATCCGCGGACCGGCGATCTTTGTGGCCAACCATTCCAGCCACCTGGACACCCCCTTGGTTCTCGGTGCCCTGCCACCGCGGATCACCAAGAAGCTCGCGGTGGGAGCGGCGGCCGATTACTTCTTCGACTCCCGCAGCATCGCCGCCGCCACCACGCTGCTGTTCAACGCATTTCCAGTCGAGCGGCGCGCGTCACGGCGGGGCCGCAGCCTGGCCGCCGAACTGGTCGACGACGGCTGGAGTCTGCTGCTGTACCCGGAGGGCAGCCGTACCGTGGACGGCTGGCTCACCGCTTTCAAGCTGGGCGCAGCGCAACTGTGCGCGATGAAACAGGTACCCGCGGTGCCGATCGCCCTGCGCGGCACGTTCGCCGCGATGCCCCGGGGCCAGCGCTGGCCCCGCCCGGGCCGACCCCGGGTCACTGTCCGGATCGGTCGGTCGCTGTACGTCGGAGCAGACGAGACGGTGCCCGAGTTCCGTGCCAGGCTGACGCGTTCGGTGGCCACTCTGTGGGCCGAGGACGATCTCGGCTGGTACCGGGCGCTGCGCGCGGCAGCCGACGATGCGCTCGCGCTGCCCACCGGCTCGCGTAGCGTGCTGCCCACCACTTCCTCGGGCGAACCCGCACACAGCCACGACGTGGCCCCCTGGCGCCGGATCTGGGAAGCCACCCGGCCCCCCACCGACGACGCACCCCGCCGGGTCTGGACAGACGACTAACCACAGTCTCACGGACGCCCATGCCCCTGGGCTTCATTGGCGGCGGGGAGTAGGTGCGCACCGCCCAGCGCGAGCGGCGGCCGGGCCAGCCTCTTTCCCGGCCACCCGCTGGCGCGGCCGACCAGGGAGATCAGCGCCGGGACGAGCAGCGACCGGACCAGGAAGGCGTCGATCAGCACGCCGAGGCCCATCGCGAAGGCGAGCTCGTAGAACGGCGCCAGCGGGATCAGCGCGGCCAGCGAGAAGCTCGCTGCGAGGGTCACCCCGGCGGCGGTGATCGCCCGGGTCGATCGCGGCACGGCGACCGCGAGCGCCTGAGGCAGCGGTCGCCGGCGGGCCTCGTCCCAGATATAGCCCACACTGAAGATGGTGTAGTCGCTGCCGAGCGAGATCAGCAGCACACCGGCCGCAAACGGGATGTAGAAGATCAAACCATCTTGCCCGAGCAGGCCTTGGAACAACGCCACGGTCAACCCGAGTGCCGCACCGACCGCCAGCACGGTGCTGGCCAGCAGGTAGAGCGGAGCGACCAGGGCACGCAGGAACAGCACGAGCAGCGCCAGGTTGACCAAGCCCACCGCGACTGCGACCCGGACGAGGTCTCCTCTGGCCTGGTCGGCCAGCGACAAGCCGGTCGCGGTATCGCCGATGTAGGACACCTGCGCACCGCCCAGTCCTGCCGTGGCCAACAGGTCGGGCATGGCCGCGCGCAGTTGGCGCAGGTGCCCCAGTGCGGTGGCGCCGAGTGGGTCGCTGTCGAACACGAGCAGTAGTCGAACCGCGCCACCGTCCGGCGCACGGAACACGCCCAACTGCGCCGGCAATCGCTCGAGAGGCAGCGGATCGCTCGGGCCGAGCACGATATCCACTCCAGCCTGACGGTGCAGTTCGCCGACCAGCGTCGCCAGCGCCGCGCCGCGGTCGGTGATGCCGGGTGCAGACACGATGACCCCGGTCGGCGCCAGGATGCCGGGGGTGAACCCGGCAGCGGCCGCCGCGGCGGCCTGCCGCACCGGGTTGCCTGCCGGCAGGGCAGCCACCGGCGACACGGCGCTGCCCAGCGCGAACACCGGCCTGCCGGCCATCACCAAAACCGCGATCACCGCAACTGCGACCACCGCCGCCACCCACCGATTACCGAGGTACTTGAGGCGGCTGGGAGCTGACTCTGACATGTCGACGGTGTCGCTGGGGACGGGCTCGGACACCACCGCACGCCCCACGTCGGGTCCCGACGGTGGCCCGGCGGCGAACCCAGAAGGCCAGAACGCCCATCGACCCAGCACTCCCAGCAGCGCGGGCACCAGCAGCAGCGCCACCGACAGGCCGACCAGCACCGTGACTGCGAGACCAGGGCCGAATGCATGGAAGATCGCGGACTTGGCGACCACGAGCGCGGCGACTCCGGCCGCCACAGTCAGGCCCGCGGTCAGCACAATGGCGACGTACTCGCCGACGGCGTCCCTCGTGGCCGCGGGGTTGATCTGCCCGGCTCGCAACCGTCGCCGCAAACCGGACAGAAAGAAGATGCTGTAGTCGGTCGTGATACCCAACATCAGAGCGATCAGGATCGGCTCGATCTCCACCGGCACGGTCAACTGGACGACGCCGGCAAGCGCTCCGATGACCCGATCCGCCAACAGGTAGCCCACTCCTGCGGTGACGAGGGTGACCAACGGCGCGACCACTGAGCGGAAGGTCAGCCCGACGATGAGCGCGATCACCGCCAGCGTGGCGATCTCCACCCAGATCAGCCTGCCCTCGAGAATTCTTCGTTCCTCTGCTTGGGTCGGGATCGTCCCGGCGACCCCGACCAGCGCATCGTCCGGTTGGTTGATCGATGTGGCGTAATCGCGAGCCACCCTGTCTTGGCCGGCGAGGCCGAGGGTCGGATCCGTGAACAGGTAGGTCACCACGGTGGTGTTCTGCTCGCGAGCGGCCGGAACCAGTTGCGGATTATTGATCAGGGGCAGGGCCCCGAACAGGTTTCCACTCGGTTGGCGGCCGGCCGCAAGGGTGCGCTGATCGACCTCGACTGCGCGCTGCACGGCGCGGCGGATAGCCTGCGCATCCAGGCCGGCCGGGTCGCGCTGCACCACCGCGGTCCCGGTGAGCAGCGGCAGGCCGAAACGCCGGATCGTGGCGATTTGGGCCTGGATGGCCGGATCGTCGGCGCCGATCACGTTGGACAGCCCGCCGCCGGTCGCCGCCACACTGGGCAGCATGGTCAGTGCCGCCCAGGTGATCGCGCCCACCAGGGGCAGCACCAGCCAGCGCAGGCTCACGATGAGATGTGCGTACCGCTCCGCGAGGCGCATCGGCAGCTACCGGTCGCTTCCCCTGCTGACCTGGCGCCGGTCCACCCGCCAGCTCGCGGGCAGCGCGAGACCCAGCCGGCGCAGCTCCGCGGCCGCCAGGTCATGGTGCCGCCCGACTACAAGGTCGCCCCAAGGGTCTTCGCTGATCTGGCGTAGCCGGGCGTAGGGCAGCCGCGACACCGCGCCGTGCGCCAGGTACGCGAGCAGCGGTGGATCGACTGATTCCGCCAACAGGCGACGCAGGCGGCGTATCTGCACGAACCTGATCACGCGCAGCGGCAGGTAGCCGCAGAGCAGGGGTGCTAGCGGCACCACGGCGATCGCCAACCCGACAACGACCGCGAGCGCGTGTACTCCCGCCACCGCGCTCGCCGCATCGGCGCGGATACTAGCCGCGGTCTGCTGCACGCTGTTGGTCAACGGCCCGATACTCGCCCCCACGAAGGGCACCCGAGCGATTGCGGCCAGCGAACGTCCCACCTGATCCAACGCGGAGGCCGCGTTCAACAGGCTGCTGTTGAACCCGGCCAATCGAGCCATCTCAATGCCGGCGAGCACCCCGAGGGTGACGAAGACCACGACAACCAAGGCAGCTATGGCATCTAGGCGACGCACGGCCCGCGCACTCGGACCGAGCGCCCACTGCGCGGTCACCGGAGCTGCCCTGCCATTCCCACACCATGGCATGCATCCGGTCTGGCCGCAGCGCCACGCCGGGTGGCTAGCCGGCCCCGCCGCCCTTGGGCAGCGACTCGTAAATCTCCTTGCACTCCGGGCATACCGGCGAACCCGGCTTGGGCGCACGAGTGACCGGAAATGTCGCACCGCACAGGGCCACCACCTGCGAGCCCAGCACTGCGCTTTCCGTGATCTTTTCTTTGCGCACGTAGTGGAACATCTTTGGCGAATCGTCGCCGGTAGCGTCGGTTCCCTCGGGCCGGGTGTCGACATCCGGCAACGTCTGAGTCGGCGTGCTCACGAGTCCATCATGCCGCACCACCGCTGCCAGGTGGCGGGATCACCCATCGATGATGGGGTGGTCGCGACTCTCCAGCTCTCGCTGGGGGCGATCGCTTGTTTCTACGCCGCGTCCGAACCTGTTGACGTGCTCGGCTTTGCGAGGGCCGCGATCATTGGCGATGAGCACCGCCATCCAGGGCAGAGGGACCGAAAGCACGACAAAGGTGAGGGCAAGCCACCAGGTCTGATAGAACAAGCCGGCCAGGAGCAGGCAGGGGATGCGGGCGCCCATCAGGATCGCGTACTTGCGCCGGCGGGTGGCGTACTGCTCGGCGTAGGACGGTTCCGCGGCCGTGATGAGCACGGCGTCGTCGCCTCGCCTGCGGCCGTGTTCAGGTTGATCCCGCGTGCCCTCACGTCCCGGTCTGATTACTCCCGACCTCCCTATTTCTTCGCTTTAGCAGCCGCCTTCATTTGCTGCTTGTGCTCGCGAACCCTGGCCAGCGAGTCGGCATCGGTCACGTCGGCGATCGATCGATAGACCCCTTCGTCGCCGTAAGGGCCGGCGGTCTCTCGCCAGCCCGCGGGCCTCACATTACGCTGTTTACCCAGAAGCGCCAGGAAGATCTGCGCTTTCTGCCTCCCATAACCCGGTAACGCGACCAGCCGGTCGAGCAACTCACCTGCGTCTGAGACATCCCGCCATAAACCGGTCACGTCGCCGTGGTAGCGCGCTACCAGAGCCCGGCAGAGGTCCTGCACGCGGACAGCCATCGACTTGGGATAACGATGCAACGCCGGTGGCGTCGCGAACAGCTCCGCCAGGGCATCGGGGTCGTAGTCGGCCAGTTCGTGAACGTCAAGCTCGTGCCCCAACCGTTGCTGGAGCTGGTAGGGCGCCGCGAAGGCCCGTTCCATCGGCACCTGTTGATCGAGAAGCATGGCCAGTAGCAACGCCAAGGGATCCCGCTCCAGCAACGCATCCGCGGATACATCCTGGCTCAGCATCAAGGGCACCAATGACCTCCTCGATTCTTGCCGCCGTCGACGCAGCTCAGCTGTCGATGCCGACTAGGCCCATCACCTCGGTGCGCCAGTCCTGGTAGGCGGTGGCCGCGCTGGCCCGATCCTGCAAGTCCGGATGGGGTTGCGCGTCATCGCCGCCGCCCAGCGCGTAATGCACGATCTCCTCGTCGCTGCGCCGGCTGCTGACCACCTTGACCTCGACGTGTTTGGTGGCGAGCTCGGCCCGGGCGGCATGGGCGAGCAGGTGCAGCAACGCGAGCCGGGAATGCTGATCATCAGGAAGCGACATCTCGTCCGGAGTATTGCCCGATACCAGCACCACGGTTGCGCCGGGTGCCAGCACCGGCAGCACCCGATCGACTGCACGGAAGCGGGCCAGCAAGCCGGCTGACAGGAATGACCCCACCCGGGCCACCGCGGTGTCTCCGTCGGGGTGGATGGTGATGGGCAGCTGGATGTAGAAGTCGAGGCCGTCGCTACCCGGCTCGCCCGGCAGCGCCGCTGGATCGGTGATGACCACGGGGTCGGCGCCCGCATCTCTGAGCAGCTCAGCAAGCCGTTGCGCCCGATCGGCCGACCCACTCAGGAGCCCGATATGCCCCATCGACCTTCCTCCAACGCGTTCGCACCGGTCGGTGGACCAGGCGTCGGCTGATCCCATCCCAATAGTCATCGTAGGGGCCCGCCCGAGCGACTGGCGAGAGCAGCGTGGCCCCGGCGTCACTCACCGACGCCGGGGCCACCAGTCAGGTTGGTCGCGATCGAGCTGCCGCGTCAGATGGTGGTGGCTTTCGTCGCGTTCGAGGCGGCCTTGGGTGCGTCTTGGGCGACCCGAGCTGCGCTGGTTGCAGCCGACCTGGTGGCGGCGAGCATGCTCTTGGTGAATTCCCGCTGGGCTACCAGGGCCTGCTCAGCACAGTCGTATGCCCGGTCCACGACCTCGTCGGCGCTGGGCATCTTGGCGTCCGCAACCGGCCACAGGCCGACGAAGGGCCGCATCGTGTCCGCCCAGATCCGCATTGCATGAGCGAAGGCTTCCTGGCTGCGGCGGGTCACCTCGGTCATGGTCTCCGATGTGGTCATCGCCATCACTTCCTTACCGTCATAGTGGTCGATAACCAAACTATGCACTTGTGTTAAGTATGTCAAGCGCAACCCGGTCCATCAGCCGATCTTGCCCTCGATGAAGCTGCGGTACACGCTGAGCAACGCTTCCCGCTGCGCATCGGTGAGCCGCGGATCGGCACGGATGGTGTCTTCCGTGCTGGCCGGTGGATCAGCAGGAGCGGCGGCGGGTGCGCCGGCAGGTGCGTCGGGCGGCTCGGGCTGGGTCCATCCCGCCTTGGCCAAGAGCTGTTCAGTAGTCAGCCCGAGCGCATCGGCGATGGCTCGCAACACGGTGAGCGAGGGCTGGTGCAGGCCCCGTTCGACCTGGCTGAGGTAGGCGTTGGAGATCCTGGTCATGGCCGCCATCTCACGTAGCGACAGATCGGCCAGTTGGCGCTGAGCGCGGATGAACGCCCCCAGCGGACCCAACTGCGCCTGCCATGCGTGGGGCACCTCGGCGCCGTCGTCTGCACTCGCCATGGTTCACATCATCCGCTCGCGTCATCCCCGCACCCGGGCAGCCGTTACTTCTCGAGCACGTACGTGCCCGGAGCGGCCACTAGCGGCGGATGTTTTGCGCTGCCCAACGCAGGTGGAGTCCGCTGCTCGCCGGCCCGCGCCTCGATCCACGGCGTCCAGTCCAGCCACCACGACTTGCCGACCTCGCTGGCCTGCTGGCGCCAGCTCTCCGGATTCTCGGGCAGCGTCTCGGCGGACCCGACCCAGTGTTTTGATTTCGGGTTGGGTGGGTTCACCACGCCGGCGATATGCCCGGAATTGGAGAGCATGAACCGTACGGTGCCGCCCATCAGCCTTGCACCGGCATACACGGCCTTCCACAACGCGATGTGATCCCGTTCGGCGGAGATGAAATAGCTGTCCTTGCTGATCTTGCTCAAGTCCAACCGCTCCCCGGCCAACTCGAGTTCGCCTTTGGCCAGCCGGTTCTCCAGGTACAGGCACCGCAGGTACTCGGTTTGCATGGTCGCGGGCATACGGGTGGAGTCGGCATTCCAGCTGAGCATGTCGAACGGCGCCGGCTCCTCACCCAGCAGCCAGTCGTTGACCACGTAGTTCCACACCAGATCCCGGCCCCGTAACAGGTTGAATGTGGTGGCCATGCTGTCCGCAGGCAGGTAACCCTTGCGCGCCATCACCCGGGTCAGGCGGGTGATCGCCTCTTCGTCGGTGAATACTCCCAGCTGGCCGGGCAAGGTGAAGTCGAGCAGGGTGTTCATCAGAGTCAGCGAGCCGATCCGGTCCTCGCCGCGAGCGGTGAGCCAGGCCAGCATGGCCGCGGCCATGGTGCCGCCGAGGCACAGCGCCGCCACGTTGGTCTGTTGAGCTCCGGTGATCTCCTCGACCACGTCCAGCGCGGCCAGTGGCCCTTCCAGCAGGTAATCGCTCATGGTCAGCTCGGCCAACGTTGCGTCCGGGTTCCGGTAGCTGATCATGAAACAGGTGTGGCCGTGCTGCACGGCCCACTCCACCAGGCTCTTTCCGGGTGCAAGATCCATGATGTAGTACTTGTTGATCCACGGCGGGCTGAACAGCAGCGGCACCCCGTGCACGGTCTCGGTCTGCGGCTCGTACTGGATCAGCTCGATCAGCCGGTTGCGGAACACCACGCTGCCCGGGGTGGCGGCCAGCTCGTGACCGGGCCGGAAGCGACCCGGGGTGACCTGGCGCGGCATGCCCTTGTTGGTCGCCAGGTCGCGCAGGGCATTGCCGGCTCCGCGCACCAGGCTGCGGCCCCCGGTGTCGAAGGCCTTCTTCAACGCCGCCGGGTTGGTCACCAGCCAGTTGGTCGGCGCGGCCGCGTCGAGCACCTGGCGCAGCGCGAAGTCGGCCTTTCGCCGGGTGACCTCATCTAGATCAGCCTCCGCCAGCAACCCCTGCAAGAAGTCTTCCAGCAATGCGTGCTGCTGGCGCAGCAGGTAAAACAAGGGGTTGCTGGTCCAGGCCGGGTCGGAGAACCGCCGATCCTCCTGCATCTGGGCGGGACCCTCACGGTCCAAGCCCATGGTGCGCAGCGTTGCGGCCAGGGCGGCTTGAGCGCTGCGCATGCCATATTCCATCGCCGACCGGGACAGTGCTGCCGGCTGCCCGGCGACTGACATCGCGAACCTGCCCAGCGCCTGACCGAACCCGGCGGGGTCCAGCTCGGCCACCGCAGAGTCGACGCCGAGCAGCGATCGGACCGCGGACACCAGGTCCGCGGCGTCCTGACGAACGTCAGCCAGTGGATCGCCGGCGTCGCCGGTTGACCCAATCGGTGCAGTCACAACACCACCTCCACATCAACCTGTACACGAGCGTCCCGACGCAGCGGCTGCAGCGCAAGTCACGGACCTGGCAGTATCCAGCGCCGTGCGAGCGGTGGTGAGCCGAGTGACCGAAGCAGCGGTGCTGGTGGACGGCCAGGTGGTCGGCGCATTGGATCAACCCGGGTTGCTGGTGCTGCTCGGCGTGACGCACGACGACGGGTCCGGACAAGCCGAGACGATGGCGCGCAAGCTGCACGAGTTGCGGATCATGCGCGACGAACGCTCGGTCGCCGACACCGGCGCCGGGGTGCTGGTGGTGAGCCAGTTCACCCTCTACGGCACCACGAGAAAGGGCCGACGGCCTTCCTTCACCGCGGCGGCCCGCCCCGAGCACGCCGAACCGTTGATCAACGAAGTCATCGCCCGCCTGCGCGCCCGCGGCGTCCCCGTGAGCACCGGGCGCTTCGGCGCCACGATGGCCGTACGCAGCGTCGCCGACGGCCCGTTCACCGTCCTGCTCGACGTGTGACGCCCTTCAAGACCTGCCAACCAGGGTGCTGACCGCCTTGAACCGCCACCAACCTGAGAAGTCTCTGAGGGTCCGCCGGACTCGGCACTTCACCGCAAACTCGTTCGTCGTTCCGGGCGAGAGTCCGGGAACGGAATCGGACCTCCCGACGTTGTAACCGTCGACGCCTCGGGTACCCGATGGCCAGACACACGCAGCGTCGCGCCGATCGCCAGCGCCGCGCCAGTCGGCACGAGGATCCGTCGCAGGAAAGGAACCTGATGACCGTCGCGCAGATTACCGTGGAAGCCGACATTGCCGTTGAGGCGGACCTCGATGCGCAGAGCCCGGCAGCGGACCTGGTCCGCGTTTACCTCAACGGCATCGGGCGCACTGCGCTGCTCACCGCGCAGCAGGAGGTCGAGCTCGCCAAACGCATTGAGGCGGGAGTGTTCGCCCGTCACATCCTCGATACCGGGGTGCGGCTGACTCCCAGCCGGCGGGCCGATCTGGCGCGGCTGGTACGCGACGGCCGGCAAGCGAAGGACCACCTTCTGGAGGCCAACCTGCGATTGGTGGTGTCGCTGGCCAAGCGCTACACCGGTCGCGGAATGCCGCTGCTGGACCTGATTCAAGAGGGCAACCTCGGCCTGATCCGCGCGGTGGAGAAGTTCGATTACACCAAGGGTTTCAAGTTCTCCACTTATGCCACCTGGTGGATCCGCCAAGCCATCACCCGCGGCATGGCAGACCAGGGACGCACTATTCGATTGCCGGTGCACCTGGTGGAACAGGTGAACAAGTTGGCCCGGATCAAACGGGACTTGCATCAGCAGCTGGGTAGGGAAGCAAACCATCAGGAGCTTGCCGACGAATCCGGCATACCGGTGGAGAAGGTAGCTGACTTGCTGGAGTACGCCCGGGACCCGGTGAGTCTGGACATGCCGGTCGGCGCCGAGGAGGAAGCGCCGCTGGGTGACTTCATCGAGGACGCTGAGGCCACCGACGCCGAATCCGCAGTAATTTCTGGATTGCTGCAAGATGACCTGCGCCGGGTGCTGTCCACGCTCGAAGACCGGGAGCAGAAGGTCATCCGGTTGCGCTACGGCCTCGACGACGGCCAGCCGCGCACGCTGGACCAGATCGGTAAGCGGTTCGGGCTTTCCCGCGAACGGGTCCGCCAGATCGAGCGCGAGGTCATGGCCAAGTTGCGCCACGGAGATCGTGCCGAGCGGCTGCGCGCCTACGCCAGCTGATTAGGTTCCGGCTTCAGCGCGTCACCGCTCGAATGGCAGCATTGACGCCGTCGCGTGGGGAAGGCACTGTCAGCTCAAGACGTGATAGGGACCACGCGACGTCAGGCTCAGGCTGTCGCGCGCCGCGGAAGGTCGGGCTCGTCGGGGGTCCGGCCTTCCCACCTTGCAGGGATCGCGTGTTCAGCCAGCTGCTCATCCCAGCTTGCATCGAGGTCACGCACGATCACGAACCGTAACCTGCTGGCACCGGGATTGAAAAAATACGCCTTCGCGGCCCATTACAATACGGCGAAATTTCCCCCACGCACGGCAGGTCAGGAATAAACTTTTCAACTCTATCGAGACGCCGCACGCCGCGCGATCCGCGCTCGTACGGACTGTTGGAGTCGGAAAGGAACGGGCTCATGGCACCGACAAGGGGGAAGGTAGCTCGCTTCATCACAATCTCCACCTGCTGCATTGGCTTGGCCGTGTCCACGTCGGCCTGCTCGAAGCTTCCTGCGGAGAACAACAGCCAAGGGAACGAACGGGCCAAGACAGAGGCGACGATCCGGCAACAAGAGGACGGCCAGCTTAAGGCCATCAGTGCCAGGCAGCTCGACACCACCGTCTCCTACTACGCTGACGGAGCGGTCGTCTCGGCGCCCAACGGACTGGACGCTCGCACCAAAGACGAAATTCGGCGGACATGGGAGCAAATCTTCGCGTCCGTGCCGGCTGGGGTTCCCGTTACCGGCGGGACCACCCAGGTCGAGGTGGCCAACTCCAACGACTTGGCCTACGCCCTAGGTTTCTACACGATAGACAATCCGCCGGTCGACAAGGGAACATACCTCGACCTCTGGAAAAAGCAGCCAGATGGGTCATGGAAGATGACAGTCGCCGTCATCAAATCCGACATGCCCGCCCCTGCTCCTGCGCGGTAATCGCGTGTCAGTCGGTTCACTCGCTGGGGTCGTCGGGGTCCAGGCCGTGCAGCGGGTAGACAGCGCGCCGGGTCTCCCGGATCGCCCGGTCCAGCTCGGTATCGGCGGTCCCGTCCCAGGGCGTCCAGTGGGGCTCGGCGCCGTCTGTCATCGAATCCGGCAGCTTCGCGCCGTGGGCAACCGAGGCGGTATACGCGGTCCACTCTGGCGGCACCGCGGCGCGCACGTCAACCTCGCGGCCAAGGACGGTGGCCAGCAGATGCGTCCAGGACCGCGGGACCACCCGGAACAAGGAGTAGCCGCCCCCGCCGAGGGCTAGCCAGCGACCACCGGCGGTCGTCTCGGCGAGGTCGGCCAACGCACGGTGGGCAGCCCGTTGACCGTCCACCGACAGCGCCAGGTTGGCGAGCGGATCTTCCGCGTGGGTGTCCGCACCGTGCTGGGTGACTAACACCTCGGGCCCAAACGCGCGCAGCAACGCCGGCACGACCGCATGGAATGCCCGTAACCACTCGTCGTCGCCCGTGCCGGGTGGAAGCGGCACATTGACTGCTGAGCCTTCGGCGCCAGGGCCGCCGATGTCGGTGGAGTTTCCCGTGCCCGGGAACAGCGTCGCCGGGTGCTGGTGCAATGAGATGGTCAACACTCGGGGATCGTCGATGAAGGCCGCTTCCACGCCATCGCCGTGGTGCACGTCGATGTCGACGTAGGCCACCCGGGACACTCCCCCGTCGAGCAGCCGCCGGATCGCCAGCGCGCAGTCGTTATAGATGCAGAAACCGGAGGCATAATTGCGCATCGCATGGTGTAACCCGCCGGCGATGTTCACCGCGCGCGCCGCGTGACCGCTGAGAATCTCGTCGGCGGCGAGCAACGAGCCACCGGCGACGAGCGCCGAAGCCTCGTGCATGCGGGCAAAGGCGGGATTGTCCGGAGTTCCCAAGCCGTGTCCCCGGCGCCCGCGGGGCGCTTGCTTGACCGCGGCAAGGTAGTCGTCGGAGTGCACCGTGCGCAGGTCCTCGTCGCTGGCCTGTGCGGGTGCCACTAACGGCACGCCGTCAAGAACGCCCAGCGAGCGAGCCAGCCGGATCGTGAGGTCGAGCCGGATCGGGTTCAGCGGGTGCCGCCCGCCGAGGTCGTACCCGAGCAGGGCATCGTCCCAGATGATCACCGTGCGGTCAGCACTCATGACGTGCACGCTACCGGCCGGAGTGACCGGTGAGCGCGCGAACGGCGCCTACCCACGCGCGAACGGCGCCTACCCAGGAGCCGGGCCAGTGGCCACCGGGCGGCCCGGATCAGTGCACCACTGCGACCAGGAACCGGCGTACAACGCCGCCGGGCGGGCCGCAGTCGTGGCTCCGGCGAGTTCGAGTCCGAGCACCAGAGCGCAGGCGTTGATCCCGGAACCGCAGTATGCGCCGACTTCCGCATCCGCCACTCCCCACTGGCGCGCAAGTTCCCGCAAGCGGTTCGGTGGCAACCAGCGGCCCTGCGCATCGGTCAGCTCGCTGAACGGCGCGTTGGTCGCTCCCGGGATATGGCCGGCACGCGGATCCACCGGCTCGGTCTCCCCCCGGTACCGGTGGCTTGCTCGAGCATCGAGCAGTACCCCAGTGCGGGCCAGTGCCGCGGCACGCGTTGCGTCGAGCACCGGCATCCCGCCGGGCCGTACGGTGAACGTGCCGACCGGAGGTTCGGACACCTCGACGGTCACCGGTAGCCCGGCCGCCCGCCACGCCGCGATCCCGCCGTCGAGCACCGCAACCGCATGGTGTCCCGCCCAGCGCAGCAGCCACCACAGCCGTGCGGCAACCGACCCATCCGCCGCGTCGTAGGCGACTACCGGGGTCGTTGCGCGGACGCCGGCGGCTCGCAGGGCGACCTGCAGCGCCCCCGGGTACGGCAGCGGATGCCGCCCGCCTGGACCCGGTGGTCCAGCCAGATCGGCGTCGACGTCCACAAAGACCGCACCCGGCAGATGACCGGCGCGGTAATCGACGCGACCCGGTGGCCCGGTGAGCGACCATCGCACGTCCGCCACAGTGGGCGGCTCGGGACCGGCCAGCAACGTGGCCAGCTCCTGGGGTGAGATCACCGGATGCACGGCGCCCATCCTGCCGCCCCTTGACATGCAGTCTCCGCAATGCCCCAGTCGCGATTTACCATAGATACAACCGAGGGAGACTGGTGTGAACGAGCTCATCGACACCACCGAGATGTATCTGCGCACCATCTTCGAGCTCGAGGAGGAAGGTGTAATCCCGCTGCGCGCGCGGATCGCCGAACGTCTTGCCCAAAGCGGGCCCACGGTCAGCCAGACAGTGGCCCGCATGGAGCGAGACGGCCTGCTCAACGTGGCCGACGACCGGCACCTTGAACTTACCGAAGCCGGCCGTAGTCGAGCCATCTCGGTGATGCGCAAGCACCGGCTGGCCGAACGGCTGCTGGTCGACGTGATCGGCCTGGAGTGGGAGCAGGTGCACACCGAAGCCTGCCGCTGGGAACACGTGATGAGCGAGGCCGTGGAACGCAAGCTGGTTGCGTTGCTGGGCAACCCGACTACGTCTCCGTACGGAAACCCGATCCCAGGCCTCGACGAGCTCGGGGTCGGCGAGCCCGCCGCCTCGATCGAGCCTGATCTGGTTCGGCTGGACGAGGTGGCCCGGCGTGGCGGGGGCACGGTGGAGGTGCGACGCATCGCCGAGCATGTGCAATTGGACCCGGCCATGATGGCGGACCTGCATAAGGTCGACGCCGTGCCCGGCAACGTAGTGCAGGTGGCCGCGCAGGCGCGGACCACGCATCCGGTGGTGCTCTCCGGCCGGGGCGCCACTGTCGAGGTGGTCGGCGCCCTTGCACACGCCGTCATGGGCCGTCGGCGGTGACAGGACCGTCTGGTTTGACTAGTCCGGACCGGATGCGGCTGCTGGTCACTGGAGGGGCGGGTTACATCGGTAGCGTCTGCGCCGCGCGGCTGGTCGAGGCCGGTCACGACGTCGTGGTCTTGGATGACCTGTCCACCGGTCACCGTGACGCGGTGCCGGATGGCTGCAGGTTCGTGCAATGCGCTGTCGAGGATGCCGGCACGGTGTTGGCCGACGGTTTCGATGGGGTGCTGCACTTCGCGGCTCGCTCACTGGTCGGGGAGTCGATGGTTGCGCCGCAGCGCTACTGGCTGGGCAACGTCGTGGCATCGTTACGGCTGTTGGAGGCGATGCGTGAGCACGGCACTCCGCGGCTGGTCTTCTCCTCCACCGCGGCGACCTACGGAGAACCCGAATCGCTGCCCATCACCGAGGACGCGGCCACTCGACCCACTAATCCCTATGGGGCGACGAAGCTGGCGATCGACCACGCCATCACCTCCTATGCCATCGCACACGGCATTGCTGCGATGAGCCTGCGGTATTTCAACGTCGCCGGTGCCTATGGTCCCTACGGTGAGCGGCACTCCGTCGAAACCCATCTCATTCCGCTGATCCTTCGAGTCGCTCTCGGCCATCAAGACAACGTTATGGTATTCGGCAATGATTGGCCGACTACTGATGGCACCTGTATCCGCGACTACATCCACGTGGTGGATCTCGCCGACGCTCATGAGAGGGCACTTGAACGGGCCATTCCCGGGCAGCACCGGATCTACAATTTGGGTAACGGAACGGGTTTTTCGGTTCGACAGGTGCTGGACACCTGCCGGCAGGTCACCGGGCACCCGATTCCGGCGCAGCCCGCGGCACGGCGGCCGGGCGACCCAGCGGTCCTGATCGCATCCAGTGATCGTGCGCGTGCCGAGCTGGGCTGGAAGCAGGAACGCTACGACCTCGCCGTGATCATCGCTGACGCCTGGCAGTTCGCCCGCCAGGCTCCCTGATCGCCGCCACAGGATGTCACCGGTTTCGTCGTGATCGTCGGGCGCGCGACTTGCGGGCAGGCCGCCGCAGGGCGGCCGCAGCGTCTCTGGCGACACCGCGCAGTAACTCCGGTGGCAGCCCTCCGTCCAGCGCAGCACGCAGCAAACCGGACAATGAGTGATGGGGGCAGGCGTGCTGGGCAGCGTCCAATGCGACGCCCGCCAACGCACCGTCGCCGCGCAGGTAGGCGGTAAGCGCCAGCAGGGCCGCCGGTTCAGCTCGCTCTGGTGCCGGCGTAGCGCGGACGAGGGCCAGCCACAGCCGCTCGGCGGCGACCGCGCCGGAACCCGAACACCAAGGCAGGCAAGCGTCCCGGACCCGGTGGTCGCATAACGCGGAGGCCACCTCGCTGACGACGCTGTCGCTCAACGCCAGGTTCCCTGCCTCCGCTGCCCGGTGCAGTTGTCGCAACTGCGCGAATCGCTGCTTGACCAGCCGGGCGCTCAACGGGTGCTCACCGTCGGCTGCATCCAGCAGCACCGCGCGGCGGTGCAACGCGGCAGGATCCTCTGTGGCTAACAGCTCGGCAAGCTCCTCGCGGCTACCGAACGTCACCGCACCCGAGGCGACCGTGGCCGCCGCCAACGGGCTGGTCGCTGGATCGGCCACGGTGCCAGTACCCAGCGAATCGTCATAACAGCGCCATGGCGCCCCTCGCTTCGTCTCGGTGGTCCACGCCGCAAGCATCACGGGAAGTCCCGCACCGGCCAGCACGTCATGAAGCGCAGTCACCAACGCTCGGTGTGGGAGATCCTCATCGGCACTTGCATTGCCCCCTATGACGACCAGCGCGACGCCGGTGGGCTGCGTCCTGGCGATGGGTAGTAACAGCTGCTCTGCCAGCCGTCGCGCCTGGTCGGGCGCGACCAGATCAGTCCGCAACGTCAGCCCCAAGCTTCTGCCGTGCAGAGCCAGGAGCACTACGGAGTCCTGCGGGTGGAAACCCAGGAGATGAGGAACGGCGGCGATCAGCTCGGACGGGTCGGATAGCCGGATACTGCCGGCGGTAGGTGCGCTCATGGCGCTGAACAGTCCTCCTGCGTTACCGCGGGGTACAGCCACGCGGTCGCCGGCTGTGGACTGCGGGGGGACTGTGGACTACCTCGCCATCGCATCCCTCACCATGGGAGAAATGTCGGCGGCGTAGGTTAAGCTGCGCCGCCGCTACACCCCTCGACCGCTGCCCGCGGCCGTCGG
>Ga0134128_10000478_pt1 | contig 55878 bp, 35 predicted proteins | sample KB31754_FD_96462 | JGI IMG/M metagenome (GOLD analysis project Ga0134128, IMG submission 96462) | Terrestrial soil microbial communities with excess Nitrogen fertilizer from Kellogg Biological Station, Michigan, USA - KB3-175-4 | ecosystem: Environmental > Terrestrial > Soil > Unclassified ... | reverse complement strand
GCCGAAGAAGCGCACGCCGCCGCGCAAGGCGTCAGAGAAGGCTGGAAACGCGGCAGCGGGCAGCCGCTCGATTTGAACTCCGCGTCGGAATCTGATTTGATGGAACTGCCGGGCATCACGCGTCGCGACGCGCGCAGAATCATCGCCAACCGCCCCTATCGCGACAAACACGACTTGGTCAGCCGAAAAATTATCTCCACGGAAGAGTACTCCACCATCCGCACCCAAATCACCGCCACTCAGTAAGGCGGCGCGCCTTCTGCGAACGGCGTCGCTCGTTGGGAGTGCGCGCAGCGGCCAGTTACCGCGTCGGCTGCAAAATCAACTTTTGCACGCGCCAGTTCAGCAACTCCGCCACGTACAATTCATTTTCAGACGGGCATGCGATTTCGTGTATCCACCCGAATTGCTTCAACTGTTTTCCCGACTCGCCAAGCATCCCGAGAACTTTCCCGTCCAAACTCAGTTTGTAGATGCGCCCCGGAAAAGCATCCGAGCTGTAGAGCACCTGGTGCGGCCCGGGCGTGATGCAAATTGCCCACGGCGCGCCGGGCGCCATCGTGCCACGCGTCGCAGTCGGCTTGTTTCCAATCGCAGGGCGCGCATTTGCGGGCGCCGGGACGTCAATCGTGATTTGCCGCAAGAATTTCCCGTCACCGTCGAAAACTTGAATTCGCCGATTGCCGCGGTCCGCCACGTAAACATTTCCATTCGCGTCGACGGCGATGCTGTGCGGCGTGTTGAATTGTCCCGGGCCGTCACCTGGCTCGCCCCAGGACGTCAGCCAGTTTCCATTCCCGTCGACTTTCGCGATCCGCGAATTGATGTAGCCGTCGCTGATGTACGCGTTGCCCGCCGCGTCCCACGCAACGTCGGTCACTTGCCGGAACAACCCATCGACGGGAGGCAGCGGCGGCTTGGGATGCGCGAGCGGCCCTGTGTGTTCGTCCGCGGCTTCCTGCTTGCGTCCGAAAACCATCACCACGCGCCCTTGAGGATCGAATTTGATCACCATGTCCGAACCTTTGTCCGTCGCCCAAATATTGTCGTGCGCGTCCACCTTCACCGTGTGCGCGAACGACCACGCGTATAAATTGCGGCCGATCTCGCGGTAGAAATATCCATGCGAATCGAACTCGAGCAATTGCGCCGCGGCTGCGCCGTACGCTGGCCCACTTGTATTGCCGCGCGAAAAAACGAACACGTGCCCGTTCGAATTCACCGCCACTCCGGAGGCTTCGCCCAGATACATTCCCGTGGGCAACTTCAGGAAGTTCGGCACCGACTGGAAGGGAATTTCCGGCACGCTCGTCTGTTGCGCAAGAGCGCGCCCGTTCACAACGCAGCCAGCCGCCACGCAGCACAGTACAATTAAGCAGCGCCTCATGAATATCCTCCGAGCCGGCGATTCTTTACCGCGGATGGTTCGCAGCCCCGCAGAGTATAGCCCACGCCGCGAAGAATTCAGTTCACCGGGAAATCATTGGGAAGGGAATCGATGAACAGGCGCGGAAAGTGACCGGGATACGAATCCGTCTGCGCGAAATGATTGTGACGCGAAATTACCGTGAATGGATTTGGCGACGGCGTACGCGTGGCGCGCGTTACAGCGTGCTGCGCTTGCCGCGGGGAGGGATTTCGTCCTCGGGAACTTCTCGCGTTTTAATTTCGCCCTGGTCGGCGTCGGGCGCGTTTTCGATTCCGTCGATGATTCCCGCTTCGTAATCCTGTCCATCTTCGACAAGTTCGCGGACGCTCTCTGAATCCGCCGTTTCCACGTCCGTCAGTCCCTGAATGTCGCCCGACTGCCCGGCGGTTCCCGAGCCCGGGCCCACGCTGGTCACCGCAATGTCGTTGCCGACGGAACGCAAGCCGCGGGAGAGCCGTTCTCTACGCGCCGCTTTGTTCTTGCGCACCGCTTTTCTCGCACGCGCCGCCGTCGTGCGGAGAGCGCCCTTCTTCGGCGCAATATTTCCGCGCCTCGCTGGTTTCTTTTTGCGCAGGACAATTTTCTTACGCGCACTTTTCGCGCGAATTGTTTTCTTCTTCCGCTTCTGTTTTTTCTTGGTCATGCGCAGAGTGTACCACCCGCCCGCAGTGCGGACAATCGAGCGCGCAGTTTTCAGGAGGGTTGTTTCGATGGGGCGCTGAACCGCAAAAATTAACGCCTGTTCTCTTTTGCGCCTGCGTCGGGCGAATCGTACAGCAAAGAAGACACCGCTGCCGTCACCGGATACGATTTTCCGCCGTCGGAAATTCGCGTGACCAGCAACACGTACCGGAAGCCTTCCGGATGTTCGCGGCTTCGCAGCAGCACCAGCATGCCAGTCACCGCAGCATCCGTATGCGCGACCACCTGCGTTCCCGACGCGAGCGACGACACTAAAGTTCCGCGGAACGGCGTGCCGTCCGCGTCGCGCGTGGAGTCGATGGTCTCGAGCATCTTAACGCGCACCACGGTTCCAGCAGGGAATTCATCCATCGCGTCGGAGTTCGAGGCGCGCAGGCGGGTCTGTAACTGAAAATTCAAGACGGAACCTGCGGCGACGTGCACCTGGCTAATCGCCGGCGGCGCGCTCCATGCTGGAAACGAGAACAAACTTGCGGCGAACAGCACTGTGGCGAGGCTTTTCATAGGGCTGGGCTCCCAAATAAAATGCCAACGCGTTACTTAATATCGCAGCGTTGGCACCCCGTCAAGTTTTCGTGCAGGGGTAATTTCCTAAATGTCGACTGTTCGCGCGGCCAGTTTTCCCATCCATCTGCGGCCGGTTGAATCAGTGCGGCGTGCGATTGCGCCCCAGCGTGAAAACGATTCCTGTCGAGATCCACAAATTATTCTGATGCGTCTGCAAAAACGATGTACGGTAATAATCCGCGTCAAACACGCGCACCGACCAGTGCCGCGAGATGTGCCAGTCGACGCCGCCGCCCGCTTTGAACGAGAATCCGTTCTCCGAAAAGTTCGAGCCGCCCGGACCGTTGATTTTCAGATCCAGTCGCGAGCCGCCCGCCAGAAATTCGCCAAACGTGGTGAACGTGGTGGAATGGAACGGCCGGTAAAAAACGCGGGGCCCGAAGTGATTGCCGTAAATCTTCGTGGTCGCGCCCGTCAACGAGCCGTATTGCGCGCTGGCATCCGCCTGTACCTGGAGCCACGGAAGAATGTTGACGCCCACGCTTCCGAAAAATCCGTTCATATTGGGATAGCCGCCACCGTTGTCGAACTGCGTGCGCGCGAAGCCGCCCGCCAATTCCACGGTCACGCCCTGCTTCAAACCTTTCACCGGCTGTTGTGCGCTGGCGGAAATCGTCATCAGCAGCAGCGCGGAACATAATACGAACGCCTTCATCGTCAGCCTTTCGCGGTTCAGCGGACTGGCACATGAACCAGCAGATGAAATTATCAGTCGCGCGGTTGTCTCGCCGCGCACTTTTTTTTGCTGCTCTGGGAATCTGACCGCACCGGCCGGGGGAACAGAGTGACAATTTTCGCGTAAACTTTCAATCCCGCTTTTACACAGCAGTTCGATGCGCACACCCCGCCGCCGGGTTAGCAGCCATGCTAAGATTTCGCCTGCCCGCCGCGGCGGGGAATATGCTGAGGAGTTCGCGGACAGAACGGGGCCACCCAGGTCGACGGCTAGGAAACCTGCCAGTAAGATGGCTGCCCAGGGCACCCGCCCCGACCACGCATGGTCAAGCGAGCCCCGGAGGAATACGATGGACATGCGACGCACGGTGAGTTTGAGGGTAGCGGTCGGTTTGGCTGTGGGCTTGCTGATCGCTGTGGCGAGCGGCGGGCCACTGTTGGGTGCCCCTCGACACTCAAAACCGGTAGTGATTGGCATGGTGGCGTTGCTTGCTGCCCCGCAGAAATACGATGGCAAAGTCATTCAGATAGGGGGCTTTCTCAATCTTCGCTACGAAAGCGACAGCCTTTGGTTGCATAAAGAGGATCTACAGGCATCGTTGTTGAAGAACTCTTTCGCGCTTAGGCTCACGCAGGAGCAGCGCGAACAGTTCAAGAGCCTGAATCACACATACGTTATGGTTCAAGGAACATTGCACTCGAAGGGACCGGACGGCTCTGACCTGGAAAGTGGAACGATTTCCGATGTAACCATGGTGCACGGGTGGACGCCCTTTGTCCCCTTTGCGCCAAAGAAAAAATGAAAACGGCGGGTGGCCCAGGTTTTAGCATTTGATTGATTTTTCGGGTGCCCCATGCTCGGTTTCTGAGCGTGGGGCCTTTTTTTCTGGTTATGATGCGGCGGGGAATATGCCTGAAGGCATCCTAACGTTCGCCTACCAGACTGAAATCGACTCAAAAACACGCTCCCGTCACGACTGAGGAAAAAGCCGCAGAGTCTCAAAATTCGAGACTCTGCGCTAATACAAATGCGACTCAACCGCGCGGGCTATTTCAAGTCGGGGGGAAGGGGGTCGCCCCAGATGTAATGCGCGAACCAGTTCCAGTTTTCCTGTGTGACGGCGCGCAACTCCTTGGGCTTGGTGATGGGATGGCCGAAGCCTTCGTAGAAAACAAGTTTCACGGGCACTCCGCGGTCCTTGAGTCCGCGATAAAGCTCCCACGAATCGGGGACGGGAACGCGCGCGTCTTTGCTGCCCTGTTGGATCAGCGTGGGCGTGTGCGCGTGGTTGATGTAAGTGATGGGTGAAGTCTTGCGGTAAATTTCCGGGTCGCTCCACGGCGTGGCGTGCAAATACTGGCGCGTGAAGGGCGTGATGTCCGTGTTGACGTAGTAGGTCATCCAGTCTGAAATCCCCGCGCCCACGGAGACGGCGCAGAAGCGGTCGCTGAACGTAGTGATGAACGCGGAAATATAGCCGCCTTCGCTCCAGCCCATCGAGCCGACGCGCTTGGGGTCGATATAGCCCTTCGAGATGACGTAATCGACGCCGGAAATCACGTCGGCGTAATCGCCCACGCCAAGATTGCGGACATTGAGCGCGCGGAATTTCGCGCCGTAACCCGCCGAGCCGCGATAGTTGGGTTCAAGGATCACGGCTCCGTGCGCAGCGAAAAGTTCGATGGGATAGTAGCGGTCAGGCGACCGCGTGGCGCGGCTCGTGCCCGTGGGGCCTCCGTGAATTTCGACCAGCAGCGGATATTTTTTCGATGGATCGAAATTCGCGGGCTTCATCAAGATTCCTTCGATGGGCGTGCCGTCGCCGGATTTCCATTCGATGACTTCGCGAGTGCCGAGCTGGAATTTCGCGTACTGCGCGGAGAGGTCGGTGAGTTTCTTTGGCGCGAACGAGTCCACGGGCGAAGCAAACACTTCCGCGAAGGCGTTGTCTGCGGCGGACATGTAGGCGATCGCGTGAAAATCGTGCGTGAAGGAAAAACTGCTTGCGACGATTTTATCCGGCTTGGTGACGCGCGTGATGGCCTGCGTTTGCGGATCCAGGCGGAACAGATGATTGTAAGTGCGCTGCTCGGCCTCGAAATAAATTCCTTCCGGCGACCATTCGAGCAGGCGCGGATCCTCGTCGAATTTCGAGGTGAGGATTTTCGGCGTGCCGCCTTCCGCCGCGACCACATCAATCGCGGAATTACTGAAGAAAAAGTACGGGTCGCCGTTCGAGCTGTTGTAGGCGATCTGCGTTCCGTCGGGCGACCATATGGGATTTTCGTTTGGCCCCGGCGTGCCGAGTTTCTTCAGCGATTTGCCGGCGACAGTCAAAAAATAAATATCGCGAGTGCCGCCGTCGGCAAGCGCGGGATCTTTGGTGGCGCCGAATGCGATTCGCGAGCCGTCGGGCGACCAGCGAAAACCGTCCACAGTGAAATCGTCGCCGGAGGTGAGGCGCGCGGTTTTCGGCAGCGCGGAATCTTCCGTAGCGGGAACGTCGAGCACCCAGAGATGCGTCATGGTGTAATCGCCGTCGACGATTTGGAAATCGCCGTATTTCTTCTTGCGCGCTTTGTGCTCCGCGGATTCCGGATCCGGCGCGGAAAAGGCGATGCGCTTTCCGTCGGGCGACCATTGGAAATTGCGGACTCCGGTTTCGACGTTGGTGATTTGGCGCGCTTCGCCGCCGCTGGGCGAAATTAAATAGAGCTGCGTCATATCCTTTTTTGCGTCGGGAATGGACGACGCGCGATCGGAAAGAAAAGCGAGCCACTTGCCGTCCGGCGACCATCGCGGGTCAGTGCTCGACTTTTCCCCTTCCGTGAGCTGATACCTTTCTCCCGTTGCGACAACGCTGATCCAGATTTGGCGCACGAATGCGTTTTGGTCCCAGTCCGTGTGCGTTACGAGATAGGCGACGTAGCGGCCGTCGGGAGAAATCTGCGGATCGGAAACGCTTTTCATATCCAGCGCCTGCTTGATCGACGGCACGGAAGATGGAACAGATGCGGATTGCGTTTGCGCCACGATGGTCGCGGGCAGAAAAAGTAATGCGCAGAGCCCGCAAAGAATCCATGAACACAATTTGCTCATTGCATTTCTCCTGGTTGCCGATGTTATGGCGCCGAATGATAGCAGAAACGTGTTGCTGAACGGCAGGGCAGTGATAAGGGATCCTTTGTCTCTCAGGATAAGCGGGTGAAGGGCTGCAGCCACTCAAAATGCAGTTTTACATTCCATGCGGCGTCAACGGTATACTACGCAGTTTCCTGCGAGGAGAATTCATGAGAAGGCCATGGGCAGAGATTTGCGGCGCGGTGATTTTGGTTTGCGGGATTTGCGTTGGGTCGAGCGCGGGTGGGGCGGATACGAATGCTCATAGACGCGCGACCGAGGCGAATGCAACTGCGCTGGCGCGCGAAGCGAGGCCGCAAGGCGCAGTCACGCAGAGCGCGGCGCAAGCGGGCGAGGAGGATTTGCATTTGCTGCCGCGGCCGCGCGAGGTGAAGGAAGTTTTTCCTTCGTCAGGGCAAGCGGGAGGCGCGGCGTTTAAGGTGACGCAGCGGACGCGCGTTGTGGTGAGCAGTGCGGTCGGGGGCAGAGATTTTGAGGGCGCGCAAATGCTCGAAGACGAAATCGAGGAATGGATTGGATGGAAGCTGAGAATTTCAGAGGCGCGGGAGATGCCGGGAGGCGCGGACATTATTTATATTGGCGATGCGACGAAGGACACCAAGTTGCGAAGCGCGCTTGAAAAGCAGGGATTGTCGATGCAAGCGGGATTTGACGAGCAAGGTTACGAGCTTTCGGCGGATGCTCATCGAATATTGGTGGGCGGGGCGAGCGCGGAGGGCGCGTTCAATGGAGTGCAAACGCTGCGGCAACTGTTGCGTCCGACAAACGTAAGCAGCCTGAACGAAAAAGCAGGTTCTTCGGCGCCGTTCGCAAATAGGGCGACCGGCCTCGGAATGACAGCCGAAAAGAAGGTTGGCGGGTTGGAATGTCCGGCGATTGCGATTCGCGACTGGCCGGCGATGAAGTGGCGCGGCGTCAGCATTGACATCAGCAGGGGGCCGATACCGACGTTGAAATTCATGGAGAATCAGATACGCGTGCTGGCGGGATTCAAGTTGAACATGTACGCGCTGTACATGGAGGACGTGTTCACGGTACCCGGGAATGGGATTTTTGCGCCGCCCGATGCGCTGACGACGGATGAGATTCGCGCGCTGGTGAGCTACGCGCAAAAATATTACGTGACAGTTGTGCCGGAACTGGAAACCTACGGGCACCTTCACAATGTGCTGCGCTACGACGTTTACAGCCAGCTTGCGGAAGTGCCGCACGGGTCGGTGCTGACGCCGACGCAGCCGGGGAGTTACGACCTGCTGGGGAAAATGATTGCGGCGATGGCTCCGATTTTCAAGGGGCCGTTTTTTCATATTGGGGCGGATGAAACTTTTGAGTTGGGGCGCGGGCAAACGAAGAACTTGATCGCACAGAAAGGGCTGGGGCAAGTCTATCTGGACCACATCGCGAAATTGGATGGAATGCTGAAGCCATATCACAAGCAGACGATGTTCTGGGCGGACATTGCCGAACATTTTCCGGAATTGCTGCCAACTCTGCCGAAAGATTTGATCGCGGTGATATGGACGTATGGAAACAAGGACTCATACGACGAGCGGCTGGCGCCGTTTCGCAGCGCCGGCTTGCAGATTTTTGTTTCACCGGGAGTCAGCAACTGGCGGCACGTCTATCCGGATTTCAACGGCGCGTATTTGAACATCCGCAATTTGACGCGCGACGGGCAGAAATTCGGGGCGCTGGGAATGTTGAACACGGAGTGGAAGGATTGGGGCGAAGCGCTCGGCGGAATGGACTGGCCGGGATTCGTTTTTGGAGCGGCGTGCGCGTGGCAGCCGGGAGAATCGTCGATCGAGCAATTCCGCGACAGCTATGATTGGGCTTTTTATCGCAATGCGGACCACACGTTCGAGGACATTTTGAATAAATTGGCGGACACGAATTCGATGCTCGACGGCGTGAAAATGAATGGGACATACACGTCGTACTTCTGGGCTGATCCGTTCTCACAAGCGGGGACGGACTACGCGACGACGGCGGCGCCCGTTCTTCACGATATGCGCGTGGAGGCGGAGCAGGCATGGGAATCGCTGCTCGAGAATCGCGGCAAGGCGCGAGCGAATGCGGACACGATTGACGATTTGATTTTTGCGGCGCACCGGTTGGACTTTTTCGGGATGAAACTGCAATACACGACGGAGATGAGCGAGGCGTATTGGGACGCGTTCATGAATATGAGCGACCGGCGGCGCGTGGAGCGGGATCTGCAAACGTTGAGCTCGATGAATGGGCACTTGCAGGATTTGCGCGAAGGTTTGACCGCCTTGCGCGACGATTATGCGAAACGGTGGCGCGCGGAGAATCGCGAATACTGGCTGGGCAACGTGACGATTCGCTACGACACGATGGCGAGAGCGGTGCAGGAAAAGATCAACGAGATCAATGTGCTGGAAGACAATTACTCGCGGTTGGGGCAATTGCCGTCGCCGGAAAGCGTGGGATTCTTTGCGCGGCCGGCACTGCAGCAAGGAGGGCACTGAGAGCGGCTGCGACAAGAACGAAGAGCGAAATTCTAGAAGCGAAAATCGACATTTGAAGCGAATAGCGCGATGCGGTCACGCTTTCGTGCTTCGGGACAGCAAGAAGCGTCTTTACGAGGATATTCTTGCGGCTTGGGCGCGGGTGGCGCGCGTGGCGGGGTAGGTGATGCGTTTGCCGCGGACGCGAGCGAAGGGCGTGACCTTGTGAAGATTGCGGCGCGTGAGCGTCATGATGTGCTCGACGGCGTGGCCACGGATGGTGAGCGCGTCGGCGAGAAGCGAACGGTGACAACGCCAGGGAACGGCTTCGGCGCACATGATGGCGCAGCGTTTTGTTTGCGCTAGTTTTTCCAGGCGCGCGAGGCCAGCGGCGAATTCGGGTGTTTGCATATAGTCGGCGAAACCACGGAAGCTCAAATTATTCCAGCCTGTGTTGACGGAATCGGGGTTTGCGCGGCGAAGGCCGCCGAGTTTCTTGAGATGCGTGTAGGCGATGCGCGCGCGGCGAAGAGTTTGCGGAAGCGCGCCGCCTGCCACGGCGGGCAGGCGATTGAATTGCGGGTTGTGGCGCGAGCGCGGGACGGTGCGCACGTCGACGAGGCGCTGAACGCCGTGGGCTTTCAGGAGGGAGATGAAATCTTCGATGGAGCGATTGGAATGGCCGACGGTGAGGATAGATGGTTGCGTGGAGCGGGATGTTTTCTTGCGGGGCGCAACTTTAGTTTTGCGAGGCGTTCTTGCAGTCATGCGAGGGCACCTTTGTCGCGGAGGCCATCTAAAAGAAAATGAAAATAGATTAGGCCGGCGAAGGATTTCCAGGGCGCGAGAAGCTTGCGCGTTTTTTTGTAGCCGGGACGTTTGTGGAGATGGAGATGCTTCTGGAGCTTGTTCCAGCCGCCGACGTCGTCACCGGGGAAAATATTCAGGCGGCCCATGCCGCGAAGCAGCGCGTATTCGGCGGACCATCGGCCGACTCCGCGAATTGCGGTGAGACGTGCGAGGGCGGAGGCGTCGTCGAGATCGTAGAGCGATTCGAGATTCAGCTCGCCGGCGACGATGGATCGGCTGAGTTCAAGGATGGCGCGTTCCTTTTGTTGGCTGTAACCCATGGCGCGCAGAGTGCTGGAAGGAACGGCTGCCATATCCTCCGGGGACGGGCAGGCCCGCCCGGGCGGGCAGGCGTGGAGAGCGTCGGGCGCCGCCGGCGAGGCGGTTTTTCCGAAAGTTTCGACGAGGCGATTGAGAAGCATGATGCCGACGTGAAGAGAAACTTGCTGACAGGAGATAGCGTTGAGCAAGGCCTCGAAAATTGTGGGGTAGCGGGGCGGCTTGAAACCGGCGAACTCAGCGATCAGCGGCCGAAGATGCTTTTGCGTTGCCGCGAGAGAGTAGAAGGTGCGGAGATTGATTTGCGTTCCGAGGAGGCTCTCAATTTTGCGGCGCAGAATTATTTCGGAGTTGGCGGGAAGTTTTTTTGCGGCGGCAGTGACGGCGAGGCGAGAACGCGACGGCGAGCCGGTTTGTTGGATGGCGAGTTCGACGACGACGTTTTCGATTGCGAGCGCGCGACGATATGTTTGACCGTCCCAACGATCGAGAAGATTTTCAGGACGGCGGCGAAGAACCCACGCAGTAAGGTCAAGACGGAACGGAGGTGCTGGACGCATCTCGAAAGAGATCGTGTTGAGCGCAAGAGGGGAGCGGACAGCGGCGGAAGCTGGCATTCGTTTCTCTGGACCTTTTCTGCATTTGATATCATCTACCGTATTGAGATGCAGTGCAAATGCAGTGACGAGTGGTTAGTGACTAGTGGCTAGTAAGAACGGAACGTGTAGAGGAGAGATCGTCGGGCCGGCGAGCGGGTCGTGGGATGACACGTTGAATTGATGACGGCAGAGAGGCGGTGACAGGTGGGGACGATTCCGATGAAGTTGAAGGAGCGGAAGGAAATTGCGAATGGGACGATGGCGTTTTTGCTGGAGAAGCCGGCGGGCTTCGAGTTCAAGCCGGGGCAGGCCATGGAAGTGAAACTGGAGAATCCTCCGGAGACGGACGCGGAGGGCAATTCGCGGGCGTTTTCGATTGCCAGCGCGCCGCATGAGCCGTATGTGATGTTCGCGACGCGGATGCGCGACACGGCGATGAAAAACAGCTTGAAGAAAATTCCGCTGGGGACGGAGTTGCAGGTGGATGGTCCGTGGGGCGATTTGAAATTGCACACGCGGGCGACGCGTCCGGGAGTTTTTCTGGCGGGCGGAATCGGGATCACGCCGTTTCGCAGCATCGCGCTGGACGCGGCAAAAAATAAATTAGCGCAGAAATTGTGGTTGTTCTACTCGAACCGGCGGCCGGAGGATGCCGCGTTTCTCGATGATTTGGAACGGGCGGAGAAAGAGAATCCGAATTTCAAAATGATTGCGACGATGACGGAGATGGAGAAATCTTCGCGCCCGTGGCATGGGAAAACTGGATTCGTGGACAAGAAAATGCTGACGGAGGCAATCGAGGATTTGAATGCGCCGATTTATTACATTGCGGGTCCGGGGGCAATGCTGAATGCGATGAAGAAGATGCTGCTCGAAGCAGGAGTGAATGAGGATGATGTTCGCGCGGAGGAGTTCGCGGGGTATTGATTAGAGGTTGTGATGAGTGATGAGCAGAGACGAAAAGAGAAATTCGAAACTCGAAACTCGAAAAAGCGCGGAGAGAGAGGAGCGAGTTGACTGTGGGTGAGGTGACGGCGCTGTTTTTCGATATGGGCGGAGTGCTCCTGACGAATGGGTGGGACCGGCCGTCGCGACGGGCGGCCGCGAAGAAGTTTGGGCTGGACTGGGACGATTTCGAGGACCGGCACGAACTGTTGATGCACGGATTTGAAACGGGGGCGGTGAGTTTGGATGAGTATTTGAAGCGCGCGGTTTTTTACCGCGAGCGGAAATTCAGCAAGCAGGATTTTATCGATTTTATTCATTCGCAATCGCAGGCGATGCCGGAAACGCTGGCGGTGCTGCAGAAACTGGCGGCGCGGAAGAAGTATTTGATCGCGGCGCTGAACAACGAATCGCGGGAGTTGAACGAATACCGCATCCGGACATTTCACCTGCGCGAATATTTCGAAGTGTTTTTGAGTTCGTGCTACTTGGGCGTGCGGAAACCGAATGCGGCGATTTACAAATTGGCGCTAAGCATCACGCAACGCGCGGGGGAGGAATGCGTGTTTGTGGATGATCGCGAACTGAATTTGGAATGCGCGAAAGAGTTGGGGATGCACACGATAGAGTTTAGGAGTGCGGCGCAGTTGGCGAAGGAGCTGAGGGGATTGGGAGTGGAGGTGTAGTAGTAGTGGTGAGTGGTGAGTTAAGGCGAAGAGAAGCTAGGGAACAAAGGGCAGATTCCTCGTCGCGTGGTTCCTCCCTTCGTCAAAGCCGCTCAGGGCAGGCGGGATGACAATGCGTTGGGCGCTGATGTGAAGCGATTGATGTGAAGGGGCAGAAGGCGAAAAGCACAAAGCACAAAGCACAAAGCACAAAGCAGGTCCCTCGTCGCGTGGCTCCTCGGGATGACAATGCGGCGGCGGGGCGCGGTACAAGAGAAAAGATGGAGCGCGATGATGTGGCTGGGGCGTGGCCGAGAGCATCGAAGGGAAGAGAAAGGGAAAGGGCGACAGTGACGAACGGAAACACGGCGGGAACTGAGGAACACTTGTTTGTGATTTTGGGGGCGACGGGGGACTTGGTTGGGCGGAAATTGCTGCCGTCGCTGAATGAGCTGATTGCGCGAGATGCGCTGGGGCCGAAAAGCCTGATCCTGGGCGTGGGCGTGGAGACGGAGTTAAATGATGAAAGTTTTCGCGCACGCTGCTGCAAGGATTTGGCGGATGCGAAGGTTCCGCAGGATCAGATCGCGAAGACCGTTTCGGACAAGCGCGTTTTCTACCAGACAGTCGCGAAGGGGACGGCAGAGGATTACAAGAGGCTGGCGGAGCGCGTCGAGAAAATCGAAAAGGAAAACAATTTGCCGGGGAATCGTGTGTTTTATCTCGCGCTGCCGCCGAGAGTTTTCCCTCTGGCGATTGCGGGACTGGGCAACGCAGGGCTGAACAAGAGCCAGGGATGGACGCGACTGGTGATCGAAAAGCCGTTTGGAAGGGATTTGGCGTCGGCGCAAGCGTTGAACCAGGTGGCGCACGAGCATTTCGAGGAGCAGCAGATCTATCGCATCGATCATTATCTGGGGAAGGAGACGGTGCAGAATCTGTTGGTGTTCCGGTTTGCGAATTCGCTGTTTGAGCCGCAATGGAATCGCGACCGGATTGAAAGCGTGGAGATCACGGTGGCGGAATACCTGGGGGTGGAGCACCGCGCGGCGTATTACGAGGGCGCAGGGGCGTTGCGCGACATGATCCAAAACCATTTGACGCAACTGCTGACGCTGACGGCGATGGAAGTGCCGTCGGCGTTTCAGGCGGAGCCGATACGCCACGAAAAAGTGAAGGTGTTGCATTCGGTGCTGCCGATCAAGAGTGAAAATGTGGTGCTGGGGCAGTACGCGGCAGGGAGGGTTCAGGGGCAAGACGTGGCGGCGTATCGCGACGAACCGGGAGTCGCGAAAGATTCGCAGACGGAAACGTTCGTGGCGATGCGGCTGGAGATTGAGAACTGGCGGTGGCACGGCGTGCCGTTTTTCCTGCGGACCGGGAAAAGGCTGGAACAGCGGATGAGCCAAATCGTGGTGAACTTCCGGCGCCCTCCCGTGTGGATTTTCAAGCCGTTCGACGGCAAACCAATCGACGCGAATGCGCTGGTGATTGCGATTCAACCGGACGAGGGGTTCGATCTTTATTTTGAAATCAAAGCGCCGGGACAGGGCGTGCAAATCGAGAGAAGCGATTTGCATTTCCGGTATTCGGAGAAATTCAAGCCGTTGCCGGATGCGTATGAAACTCTGCTGCTGGATGTGATTCACGGCGACCCAACGCTTTTTGTGAGCGACAGCTGGGTGGAGGCTTCGTGGAAGCTTTACACACCGGTGCTCGAGAACAAACCGAAAGTACTGCCGTATGCGGCGGGGAGTTGGGGGCCGGCGGCGGCGGATAGTTTGTTGAGCGATCTGGGGCGGACGTGGACAAAAACATTGTAAAGAACGCGCGGATATTTGCGGACCTGAACGCGTTGAGCCGGGACGTGGTTGAGGACTCGGTGCGCGCGGCGAATGAAGCGGTTGGCGCGCGGGGCCGATGCCTGATTGCTCTTTCGGGCGGAAAGACTCCGGAGAAAGCATACGAACTATGGTCCACGGAATTTCGCGAAAAGATGCCGTGGGCGAAGACGCATTTCTTCTGGGGCGACGAGCGATTCGTTCCGGCAGAAGATGCGAAGAACAATTATCGCATGGCGCGCGAGTCGCTGTTTCGTCACATCCCCACGCCGCCTGCAAATATCCATCCAATCGACACGAGTTTTCCCACGGCTGACGAAGCGGCGCGAGCCTACGAAAAAGTGCTGCGCGGATTTATCTCGGAAACAGGACCTTCGTTTGATGTAATGTTTTTGGGAGTGGGAGACGAGGGGCACACGGCGTCGCTGTTTCCAGATTCACCGGCGCTGCGGGAGGAAAACCGATGGGTGGTGGGAGTGAGGGCCCCGGTTGAGCCTCCGGTGCGAATCAGTTTGACGTTTCCTGTTTTGCGGCGGGCGCGAGTGACGTATTTCTTGCTGGCGGGCGCGGGAAAGCAAGGAATTGTGGAGACGCTGCGAAAAGATGCAGACGCGGGGACGCAGAAATTGCCGGTGGAGATGCTGCGTCCGGAGGGGAAAGTGATTTGGTTTTTGGATCGCGCGGCGGCCGGAGAAACGGGCGCCGCTTTGCACGGCTGAGTTGGTCCACGCAGGTTGTAATTCACAGAGCAATTCCACGGCAGCGAATTTCAAGAGAGTGAAATTTTAGAGCGTTTCCTGAGTTAGGGTCTGCCTACGTGTGCGAAAACCCTCACTCTTCGCAAGGATCGCTCCCTTCAATGCGTCAGGGTAAGCAAGATGGGGCGCCAGGGTCGCGCTCGACGAGGATGGCATGGGTGTGTCCGGTTATGCGAATCGGGGCTGCGGAAACGGACAACCTGTGTGTGCAGGTCTTCGACGAGAGAGATATAACCGTATAAAAACACAGCGGCTTAGGCGGATGCGCTTTAGGCACCGAATCTGCAGAAAGCACAGACAGGGGGTGCCTGAGCGTGCGAAAAACCCGCCCTTGACGAGAAGTGTTCGCTTCACTGGAGACGAAAGGCAGAAGCAGATCCCTCGCCGCGTAGCGGCTCGGGATGACAAGCGGTCGGGCTTGTGGCGGCTGACGGGATGGTCGCGAAAGGGAACGAGTAAGAAGCCAAGAGGCGAAGAAAAAGCCCGCGAGGTGAAACGTGAACACGTTGATGCAGAACATACGCTACGGAGTGCGGATGATGGGGAAGGCGCCGGGGTTCACGGCGATTGCGGTGTTGACGCTGGCGCTGGGGATCGGCGCGAACACGGCGATTTTTTCCGTGGTGTATGCCGCGCTGCTGCGGTCGCTGCCGTACTCGCAACCGAGCCGGTTGATCACGCTGAGCGAGAGACGCCACGTGGAGGATCAGTCTTGGGTTAGCGCGTACCCCGACTATGTTGATTGGCAGCGCCAGTCCAAGACGTTCGAATCGTTGGCTGGGTTCAGCGGCGATGGCTTCGTGTGGCGCGGCGCCGGCGAGCCGCAAGTTCTATTCGGCGCGCAGGTCACTACGAACTTCTTTTCTACGCTGGGCGTGAAGCCGATGCTGGGGCGCGATTTCGTTGCAGGGGAGGACATTGCCAGCGGACCGAAGGTTGCGATTCTCGCGTATGGTTTTTGGAGGACGCATTTTAACGGAGACCCTCATGTTGTCGGGCGCACGATACAGCTTGACGCGAACAGCGTAAGCATTATCGGCGTGCTCCCACGTGAATTTGAATACGCGCCGATCGGAAACGCGGACGTCTGGGTGCCGATGCATATCAGCGGCGACCTGGCGACGCGGCGGAATCTTCGGTGGATGCCGGTGGTTGGACGGCTTAGGCCGGGCGTCAGTCTGGAGCAGGCGCGCGCGGAGATGAATGCCATCAATGCGCGGCTGGCGGCGGCGTATCCGCAGCAGAACGCGGCGATCAGAATTGTGATGGTCCCGCTGCGCGAGCGCATTGTGGGACAGATTCAGACGCTGCTGCTGATTTTATTCGGCGCGGTGGGATTGGTGTTGCTGATTGCGTGCGCGAATGTGGCGAATCTGTTGATGGTGCGCGCGGCGGGACGCAGAAGGGAATTCGCGATACGCGCGGCGCTGGGCGCGAGTCGCGGGCGCCTGATTTCGCAATTGCTGACAGAGAGCCTGATGCTCGCGGCGGCAGGCGGGGCGCTGGGATTTTTAGGAGCGCAATGGGGAACTTCGCTGCTGGTTAAGGCGATTCCGGAACGACTGCTCGCATCGATGCCGTTCTTGCGGGACACGCAACCCAACAGCGTGATTCTGGTTTTCCTGTGCGGAGTCGCGCTGCTGACCGGGATTTTGTTCGGGTTGGCGCCGGCGCTGCAAATGTCGCACGAAAAAGTTGGCGACGCGTTAAAGGAAGAAACCCGGACTTCTGCGGGAGGAGTGCGCACGCGACTGCGCGACGCGCTGGTAATCGCAGAGATTGCGCTTTCACTGGTACTGCTGGTGGGCGCCGGCTTAATGGTGAAGAGCCTGGGGACGTTGTTGCATCGCCAGACTGGTTTTGACACGCAAAATCTGATGACTTTTGGAGTGAATCTGCCGGCAACCTCGTATCCGAAAGATCCGGACGCGATTCGTTTCGATAAGGAATTTAGTTACCGGGTTGCCAGTCTTCCCGGCGTAGCGGGGATTGCGAATACGAGCGTGGTGCCGCTGAGCGGCGGCGGGAACAGCATTCGTTTTATTATCGAAGGGCAATCCGTGGCGACGGGGAATGAAAACGAATGCGACATACGCGACATATCAAGCAATTATTTCAGGGTGATGAAGATTCCGGTGGTTGCGGGGCGCGCCTTTGATGACTCGACCGATTCGGCGACCGCGCCGAAACGGGTAATCGTCAACCAGGCGTGGGTGAAGGAGTATTTCCACGGCGAGAATCCCATAGGGAAGCGCATTAAATTCACGTTTTCGCCGACGCAACCGTATCGCGAAATCGTCGGAGTGGTGGGCAACATCGCAGACGCGCAACTGGACAGTCCGGAAACGCCCGCGCTTTTCTGCCCGTTCGCGCAGGATGCGAACTCGTACATCAATTATATTGTGCGCGCTGCGGGAAATCCGGCTAGCGTGCTGGTGGCGATACGCTCCGCGTTGCGGGGAACGGATTCGCAGTTGTTTCCCATACAGCCCCTCACGATGGACGGGATCATTGCGCAGTCGCCGTCCGTCTTTCTGCGGAGGTACCCGTCGTATTTGATCGGGAGTTTCGCGGGACTCGCGCTGATTCTGGCGATGATCGGTCTCTATGGATTGATTTCGTATTCGGTGTCGCAGCGGACGCGCGAACTTGGAATACGCATCGCCCTCGGGGCACAGGAGCGGGACGTGATGCGGCTGGTGATGGGGCAGGGAGCGAGACTGGCAGTGATTGGAGTTGCAGTGGGGATTGTTGCGGGACTGGCGCTGACGCAGCTGATGCGCAGCCTGCTCTTTGGCGTGAGTGCCGCCGATCCTCTGACGTTTGCCGGGGTGGCGATATTGCTGACAGTCGTGGCTGTTAGCGCTTGCTATATTCCCGCGAGGCGCGCGATGCGGACGGATCCGATTGTGGCGCTGAGATATGAGTGAGGCGGCGACGCGGCTGACGGCGGCGAGGTGAAGCATGAACACAGTGATGCAGGATGTGAGATATGCGCTGCGGATGTTGGCGAAGGCGCCGGGATTTGCGGCGATCGCGATATTGACGCTAGCGCTGGGGATCGGGGCGAACACGGCGATTTTCAGCGTCGTCAACGGCGTGCTGCTGAATCCTCTGCCGTATCCGCGGCCCGAGCAGGTCATGACGCTGGCGGGTAAGACGTCCGACTTTCCCGAAAGCTCCATCTCATATCCGAATTTTCTCGACTGGGTGCGCGAGAACCATACTTTCGCCTCCCTCGCCGCTTATCGGCAGACGAGTTTCAATTTGACCGGCCGGGGAGACGCCCAGCGAGTCTCGGCCATGGAGGTGTCCGCGACTTTTTTCCCGCTGCTCGGCGTGAACTCGGCGCTGGGGCACAATTTTTCCGCCGAACAGGACAGAATGGACGCGGCGCCAACGGTGATGCTCAGCGGAGGATTCTGGAAAAGCAAATTCGGATCTTCACCCGACGTCATCGGCAAGAGCCTGAATCTCAACGGCACTGACTACACCATCGTGGGCGTGATTCCTCAGAATTTCTACTTCTGCTGCGGCTCGATCAATTTTCGTTTGAGCGATGTTTATGTTCCCATCGGCGCTTCGAAATTTCCGTGGCTGCGCGATCGGCGGATCGATCCGGGCATACGCGGCATTGGCCGCATGAAGCAGGGAGTGACGCTCGCGCAGGCACGCGCGGACATGGACGGCGTGGCGCGAAATCTGGCCGCCGCTTATCCGGACGCGGACAAGGACGTGGGGATTGCGGTAGCTCCACTGAAAGAAGTAATGGTCCGGAAGATTCGGCCGTTCCTGCTGGTGCTGCTGGCGGCAGTGGGATTTGTGCTGCTGATTGCCTGCGTCAACATCGCCAACTTGCTATTGGCGCGGTCCACGGGGCGCGCGCGGGAGTTTGCGATTCGCGCGGCGTTGGGCGCGAGCCAAGGCCGCGTCGTCCGCCAATTGTTGACCGAAAGCGTGCTGCTCGCGGCGGCAGGTGGCGGGTTGGGCCTGGTCTTGGCATCGTGGGGAACGAGCGCCGCGCTGACAATTGTTCCCAGCACTCTGCCGCGCGCGAACGACGTGCGCATCGATCCGCACGTGCTGCTGTTCACGCTGATCATCTCGCTGGTAGCGGGCGTACTTTTTGGGCTGGCGCCCGCGCTGAAAACTTCGCGTCCCGATTTGCATGAAACGCTCAAAGAAGGCGGGCGCGGAGCGAGCGGCGCGCGCTATCGCACCCAGGGCGTTTTCGTGGTCATCGAAATGGCGCTGGCTGTCGTCCTGCTGATAGGTGCGGGTCTTACGATTCGCACCCTTGGGCATCTGTGGAGCGTGGATCCGGGATTCAATCCGCATAACGTGCTCACTTTCGATGTAGGCTTTCCGCCATCTGTCAGCAAAGGTGGAACGCCCGCCATCCGCGCGACTTTGCAACAGTTCACACAGAAAATCGCCGATGTTCCCGGAGTGACGGCCGTTTCGATGATGGACGGGGCGTTCCCGATGGCGGGGGATTCCGAGCTGCCGTTCTGGCTCGAAGGGCAGCCCAAGCCGCCCACGCAGAACGCCATGCCTTCGGCGCTGTGGTACATCGTCAGTTCGGATTATCTGAAAGTGACAAGGATTCCACTGCTGCGCGGACGTTTCCTGACTGCGCAAGACAATGAAAATTCACCAGGCGTTTGCGTGATCGATGAAGATTTCGCGAAGATGTTTTTTCCGGGGCAGGATCCCATTGGCAGGCGCATCAATTTCGGGATTGTCTACAACCAACTGCAAATCGTCGGCGTGGTGGGGCACGTGAAACAATTCGGGCTGGACGAAGGCGCGGCGGCGCCGGTGCAAGCGCAGTTTTACACGGCGGAATTGCAACTCCCGGACACCGTGATGGCCACGACTCATGCCAGCTCGCTGGTGGTGCGCACGCAGGGCGCGCCAGCCGGCTCGTTGGACGCGATTCGGCAGGCCATTCGTGGGTGGAACAGCGAGGCGGTGGTTTACGGGGTCGAGACCGCCGATGAGATTATTTCGCGCTCGCTGAGCGCGCGCCGGTTTGCCATGATTTTATTGGCCGTGTTCGCCGCGCTAGCGCTGGCGCTCTCGAGCATTGGGATCTACGGCGTGATTTCTTACATTGCCGGGCAGCGCACACATGAAATCGGGATACGCATCGCTCTGGGCGCGCAACGGAGCGACGTGCTGAAAATGGTGCTGGGGCAAGGGACGCGACTCGCGGTGGTTGGAGTGGCGAGCGGCCTTGCGGCGGCGGCGGGATTAACGCGATTGATGACAACGATCCTCTACGGCGTGAGCGCAACAGATCCGCTGACGTTTGCAGGGGTGGCGATTTTGTTAACGGCGGTGGCGATTCTGGCGTGCTACATTCCTGCGAGGCGCGCGATGCGGACCGATCCGATGGTAGCATTGAGATACGAATAAAATAACAGGTGCGCAGATGCGGCGCGACAGACGGAGCGCCTCGCGTCAGTCGCGGCGCAGACCGCCGCAACCCTTCTTTCATCAGGGCGCGCGGGACGTGACCTACATTGAAGCAGCGTGGAGGCGACGTACTCTAGACGTTGCGGCGAGATCCCGGCTACGGTTTGCACATTTGCAATAGGAATTGCATGGAGGAAAAAATGAAGAAGACTATGTTGCTGTTTAGCGTAACTATTTTTGTCGTGGTTTGGGCGGCGACTCTGCCGCTCGTGCGCGCGCATCAGAACCCCGCGGCGGCGAAGTCCGCGGCGAAGGCGAAAGTCGAAGAAGTGCCGGCGTACCACTCGACGCTCCCGAAGGGTGCGTTGCCTGCAACGCTACCCGCGAGCGGGTTTGCCGATCCGTTGACCAAGAAAGCCTACGCCGTTGCGGCAAAGCTCAAACCGGTGCTGTATCAATTGCCGTGCTACTGCCATTGCGATCAAGCGGCGGGGCACACGAGTCTGCTCAGTTGTTACCGGGATCTGCACGGCTCGGAATGCGAAATCTGCAAGAAGGAAGTTTTTTATGCTTACGAGCAGAACCGCAGCGGAAAAACCGCGCCGCAGATTCGCGAGGGAATTGTTCGCGGGGATTGGCAGAAGGTGAATTTAGCGAAGTATGCGCCGCCGCTTGTGTCGGGAAAGCAGTGATGAGGGGGACTGTCTAGTGGCTAGTGAATCGCAAGAGCAGATCCCGCGGCCTCATTCGCAAGAACCGCGACTGGGTTCCCTTCGTACCTCAGGGCAGGCGGGATGACAATGGAATGAGATGCGGGCGTCGTGACGATGGGTTTGTCGCGGCTGGCGGGCGAAGAAGAAACCGGCGAGGTGAAACGTGAACACGATCGCGCAGGATATTCGGCATGCGATTCGGATGATGGCGACGGCACCGGGGTTTGCGGCGATTGCGATATTGACGCTAGCGCTGGGGATTGGGGCGAACACGGCGATTTTCAGCGTGGTGAACACGCTGTTTCTGCACCCGCCGGGGGTGGCGCATCCGGAACGCGTAGTGGTGCAGCGCGCGCGCTACGCGAAGCTGGGGCTGAAGAATATTGTGGTGTCGGCGCCGGATTATGCGCAGGTGCGGGACAGCAAACAGATTTTTGCGTCGGCGGCGCTCGAAACTCCGGGCAATTTTAACTACACTGCCGGCGAGTTTCCCGAGCGGCTGCGGGGAGCGCAGGTTTCATGGCAATGGTTCGATGTGTTCGGCGCGAAACCAATTCTGGGGAGAGTGTTCACGGCGGAAGAAGACCAGCCGAATGCGAATCGTGAAGTTGTGCTTTCGCACGGCGCGTGGCAACAGTGGTTTGGCGGAGATAAAAGTGCCATTGGCCGTACGATCCAATTGAATGAACAGCCGTACCGCATCATTGGCGTGATGGGGCGCGATTTCCACTGGCCGAACCCGGATACGGATCTGTGGGCGCCGCTGGGCTTGCCGCCGGACGCCTTCAATATCAACAATACCTTCAACGAAAATTATCTGGCGGTGGCGCGGCTGCAGCCCAATGTGACATTCGCGCAGGCAAGCGCGTATGTGGATCTGCTGTCAACGCGTTTCACGAATAATCAGGTGAAACAGTACGCGCAGGATTCGCAGTGGGGAATGTTCCTGATGCGGCTGACGGATTTTGTTTTTGGCGATTTGCGGGCGCCGATTCTGATTCTGGGCGGCGCGGTGGCGTTCGTGCTGCTGATTGCGTGCGCGAACCTGGCAGGGTTGCTGTTGGCAAAAGCGGCGGGACGCTCGAAGGAATTGGCGGTGCGCGCGGCGCTGGGCGCTTCGCGAGGGCGATTGGTGACGCAGGCGCTGAGCGAAAATCTGGTGCTGGGCGTATTGGGGATTTTGGCGGGACTCGTGGTGGCGGAGATTGGTTTGAAGGCATTGCTCTTTGCCGCGCCGCAGGATTTCGCAACGGGAATCACGTTTCCGCTGGACGGATACGTGCTGGGGTTCACGGCGCTGGTGGGAATCGTAGCGGTGCTGATTTTTGGAAGCGTGCCGGCGTGGCACATGTCGAAAGTGGATCCGTACGATGCGATGCGGGAATCGGGACGGTCGGCGACGGGAAGCAGAGGACGGCAGAAATTCCGTTCGCTGCTGGTGGCTGGAGAACTGGCGCTGGGGTTGGTGCTGTTGGCGGGGACAGGACTGCTGCTGAAGAGTTTGGCACGCATCGGTGACGTGAATCCGGGATTCAATCCGCACGGCGTGATGGCCGCGGGGCTCGCGTTGCCGGCATCGCAATACAATGCGCCGGAAAAACAATTTGCGTTTTTCCGCAGCGTGCTCGACCGGCTGTCGCACGCGCCAGGAGTGACGGAGGCGGGAGCGGGGTACGGGCTGCCTTTCAGCGGAGCGAATGGTTCGGCTTCGTTTGGAATCGAAGGGCGTCCCGCGGCACCGGGAGATCCGGGGCCGCACGGCAATATTCGGATCGTTACACCAGGATATTTTACTGCACTGGGCATTCCGCTGCGCAAGGGACGGAATTTTACGGACGACGATCGGCTGGGATCGCAGCCGGTGGCGATCATCGACGAAAATCTGGCGCGGGAATACTGGCCGAATCAGAATCCCATCGGACAAAGAATGCGCAACGGCACGAAGACGCCGTGGAGAGTGATTGTCGGGATTGTCGGCCATATCCGGTTCACTCAGCTGGCCGGGGAGGAATCGGGAGGGTCCATATCGGAGAGCGAGACCAAAGGAGCGTACTATTTTCCGATGTATCAGACGGAAGCGCCGTATGGATTCTTGATTGCGAAGACGAGCGGGAACGCGTCGAGTTTGGATGGGGCGATTCGACAGGCGGTGCGGGATACGGATGCGAATCAGCCTGTGGCTGACATGAAAACGATGGACGCGCGGATTGGAGAGTCGCTGGGGCCGCAACGGTTCGCGGCGAGCTTGCTGGCGGTGTTCGCCGGACTGGCGATTTTGCTGGCAGGGGTGGGGTTGTACGGGCTGATCAGCTACAGCGTGACGCAGCGGACGAATGAATTTGGGATTCGCATGGCGTTGGGAGCGGAGCCGGGCGACGTGCTGCGGTTGGTGCTGAAGCAGGGAGCAAAATTGGCGCTGGCCGGCGCGGCGGCGGGAATCGTTGCTGGGTTGGTGCTGATGCGGGCAATGCAAAGCGTGCTGTATGGAGTGAGCGCGGCGGATCCAGTGTCGTTTGGAGGAGCGGCGGTACTGTTGCTGTTGATTGCGTTGGTGGCGTGTTATGTGCCGGCGCGGCGAGCGACACGCGTGGATCCCATGGTCGCCCTGCGATACGAGTAGAGGGGAGTTCATGTTCAAGCGAAGTTTGCAATTGCTGCTTTTTACCGTCCTCGTGGCTGGCACACTGTGGGCGGCAGACGATCCCTTCGTTGGCCAATGGAAGCTCAATCCTTCGAGAAGCAAAATCGCGGACGTAATGAAGGTTTCGCGCGTTGACGCAAATAAGTACGCCTTCGACCTTGGCGTGGTCAACGAACTCATAGTGGTTGACGGGACGGATCAGCCTGGCTATTCCGGCACAACTCTGTCCGTCACCGCCGAGGCGGCGGATACGTGGAAGGTGGTCCGCAAGCAAAGCGGCCGCGTGTTGGTGACCGGAATCTGGACGCTTTCCAAAGACGGCAGCACTCTTCGAGATCACTTCACTGCGTTTGCAACCAATGGCTCGCCGTCTACCGTGGTGGACTATGTGTACACGCGAAAGGCAAGCGGAGCAGGTTTCGCTGGCACTTGGGTCAGCACCGATGCGGCGGGGATCTCAAACCTAACGCTACAGGTCCGTCCCTACGAGAACGACGGCCTTTCCTTCATCATCCCCTCTGAAGGAAGCACGATGAACGCGAAACTCGACGGCAAAGAGTATCCGAACGCGGCCGGGACTTCTGCGTCCTCAACCCGCCGGTTGAATGCGAGGGAGCTGGAAATAATTCACAAGTCCAAAGGCAAGATCATAGACACCCGGGACATCGCGGTTTCTCCTGACCGCAAGACGCTGACGATGACCGTGCATACGCCGAGCCACGATGACCCTGACATCTACGTTTTTGAACGGCAGTAGAAGGTCCTAGCCGGAGGAACGCCCCGGAAGGAGCCAGTACGAACCAACTCATTCAGGACATCCGTTACGCGCTGCGAATGCTGGCCAAATCGCCGGGGTTCACGGCGATTGTGGCGCTGACGCTGGCGCTGGGGATTGGCGCGAACACGGCGATTTTTTCGGTGGTGAATACATCGCTGCTGCGGCCGTTGCCATTTCACGACTCGGGGCAACTGGTGGACCTGTGGGGGCGCAGCTCCATGTTCGATTTTCCCGACCTGGGCATGTCCTTGCCAGACATTGAAGACATTCGCGCGCAGGATACGGTGTTCTCGGCGATTGCGCCCTACAAGTACGCCGACATGACCGAGACCGGAAGGGGCGCGCCGCAGCGACTCGATGGCGCAAGAGTGTCCGCCGATTTTTTCCCGCTGCTTGGAATGAAGCCGGTCTTCGGGAGAATTTTCACGGCGGCGGAGATGCAGCCGGGGCAGGATCGCGAAGTGGTTCTGAATTTTTCACTATGGCGAAAACAATTTGGCAGCGATCAGCAGGCGATAGGGAAGAGCATTACCCTGGACGGCAAAGAGTACACCGTGATTGGGGTTATGCCTCCGCAGCAACATCTCGATTTTGTGACGGGTGGAGACTTCTGGGTACCGTTCGCGAACTCGAAAGAGGAGCTGGCCGACCGCGGGAGCAAGGGAACGATTGCGTTGGGGCGGCTGAGACCCGGTCGCACCGTGAAAGAAGCGCAGGCGGAGCTTGATGCGATTGCCGCGCGGCTTGTGAAGACGTATCCCGACACAAACAAGAGCTGGAGCTTTCACGCAGTGTCGCTGGAATCGGATTTGTTGGGCGATGCGCGCGGACCGTTGTTGATTTTGCTTGTCGCGGTGGGGTTCGTGTTGCTGATAGCGTGCGCGAATGTTGGGAATTTATTTTTGTCGCGCGGATGGGCGAGGCGGCGCGAGTTGGCGATTCGTTCGACGCTGGGAGCGACGCGCGGGCGAGTGGTGCGGCAGTTGCTGGTGGAAAGTTTACTGATGGCGTTGATTGGCGGCGCCTGCGGACTGGTGCTGGCGATTTGGGGAGTGGGTGCTCTGCGTACACTGTTGCCGACGGATACCCCGCGCGTAAAGGATTTGAGCATCGACCAGGCGGTGCTGTGGTTCACGCTGGGCGCGTCGATTCTTGCGGGGATTCTGTTTGGCCTGGCTCCGGCGGTGCTGGCGTCGCGGCTGGATTTGAACGCAGCGATGAAAGAAGGCGGGGCGGGCGCGCAGATGGGGGGCGCGAGCACGCGTCACAATTTGCTGCGGCGCTTGCTTGTGGTTGGGGAAGTGGCGCTGGCGCTGATATTGATGATCGGGGCGACGCTGGCACTACGAAGTTTTGCGCGGCTGCGAAGCGTCAACTTGGGCTTTCGTCGCGAGCGTGTGCTCACAATGACCATAAACTTTCCCGCGGGGAAATTCGCAACGGCGGCGCCCGCGATCGCGTATGTGGGACAGATTCTTTCGCTGACGCGCGGGATTTCCGGCGTCGAGGCTGCGGCGGCATCGTTGTACGCGCCGCTTTCGCAAATGAAGGGCGAGTCCACGGTTCACACGGACTCCACTCCGTCGAATGGGCCGTCGCCCACAGCCGAGGCCAATCGCGCGACTCCGGAGTATTTCCGCACGCTGGGGATTCCGTTGATTGCGGGACGCGATTTCACGGAGGCGGACGCGAGCGGCGTGCCGGATGTCTACATCGTCAATCAAGCGTTCGCGGAAAAGTTTTTTGGACGCAGCAGCCCCATCGGAAAGCGGATCTGGACGAATGTGGACAAGAACAAGAAGCCGAAGTGGGGGCAGATCATAGGTGAAATCGGAAACACGCGTGATCTGACAACCAAGGAAGCACCTGAGCCGGAATTTTTTGCGGCGTTCAATCAGATAGATCGCGCGGCGGCCATTTCGCTGGTTGTGCGCACGAAGGCTGAGCCGCTCGCGGCGGTGTCCGCGATTCAGGATCGTATTTGGTCGCTCGACAAGGCGCAGCCCGTCGAGGACATCAAATCGATGGACCAGATGGTGGCGAGAGCGAATGCAGCGCCGCGGTTCCAGACTTTTCTGCTGGGGATTTTTGGGGCGCTGGGATTGCTGCTCGCGGTGGTGGGAATTTACGGTGTGATTTCGTATTCAGTGTCGCAGCGGACGCATGAAATTGGAATTCGCATGGCGGTGGGAGCGGAGCCGGGTCAGGTGCTGCGGTTGGTGCTGATGCAGGGATTGAAGCTGGCAGCGGCGGGAGTTGTGATTGGCGTGGTGGCGTCGTTGGCATTGACGAGATTGATGGCGAGCCTGCTCTTTGGGGTGAGCGCGACGGACCCGATTACGTTCGCCGGCGTGGCGATCGTGTTAACGATTGCGGCGCTGGCGGCGTGCTACGTGCCGGCGCGACGGGCGATGGGTGTGGATCCGATGGTGGCGCTGAGGCATGAGTGACAAGGGCAGCGGCGAGTGGCTAGTCGAAGGCGAAAAAGCCAACCTTCGCACGCAAAGTTCACGGGCCGCTCCATTCCTTCGTCAGAGTAAACAGGATGGTGACCGGCAAAGCAGAAGGGCAAAGCAGATCCCTCGCCGCATGGCGGCTCGTGATGACAGCCGAGAAACAGTGAGGCGCGACAAGTGCAAGGAAGAGAAGTTTCGTACAGGCAGCGACTGTCCTCGAACTGCCCATTGCGCCAGTAGTTTTGCCTTGCCCAGTATGCGTAGACTATCTGAGAGGTTGTGTCGCTCGTTGAGTTTGGCGGTCGTTGGATTTGACAGAGGGAGCACACCAGATGGAATCCGATGTACGGCAGCTCGGGCGACATGAGTGGTGGCTTTGGTTTTCCGCGCTTGTCGTGACGGCACTCGCGGGGATAGTCCTTCTGCTTTCATCATTTCATTCGCTTTTCCTGCACAACGAACACTTCTTCGAGATTCGTTCCGACCAAGCCAGGTGGGGAATACTGAGCTTACTGCTCCTGTTCAATGCGTGGCTGGTGCAGCGGCAGTGGATGTTTCGCCGGATGCGAAGACGCCTTACGGCAGGAACCGCAGACGCGCAAGCGAGCACGGTAGCAAATGATCCCTCCCAAATGGACGCGGTTACGGGATTGTATACTCGAGCTTCGGTTGAACAGGGTCTTGGGAGAGAAGTGGCGCGGGCGAAGCGGCGCAATCTGCCGTTGAGCCTTGTGGCGTTGCATCTGGACGAATTCGCCGAACTTAACAAGCGCTGTGGGCGCGACGCTAGTGAGTTGGTACTAAAGGAGTTCGCGAACCGTTTGAGGAAAGCGAGCCGCGGCACGGATTTTTGCGTGCGTCTGGGGGACGATGATTTCGTGGTGATCTTGCCCGAATGCAGTCTGGGAGACGCCAAACTCGTTTCTGACCGCCTGGGTACGTTGGAGATGAAGTGCGCGGGAGAAGATGTCACGGTCGGCTGGTCGGTTGGATGGATAGACTACAAACGCGGCGAGGTTCCCTCGGATCTGTTCAATCGAGCGCGGGACGTGCTTCAACTCTACAAAGCGGCGAGCAAGGATAGTTCGGTCCCAACCCTTGTAATCCAGTAGCAGCGCCTTCCGCAATCCGGCTCTCATGGTCAGAGACGCCGATTCCCCCAATCAGGTCTAAGCGTTGCAACGTTCGAGAGCGAAATGCGGCCTAGTGGGTGTCCGGTTACGCGACAAGAGACTCCCGCAAACGGACAAGATGGGCCGTTCGTGCGAACGATTCCTCGTATAATATACTGACTTCATTACAGTTAGCGAATCGCACTTTCGGAATGCGATCTGCGTACTCCTTTACAAGAATTACCAGGGGTGTATCGATGAAGAGGCTCTTGCAGGACCTGCGCTACGGGTTGCGAGTCCTGAGGAAGTCACCGGCGTTTGCGGTGATCGCTGTGTTGACGCTGGCGCTGGGCATCGGCGCGAACACTGCGATTTTCAGCTACGTGGACGCATGGGTCATCAAGCCGATCCCCTACCCGCAAGCGGACAAGCTGGTGGTGTTGCTGTCGCACGACAAGAAAAAGGGCTGGACCAGCAGCGGCGTCAGCTCGACAGCGGACTTCCTCGATTTTCAGAAGCAGAACAGCTCTTTTGCGCAGACGGCGGCATGGACACAATGGAACTTCAATCTCACAGGGGACGGCCCGCCAGTGCTGCTCGACGGCGGGCGGGTGAGCTGGAATTTTTTTGACACGCTGGGCGTCAAGCCACTTCTCGGAAGGGCCTTCACGCAGGACGAAGACGGGCCTGGCGCGGACCACGTCGCGATTCTTGGCGAAGGGCTGTGGAAGAGCCGCTACGCGAGCGATCCGAAAATCATCGGGCGAAGCATTCAAATTAGCGGCGAATCTTACAGCGTCGTGGGTATTATGCCCGGGAAATTTCAATTTCCGCTGCTGGGAATCTGCAACATTTGGACGCCTCTGGGGCTGACGGACAAGCAGCGGAGCGACCGGAACAGTTCGTGGTTTGAAGCCTTCGGCAGGCTGAAGCCGGGCGTGACGCAGGGCGAGGCGGCGGCCGAAGTCACGGCAATTTCCGAGCGCTTGGAGAAACAGTATCCTCAGACAAATACGAATATTACTTCGTTGGTCAGCCCGATGAGTTATGAGATTGGCAAAGAACAGGGCAACCAACAAGTGATGATTTGTTTCTGGATTGTGGGACTGATTCTGTTGATTGCGTGCGCGAATGTGGCGAATTTAATGCTGGCACGAGCGGCGCAGCGCACAAAGGAGATGGCGGTGCGGGGCGCGTTGGGCGCAACGCGAGGACGACTGGTGAGGCAGTTGCTGACCGAGTCGTTGCTGCTGTTTTTCTTCGGAGGACTGGGAGGAGTGCTGTTTGGGGCATGGGGAATGAACTGGATTGAATCGTTGATTCCGGGGCACGTTCGCGGATACCTGGTGAATTATGGCGAGGTGAGTTTGGATTGGATCACGCTGACCTTCACGCTGGGAATTGCGCTGGTGTGCGGAGTGGTTTTCGGGCTGGCGCCGGCGTTCGAGAGTTCAGGGATCGATTTGAATCGCGCGTTGAAGGAAGCGTCGGGGCAGGCTTCGAAAAGCGGACGCGGCGCGCGCATGCGGCGGATTTTCGTGGCGGGAGAAATCGCGCTGGCCGTGGTAGTGCTGATTTCGACGACACTGCTGGTGAAGAGCTTCGTGATTTCGGTGCGGTCAACTCCTGGATTTAACCCAGCGAATCTGCTGGTGGCGCAAGTGGCGCTGCCAAAGACAAAATACGCGCAGGAAGCGCGACAGCGAAATTTCAGCGACGATGTGCTGGCCCGCATTCGCGCCCTGCCGGGCGTCGTTTCGGCGGGCGTGTCGAGTGCTGTGCCGTTCGGCGGCTTTGGGCAAACAGTCGTCGTTGAGGCAGTGGGGAAACCAGCGCCGCAGCCGGGGGAGACTCTGGGCGCGCGATTCTCGGCCGTGTCTCCGAATTATTTTACGGCAATGCAGATGCATCTGGTGAAAGGGCGGGCGTTCACTTCTGCGGATGGACCCGGGGACGCGCCTGTCGCCATCATTGATCAGACGCTGGCGCGGCAGTTCTGGCCGAACGAGGATCCCATCGGACAGAAGCTGAAATTCGGCGAGGAGCACACGGTGGGCACGATTGTCGGCGTTGTGAACGACGTGAAGATGTACAACCTCCGCGGACGGCCGGAACGGCAGATGTACGTGTCGCTCGCGCAATTTCCATCGCCGACGCTGGGATTTGTGGGGCGAACGGCCAACGATTCCGCGGCACTCGCGACAGCGATCCGCGACTCCATTTGGGCCGTGGATGCAAACCAGCCGGTTTCTTCCGTGGAACTGCTTGAAACGTTGATGGCGGTGCAGGACGCAGGGAATCGCGTGCTGACAAAGCTGATGGTGTTTTTTGGGTCGCTGGCGCTGTTCTTGGGCGCGATTGGAATATACGGGGTGATGGCGCACACGGTGGCACAGCGTACGCATGAGATTGGGATTCGCATGGCGTTGGGCGCGAACCCCGTGCAGGTGATGGGGATGGTGGTGCGGCAAGGGATGACCCTGACACTTATTGGAATTGCGATTGGGATTGTAGGGGCGTTTGGCGTGACGCGGACGCTGGGTTCGATGCTGTATCAGGTTACGACGAGCGATCCGGCGACGTTTGTGGGCGTCGCGATTTTATTCGCGCTGGTGGCGATTGCGGCGTGTTATGTGCCGGCGCGGAGGGCGATGAGAGTGGATCCGATGGTGGCGCTGAGATATGAGTGACGAGTGGCGAGGTGAATGATGAACACACTGCTGCAGGACATACGGTATGGAATGCGGATGCTGGCGAAGTCGCCGGGGTTCACCGCGATTGCCGTGTTGACGCTGGCGCTGGGGATTGGCGCGAACACGGCGATTTTCTCGGTGATCAATTCGGTGTTGCTCTCTCCGCTGCCGTTCAAGAATCCCGCGCAACTTGTGGATTTGCGCGAAAGCGAGAGTGCGCCGGGAAACTTTCCGCTCGACGGCGCGGACTACGTGGATTGGCAGGCGCAGAACAAAACGTTCGCTTCGATGAGCCTGTACTCGTACTCGTCGTCGCTTTCCTACAGCGCGGGAGGGGCGGACCTGCCTGAGGCCGCCGCCGCGGTCGCCACGCAAACGAATTTTTTCGCCACGCTGGGCGTGCAACCGCTGATCGGGCGAACCTTTGCAAAGGGCGAAGACGCCGCGGGCAAAAACCGCGAGGTGATTCTGAGTTACGCCTTCTGGCAGCGGCACCTGGCAGGACAAGCGGGCGCGCTTGGCAAGATCGTGCAGCTGAATGGCACGCCGTACACCATCACCGGCGTAATGCCGCCCTGGTTCAATTTTCCGGTGGGAACGGATCTGTGGACACCCTTCGACATGAATTCGCAGGCCATGCATAACCGGGGAAGCCATTGGGCGAGCGCGATTGGTCGCGTGAAAGACGGCGTGAGCGTTGAGCAGGCGCGGGCCGACTTGCTGACTGTTTCCGCGAACATCAACAAGGAATATCGCGGGAAAAATGATCAGGACATCCATTCGCTGGTTTTTCCGATGCAGGAAAGGCTCGTGGGCAATTCGCGGCCGCAACTTTTGCTTTTGCTGGGCGCGGTGGCGTTGGTGCTGCTGGTGGCGTGCGCGAACATCGCCAATCTGCTGCTGGCGCGCGCAACAGCTCGCACGCGTGAAATGGCCGTACGCGCGGCGATGGGCGCGGGAAGATGGCGGCTGGCGCGGCAGCTTTTGACGGAGAGCGTTCTGCTCGCGCTCGGCGGCGCGGCGCTGGGGCTTTTCGGTGCGTGGTGGGGCGTGTCGATATTGCAATCGGCGCAAACGCTGCCGATTCCGCGAGCAAATCCGATTCAACTGAATGCGACGGCACTCTTGTTTACGACCGGCATAAGCCTGCTGGTGGGAATTCTCTTCGGGTTGGCGCCTGCTTTGCAGTGCTCCAGTTTGGACCTCAGCGAAGAGCTGAAATCGAGCGCCAATGCGGTGGTCAGCGCCACGGGCGCTGGGCGCGCGCTGCGGAATACGCTGATTGTGGCGGAAATCGCAGTGTCGCTCGCATTGCTCGTGGGCGCAGGACTGCTGTTGCGGAGTTTCGCGCGGCTGCGATCGGCGGATATTGGCATCAACTCGCGCAACGTGCTGACGATGCGCGTGAACGTGCCCGATACGAGGTACAAGACAATCGACGCGCAGCGGCAGTTTCTGGATCAGCTCGCCGTGCGCGCCAGCCGCATTCCCGGCGTGAGCAGCGTGGCCCTCTCGACAGAAATCGCGACCGATGGCGGCAGCAACGGCTACATCACCGTGCCGGGAAACACGAATCCGAAGCTCGCGAATCAGTTGGTGGAACTGAATTCCATTACACCGGAGTATTTCAAGACATTCGGCATCCCGCTCGTGGAAGGCCGTACTTTCAACCGGGAAGACATGCAGCGCGCCGCGGACTTCAATCAGCAATTCACCGCACTGTATGAATCCGCGAAAGATCCGAGCAAAATCAAAATGCCGGAAGGGCTGTCCTTTCCCGTGATTATCAATGAGGCGATGGCCAAAGCGTTTTGGCCGAAGCAGGACCCCGTCGGCAAGAGCTATACGGGCGCGGGGGACCACGTTCAGCGCATCGTTGTCGGCGTCGCGGGAGACGAGCGCCAATGGGGAATTCGCCAGCCGGCGATTCCGGAAAATTACGTGCCGCTGACGTTTCAACTGGGCGAGGGAGGAATACGCGCCACCATTTCCGTGAAGACGCAAGTGGCGCCGGCCGGCGTGACGACCGCGATGCGCGGCACGGTGCGCGACCTCGACAGCACGCTCGCGCTGTATCACGTGCGCACGATGGATGACATCATCGCCGAAGGCATGCAAGACACAACGCTGCAGGCGTCGTTGCTTGGCGTGTTTGCGATCCTGGCGCTGGTGCTGGCGGCGGTGGGATTGTATGGCGTGATGTCGTATCTGGTGACGCAGCGGACGCATGAGATTGGGATTCGCATGGCGCTGGGCGCGCAGCAGGGTGATGTGTTGAAGATGGTGGTGGGGCAGGGCATGAAACTGATTGCGATCGGCGTGGGCATCGGAATTGTGACGGCGCTGGCGCTGACGCGGTTGATGTCGGCGATGCTGTATGGGGTGACGGCGACGGACCCGGCGACCTATGTGGGCGTGGCGATTTTGCTGACGGTGGTGGCGATGGCGGCATGTTATGTGCCGGCGCGGAGGGCGGCGCGCGTGGATCCGATGGTGGCGCTGAGATACGAGTGACAAGTGGGCTAGTAGGCTAGTGGGCTAGAAATCGCAGAGTCAATCTGGCAGCGGGGTGAATGATGAACACGCTACTTCAGGACATACGATACGCGGTGCGGATGCTGGCGCACTCACCGGGGTTCACGGCGATTGCGGTGCTTACTCTGGCGCTAGGTATTGGCGCAAACACGGCGATATTCACGGTGATCAATTCGGTCTTGCTCAACAACCTACCGGTGGCGCATCCGGAGCAGCTTGTTCTGCTCACCAATCCGGACGAGCAGGGTGGCGGGACCGGCTTTAACGATGGCGTGCGCGATGTTCTGACGTATCCCGAATTCCAAGACATCGCGCAGCATAATGCTGTGTTCTCAGGTGTTCTCGCGGCGTCCAGCGACACCACTTCAAAGCCAGCGCAAGTGGAGGGTTCAGGAGCCAGCGTCGAAGCTGCGCCTGCGAACGTGAAGCTCGTGAGCGGGTCGTATTTCTCCGTACTTGGCGTGAATCCGATCCTCGGCCGCGCGTTTGGGACGGAAGTGGACAATCCGCGCGATGCGAACCCTGTCGCGGTGATTAGCTATGGATTCTGGCAGGAGCGCTTCGCAGGCGCGCGCGATGTCATCGGCCGCAAACTGCGTGTCTTGAGAACGACCTATACGGTCCTCGGCGTGACGCCGCCGCAATTTCACGGCGAAACCGTCGGCGCGAACCCGGAAATCTTTGTCCCGCTCAGCATGCAGAGCGAGATTTCTCCTGGCCGCGATTATCTCTCGCAGGAGACGAATCATTTCAGCAAGACCGAATGGCTTCAGGTAATTGGCCGCCTGAAGCCGGGAGTCAGCTTGGCGCAGGCACGCGCCGCGATCACTGTGGAATTTAAGCAGATGATGCAAACGCAGGCTGCCGGAATGTCCGTGCACGATAAGCAGAAGTTCATGACGCAAAGCCTGGCGGTGACTGCTGGGAGCCGCGGCGCTTCGACGCTGCGCGGCGATTTTGGCAAGCCGCTCGAAATCCTGATGGCTGTCGTCGGTCTGATTCTGCTGATCGCCTGCGCGAATATTGCCAACATTCTTTTGGCTCGCGCTGCGACGCGGCAAAAGGAAATCGCCGTGAGAGTCGCGCTCGGCGCCGGCGGTGCGCGGCTGTTTCGCCAGATGCTTACGGAAAGTATTTTGCTCGCGGCGATTGGCGGCGCGGTTGGGTTTTTGTTCGCCGGGTGGGCCGAGGTTGCGCTACTTCGCATGGTTTCGGCCGGAAACGCCCAGGTTCCGCTGGATCTGCATCCGAACGCCAAAATTCTTGTCTTCACGCTTGGCGTTTCCATGCTGACCGGAATTCTTTTCGGCCTGGCACCGGCTCTCCGCGCCATGCGCGTGGACCTCAATTCTGTGTTGAAGGCCGCGGGCCGCGGTTTTTCTGGCACCTCATCTCGTCCGGGACGCGTGCCCATCGGCAAAGTCTTGGTAGTCGCTCAGGTGGCGCTTTCGCTTTTGCTCCTCGTGCTCGCAGGACTTTTCGTGCGCAGCTTCCGGAATCTCTCTGAAGTGAATCTGGGTTATGACCGCGATCATATCGTGCAATTCGGTACGAACGCCGTCACGTACGGCTACCAACGCGCCGAAGTCATTCCTCTTTACGATCAGATATTGCAGCGCCTTCGCTCCATTCCTGGCGTCCGCGAAGCCAGCCTTTCCGATAATAGGCTCCTTAGCGGGACGGATTCGCAAGATCCTTTCACGTTAGAGGGCGAAGGCAAGGCGCGCGAGGATGAAGAAGTGCGATATGACTGGGTAGGGCCGGGCTTTTTCGACGCTGCCGGTATCCCTATTCTTGAGGGCCGCGACATCGGCCCGCAAGACAGCGGCAATGGCCAGCGCGTTGGCGTCATCAATGAAGCATTTGCGCGAAAATACTTCCCGAAGTCTAATCCCATTGGGCAACGCATCGTTGTGCGCGACTCCAGCGGCTACTTTAATTTTGTCATCGTCGGCGTGGCCGCGGACTCGAAGCACGGCAGTGTCCGCGAAAAGCCGTTCCCGCGCTTTTACGCGCCGTACTTCAATCCTGAGGGAAACTCCTGGCGGACGGGCGCGACATTTATCGTTCGCACTTTCGGCGACCCAGCCGGCGTCAGCGCCTCGATTCGCGCTGTGGTAAAGGATGTCGCGGCTACTCTGCCGCCGGTGACGACGGAAACGATGGATCAGCGGCTGGCGGATTCGCTGGCGACGGACCGAATGATTACCGAGCTCTCCGGCGCATTCGGCGTGCTCGCCATCATTCTGGTGTGCATCGGTCTTTACGGGATCATGGCATATGCCGTCTCGGGCCGTACGAACGAAATCGGCATACGAATCGCACTTGGCGCGCAGCGGAACAACGTGCTGTGGCTAATTCTGAAGGAATCTCTGTTGCTCGTGGTGGTGGGCGTTGTTATCGGCGTGCCAATCGTCTTCGCGGCAGGGAAGTGGATTTCAAGCTTGCTCTTTGGAGTGAAGGCGGCAGACCCGCTGGCGCTGGCTGTGGCGACTCTGCTGATGTTCGTGGTGGCGGTAGTGGCTTGCTACGTTCCCGCGGCGCGCGCCATGCGCGTGGATCCGATGGTGGCGCTGAGATATGAGTGACGAGTGGGCCAGTGGGCTAGAAATCGCAGAGTCAATCTGGCGGCGAGGTGAATGATGAGCACGTTACTTCAGGACATCCGCTACACTTTGCGGACTTTCCGGCGCAGTCCCGCATTTTTCTTTTTTGCGGTCGGCGTACTGGCGCTGGGGATCGGCGCGAACACGGCGATTTTTACCATCGCTTACAACATTCTGTTGCGTCCCTTGCCTTTCCGTGACGCGAATCGCCTCGTCATGGTTTGGGAGGACGATTCGGCTTACGGTTTTCCGCAGAACACGCCCTCGCCGGGGAATTTCTCCGCATGGAAATCGCAGAACGACGTTTTTACCGACACGGCTGCGTACCGGGGCCGCACGTTCAATCTGACGAGCCACGGGAATCCCGAACAGTTCCGCGGGATTCAGATGACCGCGAACATGTTCCCGCTGCTCGGCGTAAAGCCCGAACTGGGCCGCAACATTTTGCCGTCTGAGGATAAGCCGGACGCGAATTATGCGGTGATTTTGAGCCACGGCGTGTGGATGGCGAACTTCGGCGGCGACCCGCAAATAGTTGGTAAGCAGGTTTCGCTGAATGGCGCGAGCTATGCAATCATCGGCGTGATGCCGCGCGGATTTATTTTTCCCGACCGCACGGTGCAGATGTGGAGTTCTATCGGATTCAGCGACGCAGAGCTCGCGAATCACGGCACCCATTATTTGCACGTCATCGCGCGGCTGAAACCGGGCGTGTCGCTCAAAGGGGCAAACGCTGACCTCGGCGTGATTGCGCGGAATTTGCAGAAACAATTTCCGGATAGCAACGCGAAGGAAGGCGCTTTTGCAGTTCCGTTGCGCGACCGCCTGACCGGCAATTCGCGCCTCGCGGCTATTGTTCTGCTCGGCGCCGTTGGATTTGTGCTGCTGATTGCGTGCGCGAATGTCGCGAATCTGCTGCTGGCGCGCGCGGCGGGCCGCCAGAAAGAATTCGCCATGCGTATAGCTCTGGGAGCGGGGCGCCGCAGAATCATTCGCCAGTTGCTGACGGAGAGCGTATTGCTCTCTGGCATCGCCGGCGGTGCGGGATTGCTGCTTGCGGTTTGGGCCACGCCGTTGCTCGCGCATCTGGTTCCGGAAGGACTCGCGCCGCTCAATGGCGCCGGAATCAACGCGGAAGTGCTCGTTTTTCTCGCGATAGTCTCCATTTTTTGCGGAGTACTTTTCGGCATTGCGCCGGCGCTGCGCATTTCGCGCCTCGATTTGGCGACCGCCATCAAGCAGGGAAGCGTGCAGAGCGGCGTGGGCTCTGGCGCAAGGCGCATGCGGGATTTACTGGTGGTTGCGGAAGTCGCGCTGGCTCTGATTCTGTTTTCCGGCGCCACGCTGATGCTACGCAGCTTCATCAATGTACGCGACCTTGACCCGGGCTTTCGTCCGGAGCACGTGCTGGCGATCGAGACGGAATTGCCTTCGCCCAAATACGATGACATTTCGCGGCGCAACGCGTTTTTCGAGCAAGTTCTCGACCGAGTGAATCGTCTGCCTGGCGTAGTGGCCGCAGGCTGCACGACGTGGCTCCCGCTCACCAATTGGGGCGGTGCCGGAGGGATTGTCATCGAAGGCCAGCCGCCGCTTCGTCCCGGACAGGCCATGATTCCGAATCTGCGTATGGTCAGCGACAAGTACATGCAAGCCATCGGCATGCGTTTGATTAAAGGGCGGGAGTTCAAGTCGAGCGATGGCGCGAACACGCCAAAAGTGGCGCTGATCAACGAGGCCGCCGCGCAAAAATTCTGGCACAGTGAAAATCCCGTGGGCACGCGTTTCCAGCGCCAGGAATCCACTCGGCAGCCGTGGATTACGATTGTTGGCATTGTTGGCGACGTGCGCCAAGCGGGGCTCGATCAGCCAGCGCGGCCGGAGATTTATTTTCCGTATCAGCAGTGGAACTACTTCGCGCCGGGGTATCTAGCGGTACGAACCGCGGGCGACCCAATGTCGGCGGCGAATGCCGTGCGCGAGCAGGTGTGGGCGGTTGATAAGGACCAGCCGGTGACTAGCGTGATGCCGCTCGAAACGATGCTCGAAGATTATCTCGCGCCGCGCGAGCTGCAGTCGTCGCTGCTCGGCGGATTCGCGGGATTCGCGCTGCTGCTCGCGGCGCTGGGAATTTACGCAGTGCTGGCGTTTTCGGTCACGCAACGCACACAGGAAATCGGCGTGCGCGTCGCGCTCGGCGCGCAGCGGGGCGACATTCTGCGCGGAATCCTGAAGCAGGGCCTGACGCTCGCGGGACTGGGCGTCGCGATTGGCGTGGGCGGCGCGCTGGCGCTTACCCGATTACTCGCGAGTTTGCTCTTTGGAGTGGGGGCGGCGGATCCGGTGACGCTCGGAGGCGCAGTGTTTGTGCTTTTGCTGGTTGCTGCGGCGGCGTGTTATGTGCCGGCGCGGAGGGCGATGAAAGTGGATCCGATGGTGGCGCTGAGGTATGAGTGAGTAGGGGTCAGTGAAAGGTTAAAAGACCGAAAGGCGAAACTCGAAAAGCGGAAGGCAGAAACAAGGCCCTGGGCGGTGGGCGCTTAACTATCGAGTATTGACTGTTGGCGAGGAGGAAGTATGGCGAAGATGGAGCGCGTACGGGAAGTGATTCATGGGAAGTTGGATTTGGATGACATGCAGCGGAAGTACGCGGCGGGGTGGCGATTGGCGGCGCTCGAATGGGAGCGGGAGAGCGAGCGCGCGGGTGAAGAAGATGCGGCTCCAGCGCGGCGGCTCGAAGAGCCTCCCTTTGGATTTCAAGTGGCGAGCGATTGCGCGCACCTCGAAGAAAATCCCGAAGAGATGCGCACGCTCAACACGATGATGGAACTGATTGTCCAGGATATTTCGCTGCCGCGAATGGCCGAAGAGTTGAACCGCCGGGGATGCGCGACGCGAGAAGGGAAGCCGTGGAACGCGGTTACGATCTTCAATGTGTTTCCGCGATTGATTGATGCAACACCGCGGATTTTCTCGGGGAGCAATTGGCCGGAGCGGCGGCGCGAAATTGCGCGAGTGACCTGGAATTCTTAGAAGCGGCAGCCTGAAGGCGCTGAAAAAAAGTGCTTGACAGACGTGCCGTCTATCTGTTACATACTGTAACGTTACATAGGCTAGCGGAGGGTGCGAATCGATAACAAGCCGAAGCTAAGCCGTAAAAAGCGACTAAGAGCGTCGAAAATCGAAGCAAGGACCAGGGCAGAAAAAACCGACAATGAGCAACGAAAAGAGTTTCGCGGGAAAAGGGCGGCCGAAGAATTTGGGGGAAGTGGAGCAGGCGGTGATGGACTACGTGTGGACACACGGGCCGTGTACTTCAGAGACGTGCAGGGAAGCGCTGGCGGAGGAACGTCCGATGAAGGAGTCGACGATACGGACGGTGCTGCGGCGGCTGGAAGAAAAGGGATACGTGGCGCATGAGACGAGCGGCCGGACGTTCGTTTATCGCGCGGCGGAAGCTCGGCAGAACGTGGCGGCGCGGGCGGTGAAGAGCATCATCGACCGGTTTTGCGGCGGGTCGGCGGAACAGCTTGTGATCGGGATGGTGGACAACGAGGTGCTCGACAGGAAAGTGCTCGAGCGGCTGACGCGGAAGATTGGGCAGAAACAGCCAAGGCAGTGACTGGTGGTGAGTGGCGAGTGGCAGGCGAAGATAGTGGCCAGTGGCTAGTGAAAGGCAAGGGCGGCGAGGTTCTTCGGGCCTAGTGTGAATGGTAAAAGCAGATCCCTCGCCGCGTGGCGGCTCGGGATGACAATCGGAAATTACTAAGAATTGAGGACCGGCGCCCAAAGGCGGGACGGGCACCAGGGGACGCGCGGGGAGACGGAGGAAGCGATGATGCCAATCACGACGGGACAAGCGGCGGCGGGCTTTTTGAAGTATTTGGCGGAGCCGGCGGCGCGTTCGCTGGCGTTGGGCTGCCTGGCGGCGATTGCGCTGGCGGCGTTTCGCGTGAAGCGCGTGCCATTGAGGTTGCTCGTGTGGACGACGACACTGTACGCGGCGCTGGCGATGCCTTTTCTGGGGGCGTTTGCGCCGAGCGTGACGTTTTCGGTTCCCGCGCGGGCGGCGGTGGTTGCGCAAAATATCGCGCAGAGATTTGGGCAGAGTTTCCGGGGCGATGCGGTGCGGACGGTGCAGGCTCAAGGCTCTGCGTCTTCGTCCACGTTGGGGAACAATGTTACGAGCGTGACCCATCAGGAAGTGAAGGCAATGAACGCCGATACACGGCCATTGCATGTTGCGAACACGCGCCACGAACAACAGGCGGCCGTAGGAGTTGCGGCGCTTCCGGATCTTTTTACACAACCAACGAGCGCTACCCGCGCGACGCGCGAAGCAATTCTGCCTGTGACGCAAACATCGCGAGCGCAGAGGGGCTTCTGGATTCCGGGGATTGCGCTGGGTCTGGGAATTTATTTTGCGGTGACGGTGCTATTTTTCGCGCGGCTTCTTGTGGGGATGTTTTTCAGCTGGCGGCTGGAACGCGCGTCGGAGGAGATTCATGAGCGCGAAGCGATTCGACTGGTACGCATGCGCGCGTGCATGGGCGGGCTGGAAAGCACGCCGCGACTGGCTGAGACGAAAATGCTTTCCGTGCCGGCGACGCTGGGAGTGTTGCATCCGGTGATTCTGCTGCCGATGGACTGGCGGGAATGGGACGAAGCGAAGCTGGATGCGATTGTGGCGCACGAAGTTTCGCACGTGGCGCGTCGCGATGCACTGACGCAGAGATTGTCGCTGATTCACCGCGCGATTTTCTGGTTCAGTCCGCTGGCGTGGTGGATTGACAAGCAAGTGACGGAGCTGGCGGAAGAGGCGAGCGACGAAGCGGCGTTGGCGGGGGGCGCGGATCAGGCGCGATACGCGGAAACGCTGCTGGGATTTTTCGCGGAGTTGGAGGCGGCGCCGGGAAGAATTCACTGGGAAGGGATTTCGATGGCGAACGGATGCCGGGCGGAGAGGCGCGTGGAGAGAATTCTGTCGTGGAAGGGAAGCAATTCGATGAAGAAATGGCTGGCCGTGATGATCGTTGCGGTTGCGGCGCCCCTGGTTTTCGTTGTGGGGTCGGCGCATCCGTTGCTGGCGCAGGAAGACAACGCGCCTAAAAAAGTTCACAACGTAATTAAGCCGGGAGGGCCGGTGGCTCCCGCGCTGCCGGCAGCTCCGAAGGCAGCGGGAGTGGTTGCGCCAGCAGCGATGACGCCGGCTCCGCCGACACCGGGCGCTGTTGCACCGGCGCTACCTGGCGCGCCGACAGAACCGGGTCCGGGCGTGGGGGAATTGGCTCCTGGCCCTACGCCACAAGCACCATCGACGATGCCCGCACCCGCGAGCGCGCCGACGGTTGGCGGTCCCGCGGCATTTGAAATTCGCCCCATGCCGGCGCTTATGCCAGTACCCGGCGCGCCTGCGCATCCGGTCGTTGTGGCGGGCCCAATCGCCAACGGTCCCGTTGCATTGGGTGCGTCGCTCACACCGACTCGGCCGGCAGGCTTTGGTTCCGCTGCCCCGGTGGCATCGGCAGCGCCAGTCACCCTCATGAGCTCGATGGCACCGTCGGCACCGCAAGCAATGATTGTGGCGGGCGATTCTGTTTCTGATCAGGATGCAGAAGCGCAATTGCGCATGGCGTTGAAGGAACTGCAGGACGCGGACGCGCAATCGGGCTCCGCTTTCGCGCAAATCCGCGCCGCGCAGGATGCGCTAGTGAAAGCGCAACAGGCATCGGCGGCAGCTGACTCGGCGCAAGTCCACGCCGCGCAGCGGGCGCTTGAAAGGGCACGAAGCATGATGGACGAAAAAGATGCTTCGCAGATGCGCGGCGCAAACGAGGCGCTCGCGGAAGCGCGGCGCGATCTGGAAGAGGCCGCGCGTGCGCAGCGACGGTCCTATTCGTATGGCTACGGATATTCAAATGACGGGCCGCGATACGTGATGATGACGGGCGATTCGGACAACGTGATGATGTCAGGATCGGGCGAGGATGTGGAGCATGCGCAGAGACTTCGCAAGAAAATGGGCGGAGGAGACTTGATCTGGTTCGAGCGCGACGAGAAGTCGTATGTGATCACGGATCCGGCGTTCATCGCAAAAGCGAAGGCGCTGTTCGCTCCTCAAGAAGAACTTGGCAAGCAACAAGAGGAGCTTGGACGTCAGCAGGAAGCGCTGGGGAAGCAGCAAGAGGCGCTGGGCAACCAGATGGAAGACGTGAAAGTGAAAATACAGGACATCACGCCGCAACTCGAAGAAGTGCGCGCGCGGCTGAAGGAATTGCAGTCGACGGGCGCGACGCAGAGAGAGTTGGGACGATTGCAGGGTGAGCTTGGGCGGTTGCAGGGCGAAGTGGGGCGGTTCCAGGCAGAAGCAGGTGTTGGTCAACGGGATATTGGGCACCAGCAGGGAGAACTGGGACGCAAGCAGGGCGAACTCGGGCGGCGTCAAGGAGAATTGGGACGCAAGCAAGGCGAACTGGCGCGCCAGGCGTCACGCGAATTGCGCGGGATGTTTGACGACGCGATAGCGAAGGGAATTGCGAAGGCGGAGTGAGGCCACGGAAGGGCCATGACGAAATTCGAAATGCGAAACTCGAAATTCGAAAAGCGAAACTCGACAAAGCGTTGAGGCGAGCTAGTCAACGGTGAAGGCGAAAGACAAAGAGGCCAGTGAAGGGCGAAGACGAAACTCGAAAAGCGAAAGAGATGGAGTCACGGAGGAGTTGAGTTTATGCGAAGAATAGTGGAAGCGAATTTTAGAGTGCTTGCCGTGGCGGCGTTGGCGATGGGGATGGGCGCGGCGTTTGCGGCGGTGAATGCGGGCGCGCAAGAGCAGTCGAAATATGCAAACGAACCAATCACCGTGCGCACGAGCACCGGCAGCGAGAGCCTGCGCGTATCCTCAAACGGATGCAGCGGCACCTTGAGCGGTCCAGGAACTTTCGTCGGAATGGGCGATGGCTGCTGGATGTGGAGCCATACAACGGATGTGCCGCGAGGCATGCGCGTCAGAATCACGACGGGGCAAATCTCTTTTGAACATGAAGGCAGGAGCTATGTGATTGATGATCCCGCCACTGTGAAACGCGCGCGCGATCTGTTCGGTCCGCTGGAGGAAATGTTCGTCAAGCAAAACCTGCTGGGCGAGCAGCAGCGCGCGCTGGGCGAGAGGCAGAGAGAATTCGGGCGGCAGCAGCGGGAGGTGAAAGTCAAAGTGCCGGACATGAGCACCGATTTCCAGAAAGTGGAGGCGGACGCGAAACGATTGAGCTCACAGGGCGGGACGCAGTCGGAGCTCGGCGATTTGCAGTCGGAGATTGGAGATTTGCAGAGCCGGCTGGGCGACTTGCAATCGCAGGCCGGCGACATGCAATCGAAGCTCGGAGATCAGCAATCGAAGTTGGGGGATCAGCAATCGGCGCTGGGGGACCAACAGTCGGCGCTGGGCGACGGATCGCAGAAAATCGCAAGCGATGTGGTGTCGAAGCTGCGAGTGATGCTGACGCAGGCGATCCAGAGCGGAGCGGCGAAAGCGGGTAAAAGTAGCGACGAGTAACTAGCGGCGAGTGGCTAGTCAAAGCGAAGACAGCTCGGAGTCTACAGTTGATAGTCGAAGGACGAAGAGCGAAATTCGAAACTCGACAAGGCGTCGAGGCGCGGTTCCTCGGGCGGAATGCACCCCTCAGAGTGGCAAGCATCGGGAAAGAATGTGAGGGCCAGTCTTTGCGTTGACATACGAAATACTTCGTAGTACAAAGAGCTTCGTAGTACGTATACGAGGGATATGAGGCGACGCATGGGAGAGTTGGCGCAGGACATTCGGTACGGGCTGCGGATGCTGGCGAAGTCGCCGGGATTTGCGGCGGTGGCGATATTGACGCTGGCGCTGGGGATTGGCGCGAACGCGGCGATATTTCAGCTGATTGATGCGGTGCGGTTGCGGACGTTACCGGTGAAGGAGCCGCAGACGTTGGCCATCGTGCACATCAACAAGAATCATTGGGGCAGCGGCAATTTCAACGGGCCGTATGCGGAATTTTCTTTTCCGTTGTGGCAGCAGGTAGAGCGGAGGCAACAGGAGTTCTCGAATATCGCTGCGTGGGGCGAGGGACAATTGAACCTTGCCACCGGCGGCGAAGTCGATAACGTGCGGACGATGTGGACCAGCGGCGAATTTTTCCAGACGCTCGGCGTGCAGCCTTTTCTGGGGCGGCTGATTTCGTCCGCTGACGATCAGACGGGATGCGCGGGCGGGGTGGATTTGAGCTATGCGTTCTGGCAGCGGCGCTACGGTGGGTCGGCTGCGGTGATCGGGAAGACGCTGACGCTCGACGGGCACACGTTCCCGATTCTGGGCGTTACACCGCCAAGTTTTTACGGCGTTTCGGTCGGGGAGCGCTTCGATGTCGCTATTCCCATCTGCGCCGAGCCGATTACCAGCGGGAAATTCAGCCGCATCACGGGCGACAGGCCGCGCGAGAGTTGGTGGCTTTCCGTTTTCGGGCGGCTCAAGCCGGGCTGGACGCTTTCGCGCGCCACGGCGCAGCTCAGCGCCATTATGCCGGCCGCTCTGCAAGAGACGATTCCGCCGCAGTATGACGCCGACGGCGTGAAACACTATCTGGCATATAAACTTGAAGCGCGCCCGGCAGCGAATGGCTTTTCGGCGATGCGCGAAGATGCCTCGGACCCGCTGTGGCTGTTGCTGGGCCTTTCGGGACTCGTGCTGTTGATTGCGTGCGCGAATCTGGCAAATCTGATGCTGGCCCGTGCCAGTTCGCGCGAACGCGAAATCGCAGTACGGCTGGCGCTGGGAGCAACGAGAGGACGATTGATCCGGCAAATGCTTTCGGAGAGCGCGTTGCTGGCGATTGCGGGGGCGGTTTGCGGAGGATTTTTGGCGGCGGCGCTGAGCCGGTTTCTGATTTCGTTCATCAGCACTCCGAATAATGCCATTTTTCTCGACATGCCGATGGACTGGCGTGTGCTGGGATTTGCCGCGGGGCTGGCGATTCTGACGACGATCTTATTCGGATTGGCGCCGGCCATACGGGCGGGGAGCGCTTCGCCGGGAGCGGTGCTGAAAACGGGCGGGCGAGGAACGACGGCGGGGCGAGAACGATTTCGATTGCAGCGGATTCTAGTGGCGTCGCAAGTGGCGCTGTCACTTGTGCTGCTGGCAGGGGCGCTGCTGTTTGCACGGAGCCTGCGGAATTTGATGACACGCGATCCCGGCTTTCAAGAAAACGGAATCCTTGTTGCCAACGTGGATTTCACGCGGTTGAAGCTGCCGGAGGCGCAGCAGGAGCCGTTTACGCGCGATTTACTGGAACGCGTTCGCGCCATTCCGGGAGTGGCGGCTGCGGCCACGTCGAATCGCTCTCCGGTCAGCGGAAACAGCTCGAATGACGAGATTTTGAGTCTGGCGGGCAGCGCAAGGCAGGGCTCTGCATGGGAGGATTACGTAAGCGCGGGGTATTTCCAGACGATCGAGAATCCTCTGCTGGCGGGCCGCGATTTCAATTCGAATGACACGGCGACTTCGCCGCGCGTGGCCATCGTGAATCAATCGTTTGTGAAAAAGTTCTTGAGTGGCGCGACGAATGCCATAGGTAAGCGGTTTCGTGTGTGGTCTTCGCCGGGTGAGGCGCCACGGTATTACGTCGTCGTCGGCGAGGTGAAGGACTCGGTTTATAACGACATGCATGAGCCGATGCTGCCGGTCATGTATTTTCCGCGCGCGCAACTCGTGCCGCCATTCATTTATCCGGGCGCGACGTTTCTTGTTCGGTCGCAGATCGGGATGGCGAGCCTGCTGAGTTCCGTGAAAAACACGTTTACTGGAGTGAATCCGGAAATCGACATTCAGTTCAAAGTGTTACACACGCAAATTCGCGAATCGCTGGTGCAGGATGAATTGATGGCGACGCTGTGCGGATTTTTCGGGGCGCTGGCGATTTTGTTGGCGGCGATCGGATTGTATGGCGTGATTTCGTACACGGTGGCGCAGCGGACGAATGAAATCGGAGTGCGGATGGCGTTGGGAGCGCAGCGCGGGAACGTGGTGCGGCTGATTTTGGGCGAGGTGGCGATACTGATTGCGATTGGCGTGGTGATTGGGGTGGGGCTGACGCTGGCGGGAAGCAAGGCGGCGAGTTCGCTGCTTTTTGGATTGAAGGCACGCGATCCGATTACGTTGGCGCTGGCGGTGATTATTCTGGCGGCGATTGGATTTGCGGCGAGTTTTTTGCCGGCGCGACGCGCGTCGAGACTGGACCCGATGGATGCGCTCAGGTATGAGTAAGGCAGTGGCTGGTGAAAGCGAAAGACGACATTCGAAACTCGCACTCTACAAGGATCGTTCCCTTTTCTCGTTAGGGCGAACAGAGTAAAAGTGGCACCCGAAAAAACGAAAAGCAGAAGCAGATCCCTCGCCGCATGGCCTGCCTGCGGCAGGTAAACTCCTCGGGATGACAGGAAGCTACACGGACTTGCGAGTGGGAGCGTGGAGACGTAGGATGACGGAAATTTTGTGCGGGAGCGCATGATGGGGAGACTACTGCAGGACATTCGATACGGGTTTCGAATGCTGGCAAAGTCGCCGGGGTTTGCGGCGGTGGCGATACTGACGCTGGCGCTGGGGATTGGCGCGAACACGGCGATCTTCAGCATGATCGATGCAGTTCTGATGCGGTCTCTGCCTGTCCAGGATGCGCAGAGCCTGGTGGTGCTGAAGTGGAGCGCGAACAAAGCGCCGGACATTCACGGCAGCTCGAGTTACGGCGATTGCACGCAGCAGCGCGAACGCAACGGCCCGTCATCGAGCTGCTCGTTTTCGGAGCCGTTTTTTCACGACGTGGCTTCGAAGGTAAGCGCCTTTTCGAACGTCGCGGCATTCGCCAACACCGGGCCGCTGGATTTGAGCGGAAACGGGACCGCGAGCGTGCTGAGAGCCATAGGCGTCTCCGGCGAATTCTTTCCTGTTCTCGGCGTTCGTCCTGCAGCAGGGCGACTGATTGAACCGAGTGACGATTTGGTATCGGCGCAGCCCGTGGTTGTGTTGAATTACGGCTACTGGAAAACGCAATTCGGCGGATCGCTATCGGCAATTGGCAAAACGGTCCGGCTGAACAACGTGCCGTTCACGGTCATTGGCGTGGCGGATGCGCGATTTGACAGCCTGAGCCCGGGACGCGTTTACGACGTTTGGGTGCCGCTTTCCGTTTTGCCGCAACTGAGTCCGCAACCGTGGGAGAAGGCGCGGGCGACGGACGTTTACAGTTGGTGGCTGGTGATCGTTGGGCGGCTGAAGCCGGGCGTGAGCCGGGGGCAGGCGCAGGCAGAAGTGAGCACGCTGTTCCGCAATGAAATGCTGCACGGAGCGAAGCCGCTGTCGAAAGCCGAGGACGATCCCAAGGTTGCGGCGCTACCGGCGCAATCGGGACTGACGGGATCGACGACACAGATTTCCACCGAGTTGTACGTGCTCATGATGGCTGTGGGAATTGTGCTGCTGATCGCGTGCGCGAACGTGGCGGGATTATTGCTTTCGCGCGCCACGGCACGACAAAAGGAGATCGCGGTGCGTCTTGCGTTGGGAGCGGGGCGCGGACGAATCGTGCGTCAATTGCTGACGGAAAGCATTCTGCTGTCCACGATTGGCGGGGCGTTGGGGATTCTGTTTGCCGTGTGGGGAACGAAGGCAATTGTTTCGCTGATGGCGAGCAATTCGGACCGGCCGTTTGGATTTTCGCCGGGGATTGACGGGCGAGTGCTGGCGTTTACGTTCGCCGCAGCGGTAGGGACGGGGGTTATTTTCGGGCTTGCGCCGGCGTTTCGCGGAACGCGCGTGGATCTGACGCCGGCACTGAAGGAGGGGTCGGGCAGCTCGGTCGCAGAGGGACGCGCAGGCGGCAAGTGGTTTACTTTGGGCAATGGGCTGGTGGTCGCGCAGGTGGCGCTCGCGGTGGTGGTGCTGGTGGGCGCGGGGCTTTTGGTGCGCACGCTACAAAATTTGCGAAACGTGGACGCCGGATTCGACACACGCAATCTGTTGACGTTCAACCTGGACCCCGCGCTCATCGGATACAAAACGCCGCAAATCGATGGGTTCTACCGGAATTTGCAAGAGCGCATCGCGGCGATGCCGGGAGTAGAGTCGGTCAGCTATTCCAACATGACTCTGCTGAGCGGGAGCCTGTGGAGCACGGGTTTCCATCTGGCGGGGACTCCAAAAGATCAGGACTCGGATGCGGATTATCTTCCAGTAGGCGCGAATTTCTTTTCCACGATGCACATGCGGCTGCTGGCGGGACGCAATTTCAACTCCGCGGATTTCGCAGGGGCGGAAGTGGCCGAAGAGAAGGAGCAGGAGCGGGCGGCAGCGGCGAGCGCAAAGGAAGCTGGGATAGCAAATCCGAGTGCGGCCGCCACGGCCGTAAGTGCCGGCGCGAAAGCGACGGACAGCGCGGCAAATGAGGCGCCCGTGCCGGTGATCGTCAACAAGACATTCGTGCAGAAGTATTTTTCGAAGGTGAATCCGCTGGGACAACATTTCGGCGAACGGGAAGCCGATCCGGCAAAGGGAGACTGGGCCAGCCCGGGATGGATGATCGTGGGAGTGGTGAGCGACGCGAAGTATCAAGACTTGCGCAGCGCGATCGAGCCGACGATGTATGTGCCGTCGAGCGGGGGCAACACCGCTTTCCAGGTGCGAACGTCCGCGAATCCCACGGCGATGACCGCCGCGATACGCAGCGCGGTGAGCCAGATGGACAGCAACTTGCCGATCTTTAACGTGCACACGCAAACACAGCTTATCGACCAATTGCTTTTTCAGGAGCGATTGATTGCGCGGCTGTCGGGGTTTTTCGGCGTGCTGGCGCTGGTGCTGGCGTGCATCGGGCTGTATGGTTTGCTTTCGTACGAAGTGGCGCGGCGGACGCGGGAAATTGGGATTCGCATGGCGCTGGGCGCGCAAGCAGGAGATGTGTTGCGACTGGTGGTGGGACAGGGAATTATTCTTGCGATGGCGGGCGCAGCAGTGGGGATCGGCGTGGCCGTGGGCGTGACGCGGTATCTGAAAGCGATGCTCTACAACGTACACGCGAATGATCCGGCGACGATGATCGCGGTTGCCGTGCTGCTGGCGATGGTGGCGCTGGCGGCGTGTTACATTCCGGCGCGGCGGGCGACGCGAGTGGATCCGATGGTGGCGCTGCGATACGAGTGAGAGAGGCAGTGGCTCGAAGGCGGAGTCAGCTGATAGTCGAGGGGCAATCGTCAAAACTAAAAGGAAAGCTTAGCCGTGGCGAACGCGGGGAATTCTGTTAGGATGGCGAAAAAGCGCCAGGAGGTCCCGCGATGGGGAAGCTGCTGCAGGATGTTCGTTATGGATTGCGGATGCTGCGGCAGTCACCGGGGTTTGCGGCGATCGCGGTGCTCACGCTGGCGCTGGGAATTGGTGCGAACACGGCGCTATTTTCAGTCGTCAATGGCGTGCTGCTGAATCCGCTGCCGTACCCGCACTCGGACCAACTCGCGTCCATTTACGGAGAAACGCCGGGGGCCACGCAGGGTTACGTCACCTATCTGAATTTCCTCGACTGGCAGCGGGAGTCAAAATCTTTTTCCTCCATGGCCATGTACCGCCACGAGGATTACAACCTAACCGGCGGTTCGCAATCTCTCCGCGTGAGCGGCTACATGATCTCCGCCGATTTTTTTTCCACGCTCGGCGTCAAACCGATTCTGGGGCGCGCGTTTCGCACCGATGACGACCAATTGGGCGCCGCTCCGGTGGTAATTCTCGGCGGTGGTTTCTGGCAGCGCCAATTCGGCTCTTCCGCCGGAGTCATCGGCAAATCGCTGGTTCTCAACGGAGCGTCGTACACGGTGGTCGGCGTAGTTGCGCCAACATTTTCCTTCTATGGCCAGTCCTATGATGTCTACATTCCCCTAGGCCAGTGGAGCGATCCGTCTTTTCGCGACCGCCGCATTGATATGAGCGCTCACGTCATCGGCCGGCTGAAACCGGGGGTGGCGCTTGGGCAAGCGCAAGCCGACATGAACGACATCGCGCGCAATCTCGCCGTCGCTTATCCGGAGGCCAACAAAGACGTCGGTATCAATCTGGTTTCCATGAAGCAAGACATTATCGGGAACGTGCAGCCATTCTTGCTGGTGCTGCTGGGCGCAGTTGGATTTGTGCTGCTGATTGCGTGCGTGAACGTGGCAAATCTTCTGCTGGCGCGTTCGATGGGCCGGTCGCGCGAGTTCGCGATTCGCGCAGCACTGGGAGCAAGCCACGGGCGCGTGATCCGGCAGCTCCTTACCGAAAGCATTTTGCTGAGCGGCGCGGGCGGCGCGCTGGGACTCCTTTTGGCATTTTGGGCCACGCATGCAGTGCTCAACACGTTGCCCGGGACATTGCCTCGCGCCAGCGAAGTTTCTCTTGATTCGCGCGTGCTGCTCTTCACGCTCGGCGTTTCTCTTTTTGCCGGAATTGTTTTCGGCCTGGCGCCGGCGTTGAAAGCTTCCCGCGCGAATTTGCAGGAGGTGCTGAAGGAGAGCGGCCGCGGCGCGAGCGGCGCGCGACATCGGATTCAGGGAGTTTTCGTGGCGGTCGAGGTGGCCATGGCGCTGGTGCTGCTGGTCGGCGCAGGACTGATGATTCGCAGTCTGGCCGCGCTTTGGCGCGTCAATCCGGGCTTCAATCCGAGCCATGCCATCACTTTCAATCTGTCGATGCCCGCCACGGCCGCAACCACATCCGCGGAAACACGCGCGCGTCTGCGGGAGTTCGACGACAAGATGTACTCGATTCCGGGCGTCGAGGCCGTTTCCGTCACGCTCGGAGCGCGCCCGATGATTCACGACACGGTTTTGCCCTTCTGGATCGAAGGGGAGCCAAAACCGGCCCATGTGAACGACATGCACCAGGGCTTGTGCTATTTCGTCGAGGCCGGATTCCAAAAGGCCATGGGAGTGACTCTGGAGCGCGGGCGGTTTATCACGGCGGAAGACAACGAGCACGCGCCGGTGGTGATTGTCATCGATGACTATTTTGCGCGCACGTATTTTCCAAATCAAAATCCCATTGGCAAGAGCGTGCATGTCGCGCTCTTCGACGTGGAAGCCAAAATCGTGGGAGTGGTTGGCCACGTGAAGCAGTGGGGACCCGGCGGCGATGCAAAAGCGGCGGTGGAAGCACAGTTCGAGTATCCGTTCATGCAACTTCCGGAAAGGCTGATGCCGCTGACCGCGACCGCTGTGGCCGTCGTATTGCGGACCCAGGGTGATCCCACTGCCATCATGGCTCCCGTTCGGCGCGCCGTGCAGGAGCTAGACCCACGCGAAATCATTTACGGCGTGGAAACGCTGGACGAGGTTCTCTCCAATTCATTTGCCGCGCGCAGGCTTTCGATGATTCTGCTGGGGATTTTCGCGGCGCTGGCGCTGGCGCTTTCGTGCGTTGGAATCTATGGGGTGATTTCGTATGTGGTGGGGCAGCGCACGCACGAAATTGGAGTTCGCGTGGCGTTGGGAGCGCAGCGGAATGACGTGCTGCGACTGATCCTGGGACAAGGTGTTCGCATGGCGCTTATGGGCGTTGGGATCGGCCTGCTGGCGGCGTTGGCGCTGACGCGGCTGATGTCACGAATGCTTTTCGGCGTGAGTGCCACGGACCCGCTGACGTTCGCGGGCGTCGCGATTTTACTTTGCGGCGTCGCGCTGGTGGCGTGTTACATTCCGGCGCGGCGAGCGATGGGAGTGGATCCGATGGAGGCGCTGAGATATGAGTGAAAAAGGGCAGTGGTTAGTGACCAGTGAAAAGCGGAGGCTGCGTTTGCGGGTGAGAGTTGCTTTCCAAAGCTGGGCTGTTGCGTCTCAATACGTAGCATAGGTGCGGCTGCCGAAGGACGTGCGATGAATAAACTGCGGCAGGACATTCGGTACGGGGTGAGAATGCTGGCGAAGTCGCCGGGATTTGCGGCGGTGGCGATACTGACACTGGCGCTGGGGATTGGCGCGAACACGGCGATTTTCAGCTTGATCGACGCGGTAATGCTGCGGTCGCTGCCGGTGGATAATCCGTCGCAGTTGATGCTGCTGAAGTGGACGGCGCGTCACCAGCCCGACGTTCACGAGTACATGTCCTCGGGCGACTGCGGTGACAACCTCGGATTCGGGCAAAATGCCGCGCAAAATCCGTCGGGCTGCTCGTTTTCGGAGCCGCTGTTGCGGCGGATCGCGGAGACGAATGCGTTTTCGGGAGTCGCGGCGTTCGCGAATTCCGGGCGGCTGGATTTGACTGGCAACGGAGCGGCGACGGTCATCAATGGGCAAGTGGTTTCCGGAGATTTTTTCCACACGCTGGGTGTGAAGGCGGCAGCGGGCCGCGTGTTCGAAGCGAGCGACGATTCGCGGTCGGCGGCTCCAGTGGCAGTGTTGAATTACGGCTACTGGCAGAGCGCGTTTGGCGGATCGCGCAACGTCATAGGCCGCACGATTGAACTGAACAGCGTTGCGTTCACGATTGTCGGCGTGGCCGAAGCGCGATTCACGGGAGTCACTCCGGGCAGCGACTACGACGTGTGGGTGCCGCTCTCCAACGAGGAAAAAATCGATCCGAGGGCGCAGATCCGCGACCGGCTAGGGATGGCTAAGCGTCAAGACGATGTTGCTTCGTGGTGGCTGACGATCATTGGACGCCTCAAGCCAAACACGCCCGTCGCGCAGGCGCAGGCGATTGTCAGCAGCGTGTTTCGCAACGAGATGCTTCATGGGAGTGTGCCGATGTTCCATGGCGGCGGCCCGGGAGGAGGACCTGTTCCGCGACCGGGAGGACCGGCGGGCGGCGGAATGGTTCGCCAGCAGATCGTTATGGGCGGAGGGCCGGGGCCGGGGCCGGGACCCGCGCCGGGCGGCGGTAACGTACCGATCGGAATGGCCCCGCCTCAAATGGCACCCGGGAAGGGGCCGATTGAGTTTCACGGGCCTGCATCCGGGCCGGGATCTGGCGCGCAAATGCCGCAGTCCGCGGGCAAAGAGCCGCTGATGATGCCAGGGCAAGCAGCAGCTCCGGCGGGCGGAATGCAGGGCGGCAAAACGGAAAATGGCCAGAAGACGTTGTCCATAGCGTCGGACAATCCGGAAATTATTCTGGCGCCGGCGCAAAGGGGGCTGACGGGATCGCGGACGCGGTATTCCAATCCGCTCTACGTGTTGATGCTGGCGGTGGGAATTATTCTGTTGATCGCGTGCGCGAATGTGGCGGGGCTGATGCTGGCGCGAGCGGCGGCGCGGCAAAAAGAAGTCGCAGTCAGGTTGGTGCTGGGAGCCGGGCGGGCGCGAATCGTGCGACAATTGCTGACGGAAAGCGTGATGCTCTCGGTGCTGGGAGGCGCGCTGGGAATTCTTTTTGCGTACTGGGGCGCGCACGCGATTATTTCGTTCGTGTCGAGCAATCAAACGCGGCCGCTGGGATTTGCGACAGGCATCGACATGCGGGTGCTGGGATTTACGGTGGCTGTTTCGTTGGTGACAGGGATTATTTTTGGACTCGCGCCGGCGTTTCGGAGCGCGCGGATTGATTTGACGCCGACACTCAAGGACGGCGAGGTAAGTTCCGCGAGCGGCGAAAAGGCCGGAAGGTGGTTCAGCGTGGGCAACGCGCTGGTGGTTGCGCAAGTGGCGCTGGCCATTGTGGTGCTGGTTGGCGCGGGATTGCTGGTGCGAACGCTCGAAAATCTGCGGAGCGTCGACTTGGGTTTTGACGCGCACAATATTGTGCTCTTCGGAATTGATCCCACGCTGGCGGGCTATAAAAGCACGCAGATTGACAGTTTCTACCGCGATTTGCGGAGCCGGTTGGCGGAAACACCGGGTGTGAAAGCTGTGAGTTATTCGCAGATGCCGCTGTTGAGCGGCGGCATGATGATCACCAGTTTTCACTGGCCGGGCACGCCGCAGGATCAGGAATCCGACGCGGATGTTCTTAACGTTGGCGCGGACTTTTTCGCGACGATGCACATTCCCTTTGTCGTGGGGCGTAATTTCAATATTTCAGATTATGAGCTGGCGGCGTCCAATCACGGACCTTTGCCGACCGCGGCGCCGAGTCCCGTGATCGTGAACCAAGCATTCGTTGAAAAATATCTAGGCAAGGAAAATCCGATTGGAAAGCGATTCGGCGAATCAGCCGGCGACGAGAACGGCCCCAAGAATGCGGGCTATGAAATCATTGGCGTGGTGCGGGACACAAAATATAACAGCCTGCGGCGCGAGGTGCACCCGATGATGTACGCCCCGCAGGCCGGGGGAGGAGCGTCATTCGAGGTGCGCACGGCGGCGGGTCCGCAGGCTTTGCTTCCCGCGATACGCAAAGTGGTGGCGCAAGTGAATGCGAACTTGCCACTCTTCAACGTAACCACGCAATCGGAGCAGATTGACCGGCTGCTGTTCCAGGAGCGGTTGGTTGCACGAGTGTCGGGATTTTTTGGAGCGCTGGCGCTGGTGCTGGCTTGCATCGGTCTGTATGGATTGCTTTCGTATGAAGTTGCGCGGCGGACGCGTGAAATTGGGATTCGCGTGGCGTTGGGAGCACAGCAGCGGGATATACTGCGACTGGTCGTAGGGCAGGGAATTTTGCTGGCTCTTGTCGGCGCCGCGGTGGGGATTGGCGCGGCGATTGGAGTGACGCGGTATATGGCGAGCATGTTGTACGACGTGCACGCGAATGATCCCGCGACAATTGCCGGAATGGCGATTCTGCTTATGTTGGTGGCGCTGGCGGCGTGTTACATTCCGGCGCGGCGGGCGATGCGAGTGGATCCGATGGTGGCGCTGAGATATGAATAGCCGATAGTTGATAGTCAAAAGCGACGAAGCAGAAAGGCGAAACTCGAAAAACGGAAAACGGTAGAACCCTGATGCGCCGCGTCGATATGCTTTAGGACTTTGACTCCCACCCGGCTGCAAGACACAAATCCCCGCCACTTGAGGTGACGCTCCCTGCGATATATGGCGTTGACTTTCCTTTGACCGCAAGTTAAGAATTCTCGCCGCTCGATGGCACGTCCGCGCGGCAAAACGAGGAAAACAACTTGAACGATATGATCGCGCCTTCGGCAGGTAGCGAACCCGCAGGCAAACGCGAACTACTTGCGCCGATATGGCATACCGTGGGCCTGGTCGCTCTGATTTTCGGAACCTCGGCGGCTTCCTATTTAACGTCGAAGCACTTCGTGAGCGCGGGCCCGGAAGCAGTGACGCCAAATCGCGCGGCCATGTTGGCGACGTATGCGGGAACGCTGGTGCTTGAGTGGGTGCTTTTCCTTTATGTGTATCTGGGCGAGAAGTTTTCGCGCGGGACGCGCATTGCGGAACGGGTTGGAGGGCGCTGGTCGAGCGCGCGCGATTTCTGGCGGGACGTTGGCATCGCGCTGGCATTGTGGCTGGTCTTGAGCGTGCTTGGCGGAATTGCGGGTCACCTGCTGCATCCCAAGGGCTTGGAAACCGTGCTGAAGCTGCTGCCACGCGATGCGGAGGAGATCATTGCGTGGTTGCTGGTATGCGTTTCGGCGGGATTTTGCGAAGAGTACGTATTTCGCGGATATTTGCAGGAGCAATTCCGGTTGCTGACCGGAAAAGTCTGGATTGCAGTGGCGCTGCAGGCAATCGTTTTTGGGTTTGGCCATGGTTACCAGGGCGTTGCGCTGATGCTGACGATCATTGTTTACGGACTGCTGATCGGCGCAACGGCGGCTTGGCGAAAATCGTTGCGGCCCGTGATGATGGCCCATGGATGGCTCGATTTCATCCAAGGATTCGCGTTCTATGTTGCGCATGCGATGCACCAGATGTGAGAGCGCGGTTCCTAGTTGAGAGGGAAAACCAAACTCCGCGAGATGGAGAACACGCCGGCTGAAGTGAAAACGAAATGCGGGGGCTTTCACCTGTGGCAGGTGGAAAACAGGCAAGCGTGACTGAATGATCGTCTAT
>Ga0134128_10000474_pt1 | contig 56019 bp, 42 predicted proteins | sample KB31754_FD_96462 | JGI IMG/M metagenome (GOLD analysis project Ga0134128, IMG submission 96462) | Terrestrial soil microbial communities with excess Nitrogen fertilizer from Kellogg Biological Station, Michigan, USA - KB3-175-4 | ecosystem: Environmental > Terrestrial > Soil > Unclassified ... | reverse complement strand
CGGCTCGAGCAGCAGGGCCATATTCGCGGCGCCTGGGGGCGGAGCGAGTCGAACCACGAGGCCCGCTACTACTCTCTCACCCGCGCCGGGGCCAAGCGCCTGGCGGCGGAGGCGCGGCGCTGGCGCCAACTGGCGGGCATCATGGAACGATTGCTGGGAGAGGAGGCCTGAAGCCATGCGTAGATTTTGGATGCGCTGGCGGGAGATGTTCTGGCATCGTTCGAAAAACGAGCGCGACGCGGCCCGCGAGATTCAGGCCCATCTTGATTTAATCGCCGAGGATTTGGTCCAGCGCGGCATGGCTCCCGCCGCGGCGCGGCGCCAGGCGGCGATTCAATTGGGCGGAGTGGAGCAGGTCCGCGAGCGCCACCGCGGCGCGCGCGGCTTTGCCGCCGTTGAGGAGTGGTCGCGGGACGCCTGGCATGCCGCGCGCAGCTTGCGCCGCGCGCCCGCCTTCACGCTGACCGCGATCGCCACCCTCGCGCTCGGCATCGGCGCCACCACAGCCATCTACAGCGTGGTGCAATCGGTGCTGCTCGATCCGCTGCATTTCCCCCAACCGCGGCAGTTGGTGTCGCTGCGACTGACCGCGCCCGGCAACGACATGTCGGCGGTATCGGGCTCCCTGCCCTTTTCCGCTTCCCTGTTCGTCACTGCCAGCGAGCACTCGACCAGTTTCAGCTCCATGGGCATATGGGTGCCCGACTCGTCGGTGGTGACGGGCGATGGGCAGCCGGAGCAGGTTCGCACGGTGCTGGTGAGCGACGGCGTGCTGCAAGCATTGGCTGTTCCGCCGCTGCTTGGCCGCTGGCTGAATGCGAGCGACCAGATTCCGCACACGCCCGGCGCGGTCATGTTGAGCTATGGATACTGGCGGCAGCGCTACGGCGGGGCCAGCGACATTGTGGGCCGCAAGATTCTCCTCGATAACGTCGCGCGGCCGATTGCCGGCGTCATGCCGGCCGGTTTTCGGCTGGTATCGGCGGACTTCGACGTGCTCGTGCCGGTCGCGATTGACCGCGGCAAATTGATTCTGGCCGGATTCGAGTACTACGGCATTGGGAGGCTGAAGCCAGGCGTCAGCGTGGCGGCCGCCGACCAGGACATGGGGCGAATGGTCGGGCTCTGGATGGATAGCTGGACCAACGGCGCCGGCTCAGATCCCCACTTCTATCTGCGTTGGCGCATTACGCCCGCCTTCGAGCCACTCCAGGACGAGGTGGTCGGCGGCATGGCGCCGGCGCTCTGGGCCGTGCTTGGAACCATCGCCCTGGTGCTGCTGATGGCGTGTGTCAATGTGATGAACCTGTTTCTGGCACGCGCCGAATCGCGCCGGCGTGAGCTGGCGGTGCGCGCGGCGCTGGGTTCGGGCCGTGGAAGGATCGTGCGCTCGGTGCTGGTGGAGAGCGCCTGGCTCGCGGCGGCCGGCGGAGCCGCCGGGCTGGGCGTTGCCTACGGCGTGCTGCGCCTGCTGGCCGCGTTGGTGCCGGCTAGCATGGCGCGGCTGGGCGAGACCTCGCTCGATGGCCGCTCGGCGCTGGTTTGCGCCATCCTCGCAATGCTATGCGCGCTGGCGTGCGGGCTGGCGCCCGCACTGCGGTTGGCGCGCACGCCCGCCTCGCTGGCTTCCGCCACGGCCGAGCGCACCGGAACCGCCAGCCAGCGGCAGCGTCGCCGCCGCGACCTGCTCATTGCCGCACAGGTGGCACTGGCGCTGGTGCTGCTGTTCAGCGCCGGCCTCCTACTGCGCTCGTTCTCCGCGCTGCAGTCGGTGAAGTTGGGGTACCAGTCGCCGGCCACGCTGCAGACCTTTGCCATGCTCAACCGCTCCGCCGGAACCGACGACAAGAAACTGCTGGCCACCGAACACGCCATCGCCGATCGCATTGCCGCCGTCCCCGGCGTGCGCGCGGTTTCCTTCGCGGGCGACGTCCCCATGCTTGGCGAAGGCCACGATTGGGATGAGATCTACACCGAGCACGGCACCCTGCAACCAACCGGTTCGCTGCCGATGCGCTTGTATATTCACGCCGCACCCAACTTTTTCGCCGCCATGGGAATTCCTATGCTGGCGGGCCGCGATATGTCATGGGCCGATATTCAACAGAATCGCCCGGTGGTCGTAATCTCGCAGGCGCTGGCGCGCGACCTGTGGGGCAGCGCGCAAGCCGCACTGGGGCAGCGGCTGCGGGAGTTTCCGCGCCAGCCGTGGTTTGACATTGTGGGCGTGGCTGGTGACGTACGCTTCGACGGCCCGCGCAAGCCGGCGACGCCGACCGTATACTGGCCGCCCGAGCCCGCGAACGGCACCCAGAACCTGAGCTATGCGTTCTACACGGTACGCTCCGATCGAGCGGGATCAAGCAGCCTCATGCGCGATTTGACCCAGGCGGTGCACGCGGTGGACGCCAATGCGCCGTTGGCTAAACCTCGGACCATGGAGGATCTGGCGGCGCGAACCCTCGCCGTTTCCTCGTTTGCCATGGTGATGCTGCTGCTCGCCGGGGGCATGGCGCTGCTGCTGGGCATCGTCGGCATATACGGCGTCATCGCCTATGATGTGGCGCGGCGGCGCCGGGAGATCGGCATCCGCCTCGCACTCGGCTCGCGGCCGCGCGCGGTACAAGGTTTGTTTGTGCGGCAGGCACTGCGCGTGGCGCTGCTGGGCGCGTGCGCCGGCGGGTTGCTGGCGATTCCGTTAACCCTCAGCTTGCGTTCGCTTTTATACGGCGTCAAGCCGCTGGACGCGCCCACCCTGCTTGCGACCGTAGCTCTGTTGGCCGCCGCCGTGGCGGCGGCTGCCTACTTCCCCGCCCTGCGTGGCTCCGCCATTTCGCCCGCCGAGACTTTGGCCGCCGAGTAGCGCGCGCCGTTCCAGGCGGCGCATACGATAGAATGCGGGATGGCACAATTGCGCCAAGTGGGACGATTTGAGGTACTCGAGCCGCTCGGCTCGGGCGGCATGGGCGAGGTGTTTAAAGCGCGTGACCAGCGCCTGAACCGATTGGTCGCGCTCAAATTCCTGCCCGACACCGCGCTCGGCCCCGCGCGCGACCGCTTCGAACGCGAGGCGCTCGCCATCGCCGCTCTCAATCATCCACACATCTGCACCTTGTACGAAGTGGGAAGCGACGAGGGACGCCCCTACCTGGTACTCGAACTGCTCGAGGGCGAAACCCTGCGCGCCCGTCTGAAGCGCGGCCCGGTCGCGACCGAACAGTGGCTCGACTGGTCGGCCCAGGTCGCGGACGCACTCGACGCCGCACACCGCAAGGGCGTCATCCACCGCGACCTCAAGCCCGACAACATTTGGATCAGCCCCGGCGGGCACGTGAAGGTACTTGATTTCGGCCTGGCGCGGCTCGAAACAGAACCAGCTCTGTCCGCCGATGCGCGAACCATGAGCCAGCCGCTTACCTCGCCGGGTGTGACCATGGGCACCATCCCCTACATGTCGCCGGAGCAAGCACGCGGCGAAACGCTCGACGCCCGCAGCGATTTGTTCAGTTTGGGTTCGGTGCTCTACGAAATGGCGACCGGCCGCGCCGCCTTCACCTCCCGCACGCCGGCCGAGTGCATGGCCGCCATCCTCAAGGAGCAGCCGCCGCGCGCCACCCAGTTGCGCCCCGACCTCCCGCCAAGACTTGAGGAAGTCACCAGCCGGTGCCTCGAAAAAGACCCCGATCTGCGCTACCAATCCGCCGCCGACCTGCGCAGCGAGCTCAAGCGGCTCAAGCGTGAGAGCGGCTCCGTCGCCGCGCTGCCGGCCATGGCGCCGCCCCACCGCCGCTATGGCCTGATCGCGGCCACCTCGGCGATCCTGGTGGCCCTGGCAGTGGGGGTGGCGTGGTGGAATGCGAGGTCGCACTCCGTCGCGGCCACCCCGCAGCTTCAATACCGCCAGCTCACTTTCAACGGCAACGTCGTGGACGCCGTCATCTCTCCCGACGGCAAATTCCTGGCCCACGTGGACACGGGCACCGCCGGCACCTCATTGCATTTGCTCTCGATCGGCAACGGCGGTACGGGCGGCAGCGATGCGCAGATCATGCCTCCCGCCGAGGGCTGCTGCCAATCCCCGTCATTTTCACCAGACGGAAGTCAAATTTATTTCCTGGAAAATCGCAGACTCATGGCGATTCCGCTCTTGGGTGGCACTGCCCGGACGATTGTGGTATCCGCCTGCTCTGGCGCCGGTTTTTCGCCGGATGGCAGCCACATGGCGTATGTAGTTGATCGTGGCGCAATCATTGACTTGGTGCTGGCCCACTCCGATGGTTCGCAAGCTCACACAGTGCATACCGCCGCGAATGGCTCCGGGTATCTGTCGCAATGTTGGGGAAACCCCGGCCAGCCGACCCACTCGCCGAGCTGGTCGCCTGACGGAACCGAAATCGCAGTAATCCTTGCAGGCCAGGGCCAGACTGAAGCGGTGGAAGTTGTTAGCGCCCAGGACGGCCGGGCGGTCGACCTGAATGTCCCCGGTTCGGGCCAGGACGATGATCTCAGCTGGCTGCCCGATGGCAGCGGAATCATCTTCACTCACTCCATTCCCGCCGGCGCGGCCAGCCAGGTTTGGGAGGTGTCTTATCCCGGTGGAAAAATCACCCAACTCACGACCGACTTGCAGGGATATAGTAGCGCCAGCATGTCCCAGCACGGTCAATTGGCGCTGGTTCATGCCGCGCCCCAGTACTCCGTCTGGACACAAGCTGCGCCCGCCGGCGCTTTTAGGCAGTTGCCGGGCGGCGGCGCCACACTCGACGGCGTGAACGGATTGGCTTGGACCCCGCAAAGCTCACTGGTAAGCCTGCGCAGTTTGGGGGGCGCCCCCCAGCTCTGGGCCGAGAACTACGACGGCAGCTCGGCACATGTCCTTACCGCGAGCGGATTGCCCTCCGGCTTTCTGGCCCTTTACGGCACCGCCCCCGACGGCTCGATCCTTTTGAATGGCGCCAACGGAAGTAATGAAATCTTCGTGGTTCCTGCCGACGGTACGGGAATCGCGCCCCTGTTCCAACCCGGTCCGGGCGCACAAGTATTGTTTCCAGCGGTAGTCGCGGGTGGGCAGATCGCCTATCTTTACGCCGATGCCAAGAACAACCAAACCCTGTGGGCGATGCCGCTGCACGGCGGGGCTGCCCATCAAATTTCATCTCAGTTCGTGTACGTCGATGGCAATCCCGCTTCGCCCGACGGAACGCAAATTTTTGCGATCGTGCGCGGCGCCGTTCCGACCAGTCACGTGCCAGCGATCTTTCACTTGCAAGGCGCCGGCGCCACCGTCACCCCGATCGGCCTCGATTTCAAAACCATGCCGCCTCCCTACGGATGGACCGCCGACGGGCGAGGCATCGTGTATGTGAAGAACCAGGGGACGACCGACAATTTGTGGGCCTATCCAATCGCCGGCGGCGCCCCCTACGCGCTCACTCACTTCGACGATCTGCGCATCGCCAACTTTGCGATTGCGCGCGACGGCCGCATGGCGATCAGCCGAGGTTCGCCCAACAGTGATGCTGTGGTGGCCACGGGGCTGGCCGGGCACTGAGTGTTTTTGGTGAGACGGCTGGGACTCGAACCCAGAACCCTTGCCTTAAAAGGGCAATGCTCTACCATTGAGCTACCGTCCCACGGATGAGCGCAACCACCTTGCGCAGCAAGAAGCGGACCAGCCAATTTTCTCACGGTTACCATGTCCGCGCCAGCCTTCGGCCCTTCGATTGCAATCTTACCTACTGTTGATATAAGTCAACGGAGCAAAACTGTGCAATCAACTTTCATGGTCACTGTTCTCGGCGCGGCTCTGGGAATCACTGCGATGGCCCAAACACCCGCCGCCTCCCCTACCCCGTCTACGAATTCGCAGGCTACGGCAAGCCCGGCTGCGAATGCGCAGCCGGCAAAGGCTCCTTCGGCCATGGCCGGAGTCATGTTTCTCGGCATCAATTCGCCCGACGTGGCGCTGACGCCGGGTCAACATTTCGAGCGCTTTGCGGCCTCGATGGTTGCGCCCGGAACGTTTGCCCTGCCTTTGGCCTCGACCGTCTGGGCCATGGAAGCCACCACCCACCGCGGCTACCCTTCCGGCTGGCGCGGATATCAAGACGTCTACCGGACCCGGTTCGAAGATAAAATCGACAGCAAATTCCTGACCGATTTTGCTTTTCCAACTGTTTTTCACCAGGAGGAGCGCTATGAACCCCTCGGTCCTGGCTCATCCGTCGGCAGCCGCATCACACATGCGCTGATGCATCAAATTCAAACCCGCAGCGACGACCACTCCCACATGGAGTTCAACTTCGAAGCACTGCCCGCTACCATGACCGGCGCCGTTATATCCAATATCTGGCAACCCGCCACCGAGCGCACCACCGGCAAGATCGTCGAGCGTTTTGGCTTTGGCGTGATGTTTAACGTGGTCGCCAACCTGGCCACGGAATTCCAGCCCGAAATCGTCAGCCACCTTCACTTCTAGACCGCGCAGGGCTCACGCGCTGGCCGCCGGCGCCAGCGCGCGGCCACAGCCACCGCAGTAGCTCGCGCCAGCCAGGCTGCGGGCGCCGCACGCGGCGCAGACCGCCCGCACCTGGGCGCCGCAGCGCGTGCAGTAGGCAAGCGTGGGCGCCACATGGGTGCCGCACTGTCCGCAGGGCACGCGCCGATGATCGCGCACCACGATGGCCAGCAAATACAAGATGAAACCCAACTCATAGGGGCAAATGACAATCGTCACTGTCGCCCACAAGCCCGCGTTCAGGCCCCGCAACTCGGCGTCGTAATACACCCAGCCGCCGCCGAGAAACTGGGCCGCGAGGCCCGCGGCGCACATCATGCCGACGAGCGTGGCCACCATAAAGTCCTGCGGCAGCATGAGCGGCGCAAACCAGCCATAGGTAAACGCCAAACCCACAAACGTAAAGGCCGTCGCACCGCCCAACAGGAACAATCCAGCGGTAAGCGTCGACCATCGCGGCAAAACCCGAATGCCGAGCGCGACGCAAGCCGCCAGATACTCAAGCGCGGGCAGTAGGCCCAGGAGAAACTGCGGGTCGTGGCGTTGGAAGGCCATCCAAACCGCGTAGCCGCCCAAGCCGATAAATGCAGGAAGTCCTACGCGTAAAGCAGCGGGGGCGAGTTTTGGTTTCGGCGCCGCCAGGGTGTTATCCATAAAAGTCCTCTTCATTGCCGCCGATCGTGGCGGATGGCCACATGCCTAACGTCCAGGCCACTAGCACGACCAGAGCGACCGGAATCGCGTTCAATCCAACAAAAGCCGCGCTGCGCGAAGTCGTGACGTGCAACGCAGTCAAGAATCCGGCGAAATCCCAACTCAACCGGAACGAGACAAGCATCCATAGCAAACTGACGCTGCTGACGCCGGCCAGCAATCTCAGCGCGTTCCGGCGCTGCCGCAGCGTGGCGGCGCGCTGGCGCACCAGTTGCCGGGTGCGTTGGGCGAGGCCTGGGCTTGGCGACACGCGGTACTCGCGGACGCGGCGGATGGCTTCGGTCCATCTCTCTTGTGTCTGCTGACAATCAGCACAGCGGGCGAGATGCTCGGCGGCGGCGAGCGGGTTCGTGGGCTCGGCACTCATGAGCAGGTTGCGGAATTCGGTGCAGTTCATGGCGCCACTCCCGCCCGCCCGAGCTCCGCGTGCATGTGAGTGAGACCGCGGTACAGGCGCGATTTCACCGTAGAAACCGGCACATTGCTCACGCGGGCGATTTCCTCCAAGCTCAAATCCTCTTGAAAGCGTAGCGCCAACACCTCGCGGTAAATGGGAGCAAGGGTTGCCATCGCGCCGTCCAACGCGCGCTGACGTTCGCTCCTCAGCGCCTCCTCAAACGGTGAGCGAGCGTGGCCATCGGGTAGGTCGCGCGGCATTTCTTCATCGTCCTCGGCGGCGGTGAGCGACAGCTCTGGCCGCCGGCGGACGCGGTCCAAAAACAGATTGCGCGCCACCGCAAAGAGCCAGGGCTCGAAACGAAAGCGCGGGTCGAATTGGTGGCCCCGCTCCAGCACGCGCAGCCAAGTTTCCTGGAATAAGTCTTCAGCCGTGGCATGATTGCCGGTCAACGTGATCAGATAACGCAGCAGCCGATACTGATATTTCTCGATCAGTTCGTCCAGCAGGCGCGGGTTGCGGGCCCGGAGGCCGCGCGCCAGGGCCCTGGAATCATCCGCCGCCGATATCATCATGGTGAGAACCAATTCCATGCTATCGGCATTACGATCCAGCCGCCGAAAAAGACGCATGTCCGCTTTACATATTCGCCTCGGCGGCTTCGGAAACGATTTGCTCGGCGACCTTCATGGCGACGGTTTCGGCCGAATCGACCTGCATGCCCGGGCGCCCGGCGGCGGAGGAGTAGGGCGTGCCCAGCGCGTTCGCGCCAAACTCGGTGGCCGTCATTCTCGGATGAAATACGCTCACCACGATACCTTCGGTTTTCAGTTCCTCGCGCGCGGTCAGGGTTAAGGCGTTGAGGGCGTACTTGGTGGAGGCATAGGCCGCCAGCCCCGGATAGTAGTTCTTCGACACCATCGAGCCGATGTTGAGGATCATGCCCTTATGCCGCCGCTTCATAATCGGGATCACGGCTTGCATGGCATCGAGCGCGGCGAAGACGTTGAGCTCCATGATGGCGCGGTAATCGGCCAATTTGATCTCGCCCACCGGCGCCCGCAACCCCTGGCCGGCATTATTGATCCACAGGTCGATCCGCCCGTGGCGCTTCATGGTGGCGTCTACAAGCTTCTGAATACCGTCGCTGCTGGTTATATCCGCCGGCACCGCCATGGCGTCCGGGATACGCGCCGCCGCTTCACTCAACGCGCGGCCGGAGCGGGCCGCAAGGATTAGCTTGGCGCCCTCAGTGCCCAGGCGCTCCGCAATGGCCAAACCTATACCCCTTGAGGCGCCGGTAATCACAGTTACGGAATCGCGAATCTTCATGGACTAATTATAGAAGTGAGGCTGAAGCTACCCGATGCGATATAGTGTCGGTGAGTGGAGTCTGCCCGCATGGAGATTTCGATATGCGAAGAACAATATTGGTGTTGGTAGCGGCGCTCACGGCGCTTTTATATACAACACCGGCGCGCGTGAAGGCGCAAACGCCCACAGCCGCCTACCCGACCATGGCGCCGCTGGCGCAATATTTAATCCCCAACGAAGCCGATGAAGTCGCGCTCGCCCGTAGCGCCGCGCCCGCTTCCATTTCTTCTAAGGCGGAAGTCATGGTGCTGCGCCATGACGGTTATGCCGCGGTGGCCAAGGGCAGCAATGGTTTTCTGTGTCTGGTTGAGCGTTCCTGGGGCGCCGCGACCAGCGACCCGAATTTCTGGGACCCAAAAACCCGGGGGCCGATTTGTTTCAATCCCGCCTCCGCCCGCAGCTTCGCGCCCATTTATCTAATGAAAACCAAATTGGCACTGGCCGGAAAGTCGAAGGCGGATATCGCACGGCAAACCGGCATGGCACTCGACAACAAGCAACTGCCGACGCTGGAGCCCGGGGCGATGTGTTACATGCTTTCCCGGCGCCAGCACCTTAACGATGGCGCCGCCAGCAACTGGCATCCGCATCTCATGTTCTTCGTTTCCGGAGATGCCGCCAAGTCGTGGGGCGCCGACCTCCCCGGCTCGCCGGTCATTTCCTCGCCCGACCCGGAAGAGCGGGCCACTATCCTGATGGTGGTGGTCGGCAAGTGGTCGGACGGCGGCACTGCCTACCAGGCGCCGGCACGCTAGCGTTCAGAACCAGGTTTTTTGTTTGTAGGCCAGATAGGTGGCGCCGAACTTGGCCTCGAGCACCTGCTCTTCTTTGCGCGTTCGCAGCACCTGCATCGGGATGAGAACCACGAAAACGAGCAGCAACCATGGGCGTTGCGCCCAAATGATCCCGCCGGCAATCATGAGCCCGCCAAAAACGTAAATTGGATTGCGGATGCGCCCGTAGATGCCCGTTGTCACCAGCGTGCTCGCCTTCGCTTGAATGCTAAAAGCCGCGCCTAGCTGAAGGCGCGCCATTATAAACAGAACAAAAGCCGGCAACGCAATGGCGAGCCCGGCAATATGCCAAGCCGTCCACGGCTGGCCCGCGGAATAGCGGATTACGATCAGGGCGGCAACGAATGCGAGGGCCAGCGTGCCAATGTTCAGCTTCATGGTTAGAGTCTCCTAACCTGCCAACGATAGCACCGCTTCCTGAAGAGCTATGAAATTAATTGGCTTGGTAATGTGCTTCTCAAACCCGGCGGCCAAGCTGCGTTCAACGTCGTTTTCCTGCCCGAATCCGCTTAGCGCCATGCCACGGATCCGGGTGGTGGCGCGCAATTGACGCATCACGTCCAAGCCGCTACCATCGGGCAGGCCCAAATCGCACAGCAGCACGTCGAAATTGCCGCTGGCGCCCAAAGCGATTGCCTCACGCACGCTACCCGCCACCTGCACCGAACAACCAAGCCCTTGCAGAAGGCGCGCCATCACGTCGCGCGTATCAATGTGATCTTCAACCAGGAGCACCCGCGTGCCGGTGACGCTCGCTTGGGCTTCGTTTTTCCCTTTTCGCCGCGCTTGTTCCGGCTCCGTCGTGGCCGGCAGTTCCAGGGTAAACGTCGCGCCCTGGTCGATGCCGGGACTGGAAGCCCGAATTTTTCCATTATGGATTTCGGCCAGCGTGCTGGATATGGCCAATCCCAAGCCCAGGCCACCGTACTGACCGCCGCGGCCGGCTTGTTCGAAGGATTGGAACAGACGGGGTAGCGCCTCCGGAGCGATCCCGACACCGTTGTCGCTGATCTCGATCCGGATCGTCTTGCCCTCCGCATCGTTGGACGAACGCACAGTAATCTGGCCGCCTCGCGGCGTAAACTTGACCGCGTTCGACAACAGGTTCAGCAAAATCTGCTGCACACGACCAGGGTCTCCCCACGTCTTGTGCTGTGCCGCGCGCAATCCCAGTACCAATTCCTGTTCCTGCGCCTCCATGCCGGCATGAATCATGGTCATGGAGCTGCGCACGGCTTGGTGCAGGTCCACCACCTCATAATGCAATTGCAGTTTGCCATTGGCAATGCGGGAAATATCAAGCAAATCATCCACCAGCCGCGCCTCCGTCTCCACGTTGCGGCGCACCATCGCCAGGCGCGGGGCCAGCGAGCCCGGAAGCGTTCCCGAGGCTTCGAGGTAACTTAACTCGGCGAGAACGGGAGTTAACGGCGTTCGCAACTCGTGCGAGAGGCGCATCAGGAAGTGATCTTTGGCGTGGTTGGCGCTTTCCGCCTCATCCTTGGCGGCCTTCAGTTCGCGGAGAATCTGCTTTTGCTGCGTCACGTCGCGAGCAATCTTCGAAGCTGCGACCAACTCGCCCGCGGCATTGCGCACAGGTGAAATCGTGACTGAGACATCGACCAGGCGGCCTTCCTTGGTGATGCGCACCGTCTCGAAGTGATCAATCCGTTCGCCGCGGCGCAGGCGCGCCAGAATTTGCGGCTCCTCGTCCTGGTGATCAGGCGGAATGATGACGTTAATCGGCCGGCCCACGACTTCCTCGGCTTTCCAACCGAAGATCCGTTCCGCCCCGACGTTCCAGGTCCGGATGATCCCATCGAGGTTCTTGCTGACGACCGCGTCGTCGGTAGACTCCACAATGGCTGCCAGCCGCGCCTGAAGAAGTTCAGGTTCGTTCCGTTGCCGTAATCCTTCGATTTCCGCCCGCAATGCGGCGTTTTCCGCCAGCAGTTCTTCTATATTCACATCTGCCCGATCTTTGGAAAAAGAGAACAGTAAGCGGAAGTGGTAATGCACCACGCCGCCGTGGACAGCAGTTTAGAAGTGGCTTGCCACCTAATGTAGCAGATTAAGACAGCGTGTCGGTATAATTTCAGCCCTGAGGTGCCAAAAGTGGGCTATACACGCCGCGAGGCCATGAAGGACCTGTGCAGTTGGCCGCTCTATGCGGCGGCGACGCGCCAGTTACGGCGGGGCGCAGCGCTGCCCGATAAGGATTTGTTTCCATTTACCGGTGTGTACCTGAATGCCGCCTATACCCACCCCATGGGGCGGCATGCATCGGCGGCGGGTGAGGCTCATCTGGCCAGCCGTTTGCATGACGCCAGCCGCGCTTGGCCTGGCGACAATCCGAGAAACGCCGCAGTACGGATGTTTGCCCCCCTGATCAACGCCAATCCCAGCGAGATCGCTGTCGTGCCCAGCACCATGGAGGGTGAAAATCTGGTTGGCGCCGCCGTCGGGCTCGGCCCGCAAGCCGGGGTTGTCACCGACGCATTGCACTATGACGCGTCGCTCGCCATGTACGCCGCGATGCATCAATTGCGCGGCGTTCCGGTGGCGGTGGCACCGGTCCGCCATAACCGCATCGAGTTGGCCGATATGGATCGTTTGATTGCCGCGAACACGCGCCTGGTGGCGGTATCGCTGGTGTCGAGCGCCACTGGATTCGAGCACGACCTCAAAGCGCTGTGCGCGCTGGCTCACGCCAAGGGCGCCCTGGTGTATGCCGACATTATCCAGGCCGCGGGCGCGGTTCCCATTGATGTGAAGGCGAGCGGAGTCGACTTCTGCTGCTGCGGAACTTACAAGTGGCTGATGGGTGATTTCGGGACCGCCTTTCTTTACGTCCGCCCCGACCGGCTGAGTACGCTCCAGAGAGTCGAATTCGGGTGGCGGCAGTTCGGCCCGGGCGAGAAGCTGGGAACGAGCACCATCAGTCATTTTGAAGTGAGCACGCCGGCCTGGGGCGCGCTGGCCATCGCGGCGGCATCCATCGGCTACGTTCGCGATTTGGGCGTGGAGACGATCCAGCGCCACCGCCAGCCCTTGTTAGACGCCCTGCAGCGGGAGTTGCCCAAGCGCGGCTTTACCTCTATGACGCCGCCTGAATCGCGCGGCCCGACCGTAGCCTTCTCCCATCCCGACGCCGAGGCGCGCTTCAGCGCCAAGTTGAAACAGGCCGGCGTCACGATTACCATCGGACAGAATTCAATTCGGGTTTCGCCCTCCGTTTATAACGATATGGACGATATCGAGCGCCTATTGCAGGTACTGCGGTGAGGCGCTTCCCTGCCCTTGCTTTGGTTCTCGTCGTCTTCTCGTGCCTCTGGGCCCAGACGGCGGACCTGTCGCGCCTGGGGGGCGCCTTGTTACTCAGCGGCAACGCCTATGAATACGACCGGCAATTGGCGGACGGCATCGGTCCGCGGCTGACCGGATCGACAAACTATGGGCGCGCCGCCGATTGGGCGGTGGCTCAGTTCACGGCGCTGGGGTTAAGCAGCATCGCACGAGAGCCATGGAACATTCCCACCACCTGGGAGCCCGCAGGCCCAGCGACGGCGCACATGATCGCCCCGCGCGAGCAAACCCTCCACCTCATCAGTGAAGGCTGGAGCCCGTCGACGGGCCCGGCCGGGGTGCGGGGCCAGGTCTTTTACTTGAACGACGTTCGTCCGGAGGCGGTGCGGGCGGCGGCCGCCCGGATCGCCAACACAATTGTACTGGTGGACGAGGCATCGCTCGCGCCCGGCTTCGCCCAGGGCGAGGGCACGCTCTACGACGGGCTGCGGATGGTGGGCGAGGAGGGCGCTCGCGGCATTATTTTCGGTGTGGGCGCGAGCAACGATGCCGCCAACATGTTTGGTGACGGCGGTCTGACGGGCACCGTGGCCAATATACCTGCCGGCAATCTGGGTTTGGAAGACACCCTGCTCATCCAGCGCCTGCTGCGCGCCGGGCCGGTCGAGGTCGAGTTCAGCTTTCAAAACCGCATACGGCGCAATGTCGCTGTTGATAATGTCGTCGCTGAAATACCGGGCCGCGACGGCACCGGCGATTTCGTTCTGATCGGCGCCCACCTCGATTCCTGGCAGCCCGGCACCGGGGCGCAAGACGATGGCACCGGCGTGGCGGCCGTGGTTGCGATCGCGCGCGCGGTGCGGGAGCTGGGGCTCAAGCCGCGCCGGAGCCTTCGTTTCGTTCTCTTTGGCGGCGAGGAGGAAGGCATGCTGGGCTCGGCCCAGTACGCGCGACGGCATGCCGCTGAACTTGCCCACTGCGCCGGCGTGTTCATCACCGACAACGGCGCAGTACCGCCGGATGGCTGGTATACGCTGGGCCGCGCCGATGACGATCAGGCGCTGGCGACGATCTCTCCGCTGCTCGACGGACTGGGCGCGGGCGAACGCAGTCACGAGGGCCGTTTTGCCTTCAGCGCCGACGACGCTCCGTTTCTAGTCCGAGGCGTGCCGACATTCATGCTCAAAGCGCCGATGACGAGTTACCTGCGCATTCACCACCAGCCCGGCGATACCTTTGACAAGGTCAATGAACGGGATCTGAATCTGGGCGTGGCTGTGGTCGGGGTCACTGCCTACGCGTTCGCAGACATGCCGACACGAAGCAGGCAACTCACACTGGCCGAAGTGGCATCCGAGCTGAAATCGCTCGCCATTTATGGCCAATATAAGGATTTGGATGCGCACCACGTATTCGATGAGTAAGGGACGCGGGCTAATGCTGCTGATGGCGACCCTGGGCGGTGGGGTGTTACTGGGCACGGCGCAACAGGCGGCGACGCCAACGCAAGCGATCTCGCGCGACGACCGGGCGCGCGCCCACACGATGCTGGCGGCGGTGTATGAGGACGTCAACAAACGTTACTACGACGCCAGCTTTCACGGCGTGGATCTGGCCACGCGGTATAAGAAATATGACGAGGAGTTGGACACAACGCCCACGCTGGGCAGTTCGTTCCGGGTGATCGCGGCCTTTGTTTCCGGGCTCAAGGATAGCCACACGTATTTCCTGCCGCCGCCGCGTTCCTATAGCTTCTTTTATGGATTTCGCCTGGGCATGATTGGCGACCATTGCTTTATTACCGAGGTGCGGCCCGGCAGCGACGCGGCAAACAAAGTGCATGCCGGCGATGAGGTGGTGCGCCTGGATGGCTACACGATTGACCGCAAGGACTATTCGGACCTGAGCTATTCCATTAACCTGCTGCAGCCGCAACCGCAGTTGCGTCTGTCGCTGGTTGATCCCGCCGGTGCGACGCGCGAGGTCACGGTCATGACCAAATACGTCGAACATTCGCGCCTTACAGTCGTCGGCCCGGAGCTCTACAACCAGGCGATGCTCGAAGGCGATGAAATGGATCAGCTCTATCGGCAGCGCTATTACAAGACGCCCGAGGTCTTCGCCTGGCGCCTGATGTCGTTCAACGTCGATCCGACCGTGATAGACGCCATGTATGACAAGGCGCACGGCAGTCCGGCCATCGTGTTGGATTTGCGTGGTAACGGCGGCGGATCGGTGGACACGTTGAAAGAGCTGCTCCACCTGTTCGTGCAAAAGAAAACGAAGATTGGCGATATTGTAGGCCGTAGGAGCACTCACGAGCTGACGGTTTCGCCCGACGGCAAGGGCTACCGCGGCAAGTTGTTTGTGCTGGTGGACGGCGGGTCGGCGTCGGCTTCGGAGCTGTTTGCCCGTACCGTGCAGCTCGAGCATCTGGGAACGGTGATGGGCGACACGAGCGCCGGGGCAGTGATGGAATCGCAGATTTTTCCGCACGCGACCGGGGCTGACACGATCACAATTTATGCCGACGCGGTCGCGGTCAATAATATCGTCATGAGCGATGGCAAGAGTTTGGAGGGCGCCGGTATAACTCCCGACATCATAGCCATCCCGACTCCCGCCGACATGGCGGCGGGACGCGACACTGTGTTGGCGCAGGCCATCAGCCTGGCGGGGGGTAAAGCCGACCCCGAGGCATTACAGCAGGCGTTTGCCTACCCCTGGCCCCCGTATAACCCATCCCATTGAGGGGCGGGGAAGCCGTCTAAGGCTATTTACTTACTGCATACGTGGCAAAAGATGCGACGGCCGGGGCACGTCCGGAGCTATGCTCAAGCTGAGGAGTAGCTCATGAAACCTCGACAACATTTTTGGGTCGTCGCCTCGATCATCGCCGCCACAGGTTGGGCTATGGCGCAAACGGCGCCGGCACCCCGAAGTCAGGACATTCCCGCGCCCACCACTGCTGCCGCGCCGGCGACGGCGCACGCTCCAGTTGGCGACAGCAATCTGGTGCCCGCGCAGACGCCAATCGAACTGCAACTCGAAACCCACCTCAGCACACGCGACAACAAGTATGGCGATGGGTTTGCGGCGCGCGTGGTGAAGTCGGTCTATTATCAGGGCCGCGAGGTCATTCCCAGCGGATCCATTCTCGAAGGCCACGTGCTGCGAGTGCGGGATGCACGCCCGATGGTGTCGGATTCGGAGCTTCTCTTGCAGCCCGATTTGCTCTCCACTCCCAACGGTCAGCGCTATACGGTGAGTGCCGAGGTGATACAAGGCGACCCGGTCGGCGAAAGCAAAGTTGATAAGGAAGGCGTGCTGCGCGAGCCGCGCGGCGTCATGACAACCGATATTCATCATGCCGAAATCGGAGCCGGATCAGGCATGATCGGCGGGGCCCTATTAGCCGGCGGCGAGGGCGCGGTGGCCGGGGCCGGCGTCGGGGCGGCGGTGGCAGCCGGGATTTGGCTGGCGCGGCATCGTCATCTGGAGCTGAACCCGGGCAGCAAGCTCACCGTACGCCTTGATCGTCCGCTCGAGCTGAAGGTGCCCTAACAGGTCCGCTAACGGTAGCGAACCCTGCTCTCTGGAGTTTCCGGCGCTTTGGGCACGACCGTGATGCCGCTTTCGTCGCGGTGGAAGCCGCGCGCAAAGTCGCTTTCCGGATCCAGTCCCACAGTGATGCCGGGCGGGATGTGGGCGTTCTTATCCACAATTGCGCGATGCAGGCGTGCGCCGCGGCCAATCACGACGTTGTCCATGACGATGCATTCGGTCACCTCCGCCCGTTCGTCGACCACGACATTGTGGCCGAAAACAGAGTCCTTCACGCGCCCGCCGGCGATGATGCATCCGCCCGAGATGAGCGATTGCAGCGCCTCGCCCCGGCGTTGATCCTCATCGAAGACGAACTTGGCCGGAGGCTGGTTGAAGTTGGCGCTCATGATCGGCCACGACCAGTTAAAAAGGTTTAATTCCGGCGTGACGCTGCGCAGGTCCATGTTGGCGTCGAAGTAGGCGGGGATGGTGCCGACGTCGCGCCAGTAGGGGCGCTCATGGCCGTAGCCATGGTGCACCGGCAGGCGATTACTAAAAAAATCGTAGGCGTAAACGCGGCGCGAGCCCACGAGCGCGGGGAGAATCGACATGCCAAAGTCATGGGGGCCGGGGCGGCTCGCGTCTTCCAGCAGCGCGTCCATGAGAACGCCGGTGTCGAAGATGTAATTGCCCATCGAGGCCAGCGCCATGTCGGGGCTTCCTGAAATTCGCGGCGCGTCGGCGGGTTGCGGCTTTTCGACGAAACGTTGGATGCGTCCACCGCCATCCGCCTCGGCAATGCCATAACTGGCGCTGGTCTCGGCGTCCACCGGCATGCAGGCGACGGTGGCTTCGGAATCGTGGTCGAAATGGAAATCGACCATTTGCCGGATGTTCATTTTGTAGATGTGATCGGCGCCGAATACGGCGACCGCATCGGCGCCGTACTGCTCGATCAGGTTGAGATTCTGGTAGATGGCATCGGCGGTGCCGCGGTACCAGAGATTGCCCAACTGCATCTGCGCCGGAACAATGGTGGCGAACGAATCCTGAATGCCGCCGACGAACCACCAGGCACGCTGGATATGGCTGATCAGAGATTGCGCCTTGTACTGGGTCATCACGTAAATTGCGGTGATGCCGCTGTTGACCAAATTGCTGAGGACAAAGTCGATGATGCGATAGCGTCCGCCGAAGGGCACGGCAGGTTTGGAGCGGTACTTGGTCAGCGGCTGGAGGCGTTCCCCGCGTCCGCCGGCAAGAACAATTGCAAGCACACGACGGTGGCCGGGGAGAATCATGCTGCCAAATTAGTACCTGAGCAATTGTAGCGTTTTATTGGCGCGGGCCCCTGCGCGGCTACCGCCGCGCGCCCCGCTTACGCGCAGCGCCAGCATGGGGACCCCTGAGCCCCATGCCAGCGCTGCGCGGCTTTGGCACGGGCCCCTGCGCGGCTACCGCCGCGCGCCCCGCTTACGCGCAGCGCTAGCATGGGGACCCCTGAGCCCCATGCCAGCGCTGCGCGGCATTGGCACCGGCCCCTGCGCGGCTACCGCCTTGGACTAGTGGCCGTGCAGGCCGGTGGCGAGAACGACATCCTGGTTGGGAGCGATCCGGCTGACGGCGAGGCGACCGTCGGCGGCAAACGCGTAGCTGCCGATTTTCAAATCATTGAAATGGGTCAAGGCGGTAGGCGTGCCACCGGCCACGGGTTGCTTCCAAACGTTGTCGGCGGAGCCGGCCCCGTAAATGTAAGCGATGGCGCTGCCGTCCGCCGTCCATTCCCATTTGGGGTGCATGGAGGTGCGATCGAATCCTGGCACGGGGGTGGTGCGCGGCGGGTTGGCGTCTATATGGAGTACGACCGGGTCATGGGAGCCGCCAGGACCACGAATGATGCCGAACATGCGGGTGCCGTCGGGCGATACGGCACCACCGAAGGCGAACATGAAACCGGACCAGAGTTCGCGGGGAGGGCCGCCGGCGAGAGGCACCGACCACATGGTCTGGTCGCCGGCCTTGGAGACGTCCATGTACGTCACCTGGGCTCCGCCGCGGGCCAGGGCGGGGCCGCCCTCCTGGGCGCCAGGTGCTGCAGTAACGAGAAGTACGGCGCCGGTGCCGTCGGCGTTGAAGCGTGAAATATTGGTATTGTCGGCGAGCACAATTTGTCCGTTGGGCGCCACCTTTGGATCGTAGGCGCCAGCGGGGAGATCGGCAGCGAGCAAGCGGGGGTTCGCGCCGTCGGCGTCCTCGCTCCAGAGCTGCAATTTGGTGCCGAGTTGATGAATGCTGACCAGGCCGCCCTGCGGCGTCCAGGCCAATCCGGCGGCGCCGTCGAGATCGGCGCCCCCACCCGGCAGTTGACGGAACTCGCCGCCCGGCTTGGCCTGAATCCAGATCGAGGCTTGCGGCGCAGCGTGAACCATGGCCAACTCGCCGGCAGCGGCACCGCTGCCGGCCAGGCTCACCGCTGCGTAGCCCTGGAGGTCGTTGGTGAGGCGGGTGAGGCGGCCGGCGGGATAGGACATCTCGAAGACTTGCAGCGGATCATTTTCATGCAACTTGCCGGTGAAGATGAGTCCGCTGCCGTCGGGCAGCCAATTGAGGTCAGTGGTGGGAATATCATCAAAGCCGGGGCCGATGGTAAGCATGGCGCCGGTTTGCGCGTCCACCATTGCAATCTGAAAATCGCCCGACACGGCGGATCGGACCAGGGCGATGCGGCGTCCATCCGGGGACCAGGCTGCGGAGTGGGTGGGTTGGTCCAGCGTGTTAACCCAGCATTGCGAGGGAAAGCCGAAGCCGGGAGCGGAGTGGGCGATCTCGCGAGGTTGCGAGCCGTCCGCGCGCGCCGTCCAAAGGTGGATGACGGGCGAAGTTGAGCCAAGATAGGCAATTTGCGAACCGTCCGGCGAGAAGGCAGCGCCGCTGCATGTGGTTTCGCCGGCCACGGTGCGCACCGAGCCGCCCAGGACCGGCACTGCCTTGAGCACGCGAGCATCGAGAAAATAGACTTGGCCGCCGTCGGGCGAAAATGACGGGGACTGGCAGCAGCCAGGGGCGGGAGGCATAATTTCGACGTCGCTGCCGCTTGCGACCGATAGCAAGTGCAACGATGTGCCCTGGGGGGTATTGTCGACGTGGGCGAGAAACTTGCCGTCAGGCGAGAGCACGGCGTCAACGATATGGCCGCTGAAGGTGAGTTGGCGGAACGCGAGCTGAGGCGGCGGCGAGGGGCGCGCGGCGAACCAGGCAATACCAGCAACGACAGCCACGGTGGCGCATACCGCGGCAGCAGCGAGCGGCCAGCGCCGACGGGGGCGCGCGGCGGGTGCCGCCGCAATGGAGGTCGAGCCCGACTCGCGCTTGAGGCGTTTGAGTTCGCCGCGCAGGTCGGCGGCAGACTGGTAGCGCAGGTCAGGATCCTTCTCCAGGCAGCGCTCGGCGACCTCTTCAATTTTGGGCGGCAGACCGGGGCGAACGCCAGTCAGCTTGGGCGGCTGGGTATTCAGTACCGCCGCGATGGAATCAGCGGCGTTGGTGGCGGGGAAGGCGGGGCGCCCCGCGGCCATTTCGTAGAAGACCGAGCCGAAGCTGAAAAGGTCGGAGCGAACATCGAGAGGCTCGCCACGGGCCTGCTCGGGCGACATATAAGGCACCGTTCCCATGGTCTGGCCGGGGGAGGTGAGCAGCGTGGCGTCGCTTCCGGCTGGGTTGCCGGCGTCGCTTTCCAGGCGTGCCAGGCCGAAATCGAGCACCTTGAGGTGGCCGCCGGAGGCGACCCAAATGTTATCGGGTTTGAGATCGCGGTGGAGGATGCCTTTGGCATGCGCGGCGGCGAGGGCGTCGGCGATTTGAAGCGACCAATCGAGAATCTGGTCGGGATCGAGAAGGGCGCGATGGATGCGGGACCTGAGAGTCTCGCCTTCGAGCAGTTCGAGCACAAGGTATGGGCGCCCGGAATCATCGCCGACTTCGTACAGCGAGCAGATGTGGGGATGATTGAGCGCGGCGATGGCGAGGGCCTCGCGCTGAAAGCGGTCGCGGGCGGCGGCGGTGGCGAGCTCGGGCAGGAATTTGAGCGCGACGAAGCGGTGGAGGCGGGTGTCGCGGGCTTTGAAGACTTCGCCCATGCCGCCGGCACCGAGCTTGTCGAGGATCTCGAACGGACCAACTTGGCGCGGCATCAGCGCGAGCCTCCCAGGCCGGTGGCGACCACCACGTCGCGATTGCGCGAGCCGCGGCTGATGGCCAGGCGCCCGTCGCTAGAGTAGGCGAAAGCTTGAATGTTGAGGTCGGTGAAGTGGGTAAGCTGGCTGGGTTTGCCGCTGGCGATGGGCTGCAGCCACAGGTTGTCGGTGGTGCCGTGGCGCACGATGTAGGCGATGGATTTGCCGTCGGGGGCCCACGCGAGACGGTTCGCATTCGGATCGAGGAGCAAGGGCGCCATGGCTGGGGAGCCACCGTCCAAGCGCACGATACCGAGTTTCGCCGCGCCCGAGTGGACGGAGACCACGATGCGGGTGCCGTCGGGCGATACCGGTTGGGCGATGGCGTAAATGGTGCCGGACCAGAGCTGGCGCGGCGCCCCGCCGGCCAAGGGCACGCCCCACAGGGTTTGGTTCTTGCCATCCACCTGCATGTAGGTCACGAGCTGGCCGCCGAGGGCGACGCCGGGATTGTAGGCTGCGACGCCAGGGGGAAGGGGCATGATCTGGGCCAGACCGGTGCCGTCGGGGTTCATGCGCCACAGGATCGGAGTCGCCCCACCTTCGCCGAACACGATTTGTCCGTTGGGTGCTACGTTGACGTCGTAGGTGGTGATGGGCACGGGCCCGAGCTCATGGGCAGCACTGCCGTCGCTGTGCTCGTCCCAGAGCTGTGCCTGGGCGCCGAAGCGGCGGAGAATGATGAGGCCGCCTTGCGGGGTCCAAGCCAGACCGCGGGCGGCGCCATCCTGGCTGGCGCCGCCACCGGGCAATTGGCGGAACTCGCCCCCGGGGGTAGCCTGCACCCACACGGAGGCCTGTGGGGAGGCATGGATCATGGCCACCACGGGGGCGGCGGTGGCGGTCGCGAGGCTGGCGCTGCTGTAACCTTGCAAGTCGTTGGTCAGGCGCGACAATTTGCCGCCGGGATAGGTCAGCTCCCAGAGTTGGCTGGCGGCATTGTCGGGAATGTTTCCGGTGAATACCATGCCGCTGCCGTCCGGCAGCCAGTTGAAGTCGGTGGCGCTGGAGCTGAGCAGCGGGCCCAGGGGTTGAAGGCTTCCATTGGCGGTGGCAGCCAGCACGATTTGGGCGTCGCCGCTGGCAGAGCCCTGTTCGACGGCAATCTCGCGGCCATCGGGGGACCAGGCGGGGGCGTGGGTGGGCCCGGGAAAATCGTAGTAACACTGCGACTCGAAGCCGCCGCCGGCCGGTGCCTGGGCTAGATTCTGCGGCTGCGAGCCGTCGGGGCGAGCCATCCATAGGGCGAAGATGTTGGCGTCGCGGTGAATGAAGGCGATGCGGCTACCGTCGGGTGAGAAGCCGGCTCCGCTGCAGGCCCCGGTGGCGACGGTGCGCACGGCGCCGCCGAGCACGGGCACCGACTTGAGCTCCCGGCCTTCGAGAAAATAGACCAGGCTGCCGTCGGGGGAAAACGAGGGGGACTGGCAACAGCCGGCGGCTGGCGGCATGATCTGGGCGTCGCTGCCGTTCGTGACCGACATGAGGTGGAGGGCGGTGCCGTCGGGTGAGTCATCGACGTGGGCGAGGAACTTGCCGTCGGGCGAAAGGACGGCGTCCGCCACCTGGCCGGAGAAGGTCAACTGGCGGAAGGTGAGTTGAGGGGGCGGGGCCGGGCCGCGGCCGCGCCGAGCCCACCAGGCTAACGCGGCGGTGGCGACGACGAGGGCGAGGACGAGGGCCGGGGTTCCGAGCCTGGCGCGGGCGCGCGGCGCGGCGGGGGCGTGAGCGCCACTGGTGGGGGCGTTGGCTGGGGGTAGGGCGCTGGGGGGAGCGGAACTGGGGGCTGCGGTCGATGCAGGCGAACCAGGCATGCCGAAAGCCGAGGTGGAGGCGCTGCCGGAGGTCGAGCCGAGTTGGCGGCGCAGGCTGATGCGCAGGTCGGCGGCAGACTGGTAGCGTTGGTTGGGGTCTTTTTCCAGGCACTGCTCGATGGTGTCGTCGAGCCGGGGCGGGACCACACCTTGACCAGGGGGCCGGAGGCTGCTCGGCGGCGGCGGGGTTTGGGTGAGGATGGCGGCGCTCAAGTCGGCCGGGGTTGCGCCCTGGAAGGGCGGGCGCCCGGCGGCGCATTCGTAGAGCACGACGCCGAGGGAAAAGATATCACTGCGGGCATCGGTCGCCTGGCCGCGCGCCTGCTCGGGGGCCATGTACGCGTAGGTGCCGAGCAGCGCGCCTGGGGTGGTGAGCGGACCGGCAATCATGGTGGGGGCTTCGGTGGAACTCTCGTCCGCCGCCACCTGGGCCAGGCCGAAGTCGAGCACCTTGGCCGAGCCGCGGGCGGTGATGAAGATGTTGGCGGGCTTGAGGTCGCGGTGGAGGATGCCCTTGGCGTGGGCGGCGTGCAGGGCGTCGGCGATTTCAGCGCCCCACTGGGCCGTCTCGGCAGGGGAGACGGCGGCGCGGGAAAGGCGCTGGAACAGGCTTTCGCCCTCGAGCAGCTCCATCACCAGGAACGGGCGGCCTGCCTCCTCGCCGACTTCGTGCAGGGTGCAGATGTTGGGGTGGTTGAGGGCGGCAATGGCCAGCGCCTCGCGCTGGAAGCGCTCGCGCGCGGCGGGGCCCGCGGCCTCGGGCAGAAACTTGAGGGCGACCAGGCGATTGAGGCGGGTGTCGCGGGCCTTGAAGACCTCGCCCATGCCGCCGGCACCGAGCGGCGCGAGAATTTCGAAGGGTCCGACGCTGCGCGGCATCAGCGCGAGCCTCCCAGGCCGGTGGCGAGGACGGCGTCGCGGTTGGGCTTGCCGCGGCTGAGGGCGAGGCGGCCGTCGTGGGAATAAGCGAAGGCGGAGATGCTGAGATCGTTGAAGTGGGTAAGGGCGTAGGGGGCGGAGGCGTCGAGTGGGAACGCCCAAAGGTTGTCCACGCTGCCATGGCTGACAGTAGCGATGAAGGATTTGCCGTCGGGGGTGATGCCGTAGGGCGGCCCGGTGGGATCGCCGCGCCAGGTGCGGAACCACGACAATTTCGTTGGTGTGGCGACGCCGTCGCGGGCGACAACTGTAAAAACACCATCTCTTCCGTTGCCCTGGGCCAAGACCAAGATCGCAGTCTGGTCGGGCATCGCGAGCAGGAAGTTGGTGAAAATTCGGCCGGACCAGAGCTGGTGGCCGGGGCCCCCGGTTGTTGAGTCGACCCAGGCGTTCTGGTCGAGGGCATTTTTCGCAATATGGAGAAACGCCACGGATCGACCAGTGTCGAGAAGGGCGGGCAGTACGCCGTAGAAAGAATTGGGGGCCACGCTGGTGATCTCGCCGCCCGTTGCGGCGGCACGGTATATCTGCCACGAACCACCGGGCTGGATGCCCTCAAAAAAGATGGTGCCGTCGGGAGCGATAGTGGGATGGCCGATGACTGCGGGCATGGCGGGAAGGGGCAAGCGGCGGGCGGGGGCAGCGCCGCCCTCGATCCAGATTTGAGGCTCGCTGCCCAGGAGGCGGAAGCTGACGACTTCCCCGGAAGGCGACCAGGCGAGACCGCTGGCGCCATCCTGGTTGGCGCCGCCGCCGGGCAACTGGGCGAAGGCGCCGCCGCGGGTGGCTTGCAGCCAAACCGACGATTCGGGGGCACTGTGGACGAGGGCAAGGGCGACACCGCCCGCGGTTTGGGGCGCAACGGTTACACGATCATAGCCCTGGAGATCATGGGTGAGTTGGGTTAGCTTGCCATCGGGGTATGTGAGCTCCCAAACTTGCGAGGGCGCGGTGGGGGGCTTTCTGAGCGCCAGGATAAGCCCGCTGCCGTCGGGGAGCCATGAAAGATCGGAAACGGAAAGGCCGAGGTCGGGGCCGAAGGTCTTGAAGCGGCCGGTGTCGGGGGCGATCAACTCGATGTGGTCGGAGACGTCGGCACCGTTGCCGCTGCGATCAACGGCGATCCAGCGGCCATCGGGCGACCAGGCGGGCGCGTCGGGAAAGAGCGGGCCGCCGATCCAGCAGCGGCTGTTGTAGCCGGCCGGGCTCGGGTCGCGGAGCAGGCGGAGTTGGGAGCCGTCGGCGCGGGCGGTGTAGAGGGCGGAGCCGCCAGAGGTGGGACCGACCACGGCGATGGTCTGGCCGTCGGGGGAGAAGGCGGCGCTGGAGCAGACGTCGGGGGCAACGGTGCGGACTTCGCCGCCCAGGACGGGCACCGCCTGAAGCAGGTTGGTGGCGGCGAAGTAGATTGTATTGCCATCGGGGGAGAACGTCGGAGACTGGCAGCAGCCGGCGCCGGGCGGGACGATCTGGGTATCGCTGGCGTTGGCCACCGACATGAGGTGAAGGGAGGTGCCCTGGGTGTCGGTGTCCACGTGAACCAGGAACTTGCCATCGGGAGACACGGCCGCGTCCTGGACCTGGCCGGTGAAGGTAAGTTGGCGGAATGCGAGTTGGGCCGGCGGCAAGGCGCGCGGCCGGAGGGCGAACCAGGCAATACTAGCAACAACCACGGTGGCGCATGCCGCGGCGGCAGCAAGCGCCCAGCGCCGACGGGGGCGCGTGGCGGATACCGTGGCAACCGAGGTCGAGCCCGAATCGCGCTGGGGGCGCTCGAACTCGCCGCGCAGGCCGGAGGCTTGAGAGCCGACGCCTGAAGCCGGGGGCACGGAGCCGAGCTGCCGCCGCAGCCCAACCCGCAAATCCGCGGCCGACTGAAAACGCAGTTCCGGATTTTTTTCCAGGCACTGGGCAATAATGTCGTCGAGTCGGGTGGGGAGACCCTCGCGCACGGAGCTGGGTGGCGGCGGAGTGCGCATCAGAATGGCGGCGCTGATGTCGGCAGACGTGCGGCCTTGAAAGGGGGCTTGACCGGCCGCCATTTCGTAGAGCACCACGCCGAGGCTGAAAATGTCGCTGCGCGCGTCGGTCGGTTCGCCGCGCGCCTGCTCCGGCGACATATAGGCGTACGTACCCAGCGTGGCGCCGGGGGTGGTTAACGGGGCGCGATCGGGACCGACGGGATTGTCAGCCAGAGTCTGTGCATCCGCGTCGCTGGGGTTGGGCGCAAACTGCGCCAAGCCAAAGTCGAGCACCTTGGAGGTGCCGCGCTGTGTGATGTGGATGTTGGCCGGCTTCAGGTCGCGGTGGAGAATGCCGCGGGCATGAGCGGCTTGCAGCGCATCGGCGATTTCGGCACCCCAGGTGATGGCCTCGGTGGTGCTCACGCGCCCCGCGGCGAGGCGGGCATAGAGGGTTTCACCCTCTAATAATTCCATCACCAAGTAGGGCTGGCCCTCGCGCCCGTCTGTGCCTGGTTCGTAGCCGACCTCGTAAAGGGTGCAGATGTGGGGATGGTTCAGGGCCGCAATCGCCAGCGCCTCTCGTTGAAAGCGCTCGCGCGCGGCAGCGCCGGAACCTTCCGGCAGGAGTTTCAGCGCGACTAGACGATTGAGCCGTGGATCACGAGCCTTGTAGACGACGCCCATGCCGCCCGAGCCGAGCTTGCCCAGAATTTCAAAGGGGCCAATGGTGGTGGGAGAAGGCATTGTTGGGCTGGCTGAGATTATAGCCCGAGGAAATTGTCGAGGAACCAACGGTGAATGGTGCGATCGCTCGAGAGTTCGGGATGGAAGCTGGCAGCGAGACAACGGCCCTGGCGCAGCAGCACCGGCTCCTTGTCCATGGTGGCGACGACCTCGACCTTCGGTCCGAGGTCGCGGAATTGGGGGGCGCGGATCAGCACCGTTTCCAATTGGGATGTTTTCAATGACTCGATAAAGGCGGGGGTAACCTGGGCATGGCGGATGGAGCTGTCAATCTGGCGTCCGTAGCCGTTGCGGATGACAGTGGCATCGAGAACGCCGAGCGAGGCCTGCTCGGGCGAGGTTACGCGGGTGGCCATGAGGATGGATCCAGCGCAGGTTCCAAAGGTTGGCTGCTGGCGCACGAACTCCTGAAGCCGCTGCCAGAGTCCGTCCTGGGCCAGAAGCTTGAGCATGGCCGAGCTTTCGCCGCCGGGCAGGATGATAGCGTCGAGGCCGTCGAAGTCGGCAACGGTGCGCACCAGGCGGGTGGGGCAGCTGAGTTCGCCAACCGCGGCGGCATGGGCGGCAAAATCTCCCTGAAGCGCGAGAATACCGACCAGCACGGCTACCAACCGCGGGTCTGGAGCTGTTCTTCCAACTTGATCGCGGACGCGTTGATGCCGCGCATCGGCTCGCCCAGTTCCTCGCAGACCTCGAGCAGCACATGGGGATCGCGATAGTGGGTGGCCGCCTTGACGATGGCGCGGGCGCGCGCGGCCGGGTCTTCGCTCTTGAAAATACCGGAGCCCACGAAGACGGCCTCGGCGCCGAGTTGCATCACCAGGGCGGCGTCGGCGGGGGTGGCGATACCGCCGGCGGAGAAATTCGGCACCGGGAGTTTTCCGGTCGAGGCGACCATGCGCACCAACTCGTAGGGAGCGGCCAGCTCCTTGGCGCGGGCGTAAAGTTCCTCTTCGCCCATCACGGTCAGCGCCTTCATCTCGCGCACGATGGTGCGGATGTGGCGCACGGCGTGGACGACGTCGCCGGTTCCGGCCTCGCCCTTGGTGCGGATCATGGCCGCGCCCTCGCTGATGCGGCGCAGCGCCTCGCCTAAGTTGCGGGCGCCGCAGACGAACGGAACGGTGAAGGCGTGCTTGTCAACGTGGTGTTCCTCGTCGGCGGGGGTGAGCACCTCGCTCTCGTCAATGTAGTCGACGCCGAGGGACTCGAGGATCTGCGCCTCGACAAAGTGGCCGATGCGGCATTTGGCCATGACCGGGATGGAGGCGATGCGCATGATCTCGCGCACCTTGCGGATATTGGCCATGCGGGCCACGCCACCCTCCTTGCGAATATCGGAGGGCACGCGCTCGAGCGCCATGACCGCGACCGCGCCGGCGTCTTCGGCGATGCGCGCCTGGTCGGCATCGGTGACGTCCATAATGACGCCGCCCTTGAGCATTTCAGCCAAACCGGTCTTGAGTCGAAGCGAGGTATCCATGACAGTACTCCTTTAATCGGTCAGAAAAAACACCAGCGACACTTCGGTGTTCATGCCGCGCGCGACTTTTTGCGCGTCGTCGAGAGTTTCGGCGTAGCGGCCTTCCTTCTTGGCGCGGTTGCGTCCGGGGTGGTCATCGTAGGCGGGGCCGACAATGGGCAACTGGTGCGGGTCCTTGGTCTTCCATTCGTAGGCGAGGCGCCCGGCCCGTATTGCTTCCTGCGCGGCTTGCGGTTCCAATTTTTCAATGAACATAGGCTTGGCTTCTTAATAGATCTCGAACTGCTCCTGGTGGGTTTGGGGATCGGGCCGCACGGAAATGGCTTTGCGGGTGAGCTCTTCCATTTCGCGCAGCCGCTGGGCGCCTTGCAGCTTGAGCATCTTGGCGACTTCCGGGTTGACGCGCAACACCAGATCGTCGCGCTCGATCGAGGGCGCGACCTTCTTGATTTCGCTGTAGATTTCATTGCACACCGTGACTGGCGATTTCACCAGTCCGACGCCGGCGCAGTACGGGCAGGCGATGCCCAATGTGCGTTCGAGCGATTGCTTGACGCGCTTGCGGGTGAGGGCGACCAGGCCGAAATCGTTGAAGGCGAGGACTTTGTAGGGGGCGCGATCGGCGCGCATGGCTTCCTCGAGCGCCTGCATGACGCGCTGGCGGTTGCGGCGTTCATCCATGTCAATGAAGTCAATGACAATAATGCCGCCGAGATCGCGCAGCCGGATTTGGCGGACGATTTCCTGGATGGCGTCCACGTTGGTTTTGACGATGGTGTCCTCCAGCCGGTTGGAGCGGCCCACGTACTTGCCGGTGTTGACGTCAATGGCAACGAGCGCCTCGGTTTGATTCAGCACGATGTAGCCGCCGCTCTTGAGCCAGACCTTGCTCTTGAGAGCCTTATTGATCTCCTCTTGGATGCCGAAATGTTCGAACAGCGGCTCATCGCGGGTGTAGAGGCGGACGCGGTCCACCAAGTGGGGCATGAAATAGCTGACGAACTTGACGATGCGCTGGTACTGATCCTCCGTATCAACCCAGATGTGGGTGAACTCGTTGGAGAGTTGATCGCGCAACGTGCGCTCGACCAGATTGAGATCGTGGTGCAGCAGAGCGGGCGAGCGCACCTGGTCGAACTGCTGGCGCATTTCGTTCCACTGATTGGCGAGCAGCCGGATATCGGCCTTGAACTCCTCGTCGCTGGCGCTGGCGCCGGCGGTGCGTACAATGAAGCCGCCGGGCAGATCCTGGCTGTTCTCCAGGATGAGCCGTTTCAGCCGGGCGCGCTCCTCGTCGCTGGCAATTTTGCGCGACACGCCGATATGGTTGACGGTCGGCATGTAGACCAGAAAGCGTCCGGGCAGGGCGAGGTGGCTGGTGATGCGGGCGCCCTTCTTGCCGATTGGTTCCTTGGCGATTTGGATAAGAATTTCCTGGCCTTCACGGAGCAGGTCGCCTATTTGGCGGCTGGATTCGTTCTTGCCCATGGGAGCGCGCTGGCGCTGTTCGGAGCGTTGTTCCGGCCGCGGCTCAGAGCGCTGCTCCGGTTCGCCGCCGCGCTCGGGCGCGCGTTGGCGGTCATCGCCGCCACGGCCGCGCCGCCGGCGGCGGCCACGGCCGCCACGGCCATGATCGCGCCCGTCGCGCCGCTGTTCTCCGCCTTCGGCAGGGCTGGGGTTGGCGACTTGCATGTGGGCTTCGGAGTGGGCCCGTACCGAGGCGCTCGCGTCGCCTTCGCTATCGTCACCCTCGCCGCCTTCCCCGCCCTCGTCGTTTTCGCCGTTGTCGCCGGGTTCATCATCGACGAACGCGGCGTCGGCTTCGGTTTCAATCTCGCCATACGTGGCGGTTGCTTCGTCGGTGTCGGAGAGCTCGGCGCTGGTCTCGGACTCGGTTTCTGGTTCCGGTTCGGCCACGGTTTCAGCAATGGGCTGGTGGGCCGGCGCAGTTTCCACCTCGGGCACAGGCGCCAGCGCAGGCGGTGGCGCGTTGCGGTACTTGGAAAGCGATTCGCCGGGCAGCACGAAAGCAGATACCGGCGCCTGGGAAGGGTTCCCGTCGAATGTAGGCGTGGTCGTCGCAGCCGGCGCGGCAGTCTGAGAATGGGTTGGCAGTGTCGCGGATTGCACCGGCGCGGATTGCACCGGCGCGGGCTGCACCGGCGCGGGTGACTGCGAGCGTTCAACGTTGGGAGCGCCGCGACGGTACTTGGCCAAGGATTCGCCAGGAAGGACCAACGCTTCGACCGGCACGGCAGGGACCGGCGCGGCAGCGGCGAAGGGCTCGCCCTGGGCCTGATCGTCTTGCATGCGATTGGATTGCGGCAATGGTTCCAGATCGTCAGGACGGGCGAACTTGGTATCGGGAATACTGTTCCCGCCGCGCCCGCCACGACGGCGGTTTCGGCCACGGCCTCGATCACCGCCGCGGTCGCCACCGCGGTCATGGCCGCGGTCCCCACCGCGGTCGTGCCCACGTTCATTGCGCGGCGCGCGTTCGGCGGGTTGGCCCTCTGCCCCAGCTACGGCAATTTCGCCGGCGGCGTCAGGGGCGGCGCCGACGCCGTCATTGGTTGCACTGACGGCGTACTCGGCGGGACGTTCCAATTTCGCCACCGCGTTCTCGGCTTCGCTGACGACGCGGTCGTATTCTTCGGCATCCTCGGTGAAATCGGAAACATAGAGGAAGGCGTCGCGTTCCAGTCCGATATCGACGAATGCCGACTGCATGCCGGGCAGTACGCGAGTGACACGACCTTTATAAATGGAGCCGGCGAGTGAGTACTCCTTCTCGCGCTCGAAGTAAACTTCAGCAATTTCGCCTTCTTCGGCGAGTGCCAGCCGCGTTTCATGCGGCGTGGACGAAACGTACAATTCCTTGTTCATTCGCTCTCCTCGAGCCGGCCCAGAGCTGCCTCGGCGCGCCTGACGCGCGGGCATGGCCCCCGGCCGCAATGCCGTTAATACCTAATAAATAGCCGCCTAGTTCACGAACCGGGCCATGCGGATATTCATCACCATGCCCAGCGCCGCAAACGTAAACAGTAAGGACGATCCTCCAGAACTCATGAGCGGGAGCGGGATGCCGGTCACCGGCATCAGGCCCATCACCATACCCACATTCACCAGGACGTGGAACGCCAAAACCGCGACCACGCCCATCACCACCATCCCCGCGCTCCGGTCCGGCGCCAACTCGGCGTTGTGGAGCAGCCGCATCAAAACCGCCAGATACAGGCCCAACAACGTCAGCGCGCCCACCAAACCGTACTCTTCGGCGAAGGCGGCAAAAATAAAATCCGTATGCGGAACCGGTAAAAACTCGCCCCGCGTTTGCGAACCCTGGGCCATTCCCTGGCCCCACAATCCACCGGCGCCGATGGCAATTTCCGATTGCAACACTTGATAGCCGCTACCCAAGCGATCCGACTGGGGCTGCAAAAAGCCAACCAGCCGCTCGCGCTGATAGGGGTGCAATCCGTGCCACGCGACCGGCATCAGAAGCAGGCAGCCCAACCCCAGCAAGCCCAATTGCCGCCAGCGCATGCCACCCATCCATAATCCCACCATGGCCACCGGCAAGTAGGTGAGGGCGGTGCCCAGGTCCGGTTCCAGCAGCACCAACGCCGCCGGCAGCCCGACCAGCGCGCCGACCCGGAAAACATCTTTCCAACGAAGGCTCAGCCGCGCTTCACCACAGTACCGTGCAACCACCACAATTATAACGAGTTTTACAAATTCCGATACCTGCAAGTGAGTCCCCGCCACCGGTATCCAGCGGCGGGAGTGGAAGATCATCTTTCCCAGAACCAGAACCGCCCCCAGCGCCCCCACCGAAATCGCATAGAGCCACGGGCTGGCTTCGAGGATTAACTTGTAATCAATCTGGCTAAAGACAAGCAGCAACACCGCCCCGCCAAACAGAAAGTAGACCTGCTTGATCCAGACGCTGGCGAACTTCGTCGCCACCGTGGCGCTATGGATTTCACTCACCCCGACCGCGGCGATCAGCAGCGCCAGCCCCACCAGTATCCAATCGAAGTCGCGCAGGCGCATGGAGTAAGTTTATTGACCGGCGCTCGCGGTCACCACCGGTTTTTGCGCGGCATAGAAAGCTGCGACCACCTTGGCGGCGATTTGGGCGGCAAAGCTGCCTTCGGCCCCGCGTTGAAAGAGCACGCAGACGGCAATATCGGGGTTGACGACGGGCGAAACACCGACGAACCAGGCATTATCAATATATTGGCGGTGCGAGCCCGCGATCGAATGCAGCCCAACATTCGAGATGGTCTGCGCCGTTCCCGTCTTGCCGCCGAAATCCACCCGCTCGAGATGGGCGCTGGCGGCGGTGCCGCCGTCGTTAACGACGCCTCGCATACCGTCGGTAATGGTGGAAACGGTAGTTGGTGTGAGAGGAAAATCGAAACCCTGGGTGTCGGCCGCGCCCTGCAAGAGATGCGGCCGCGGAAAGTGGCCTCCGCTGGCGATGCCGCCCGCCATGCGCGCCAGTTGCAGCGGCGTGGTCGTGATGGCGCCCTGGCCGATGGCCACGTCGACGGTTTCGCCTTTGAACCAAGGTTGGTGGAAGCGGGCTTCCTTCCATTGCGGGCTGGGCACCAGGCCCTTGGCTTCCTGCGGGAGATCGATCCCGGTGCGCTGACCGAGCCCCAGCGCGGTCGCGTACTTGTCAATGAGGCTGATGCCCATCTCTGTCCCCAAAGTGTAAAAGTATACGTCGCAGGATTGCGTGATCGCCTGCCGGATATTAAGGACGCCGTGCTCCTGGTGGCGGGCCGAGATCCAACAATGAAACGGGTGGCCGCCGTACATATAGACGCCGGTGCAGTCCACCGTCTTGTTCTCCGCGATATTTTCCTGCAAACCGGCGACCGACATTACCAGCTTGAAAACCGAGCCCGGCGCCAGTTGGGCTTGAATCGCCTTGTCGAGCAGCGGGCGATCGGGATCATTGTTCCACTGCTGCCACTGCGCCGCGCTCAGCCCCTGGGCGAAAAGATTGGGATCGAACGTCGGCCGGCTGACCAGCGCCAGGACGCCGCCGGTGTGCGGATCAAGCGCCACGACCGCGCCAGGCCTGTCTCCGAGCGCCAACTCGGCGGCCATTTGGATGTCTTCGTTGAGCGTAAGGCGCAGATCCTGCCCGGGCGTTGGGGGCGTATCGGAAAGAGTGCCTACCACGCGCCCGTGGCTGTCAACCAGTACACGGCGCTCGCCATCATTGCCCATCAGAATATTGTTGTAATAGAGTTCGAGCCCCGACTTGCCCATCACCGCTCCGGGATGGGCTTCGCCGTTGGCGATTTGGCGGGCTATCTGGGCTTCGTCGGGCACGCCCACGTAGCCGATGAGATGGGCGGCGAAACCATTGCGGGGATAGAGGCGGCGGGTGGCGGTAACGGTTTCAAGCTCGGGAAATTGGTCGCGATGGGCGGCAATGAAGGCGACGTCGGCTGAGGTGATGTCCTGCTTGATGGGAATGGGTTGGTACACCGGCGCGCTGTGGAACCGGTGGATTTCAGATTGGAGATCAGCCACCGGAAGATGCAATCCGTCGGCGATCAGGGGCAGGTCGGCCCGCCAGCTCCGAGCGGCATCGCGCTGCAAATAGGCGGTGAACGACGGATAGTTGTCAACCAGCAAGCGGCCCCGACTGTCGTAAATTTTCCCGCGCGGCGCCGGTATGGGTTCGGTGCGAATGCGATTTTGCGCGGCCAGAAGAGCATAGTGGTCGGCGTCAAGAATTTGCAACTGCCAGAGCCCGAACGTGAGCGCCAGAAAACCGGCTACCAACAAAACGCGAATCAGCAGCAGTCGCTCCTCCGGCAGTTTGTCGTTGCGATCGAGGATGGCCATGTTTCAAATCCAGCGGCGAAACCCATCAAAGAGCCGAAACAGAACGATCGCCAACAAGCCGTTCATCAGAGCGGCGAGCAAATACACCAGGCCGCGCCAGGGGATCGGCGCCCCCAAAAGGAAACGCTGAAAACTGTAAAGCACGATGCGATTCAACTCAAACGCCGCCGCGACAATCACCAGGCGAATGCCCGGATGATCGGCGTCCATGCGCGCCCCGAAAGAAGCGTTGGTGTAACCGATTAAGGTCTTGGCGACTCCGTTGACCCCCAGCGCCAGGTGCGCCAGGCTGTCTTGCAAAAGCCCCAAAATCATACCGAGAGTTGAGGAACTGATCTGGTTGCGGCTAGTGATCGCCCAATACACGACGACCAATAGAGGCAGATCGAGGTAAACGGCGACGTGCGCCAAAACCGGCAAGTATGCTTGCGCCGCCAGCGCCAGCGCAATCAACAGGGGGAAGAACAGCGGAGGAAAACGGATGACGGCGGCTTCGGCGCGCGAAGTACTAAAAATCTGCGGCACTGCCCATCCATTGTACTGGAGGCGGAGAGGCCGACGAGGTTGGAGGTTTGGCTCCTTGAGATTTGCCCCATGCAGGAGCAAAAAGGGCTCGAAATGTGCCATTCGCTGCCTAGATTTGTGAAAGGCACTGTGATCGGAGACGGCACTACGGTGGACGAGCCCGCGATGGGATGCTGGCTCAAATGCGGGACAATTAGCGGCTTGGTCGTTGATTGGCGAAACAGTCTCAGTGGAACAATTCAATTGCCTCTCCGGCTCGGATTTCGGGCGTACAGTAGGGTGACTCGGCTGAGAGCGATCGGCTGCGAGAAAGTTCGCGAAATTGGAGTGCGCCCTATGGTTGGCAAAGAAAAAAGTGGGACGTTTCGCGATGGAATTTTGATCCGCCCGAGCCAGGTCGAGCGCCTGGCGAGCCACCGCACGCTGCCGGTTGCGGGTGGCAGCTAAGGCTGGCACGGAAAATCTCCATCGGTTAGCGACGGTTGTAAGGCTGGGTGAACCGGGAGGGAGGATCCCACGGCAAAAATCTCCCGAAATGTGCCATTTGCGGCGGATTTTCCTAGCGGCACAAAGATCGCCATTGGCACACGATCGAGCTTGCCCCCTACGCTGTACCAGTTTAAATGTGAGATTGTTTGCGGACAGAGACGGTTCGCTGTAGAACGCACCCCATCGTTGGCACAGGAAAAAACGGCGACAGATAGGGAATGGCCTTGGATGTATCGCTCGCTGCACCTGCTGCAATAGGCGCTGCGGCTGATGTCGCAGTTCTCGGAGAACTGGCGCATCGAGCGGACGGAGGCGTCATCGTGCATGGCATCGCGGCGGCGCTGATCGGCGGTGGGTGCCAAGGCGCCGGCAGTAGCGAAGTCGAATCCAATGATATTTGCCAACACGGTGAATCCTCGTTTCCCCTGATTGGATTCGCTCTGACGTGAAGCGGGAATGACCTTACGCTGACCGAATTGTGGCGAAAATGAACATAAAGATTGGCCTGGCACAAAGGGTCGGCGCTTAGCAGCCCTACCGCCCAGCCCCCAATAGAAAGCGGAGTATTCGCGCTGTGCGAACGGATACGATCTCAATCACCCCGTTCGAGATCGGCATGTTCGGCGGGATGGCGGGATTTTCGGGTTGATATAGACTAAAGCTTGTTCATGAGGGGCGCCATTATTAAGCTGATCGCGTTGCCGATGGCCCTGGCCATTCTATTCCCGGCGCTGGGCTGGGCGGCGGCTTGCCAGGCCGGCACGCAGGCGGGGGGCGGGCCAATGGCCTGCTGCCGCGCCATGGGTAACCGGTGCATGCATAGCGGGGAGCGATCATCGCCGCAGCGAGGCAGTGACTGCTGCCAACGGCATGCTTCCGCCCCGACGCCGGTGGCATTGGTGGGTGGACAAAACAGTATCCAACCGGGCGCGCCGAATTCGATTGTGAGCGCGACGGCACCTTCGGTCGCGATCCTCGCGCCGGAATGGCGGGTTGAGGTTCGACCCGATGAACTTTCACCGCCGAGAAAATCGCCGCCGTTCCAGCTTCACCCTGTCCTGCTGATTTAGGAATTTCCTTCCCATTCCTGTCAAGAAATGGCGGCCAGAGCCTGCGCCGATTCGTGCGCGGGCACGGAGGAATATTCCATGCGAACGAAATGTATCAGCCTGTTTATCGTGGCCGTGGCTTGCAGTTTGGCACGCGCGCAAACGACGCCGCTTGCGCAGCTTATCGCCGAGGCCGACGGCCATAATTCGGGCATAAGAGCGGCCCAGCAGGCGTGGCAGGCGGCCACGCACGCGGTCGCGCCCGCCTCGACGTTACCCGATCCCGAAGTGTCACTGCAACAGATGACCGTGGGCAGCCCATTGCCGTTCGCCGGCTACTCGACCAGTAACTTTGCCTACACCGGCGTAGGCGTCAGCCAGGCGGTGCCGTTTCCCGGCAAGCTGCGCCTGCGCGGGCAGATGGCGCGCAACGACGCCGATGCAAGCCACGCCAACGTCGAACGTATTCGACGCCGCGTGGAGGAGCAGGTTAAAGAGGCATATATCGAGCTGGCCTATCTGCAGGAAACCGGGAACGTGCTGGAGCGCGATCAGCAGCTTCTGCGGCAAATCGAGCGGTTGGCGTTGGAGCGTTATGCCACCGGCCAGATTACCCAGGGCGAAGTCCTCGCCGCGCAACTGGAGCAGACCAATATCCTGCGTGACATCGCCTTGCAGGGCCAGCAAGCGGCCATCGTTCAGGCGCACATGCGCGCGCTTCTCGGCCGCGGCGGCGGGGCCCCTGCGATCACCGCCGAACCACTGAAAATGAGGCGGCTGGCCAGTTCCACCTTGCCGCCCTTGCGGACAGCAAGCGATCCCAATCTGGCGGAGCAACAGGCGCGGATTGACGAGAGCAATACATCGGTGCAACTGGCGCACAAGAACTTTCTGCCCGACTTCACCGCTCAATACATGTACCAGCGCACGGGGTCGAGGTTCCCCGACTACTACCAATGGACTGTCGGCATGTCACTGCCCATCCATGAGAGCCGGCGCCAGAAGGAGGAATTGGCCGGGGCGGTGGAGGAGCGGGCCAGCGCCGCAAGCGCTTATCAGGCCGCCCAACTGGAAGACGAAGATGCGGCCAACCAGCAATGGATTTCCATGCACACCGATGAGCAGATGCTGGACCTTTACCGCGGTGGCCTCCTGCCGCAGGCGAACGCCCGGCTGCAGGCGGCGCAGACCGCCTTCCAATCGAATCGCGCGAGCCTGCAACCGGTGCTCGACGCCTATCGGGCGCGGTACGACTTGGAACAGCAGTACTGGCACACGCTGGCCGATCACGAAACCGCGCTGGCGAAACTCGAGCAGATCGCCGGCCCGCTGCCATTGGAGGCGTCGCATGAATAAGCATTATTCGGTTGTGGAGATAGCCGCGCTGGTTGCACTCTTAGCGGCGGGGGCGGTGGCCCAGCACACGGTTCAGATTTCGCCGCAGCGCCTGCAGTCCATCGGCGTACAGACCGGCGTGGTCGCCTACGGACCGGTGGAGGACACAGTGCGTACCGTCGGCACCGTGGCGGTGGATGAGACGAAGCTGGCCAGCATTCAAACGCGCATCGCGGGATGGATTGAAAGCGTCTACGCCGACACGACCTACGAGTACATCCACAAGGGCGACCGCCTGTACTCAATTAACAGTCCCGACCTTTATGCGGCCGAGCAGGATTACCTTTTTGCGAGCCGGAACCGCGAGGCTCTGAACGGAAGCGACATCGCGGGCGTCGCGGCGGGAGCATCGGATCTGCTCGCCGCCGCCCTGGCACGCCTGCAACAGCAGCAGGTGCCGCAAGACGAGATTGATCGCCTGCGCCGCACCGGCGTGGCGCAGCGGACGATCACGGTGCACTCGACGGTTAGCGGTTATGTCACCGAACGGGACGCCGTGCCGGGGCAGTATGCCCAGCCCGGGACGCGGCTTTATGCGGTGGCCGAACTCTCGCCCATCTGGATCCACGCGGCGGTGCTGGAAAGCGATCTGGGACGGATTCGGATCGGAGACCGGGCGACGATCAGGGTTGACGCCCTGCCGGGCAAACAGTTTTCCGGCCGGATAGATTTTATCCGGCCCGAACTGGATCCCACCACGCGCACAGCCAAGGCCCGCATAACGTTGGCCAATCCCGGCGCAGCCCTGATGCCGGGCATGTATGTGAACGTGCAGTTTCAGGTTCGGTTAGGGGAGCAGGTCACGATTCCCGCCGGCGCGGTGCTGCAAACTGGCGGGCAACCGATCGCGTTCGTGGATCACGGCGGCGGCAGCCTGGAGCCGCGGCCGGTGGTGCTCGGCGCCGAAGTGGGCGAGCGCTACATTGTGCTCAAGGGCCTTCGGCCCGGCGAGCGCGTCGTCACTTCGGCCAATTTCTTGGTTGACTCCGAAAGCCAGCTTCAGTCGGCGCTGGGCAGCTTCGCGCCGCCGCCGCCGGGGGTCAGCGCCACGACCGCGCCGCAAGCGGAGGAAGCGAAGATCGAGTTTACGACTTCACCGGATCCGCCGCACAAGGGCAGCAATGTCATCCGGGTGCGGCTGAGCGGCGCCGACGGCCGGCCCATCGCGGGCGCGCAGGTAACGGTCTCGTTCTTTATGCCGGCCATGCCGGCCATGGGAATGGCGGCGATGCGCAGCAGCGTCGCGCTGGCCGACAAAGGAAACGGTTACTACGACGGCACAGCTGAATTGGGCAGCGGCGGGACCTGGCGAGTAACAGTCGTGGCCACCAAGCAGGGCGTGACGCTGGTACAGCGGCAACTGAGCCTGTCGGCGAACGGGGGGATGTAGGCATGATTACCCGCCTGATCGAGGTCTGCGCCCGCAACCGGTTCCTGGTGTTGGCGACCGCGGCTCTGGTTGTTTTTGGCGGCGTTTGGTCGCTGCGCCACACCGCGCTCGACGCGCTGCCGGATATCTCCGACGTGCAAGTGGTCGTGCATACAACCTGGACAGGGGAACCGCCCAACTTGCTGGAAGATCAGGTGACCTATCCTCTGGTCACGTCGTTTCTCTCGACGCCGCGCGTCAGCTCCGTTCGGGCACAGACGATGCTTGGGGATTCCTATGTTTACGTTGTGTTTCAGGACAACACCGATCTGTACTGGGCGCGCTCGCGGGTGTTGGAACAACTCGAGCAGATTGCCGGCGCATTGCCGAAGGACGTGCATCCCGCCATCGGTCCGGACGCCACGGGGGCGGGCTGGGTCTACGAATACGCGCTGGTGGACCGCTCGCACCGCCGCAGCCTGGCCGACCTGCGTTCGCTGCAAGACTGGTTTCTTCGCTATCAGCTTGAGACCGTGCCGGGGGTGGCCGAGGTCGCCTCGATCGGCGGCTTCGTGCGCCAATATCAGGTGAATCTCGACCCGGAGCGTATGCGCGCCTACGGCATTCCGCTTGGCGCTGTAATCGCGAAAGTTCAGGCGAGCACGCAAGAGACGGGCGGGCGGACGATGGAACTCAGCGGGGCGCGCTACATCATTCGCGGCCTGGGGTACGTGCAATCGCTGGCCGATCTGCGGCAGGTGGCGGTCGGGGTTCACCAGGGCATTCCGGTGCAGATTAGCGATTTGGGCACGGTTAGCCTGGGGCCGGATATCCGGGAGGGCGCGGCCGACTGGAACGGAGAAGGCGAGACGGTCGGCGGCATCGTGGTGATGCGCGACGGGATGAACGCGCTCGATGTAATCCGTGGGGTGAAGCAAAAGCTGGCGGAGCTGCAGCCCTCGCTGCCCGCCGGGGTGCGGGTGGAAGCCGGCTATGACCGCTCCGGCCTGATCGAGGCCTCGATCGGCACGCTGCGCCGAGATTTAGTCGCCGAAGCATTGATCGTCAGCCTGGTCATTCTCCTTTTTCTGTTCCACTTTCGCAGCGCGCTTATTCCGGTGATCACGCTGCCGATCGCGGTGCTGGCCACGTTTCTGGTGATGGGTTCTCTCCACGTCACCTCAAACATCATGAGCCTGGGGGGGTTGGCGCTGGCAATCGGTGTGCTGGTGGACGCAGCGATTGTGATTGTCGAAAACGGCTATCGCCACCTCTCCGAGCATCCCGGGGCGAGCGGCGCGGAGCGCAGGGAGATCATCGTCCGCGCGGCCACCCAGGTGGGGCCGGCGTTGTTTTTCTCGCTGCTGATCATTGTGGCGTCTTTCCTGCCGATTTTTTTGCTCACAGGGCAGGAGGGCCGCATGTTCGCGCCGCTGGCCTGGACCAAGACGTTGGCGGTGGGCTCAGCGTCAATCATGGCCGTGACGCTGGTGCCGGTGTTGATGCTGCTCTTGCTGCGGGGCCGACTGCGGCCGGAATCGGTCAATCCTATCTCCCGCCTCACCCAGGCAGTCTACCGCCCCGTCCTGCGCTGGTGCCTGCGCCATCGCGCGCTCACGCTTGCGGCGAATCTAGCATTTTTGGCGTTTACGATACCGCTCGCGTTCCGGATCGGCAGCCAGTTCATGCCGCCGCTTTTTGAAGGCTCGGCGCTGTACATGCCGACCGGGCAGCCCGGGCTCGGCATTACAACGGCGACGCAACTTCTGCAGGAGCAGGACCGTATTCTGCGCGCCTTTCCGGAAGTGGCGAGCGTCTTTGGCACGGTGGGGCGGTCCGACAGCGCCACCGATAACGCGCCGCTCGAAATGTACGACACCACGATCATGCTCAAGCCCAGAGAACAGTGGCCGGCTGGGATGAACTACGCCAAACTGATCGCCTCGATGGACGCCAAATTGCAATTTCCCGGACTGACGAACAACTGGACGATGCCGGTCGAAAACCGGTTGGATATGGAGTTGACCGGCATCAAGACCCCGATCGGAATGAAGATTCAGGGACCGAATCTAGAAGGCATCCAGGCGCTGGGGGCGAACATTGAACGCATACTTGCCGGAACAGCCGGGCTGCGCTCGACCTACGCCGAACGCACGGCCGATGGGTTTTACCTCAACATCGCGGTGGACCGCGAACAGGCCGCGCGCTATGGATTGAGCGTGGCCGATGTGCAACAGGCGGTATCGTCGGGCATTGGCGGGGCCAACATTGCCGAGACCATCGAGGGCCGGGCGCGATATCCGATCAGCGTACGCTACAGCCGCGACTATCGCGACAATCTCCCCGCTTTGCGCCAGGTGCTCGTGGCCACGCCAGCGGGCGCCCAGATTCCGCTGGGCGCTGTGGCCACGTTGTCGTATTCCCGCGGCCCGGCGATGATCCGCGACGAGGATGGCCAGCTTACCGGCTACGTTTATCTCGATGTATCCACCAACGACTACGGCGGCTTTGTCCGCCGGGCACAGGCACGGCTGGAGCGGCAGTTGAAGATGCCGGCGGGCTATCACTATGCCTGGTCGGGCGAGTATGCCGCGCAGTTGCACGCGCAGCAGCGCCTGCGCCTGATCGTTCCGCTGGTGGTGGCGGTGATCTTCCTGTTGCTGTACATGGTTTTTCACTCGTTGCTGGAGGTGACGGCGCTGATCATTCCAACCGTTTTCGCACTCAGTGGCGGGCTGCTGCTGCAGTGGTGGCTGGGGTACGAGTTCAGCGTGGCGGCGTGGGTGGGCTACATCGCGCTGTTCGGGATTGCGGTGGAAACCGGCGTCGTCATGGTCGTTTATCTCCATGAAGCCATGGAACGCCGGCGGCAGCTCGCGGCAGAAAACGGAACGGCGCTCAGTCGCGCTGATATCGAAGCCGCAGTGATGGAGGGAGCGGTGCAGCGGCTGCGGCCCAAGCTGATGACCGTGTGCGCCGTCCTGGCGAGCCTGATTCCGATTCTGGCCGAGACGGGCATTGGGTCGGACGTTATGAAGCCGATCGCGGCACCCATCGTGGGAGGCATGATCACGTCAACGCTTCATGTGCTGATTCTAATTCCGGTGCTATTCGCGACCATGATGGAACGCCGTCTTGGCGTCCGCCACGGGTAAAATCCGACCGCCGAAATGGACTACAGCCTCTCTTTGTGGAGCGAAATGTCGGACGCCAATGGGGATTATGATCAATACGACGACGCACGACCTGGGGTTGGATTTAGATAACCTTATTGATGAGTACCCGAATTGGGGCATTCTTGATTACAAGCCGGCATGCAGCGATTTTGATGCGGGCACTCCTGCACGGTTAGACCCTCTGTACGGTTTTAATGGTTCCCCAGGGGGAAATGGTTTAGCTTCCCAGGGAGATATAACAGACTGGGCGGGCTTCAAGTTTGCGGGCGCGGGCGGGGTGGGCGCCAGGCTGGCCAACTTGCCCCAGCGGCGGCTTTAGCTTCGGCGCGCCTACGGGCCAGCCAGGCTCTGCTCGTTTCGCCTTTGGGGCGTTTGGACACCGATGGGCAAGGGGGACCGGCGACGCGTCTGGGAAATCCACCTTTTCAAGCTAGGGTCCGACGCGTCGCCGGTAGGCGGGAACGGGTCACTGTTTTCCGCCTTTGCCCGTAGAACGCGGCCCGATGGAGAACTTGCAGGGAAATTTTTGGCTCTTTTTTGTGAATCGAAAGCGGCTGGCGCAACGTCTTAACCGCTGTTAGGATGGTGCTATGGCGTGGGGCATCACAACCCGGGGCGTCTCAAATTCCCCTTCGGCGCCAGCCGAGGACGCGAGCCATGGCTTTTCGCCCGAGGAATGTGCTTCCCTCCTCGCCGAGGTGGAAAGCAAATATCTCCCTGCCGACGCGACCCGCAGCCAGCGCATTGGTTTCCGCACCCGCCTGCATCTCGAAGAGCTACTGCTGGCGCGCGCTTGCGCCCGGGGCGACGAAGGCGCCTGGGAAATCTTTTGGGGGCGCTACCAAAGCAAGTTGCGGGCGGCGGCGCGCAACCTCACGCACAATACCGAAGCCGCCAATGAGCTGGCCGATGGCCTGTTCGCAGAACTGTTTGGGTTACGGACGCGCGAGGGCAAACGCATTTCCAAGCTCGAGTCGTACATGGGCCTGGGCAGCCTCGAGGGTTGGCTGCGCACCTTACTTGCACAAGCACACGTTGACCAGTGGCGGCACAACCGCCGCCTGGTTGAGTTGGACGAGAACGACCACCTGCGGAATTTGTTGACTCCGCCGAACCAGAACCAGGGCGAAACCGCTCCCGCCATCCGCGCCCAACTCGAAGGCGCGTTGGAATCGGTGCTGGCTTCGGTCGTGCCCGACCAGCGGTTATTGCTCAATTTGTATTTCCTCGACGGTCAGACGCTGGCGCAAATCGCCGGCCTTCTCCATGTTCACGAATCCACCGTGAGTCGGCGCCTTGACCGGCTGATCGCGCAGTTGCGCAAGCAGACGCGGCGGGAACTGGGCCGCGGAGGCATGCGCTCGCGCGCCGCCGAAGAGGCCATGAACACGGATCCGCGCTGGCTATCGGTGGACCTTAGAAAATCTCTCGCCGCCCATGGGACTTCGCATGTTTTTTGAAAGCTGCCGCCATCTAGACGCCAACCTGCTTAATGCCTACCTGGAGGGGGAGCTGGGCAAGCAGGATCGGCAGCGTGTGCTGGCGCACTTGAGCGACTGTGCCGCTTGCCGGCAGTGGGTATCGTGCACGCAAAGCTGCTCTTTTATGCCGGTTGCGCCCGCACATAGCCGGCGCGTCGTTTGGATGGCGCCCATAGCAACCGCAGCCAGCTTGACCTTGGTTGTGAGCGCGTGGTGGCTGGTGCGTCCGACCGTAGTTCAAGCTCCCGACGATAGGCCGTCGTATTCGGCACCCGTCAAGGCGGTTGCCGCGACGGCACCTACCAGGAAGCTGCCGTCGTTGCCTGCGGCAGTGTCCATCCGCCATGCGAAAGCCCCAGCGCCGACAACCCTCGCTACGGCCGAGCCGACGCCACTTTCTCTGCCGTCACCCACGACTCCGACCAGCAGCGAACTGCCGCCGGCGATTGACTTCACTCCGCTCATGACCGGTTTCCAGGATCAGGCGCCCATGGGCGCGCCGCGCATGCAACTCGCCTCCTTTACCGATCCGCAAGGCACGGTCGCAACGGATGCCGCCTTGCCGTTGGCAAGCGACCCTCCGTCTTCCGCTGCGTCTCCGGAGCTCCTTCCCTCCTCGCCGGCCGGGAACGGCTTTGCCGGCGCCAATATGTTTAGCAGCGCCAATCGCGATGCCAACGTAAGCGGACCCATGGCGCCCGCCGTCACCGCCGGTCTGGGTTGGGCCATTTCACGCGGCGGCCAAGTGGTGCGCTCCGTCGGCAGCGGATTGTGGGCGGCGGTGCCGCTGGTTCCCGGCGTACGCATCCATGCCCTCTCCGCTTCAGACGCAAACATCTGGGCGGCGGGGCTTTCGAATCAAGTCTACGTCTCGACCGACCATGGCGCCCATTGGCGCGTCGTACATCTGCCCACGATTGGAAACCAGACCTCGCCGATTCGCAGCATCGTTTTTAGCGACGCGCGCCATGGCATCATCACCGCCGACAACGGCCACAGTTGGCAGACCTCCGACGGTGGCAATCAGTGGACGATCGCCCGGCAGCATTAATGGGTACGAGCGCGACACGGCGCTGACACTCCCTCAGGCACAATAGAGCATGCGTTGGCTGGAGATCGTCGCTGGCTGCCTGCTCATCCTCGTCGTCCTGCGCGACGCGTTTGAGACGATGATTCTGCCCCGGCGGTTGAACGGGCGGCTACGCTTTACGCGCTTCTATTACCGTCTGGGATGGCCGCTGTGGGCGTGGTTGGCGCGGCATCTGACGCGGGGCCGGCAGCGTGAAACCGCGCTCAGCCTGTTCGGTCCGCTCTCCATGCTGCTGTTGTTCGTGATCTGGGCGGTGGGCCTGGTGTTTGGCTTCGCGCTCGTCTATTTGGGGCTCGGATCGCCGCTACAAACCAGCGAGCCGCTGCGCGGCCTGGGAATGGATGTTTATCTGAGTGGCACGATGTTTCTGACGCTCGGTTTGGGTAACGCCGTGCCTCACACCAATCTCAGCCGCGCCCTGGCGGTCTGCGAGGGCGGCATGGGCTTTGGCTTCGTGGCGGTGATCATCAGCTACCTGCCCATTCTCTACGGCGGATTTTCCACGCGCGAGAGCAATATCTCGATGCTCGACGCCCGCGCCGGTTCGCCGCCGACCGCTTCGGAACTGCTGCGGCGGCACGCCCACGACCGAGCGCAGCTACAAAGCTACCTGGCGGAGTGGGAACATTGGGCGGCACAGTTGCTGGAGAGCCAGATTTCTTATCCGGTGCTGGGGTTTTTCCGCTCCCAGCACGTCAACCAATCGTGGCTGGCGGCATTGACCACGGTACTCGACGCTTGCGCCTTTGTCATCGCGACGGGCGACGACGCCTGCACACGGCAAGCCCAGCTTACCTTCGCCATGGGCCGGCACGCCGTGGTGGATTTGGCGCAGATTTTCTTGCGCCGGCGGCCGACCGAAGTGCGCGAGCGCCTGGGGAACGCCGATTTAGAACGGCTCCGGGGCGAGCTCGCCGCGGCGGGGTGGGGCGTGAGCATGGACGATACGCGCCGCCATCGCCTGCAACAACTGCGCAATCTCTACGATGCCCACGTGCAGAGCATTGGCCTGGCTCTGGAATTGGAAGTGCCGGCCTGGATCGGCAATCCAGACCATCTCGACAACTGGCAGCGCAGCCCCTGGGACAAAAGCCCGGCGCCAGACATCCGCTCACATTATTAGGACGGAAGCGGCGGAATCTACGCCGCGAGTTTCCGCGCCACCGCTACAAGCGTAGCCGCTCCGGCCGCGGCGGCTCCAATGGTGATCCACTGGTTGCCGCTGGGGCGGTGGGTGGCGAGCCAGAGCTCGCGGCTTGAGGGGGAGGCGCGATGGTCAAAGGTTCCGTGCGCTCCGCGGTCGCCTTCCACCGGCTGCCAAAGATTGTCGGGCCGGTTCGGATCTTCCGGTTCATCGGTCTGCTGCGCGGCGTAGCCGGTGCGCCCGAGATAATGGTCAAGCCAGCCGGGCGCCAGTTTGTTGCCTTCGATTGCCTCGACGGTCGAGCCGCCGACGAAAATCTCGCGGCGCGCGTGCGACGCCGCATACCGAATCGCTTCCGCCGCCACCTCAGGTTGAAAGATTGGCGGCACTGGCTGCGCTTTGTGCGGCAGACGACTTTTCACCCAACCGAATTGCGGCGTATTCAGCGCCGGCATTTGCACCATGGTGATGCGCACCTGGCTGTGGTCATGGATCAGCTCGCAGCGCAGCGATTCAGTGAATCCCTGAATTGCGTGCTTGGCCCCGCAATAAGCCGCCTGCAATGGTATGCCGCGATAAGCAAGCGCCGAGCCCACCTGGATAATGACACCGCGATTGCGCGGCAACATGCGTCGCAAGGCGGCCATGGTGCCGTATACAACACCGAGATAGGTAACCTCGGTAACCCGGTGAACCTCCTCCGGCAGCAGATCCTTCACCGGCGAGAAAACCGACGTCATGGCGTCGTTGATCCAGACATCGGGCGGACCGAAGCGGGCTTCGATCGCTGCCGCAGCCGCCTCAACCTGGGCCGAATCGGCGACATCGGTGGGCAGAGCCAAGGCTTCGCCGCCGCTCGCCTCCACTTCGAGCCGGGTGGCTTCCAGACCTTCACGCCCGCGCGCCAGCAGCCCGATTTTTGATCCCGGACCGGAAAACTCGCGTACGGTGGCCCGCCCCACGCCGGCCGAAGCGCCGGTAATTACCACCACGCCAGCAAAAGGCTTTTTACCCATAGTCCTAGTTGGATGCAAAGTTCATGTACTCTGGACTTCCCTTTCCCGGGTTTTCCTACTACCATGGGGGCGAGACTTTCGGGTCCGGGCATGTTTCCTTAGGAGATTTGAATCATGAGGCGATCTATCGTTTTGGGAGTGGCAGCCGGCGTAGCGCTGGCAGCGGGCGGATGGCTGGCACAATCGTCCAGCATTCAAGCGGTCGAAGCTCAGGCGGGCGGTGTGGCACAAACGTTCGCTAATCTGCATTACCGGCTGGTCGGCCCATATAACGGAGCGCGCGTGCTGACGGTCACCGGAATTCCGGGCGACTCGAAGGATTTTTACCTCGGCTCAGTGGATGGCGGTGTTTGGAAAACAACCAACGCCGGTACGAGCTGGTCGCCTCTGTTCGACGGCGAAGACGTTCAATCCATTGGCGCGGTGGCGGTGGCGCCATCCGATCCCAACATCATTTATGTCGGCACTGGCGAAGGCTGCCTGCGCAACGATATTTCCTACGGCAACGGCATGTACAAATCCACCGATGCCGGGAAAACCTGGACCCACATTGGCTTGGACGATTCGCAGCACATCGCCCACGTGCTGATCGATCCCAAGAATCCCAATCGCGTGTTCGTTGCCGCCATGGGCCACGCCTCCGGCCCGAATGAGACGCGCGGCATTTTCCGCAGCGAGGACGGCGGCCAGAATTGGACCAAGGTTCTTTACCACGACGAGAAGACTGGCGGCGTGGATATCGCCTTTGATCCGAACAACAGCCAGACCGTATATGCCGCACTTTATCAATTCATCCGGTTGCCGTGGCGCTCCGACAGCGGCGGCCCAGGCAGCGGACTGTACAAGTCCACCGACGGCGGCACGACCTGGAAACAGCTCACCGGCGGCGGCCTGCCCGCGGGCGTTTGGGGCAAAATCGGCATCGCTGTTGCGCCCAACGGCACCCGCATCTATGCCCTGATTGAAGCCAAGGATGGCGGCATCTACGTCTCCGACGATAGCGGCGCGAGCTGGAAGCTGGTGAACGACGACGATCAGTATCGCCAGCGCGCCTGGTACTTCAGCCATATCTATGCCGATCCCAAGAGTGTGGATACGGTGTACGTCGAGAACACGGGACTGTTCCGCTCGACCGATGGCGCCAAGACGTTCACTTCGATTCACGGGGGCGACAGCCACGGGCTCTGGCTCGACCCGGCCGACCCTACGCACATGATCACCAGTTCCGACGAAGGCGCGTTTGTTTCGCTCGACAACGGCAAGACCTGGTCCAGCAATCTGAACCAACCCTTCGGCCAGTTCTACTCCATCGCCACCGACAGCGACGTGAATTACCACGTCTACGGAGAAAAGCAGGACGCTGGGTCAATGGTCGTGGCGACGCGCACCGACCACGGCAACATCGGCGCAGCCGATCAGTACAGTGCCGCCGGTGGCGAGAGCGGCTGGCTCGTCCCCAAGCCGCACGATTCCAACATCGTCTATGGCGAAAGCTATGACGGCGACATGACCCGGTATGAAAAATCGACCGGATTCACCACGCCCATTGGTCCGTACCCAGATAACCCGATGGGGCACGGCGATATAGACATGAAGTACCGGTTCCAGTGGTCGGCGCCGATCGCCACCTCGCCCTGGGACGACAACACGGTCTATTACGGCGGCAACGTACTTTTCAAGAGCACCAACATGGGCGACCATTGGTCGATCATCAGCCCCGATTTGACCCGCAACGACAAGAGCAAGCAGCAATCGTCCGGCGGTCCTATCACCCAGGACAACACTAGCGCCGAGTACTACGACGTGATTTTTTCCATCGCCGAATCAGCCAAGCAGAAAGGCTTGATCTGGGCCGGCAGCGACGACGGACTGGTGCATGTGACGCGCGACGACGGCGCGCACTGGAGCAACGTGACGCCGCCCGAACTCAAAACCGACAAGCAATGGGCGAAGGTCGGCAACATCCGCACCTCGCCCTTCAGCGCCTGCACCGCGTACGTGGCGGCACGGCGCAACAAGCTCGACGACTTCGCGCCCTACGCCTACCGCACCGACAACTGCGGCACGTCGTGGACGAAGATCACTAATGGAATTCCGGACGGCTATTACGTACAGGTGGTCTTCCCCGATCCGGTTCGCAAGGGCTTGCTATTTGCCGGTACCGAGCGCGGCGTTTTCGTTTCTTACGACGACGGCGCGCAGTGGCAGCCGCTTCAACTCAACTTGCCGCATGTTTCGGTGCGCGACCTCGAAGTACACGGCAACGATCTCGTGCTCGCCACCCATGGCCGCGCCTTCTGGAGCCTGGACGATATCACTCCTCTGCGGCAGTGGAGCGAGGCCGTGGCCAGCGCTCCCGTGACCCTGTTCAAGCCTGAAGTGGCCATGCGTTCGGAAGGCGGTGGCCGCGGCTTTGGCGGCTTTGGCGGCGGCGCGGTGATGACGGCGCAGAACCCGCCCGGACCGGCGGTGATTGACTATCAATTGGCCTCGGCACCTAACGGCCCGGTGGAGATTGACATCACCAACGCGAAGGGCCAGACGATGGCGCATTATTCTAGTGCCGACAACCGCGCTCCCGCTCGTGGCGCCGCTGGCGGCCGCGGCAGTGGACGCAGGGGCGGTGGCGCCATTGCCGTCAACGTGCCCGACCAGGCCGGGTTCAACCGCTTCGTATGGAATCTTCAACCCAAGCTGGCGACCACCATGCCCAAACCGCCCGAAGTTCTCTGGGCCGCCGGCGGCGGCGCGATGCCGCTGGTGCCCACCGGCATGTACACGGTCAAGCTCACGGTCAACGGTCAGAGCTATTCGCAGCCGCTGCAGGTAACGCTGGATCCACGCCTGCATGCCACTGATGCCGATTTGCAGGCGCAATGGGATTTGGCGGTCAAGATCAACGCCGAGTTGACCCAGGCGTGGAACGCTGTGGATGAAATGATCGCTGTGCAGAAACAAATCAAGTCGGCCCCGGCCAATGCGGCCTCGGCCGGCGCGGCGCTTGAGGCCAAACTACATCCTGTGGAGTATGCCATCGCCAACCTTGACAACAAGAGTGGCGAAGACCCGCTCAACTATCCGATCGCGCTCGATAATAAGCTGGCCGCACTGGCCGGCCGGGTGGCGCAATGCACGTGCGCTCCGACCTCGGGCGTGATGGACGTTTACACCGATTTGTCGACCCGGCTCGATACTCAACTGGCTGCGTGGAAAACCTTGCAGTCAACCCAAGTAGCCGAGTTCAAGGCGATGCTCACCAACGAACAGCGCTAACCACAGCGCGCGGTACGACAAAAGGGGGAGGGCCCAACAGCCCTCCCCCTTTTTTATTTGGCTGGCAGCACGTAAGTCACCAGGTCGAGGCCAGGTATGTCGGCGAAATCACGGCCGTTGCGCGTGAGAATGGGACACGCATATTCGAGCGCCAGGCTGGCCTGCCAAAGATCCTGAATGCGATGGCGCGGCTGCTTCCCTTCGGTACGAATTTGAGCCGCGAGGGAACCGAAGATCATACCCGTGGCGGCGCTAATGGGTAACATCGGCTTGTTGCGCATGCGAGCCAGCGTGGCGCGCCGCCGCTGGCGGATATCGGCGTCGCTTGCCATTTCGGCTCCGAATGACAGTTCGGCGAGGGTGATCGGGGAAAGAAAGACGGGCTCGTTGCGAGTCAGTTCGGCCACATCGACAGGGCCGAGTGCGCCCTGCTCGACGTCAATCCAGACGCACGTGTCGATCAGAAACGCGGTCAACTAAGCCACGCATCGCGCAGTCCATCCTCCAAGGTACCGCCCTTCCAGTCACCGCTGCGCGCGTCGGCTTCCCAGGTCTCGGCGGCCCGCTTGGGCAGGATTCGATAGAGGTCGCCCATGGCCTCAAGTGCGGTCACCTGTCCCGGCCCCGGCAGCAAACGGGCAACTTGGCGATGATTGCGTTCGATGATGATTCCATCACCTTGAGAGGCTAGACTATCAAGCACGCGACTGAGATTTTTCGCCAACTCGGTTGCGTTCATCGATTTCATATGCCCTCTTTTATTCAGATGCGAGCGGACAATATGATCATAGCAGATTTTATGGGAGGCCAAGTCCGGCGCCCAGCTCTCATCGAAAAGTGTAGGCTGGGGTTGGGGCTTTCACATATGCGCGGTATAGCGGGAGTAATCGTGGGCTTGGTCGCATCAGCGGCGTTGATGATCGGAACCAATCTACTCCTGGTGCAGCACGTTTCGCCGGCTTCGGCGGTGTTCATCACGGTGTCGCTGGCGGGCGCGGTCTTGTACCACCTTTTAGGCGGATTTTTGTGCGCCGCCGTCGCGCGGAATGCGGACGCCGCCACTGCGGGCTTGGTGATCGCGGGCACGTTATTGTTGCTGAGTTCCGTGGTGAATACCTGGAACCAAATGCCGGTGTGGTATTCGCTCGCCATGGTCGCGATTGTTCCGCTCTCGCTATGGGAGGGCACGCGGCTGCACGCGGGGATGCGCCAGCGCGTTTCAGCAACTTGATAGAATTGTCGGATGCTGACTGGAGCCGAGATTCGGCGGCGTTTTCTTGATTTTTTCGCGGCGCGGGGGCATCGCGTAGTGCCCTCGTCGTCGCTTGTCCCGCAGGCGGACTCGACGCTTCTATTTACCAACGCCGGCATGAACCAGTTCAAGGACGTGTTCCTCGGCATCGAGCGGCGCGACTACAATCGGGCGACCTCGGTACAGAAATGCGTCCGTGCCGGGGGCAAGCACAACGATCTCGAGAACGTGGGCTTCACCCATCGCCACCATACCTTTTTTGAAATGCTGGGGAATTTCAGCTTTGGCGATTACTTCAAGGACGAAGCGATTGCCCTGGCATGGGAATTGTTGACCTCGCGCGAGGGCTATGGCATCGCGGGCGACCGGCTCTATGCCACCGTGTTTACCGAGGACGACGAGGCAGACCAGATTTGGCGCAAAAAGATTGGGCTCGGCGATGATCGCGTGTTTCGCATGGGAGCGGCTGACAATTTCTGGGCCATGGGCGACACCGGTCCCTGCGGACCTTGCTCGGAACTGCACTACGATCAAGGCGCGGAAGCCAGCGAGAGCGGGCATCTCGATTGCCGCTTCCCCTGCGATTGCGGGCGCTACGTCGAGATTTGGAATTTGGTGTTCATGCAGTTCGAGCGTGACGCGGCCGGAGTCATGACGCCATTGCCACGGCCCTCGATTGACACCGGCGCCGGCCTGGAACGGCTGACCGCCGTGTTGCAAGGGCAGCGCTCGAACTATGCCACTGACTTGTTTCAGCCGCTGATCGCCGCCGCGGGACAGTTGGCCGGCGTGAGTTACGGTGCGAACCACCGCAGCGACGTTTCGCTGCGCATTCTTGCCGATCACGCCCGCGCCTCGACGTTTTTGATCCATGACGGCGTGACGCCTTCGAATGAAGGCCGCGGGTACGTGCTGCGCAAGATTGTCCGGCGTGGCTTGCGCCACGGGCGCATGCTCGGCATCGAGTCGGCATTCATGTATTCGCTCGCCGGACTGGTCGCCGACGAAATGCAAGCGGCCTATCCCGACCTGAACCAAAGCCGCGAGCGCGTGGCCCAGGTGTTGCGGACTGAGGAAGAACGTTTCGCCGATACGCTGGCGCTGGCGTTGCGCGAACTGGAGCCGGCCCTGGAGGGCATGAAGGATGGAACTCTAGCCGGTACCGAGATCTTCCGTCTTTACGATACGTTTGGCCTGCCCATCGACGTTTTGCGCGAGATCGCCCAGGAGCGGCGCTTCAGCCTCGACGAAGCCGGCTTCGAGCGCGCCATGGAGGAGCAGCGCCAGCGCGCGCGCAAGAGCTGGAAGGGAGGCGACCAAGCCAGTGTCGCCGAAGCCTACCGCGAGCTTGCCGCCGCCGGGCGTACGAAGTTCGAGGGCTATGAAACCACGCACACGCCCGCGGCGACCGTGCGGGCACTCTTGCGCGGCGGCGTTCCGGTAGAGACGGTGGAAGCCGGCGGCGAAATAGAGGCGGTGCTCGACCACACACCGTTTTACGCAGCCAGCGGCGGCCAGATCGGCGACCAGGGAATTTGGAATCTGCCTTCAGGCATTGCCGCCGAAGTGCTCGATACGTACGCACCGGTCAGCGGGCTGACCGTGCATCGCATTCGCGCGCGGCAGCCGCTCGCGGTGGGCGAGCGGGTCGAGGCCGCGGTGGATGCCGAACGCCGCGACGCAACCAGGCGCAATCACACCGCAACCCATCTGCTGCACGCCGCGCTACGCCAGGTGTTGGGATTGCACGTAAAGCAAGCAGGCTCGGTGGTTGAGCCCGGCCGCCTCCGCTTCGATTTCACCCATTTCGCGCCGCTCACCACCGAGCAGCTCGCCGATATCGAGCGCATGGTTAACGCCGAAATCCGGCGCAATCAGATGGTCGCCACCGACATTCTGCCTTTGGAGCAGGCTCTCGCCACCGGCGCCATGGCGCTCTTCGGCGAGAAGTATCACGAATCGGTGCGCGTCGTCAGCATCGAGGGTTTCAGCAAGGAGCTTTGCGGCGGAACCCATTGCGCGCGTACCGGCGATATTGGCGTGTTCAAGATCGCCTATGAAACCAGCGTCGCCTCGGGCGTCCGGCGCATCGAGGCCGTCACCGGCGATGCGGCATTCGCACAATTTCAAAACGCGACCGAGCGCTTACAGAACATCGCCGCGCTGGTCCGCGCCCAGCAGGCCGACGTGGTTGAAGCGGTCGAGCGCGTAGTCGAGAACGACGCTCAACTCGGGCTCGAAAACGACCGCCTGCGAATGAAAGCCGCCCAGGCGCAGGCCACTCAGGGCCTAGGCGACAAGCAGCGCATGGTCAATGGCGTCGCGGTGTTGGCGGCACGCGTGGACAATCTCGATCGCTCGCAAATGCGAGCGCTCGTGGACCAACTGCGGGCCAAGCAAGGCGAAGGCGTCATCGTTCTCGCCGGGCTGCATCAGGAGAAAGCCGCCGTGGTCGTCGCGGTATCGGCGGGCCTGGCCCCGCGCCTGCCGGCGGGTAGGATTATCAAGGCGCTACCCGGCTCGACCGGCGGCGGACGGCCCGAATTGGCCGAGGGCGGCGCCAAGGATCCCGCCGCGCTTGACGCCATCCTCGAAGGCGCCTACCAAGCCGTCGGCGCGATGGCGGCGAACGCCTAGTTTCCGGTTGGCGTGCGCTCGATGTGATCAATCACGATCACTTTCACCGGCTGCGTTTCGGTCGAGAATTTCAAGCCTAATTGTTTGTCGACGGCCTCAAAGATCGTCATGGCGCCGCTGGGCGCGGCCGCCGTGCCAGCGTCCGGTGCGGCACCGCCGCCGGCGGCGGCGCCCCGACCGGCGCCGTTGAAACCAGTGGCGAAGGCGGGCGCGAAGGAGAAGCTGAAATCGAACGCGCCGGTGAGCCCGGTCCTGTCGACCACCGGCTTGTCGAAGTAGACCGGGGCGTCATTCCACACGCGCTCGGCAAACTGGGCCATGGTCATATTGGTGCAGGTAAAGACGCGATTGCCGTTGGCGGCCGAGAAAGCACAGTCGGAGCGCCCTCCCTTGCTCGGCGTGAGCTTGGGGTGACTTCCGGCATGGAGCGCCCACACCTGGGCGCGGCGGGTTTCCTCATGATAGGCGAGCTGAAAACGGGTCTTGACCAGGTTCTGCAACATGACCCGGACATCGAACTCGTTGACGCCGGGCACAGTCTTGGCGCGGAGATCCCAATGGTCGTCGGCGAGCCAACTGGGTTTGTTGATGATCCGCCTCGCGTCCATGTCGAAAGCATTGGCGAGATAGAACTGCAGCGGAAAACAGCAAATGTCCACCTCGCCGCCGGGCGTAATGCGGAAGATGAAGTTCTTTTGCGAAGCCTCGGCGGCCGGCTTGATCACCGCGACATCGAATTCGGTGGGTGCGGGCGCCGGCGGCGGCATGGGGTGTTCGGCGTCCACCAGCGGCGTTTTGTTGATCGAGTCAACCACGAGGACGGTTGTCGGCGTCTGGATCGGCTGCAATTTGAGTCCGAGATTCGCAATCGCGTCGAACATCGAGAGGTCAATGGCAGGGTCGTATTCAGCATCCGACTTGTTGCGTAGCTGGCCGCGGCCGATCCATTTCAGCGAGAAATCGAATTTGCCGGCGAGGCCGGTGTTGTCAATAACGGGCTGGTCAATATACGCCGGCGCCATGTTTTCGAGCTGGTCGGCGAGATCACTCATAGACATGTTGTCGCAATTCACCTGGCGGGCGACGCGGCCAGGGGCGGCGCCAGGGACAATTGGCACGGCCTCGCAATCGGCTGGTTTGTCGGACGCAGCGGCCGGCGTGAGTTTGGCCGCTTTGCCGGCAAGGACCAGCGAATAGGCCGGAAGCGGGCGCTTCTCGCTGTGGGCAACCAGGGAAAAGCGCTCGGCGAGAAACGCCTGCAGCATCGAGCGCATCTGTTCGGGCGACGATGCCGCGCCGGCCTTGGCGCGAAGATTATAAAGATCGGAAGCGAGCCAGTCCGGGCCGCCGAGTACCTTCGTAGGACGAAGGCCATAGGCCTGCGCGATCAGATCGAGCATGGTCGTATTGACAAACACCGCCTGGCCGCGCTGCATGAATCCGCCTTCTTCCCTTGCCCCCGGCTGGCTCAGTTCCACGTAGGCTGCGTCGAAATGGGGAGGGGCCGGGGCTGGTTCCTGGCCGTAAAGGCCCCAGGCAAGCAGCAAGATCGCCGAGATTGCGATCAAACGCATATAGATCTCCTGGCCAATATAGACGAATTGGGAGCGAAAACGGCTCAAACATTAACCAGATGGATACCGCTCCGTTTTCTCTTGACAGCTGTACGGGATTCGCGCGAAAGTGGGGTTGCCGACGCTCTGGCTATTCTCCCAAATCGGCATGGGAACCAACTTAACGTCTCCACTGGACTCAGCTCCACAGACAGGGGCCGGAGTTTACGCCAATGAAAACCTTTTAGCTGACACGCGCGAGGTGCTGCGCTGCGGGAACTGTCAGCTCCGACAGTTCCGCCCGCAGAGCGGGCATTGCCGCCGCTGCCAAACTGACCTGGACGCACCGCCGCCGCCGCTGATTGATCTGGCTGTCGGCGCGGGAGCCGGCGACATCGAGCCCGGCATCGAGACGGCGGAAGCCACCGGTATCCCAGTTCCCAATGTCGCCGGCGCGATTCGGGCCTGGCGGCAGCGCATCGGGCTCAGCCAGCGGCAACTGGCGGACCGCATGCAGGTGCCGCGCACCTACGTCAGCAAGATCGAAAACGACAAGGCCACGCCGACCATTAGTTCGCTTGGCCGCATGGCTACGGCCATGGATACCGACATCGGCTCACTGCTCGCATCAGAGGCGACGCCGATGCCAATGGCGCAGGCGGAGCTGCTGCGCGACCCGTTCCTGCGGGCGCTGCTGGAGTTCGTGCCGGCGTTGGGGCCGCGACAATTGCAGCAGCTACTGGCCGTATCGCGCCAGTTGGCGGCGTCATAATGGGCGCGGGCCCCAGCGCGGCTACCGCCGCGCGCCCCGCTTAGGCGCAGCGCCAGACCGGGGACCCCAGAGCCCCTGTCCGGCGCTGCGCCAGTTTAAT
>Ga0134128_10000473_pt1 | contig 56165 bp, 37 predicted proteins | sample KB31754_FD_96462 | JGI IMG/M metagenome (GOLD analysis project Ga0134128, IMG submission 96462) | Terrestrial soil microbial communities with excess Nitrogen fertilizer from Kellogg Biological Station, Michigan, USA - KB3-175-4 | ecosystem: Environmental > Terrestrial > Soil > Unclassified ... | reverse complement strand
TTGGATTCCCCAGAAGGTTCGCCGGGGCGGCAGCCATGCCGAGGCCGCCCATGGTGAGCGTTTTTAGGAAAGTGCGTTTCTTCATAATTTGAGATAAATTACGAATTTATGCTTGGAAAATATGATCTGATGGCGTTTGTTTCGACGGCGGAGCCGGCGAAGGCGCGGGACTTTTATAAAAAAACACTCGGACTGACGGTGATGGCGTCGGACGATTATGGTGTGACATATGACGTCAATGGGCGGAGGTTACGGCTATCATTTGTGCAGGAGCTGAAGCCGGCGCCGTATTCTGTGTTGTGTTGGGTGGTGCCGGAGATCCGGGGTGTGATCGCCGCTTTGACGGTGAAGGAGGTGGTGTTCGAGCGGTATGAATGGATGAAGCAGGATGTGCACGGGGTATGGACGGCACCCGATGGTACACAGGTGGCGTGGTTCAAGGATCCCGATGGGAATGTGTTGTCGTTGGCGCAGTTCGTTAGTTAGACGGCGAGAGCGTGACGAGATAAGTTTCGAGGGCTTTCTCCATGGCCTGGGCTTTGGGGATCAGGACCTCCTCTTCGATGTGGGCGTGGACGAAAAGATCCTGCTCGAAGGTCTGCAATTGTGAGAACAGGATGCGATACAGGGATTCGTTGGTGGCCGGGGGCTCGTAGAGGCGGATGGTCTGGCGGATATCTTTTAGCTCGTCTTCGGTGTCGTGGTGTTCGCTGAGAAAGCGGTCGACGGAGTATTCGCCGCGCAGGAGCAGGAAACGGGAGAAGCCGGCGGCGTTGTCACCTGCTTCCAGCAGGAGGTTGAGATAAGGCAGGAGGGTTGTTTCTTCCGCATGGATGTGCTCGGAGAGGTCCTTGACGTAATGATGGAAGAAATTCCGCAGGGCGATGAGGATAGGATGCTGTGACTCGTAATGGCCGGAGAGCAGGATGATGCTTTGTTCGATCTCGGGGAGTTTCTTTTCCAGGTAATAGATATGCGTCCGCTGGATATAGTCCACGATGAGGGGGATCGGGAACGTATCGAATTCCTTTGCGTTGAAGACCTTTTCTTCGAAGACCCGCAGGAGGGCCGCAATGAAATCCTGGTGTTCGCCGGCTTGTAGTGGCTGGGTGGGATACCGCTGCATGACAATGGGATAGAAGCTGTTATGTTCCATGACCATACAAATGTAAATAAATTCCTGAAAAGAAAACCTTTCCTCGCATGGGCGGGCCTGCCAGGATAGAGCCGGGGGGACCGGCCTGATGTAGAAATCGAGGTTGTTGATGACGCATGTAATTATCGCCGATGTTGAAGCCGAAGAACTCTTTGGGCGTTGGGAGGGGCGGTGGAGTTTGGGCCCTTGCGGCGGTGAGCACGGACAAGGCCAGGGCCATGGTGATGGCGTAATGTTTTATTCTCATGTGCAGTGTGGTTTGTTTAAAAATAGCTAATTTTCACGACTACAACTATTAGAAGCCATGCACTTTGTAACCAAAACGTTTGCTGCACTCCTCCTGGGGCTTGCTGTCCAGCAGGTATCGGCTCAGGATACCACGAAATTTACCACTTATAAGGATCTGCCTCTGAAGCCGCAGCGGAAAGTGAGCTTTACCACTACGGAGGGAACCTGGACCTCGCTTGATATCAGCCCGGATGGGAAGACCATCGTATTCGATATGATGGGCGATCTGTTTACGGTGCCTGTGACGGGAGGCAAGGCCACGAATCTCACCAGGGGGCTTGCTTTCGATTCGCATCCCCGGTGGAGTCCGGATGGGAAGAAGATCCTGTTCTCGAGCGACCGGAGCGGGGCGGAGAATATCTGGTGGATCGATCTGGCGAAGAAAGATACCTTCCAGGTGACCAAGGAGCATGACCAGAATTTCCCCAGCGCCACCTGGACGCCGGATGGGGATTATATCGTTTATTCAAAGGGAAAGATGCAGGTGCAGCTTTATCTGGTGCATAAGAACGGTGGTGGAGGGACGCAGCTGATCTCCTCGCCGGCGAACTACAAGACTATCGATCCGGCCGTGAGCCCGGATGGCCGGTATATCTATTTCTCGGGCCGTACCGGTCCCTGGAATTACAATGCGGGATTGCCGCAGTATGAGTTAGCCGTTTATGACCGGGAGACTGGGAAGGTACACCGGATCACGAGCCGGTATGGCTCCGCGTTTACGCCGGTGTTGTCTAAGGATGGGCAATGGCTGGTTTATGGCAGCCGGTTCGAGGATAAGACGGGGTTAGTGATCCGTAATCTGACTACCGGTGATGAGCACTGGCTGGCTTATCCGGTACAGCGGGACGACCAGGAGTCGATTGCCACCATGGGGGTATTGCCGGGTATGGCGTTTACACCGGACAGTAAGGCGGTGATCGCTTCTTATGGCGGCAAGATCCACCGGATACCCGTTGACGACGGTGCGCCTGCGGAGATCCCTTTTAGTGTAGACCTGGAATTGGAGATGGGGCCGCGGCTGGCCTTTAAATTTCCGGTGAGCGATTCGGCGTATGGACTGGCCACGCAGATCCGGGATGCGGTCCCTTCGCCTGATGGAAAGAAGCTCGCTTTCACCGTATTGGACCGGTTGTATGTGATGGATTATCCTAATGGGGCGCCCAAGCGGCTCACCAGTCATGACTTCGTAGAGGCACAGCCGTCGTGGAGCCGGGATGGGAAGTCGATCGTGTTTATCAGCTGGACGTCGCAGGGCGGGCACATCTACAAGGTGGCAGCTGCGGGCGGGCCTGTGCAGGAGCTGACGAAGGCGCCGGCGTTGTATCAGGACCCCGTGTTCGACAATGAAGGGAACAGGATCGTGTTTTTGCGGAGCACCGCCCAGAAATATCAGGAAGCTTTTGAGACGGGTTATGACGATGGGGAGGAGGAACTTTGCTGGATGCCGGCAGCCGGCGGGGATGTCAAATTGATCTGCCGGGCGGACGGTCGTGGCAATCCCCATTTTGTCAAGGATGAGGACCGGATCTATCTCAATAACGGCCGTGGCGATCTGTTGTCCATCAATTGGCTGGGTACCGACGAAAAGACTATCGCGCATATCACGGGTATCACCACGTATGGCATCAGCATCTACAAACATGGGCGTCCCGATATGGGCGATAATTGTATGTTGAGTGAAAAGGAGGCGGAGGCTACGGAGATGAGCCAGCCGAGTCCAGCGGGTGTGATCGTTATGTCGCCTACGGGGAAAAGGGTTATTGCGCAGATCAATAACGAGATCTATATGGCTACGATCCCCGAGACGGGGAAGATGGTGACGATCTCGGTGGCCGATGCGGGCAATGCGCAGTTCCCGGCGCGGAAGCTAACGGAGCTGGGCGGAGAATTTCCCTCTTGGGAAGCCGATGGCAAGAAGGTCCACTGGAGCCTGGGGAATGCGCATTTTGTCTATGATGTGGATGCCGCGCAGGTATTCGATGACAGTATGAAGGTGGTGAAAAAGATGAAGGCCGATAGCGCGGCGGCCGCGAAAAAGGATACTACGAAGAAAGACTCGGCGGCCCCAAAGAAGGACTCGGCGGCGCCGAAGAAGGACAAAGAGCCTTCGTATAAGGCCATGGAAACGGCCGTGAAGGTGTATTATCAGCGGGATATGGTTCAGGGCGTCGTCTTGCTAAAAGGAGCCAGGATCATCACCCTGGAAGGTGATCAGGTGATCGAGAATGGAGATATGATCATTGAAAATAATCGCATCAAGGCCCTGGGGGCGTCGGGAAGTTTGAGTGTGCCTGCGGGTGCCCGGGTGATAGATGTAAGCGGGAAGACCATTGTCCCAGGTTTCGTGGATACGCATGCGCATATGTGGCCACAGTGGGGCGTGCACAAGAACCAGGTATGGAAATACGCCATCAATCTGGCCTATGGCGTCACTACGACGCGGGACCCGCAGACGGCCACCACGGACATCATGACCTACCGGGATGAGGTCGATGCCGGCGCGGTCTTCGGACCGAGGATCTATAGTACCGGTCCGGGGGTAGGTTTTTGGGATTATAACGTCAAAGACTCTGCGCAGGCCGAAGATATCCTGCGTCAATACAGCAAGTATTACAACACGCATTATATCAAGATGTATCTCACCGGCAACCGGCAGCAGCGGGAGTGGATCATCATGGCTGCCCGTAATCAGCAGTTGATGCCGACTACCGAAGGCGGGTTGAACACCAAGCTTAATATCTGTAATCTGCTGGATGGATATCCGGGCCATGAGCATGCCATTCCCATCTACCCGTTGTATTATGATCTCATCAAGACTATCGCCGTCTCGCAAATGTGTGTGACGCCTACGCTTATCGTGTCTTATGGCGGACCTTTTGCCGAAAATTACTGGTGGGAGACGGAGAACCCCTATCATGATCCCAAGCTCAACTATTTTATGCCTTATGAAGAGCTGGCGGCCAAGACGCGGCGTGACAAGGATGGCTGGTTTATGCAGGAGGAGCAGGTCTTCCCGAAGCATGCCAAGACGATGAAGGCGATGGTAGAAGAGGGGGCGTTGGCGGGGATCGGCAGCCATGGAGAATTCAATGGTATCGGCTATCATTGGGAGATGTGGGCCATGGGCTCTGGGGGCATGAAACCGTTGGATGTGCTGCGTACGGCTACGATCCTTGGCGCCACGGGGTTGGGGCTGGATCAGGATCTGGGAAGTCTGAAGGCGGGGAAGCTGGCCGATCTAGTTATCCTGGACAAGAATCCGCTGGAAAATATCCGGAATACCAATTCCGTAGACTACGTGATGAAGAATGGACGGTTGTATGAAGGGAATACGCTTAACGAGGTCTATCCCCGGAAACGGGCTTTGGACCGCAGCGAGTGGAACTATGAGCGGCCAGCGAATACCACCGGGATTGCAGAATAAAGCGGGCAGATCCATGCGAAAATGTTTGCTTATCATATGCTTGTGTGCCGGGCTTGGGACGGCGGCGCAGACCTGTACCGGCGGGTTGGGTGATCCTATTGTCGATATAACGTTTGGCCAGGGCGCTGGCTGGGGGCCGCCGCTGGCGGCGGGGATCACGAATTTGAGTTTTCAAGCGGCGGATTGTCCCGAGGACGGCTATTATACGATCGCGAATCGTACGGCCGACTGTTTTGTCGACAGCTGGTGGAGTCTGACACAGGACCACACCGGGAATCCCAAAGGGTATTTCATGCTCATCAATGCTTCGTATCAGCCGAGCCAGTTCTATGTAGAAACGGTCGACGGGCTTTGTGGCAATACCAGTTATCAGTTTGCCGCATGGGTGTTGAACCTGATCCGAGGGCAGCAGGAGATAGAGCCGAACATCACGTTTCGCATCGAAAAAACCGATGGTACGGTGTTACAGACTTTTGATACCGGGAATATTCCGCAAACGAATTCGCCTACCTGGAATCAATATGCTTTTTATTTCAATACACCGCCGGGGATCAATACCGTGGTCCTGCGGATGATCAACAATGCTCCGGGGGGTATCGGCAATGATATCGCATTGGATGATATTACCTTCAGGACGGCAGGGGCTTCTATCGAGAATACCGTGGTGGGATACCCTTCCGACACCCTGAATCTTTGTGTAAATGCGCAGCCTACGTTGAATATCAATGCTATGGTCGAGAGCTGTTATCCTTCGACGAGTATGCAATGGCAGGAGAGTGTCGATACGGGTAAGACATGGTCTGATCTTGCCGGCGCGCTATCTACCGGTCTTTCGCGGGCGCCGACGGCCGGCGGACTTTATCTTTATAGGCTTTCCGTGGCGCAATCGGGGAATCTGGGCATTGCTACCTGCGAGGTAGAGTCGCAGCCGGTGGAGGTGAATGTGATTCCGGTCCCTAATCCGGCGATCTCTATTGCTTTGGCCAGCGACACCAACTGTGCAGGTTCGCCGGTGACCATTAATGCTACGGTCACCGATCCGGGGCCGAATCCTTTTTATCAATGGCTGGTAGATGGGACGGTGATCAGCTCCAGCAGCGGTGGGGTGATGAAGAGTCTGATGTCCTATCCGTTACAAAATGGCCAGGTCGTGACCGCTAAGATGCAAAGTGATGCGGCTTGTCTAACCGGCAGTGGGTATGCGGCATCGAATGCGATTGTCGTTCCGGTCATTCCTATACCGGTGACGGCGGTGAGCGTAGCGGCATCGGCTGTGCAGATCTGTGCGGACAGCATTGTGGTTTTTACGGCTACGCCGGACAACGGAGGAGCCGGTCCACATTATCAGTGGCAGGTCAATGGCGTCAAGGCCGGAGGTGACTCTTCGGTGTTCGATGATGCGGGTTTGCGGAATGGGGATGTCGTGAATGTTTCGATGACGGCTGATCTGGTGTGTAGCCAGGCGGTGCAAGATCCACAGGGTGTGACGATGACGATCTATCCCTTGCCGGCGATCAGTATGGATACGGCTATAGTGATCGCGGGGGGAAGCAGTGTGCGGCTGGCGCCTGCGGTAACGGGTGATATCGCCAGTTTTTCCTGGACGCCTTTAACGGGGATCGAAGACGCCGGCAGTATGACGCCGGTGGTCAAGCCGGTGGGGACGACGGCCTATACCTTGCGGGTGGTGACGCTGGATGGGTGTAAGGCTGCTGCTACCGAGAAGGTGGAGGTGTTCTATGATGTGCGGTTGCCCGCGGCGTTTACACCCAATGGAGATGGCCATAACGATCTATTCCGGGTGCCGCCCGGTATACCCGTGGTCATACGGCGCTTTGCGGTTTACAACCGGCAGGGGGAGATGCTCTTTTATACGACCAATGTCGGGGACGGATGGGATGGAACTTATCGCGGACAGCCACAGCCTGCCGGGACATATGTGTGGTTCGTCGAATACAACGATCCGGTGACCAAGCGGATGGCTGAGAAGCAGGGTACCGTGCTATTGATCAGATAGCACGCAGGTTTTGGATGGGGTTGACGCGAGCGGCGTGGATGACGCGGACGCTGATGGTCAGCGATGCGATGATCAGGGCGGCTAGACCGGCCAGCGCGAAGATCCACCAGCTGACCGGGGTCCGGTAGGCATAGTCCAGCAGCCAGCGGTTCATGCCGTAGGCGGCGATGGGGGTAGCAATTACGAGGGCGATGGCGATGAGCAGCGCAAATTCTTTATTGAGTAAAAATACAATGTCGGCAACGCCGGCGCCCAGCACTTTTCGGATGCTGATCTCTTTTTTCTTTCTTTCCACTATGTATAAGATAAGGCCGAGCAGCCCCAGGCAGGAGATGAGGATCGCCAGGGCTGTCGCCGCGTATATCAGCCAGGAGAAGCGGGTCTCGGCGGCATAAAGGCGGGCGATGGAATCATCGAGAAATTCAAAGTAAAAGGGTTTGCCAGGGAAGGTGGTTTTCCAGATGGCGGCGAGCTGTTTTAAGGTTGCTGCAGTGTTGGCGCCGGGTGTGAGGCGAAGGCCGACGCTTTGCCGGAGGTTGGGCAAGGGCGCGATCAACAACGGATAGACGGGGTCGTGAAAAGAGCCGGCATGGAAATCGGCGATGACTCCGACGATGGGGTGGGACTCGCCGTTCCAGGTGAGGAGATGACCGAGGGCATCAGAAGGCGTTTTGAAGCCTAATTTTTTTCGATAGGTGTCGTTGATGATGGCCTCGCGTGAACTATCGTCGTTAGCGAGGTTATGGCCTGCGAGGAGCGGGATGTGGTAGAAGGGGAGGAAGTTCGCGTCCGCAGCCTGTAGTGACACGAGCTCGTCTTTGATCGGTACTTCGATGATCTCCTGGCCGGCGGGAGCATGGCTCTGGACGGTGGCGTCATTTATTGCGGGAAGGTGTCGCGCCTGGCGGGCGAACTGTTGCAGCCGTGCGGCGGGGATATCGTAGTTACTCACGGTGATGATGGCATCGTGGGAGAAACCGAGGTTGGTATTCAACATGAAATGGAGCTGTTTGTTGAAGACGATGGCGCCGATGATGAAGACGAGGGAGATGGTGAATTGAAATACGATGAGGGCTTTGCGGACGATATATCTGCGGTTGGGGCCAGCGGGTGCGGAGAGGATGCGGGCGGGATAGATGCCGGCAAGCAAGGTTGTCAACGCGACGAAGCCGAGGAAGAAGAGGAGGGCTCGACCGTCGAGGGGGTGATAATGAAGGTCCTGGGGCAGCCAGGTACGAAAGAGGCGGATCACGGGATAGACGAGTGCTGCTGAAAGGAGGGCGGCCAGGATGGTTGTCAGGGCGGTCTCGGTGAGAAACTGCAGCGCCAGCCGGGCGCGGCTGCTGCCGAGGATACGGCGGATATTGGTCTCGCGGGCGCGCCGGAGCGATTGGGCGGTCGACAGGTTGATAAAATTCACGATCGCCAGCAGGAGGATGAAGCCGGCTGCGCCCGTGAGGCCATAGAGTACGGGAAGGTTGGCTTTGCGAATGCCGTCATGTTCGAAGGCCGAGTTGAAGTGGATGTCGCTCAGGGGTTGGAGCACCATGGCGAAATGCAGAAATTGGAGGAGGGAATCCTGGGACAGATGGCGATTTACGAAGGTAGGAAGCAGGGCCGCGATCTTCTCCGGCTTCGTCTGGGACGATAGTTTTATAAAGGTCCAGGCCCAGGGGTTGCCGTGTGGGGGAATATCCCAGCTATCCGGGTGGAAATTGCGGGTTAGGGCGGGGCTGCTGTTGATGGAAGACAGGGAGATGAGGTCGGTATAAGCAAAGTCAGTGTTGCCGGGCCAGTCTTGCACGACGCCGGTGACGCGAGCCGTGAGTGAGTCGTGGTAGGAAATTTGGCGGCCGATCCATTGAGCTGGGTTACCGGCGCCAAAATAACGGTGCGCGCGGGTTTCTGTGAGGACGACAGAAAAGGGCGTCTGAAGCGCTGTAGCCGGGTTGCAGGCAAGCCAGTGATAGGGGAAGATGTCGAAATAATCCTTGTTTGTGAGGATGGCGTTGGTATCCTTAGTGGAGAATGGGTAGAAATGGGCGGTGGCCTCGATGCCCGGGAACTCGTTGCGGAGGGCTGCGGCGGCGGGTGGGGGAGCGTCTTCGCCATAGGTATCTTCGATGTGTTCGCGGATGTGGAAGCCGAGCCGGTAGATGCGGTCTTTGTCGGGATGGAAGGTGTCGAAGCTCAACTCGTAGGCAGTGATGGTATAGATGGTGAGGCAGGCGCAGATGCCTACGGTGAGGCCGGCGATATGGATGATTGTCGAGCCTTTATGGTTTTTGAGGCTGCGCCAGGCTGTGTCGAGATAGGACATGCGATCGTTTTCCGGCGGAGATGCGGACAGCGTTGGATTCCATAAAAATGCTGTATCTTTTGGTTCTATGAGAAAAATCCTTTTTGCCGCGTTGTTAACCTTATCGTCGGCTACGCTTATGGCCCAGGGGACGGCTATGTTGGTGGTGCCCCACGGGCTTCATTTACCTAAAGATTCGGCTACACGTGCGGGTGTGCTCGCGGGCATCCAGGAATGGCTGGGGCAGCGGAGTTCGCCGGACAGTCTGAATAGTTGTTTGTTGCCGGAGACGGCGGCATCGACAGCTGTGCTGATGGATGAGCTGCGGAGTATCGACCGGTATATTCGCCGCGACAGTGCAAGCAGTTGCCGGTGTTATCTCGGAAATGTCGTTTCGTTGGACAGCTTGCGTTGTCTCGTGCAACTGAATTACATGGATGTCCGAAAGGACACGCCTGTATTGCGGGCGTGTTGTACGCTGCTTGCGCATCGGGGCGATAACAATCGTTGGCTGGTCTCTTCGATGCTCGAGGAAAACACGCGGGACTGGAGGACGAAGAAGATCGGTAACTGTGTATTTCATTATAAGGACGTGTTGAATGAACGGAAAGCCGCTGATTTCGCGCGGCAGATCGGGTCGTATGATAAACGCCTGCATGTTGATGGAACCGTTTCCGATTTTTATACCTGCGCCAATTTGACGGAGGCGACGCGATTATTGGGCGAAGATTTCCGGAGCGATTACGATGGGTTGCGTTATTATGAGCTATCGGAAGACTATGGGAACCGAACGGTGATCGTGTCGGGAGAGAAGTCCATCGATGGGTTCAATACCTGGGACCCGCATGACTGGTGGCATGCCCGGCTGCATCGGGTGGTACCGGTGTCGACGATCTACCGCCCGGTGGATGAAGGGATGGCGTATCTGTATGGCGGGAGCTGGAAAACTTACACCTGGAAGGATGTATTGGGTCGATTCAAGGATTATGCGGCGGCGCATCCAGATGCCGATTGGTTAACGTTGTATAAGAAGGGTGTCGATTATGTACCGGATCGATTCAACTTGAAGATATCGTATGTCATCAACGCGCTGATCGTGCAAAAGGTGGGATTCGATGCGGCTTTGCCGTTGGTTACGTGCGGACCCAAGCAAGATGGCGACGCCAATTATTTTACTGTCTTGAAGCGGGTGACGGGTGTGGATGAGGCGGGGTTCAATGCATATGTGGCGGGGTTGATCAAGGGGAGCGAAAAACTTTAACGTATGAATACACCAATTACAAACGGGCGTCGGGGTTTTTTAAAGGGTATGGCTGCGCTTGGCGCCGGTGTGGCCGGGTTTTCGTTGTTGCCGTCGGTTGGATTTGCTGCCACCAGTACTGTTGCCGCCACGGCTGGGGTTGCCGCGGCCGATCCGGACAAGGATCTGGCGATCATTGGGCCAAAGGAGGGATATAGCCCGCAGATCGGGACGCTTGTTTCGATGATGGGTTTTATGCGTTGGCAGGTGTTGGGGTCGGTGAAGGGCATGACGACAGAGCAGCTGGATTTTTTGCTCGACGACAAGGCTAACCGAATAGGGGCGATGCTTAATCATCTCGCTGCTACCGATGCATTGTATCATGAGCATGTCTTCAAGGGGGTGGAATGGGGAAAATGGGATAGCGGCGTGCAACAGAAATGGGGCGTCGCGATGGCGCTGGGTGATCCGGCGCGTCAGGCTATCAAGGGCAATAATCTGGATTACTATCTCACTATGCTTTCGGAGACCAGGGAAAGCACGCTTGCCGAACTCCGGAAGCGGGATGATAAGTGGCTGATGACCGTGGATCAGCAATGGCCCTGGGGTCCGACCAATAACTATTGCAAACTGTTTCATGTTTGCGAGCATGAAGGCAATCACAACGGTCAGATCAAGCTGGTAAAAGGTCGCATTCCGGGGATAAAGGCCGGAGAATAGGCGCATTTATTTCCATCGGACGGGTATCATCTCGATCCCGTCCGTGGTGCCGCCGCTAAAATACAGCGTCTTCCCATCGCGTGAGATCGAGGGTCCCCAGAGCATCCCGGTCTTAGCGGCCTCATTGACCTCCGGCCCCAGTTTCTCGCCCGGCGACCAGCCCTGGTCTGTTCGGTAACTGATATAAAGCGCACTATCGCTGGAAAATAAAATATAACGTTCATCCGGAGAGATATAGGGATCGAAGGTTGGCTCGGCGCCATTGAGTATCAGCAATTGGGGCTTTTCATAGTGGTCGCCTTTCCACCGGCATAGGTAGGCGTGCATCCCTTTGTCGCCATCCCGGTTGCGGGAGCAAAAACAGATGGTTCCCGAGGCGCTGATCGATGGCCCATAGTTGACGAAGCCGTATTCATTGACGGGGGAATCCAGGTGTTTGGGTTCTGACCATTTTCCACCGGCGAGCAATTGTGACATCCATAGATGGTTTCCGCTCTTCGTGCTCCCGTCCGAGGCGACATAGGGACGGTTGGATACAAACAAGAGACGCTTTCCGTCCGGGGTAAGGGTGGGATCCCAGTCCTTGTACTGTCCCGTGAACGAGATCGGGATTGGTTTGGTCCACCGGTCGCCTATCTTTCTGGACAGGCAAATGATGCTATTGTTGGCCATATACACCGTCTTTCCGTCGGGCATGAATGTCGGAGCGGACTCCCCATTTGGGGTGGAGGCACTGTCCTGCATGAAGACGGTAGATCTCGCTCCCCCGGCTATGGTTAGGCGAGGCTGGCTAAGGGCCCCGTTCGCAACAAAGGCGCTGCAAATAAGCAGTAATGTCGGTCTCATAGGCTGAAGCTAGGACTATAAGGGCTATTCGGATGGGCTTTTCAACGAACCCGGTGAACTTTTCAATGAGAAGTCCCTGAGGGTCGCCAGGATCTGGTAGGTTGAAAGGATGTCCGATGCGAAGTTCAGCTGTTGGGGGGACAGGGCATTGGGTTTGCCCTGGGAAGCCTGCTGGGCATTGATGGCCAACTGTTCGTCCGTCATGCCGCCGTTGCCGCCGACGCCGTCGCCCAACGATTGATAGTACTGCATCTGTTGTAGCAGGTCTTTTTTGAGCGAGGCTTCGACTTTTGCTGCCAGGGGTAGGTCACCGGCGGCGTAGCAGTCGTCGAGGAACCATAGCGAAGTGCGGTCGTCCATATTTCCGTAGTAGGAGGTGAAGCCATAGGGGAAGTTGTCTTCGCTTACGTTTTGGTCATAGTGTTCGAGGATGCGGCGGGCATCTTCTTTACGGCCGGCGTCGATGAGCGCCTGGGCGATCTCGGCATGTGCCATCTTGATGGAGTTGAGGTAGCGCCGGTTGTCGCCATCGAAATATACTCCGGGGGTGCCGGCGTGACCGTATTTGAATTTTTTCATCACGGTGTTGTAGGCGACGTCGAGATCGACGCGGCTATTCGCTACCGGTACGAGCTGGTAGGACATACCGCGGCTACGGATATATTTCCCCAGTCCCAGTGCCGAAGGGTCGTTGGGGTTGGTAAAGCAAATGGGTCTTTTCCATTGGTTGGCGGCGATGATGGCCAGCATGGTCAGTTCGTTCTTTTCCAGGTAATTCTTTTGCGGGTTGATATCCAGGTCCAGTTCGGGAACTATTCTTTCACCGGCGTGTACGGTGCCGTTAGCCACTACGGTGGGTGCGTTTACGGGAACGGAGAATTTCCTGGCGGGGAGGAGGTTGATCGGCGTGCCCCCCTGTGATTCGGCCATGTAGCGCGGGTCGTCGTTGGCAAGGACGGTCTTGAAGGTGTCGTAGAGATCGTAGTATTTGTCTTTGTTCCAGCCGGGAATGCGATCGGTGAAATAGACGACATCTTTTTTGTCGCCCAAGATCTGTTCTTTCGTAAAGAGGACGTCGATGGGTGGCGCGTCGTTGATCTTATAGCGAAGCTGGTTGATAAGCCAGTCCGTCCCCGAGAGGGTATTGATGATGACGCGGACGTCGGGGCGGATGCCTTCAACTTCCTGGGCGTACCAAATGGGATAGGTATCGTTGTCTTCGAAGGAGAAGAGGATGGCGTTCTTCGGGCAGGATTCGAGGTAGTCGACGGCGAGGTCGCGGGCGAGGGTTTTTTTGCTGCGGTCGTGGTCGTTCCATTCCTGGGTGCCCATGAGGACGGGGATGGCGAGGCAGAGGGTGACAGCTGTAATGGCGACAATGGCGGGTCGGCTGCTCAGCTTAGGTAGCAGTCGGTGAAGATTGTGTTCAAGGAATTTTTGTATGCCTATCACGCCGAGGCCGATCCAGATGGCGAACACATAGAACGAGCCGGCGAAGGCATAGTCGCGTTCGCGGGGTTGGAGGCCGGCCTGGTTGAGATAGATCACGATGGCAAATCCGGTGAAGAAGAAGAGAAGGCCGGTGACAAGGACATCGCGGCGGTTGCGGCGGTATTGAACGACGAGACCCAGCAGGCCCAGGAGCAGGGGCAGCAGGTAGAGCCGGTTGTAAGCTTTATTGTTCTTGTGTGCGGTATCGGGGAGTTTGCTCTGGTCGCCGTAGAGGAGGTTGTCGAGGGGGGAGATGCCGCTGACCCAGTTGCTGTCCCTGGGATTGCCGAAGCCCTGGATGTCGTTTTGTTTGCCGGCGAAATTCCACATGAAATAGCGGAGGTACATCCAACCCGTTTGGTACCGGAGGAAGTATCTGATGTTATCCGCCATGGTGGGTTGGGCATCGGGATCCATGCCGGAGAAGCGTTTATAGGTATCGACCTCGCTACGGAGGTTGGAGGGGTTGTACATGCGGGGGAAGAAATGGGAAGAGGGGGTATGGGCCCAGTCCTGCGCATATTTTTTCCCGGCTACCAGGTATTTATCCGAGCCTTTGACGTAAGCGTCACCGGCTTCGATGGTGGGGGCGGGGTCGGTAAAGTCGGGGCCGTAGACGATGGGCCAGTCGCCATACGATTCGCGGCCGAGGTAGCCTACGAGGCTAACGGGGTTGTCTACGTTAAACATGTCCACGCCGGGGTCGGCATTGCTGCGGATCATGGTCGTGATATAGGTGGAATAGCCGAGCAACATAAAGGAAGCGCTCCATAGGCCGATCTTGAGGAGGTGGAATTTCTTTTTTATGGCGTAGCGGATGCCCAGGATGAGGGTGATGGCCAGGAGGACGAAGAAGGAGGCGAATCCGGAGAAGAAGGGGAGGTTGAGCTCGTTGACGAAGAAGACGTCGAAGGCGCCGGCGCCTTTGATCGTATATTGGATAATGACGACCTGGACGATGCCGGTGAGTGCGCAGCCGGTGAGGAAGGCGAGGAAGGTGCCGAGCCGGGTAGTCTTATAGCGTTTAAAATAATAGACCATCACGATGGCCGGGATGGTCAGCAGGTTGAGGAGGTGGACGCCGATGGACAGGCCCATCATGTAAAAGATGAAGATGAGCCAGCGGTCCGCGTGGGGTTTATCGGCCTGTTCTTCCCATTTGAGGATAGCCCAGAAGACGATGGCGGTAAAGAAGGCGGAGGTGGCATAGACTTCGCCCTCGACTGCGCTATACCAGAAGGAGTCGCAGAAGGTATAGGCGAGGGCGCCGATGACGCCTGTGGCGAGGATAGTGAATGACTGCTGCTTCGTGGGCTCGGTGTTTGCTTGATGATTTGGACCGGCAGTACCGCCGGTCTGGGGGGTAACGAGCTTGCGCGCAAAGTGGGTGATGGTCCAAAAGAGGAAGAGGATAGAGAGGCCACTGGCGATCGCGCTCATGAAATTCACGCCGCGGGCGGCGGTGTGGGGGTTATCGCCGAAAAGGACGATGAAGAAACGGCCGAGCATGATGAAGAGGGGTGCCCCGGGAGGATGGGGGATCTGGAGCTTAAAGCAGCTGGAGACGAATTCGCCGCAGTCCCAGAAGCTGCCGGTGGGCTCCATGGTCAGGATGTAGACGGTGCACGCAAAAAGGCCGACGATCCAGCCGGTGATCCTATTCAGCCGGAGGAAGCTGTTTGGAGAGCTATTTCCCTTCATGTGAATAAATTAAAAAGTAGAATTTTTTTTATTTCAAATCGGGTGCCGGAAGGCAGATGGCGGAGGATCAAGAGCTTATATATGAAAGCTGCTTTTGTTGTCCGATTTTGATACAATGGTTGTACGGAATAAGTTTATAATCAGGGGCCAAGACGCTAGATTTGTAAAATATGAAAGCAATCATTCTAAAGGATTTTAGCGGCGCCGATCAACTACAGGAAGTGGAATTGCCGGTGCCTGGAATTAATGACGGAGAGGTGTTGGTACAGGTCAAGGCTATCAGCATTAATCCGGTAGACGTAAAGACATCTTTAGGCAGGGGAGCCGCGGGTTCGTTCAAGGATGCCGATCCCAAGATCCTGGGTTGGGATATGGCCGGGGTCGTGAAGGAATCGAAATCGCCGCTTTTTGAAGCTGGGGATGAGGTATTCGGGATGGTGAATTTTCCGGGACAGGGTAAGGTGTATGCGGAGTATGTGGCGGCGCCTGCGGATCAGCTGGCGGAGAAACCCAATAATATAAGCTTTCCGGCTGCTGCGGCGACGACACTCGCGGCGTTGACGGCATGGCAGGCGTTTTCCGATCACAGCCGGGTGCGGGCGGGTCAGCGGGTGCTGGTGCATGCTGCTGCCGGCGGGGTAGGGCATTTTGCGGTGCAGATCGCGAAGCATGCCGGCGCCTATGTGGTGGGAACGGCTTCGGCTGTCAATAGGGACTTTGTGCTGGGGTTAGGTGCTGACGTGCATATCGATTATAAAACAGACAATTTCGAAGAGCTGGCCAAGGATATGGATTTTGTGCTGGACCCCATAGGTGGGGAGAACATCGACAGGAGTCTGAAAGTTTTGAAAAACGGGGGAACGATCATCAGCATCAATTCCGGCGCCAATGAAAATGTGGAAGAGAAGGCCAAGGCCAAGGGCATGAAGGGGATAAAGATGTTAGTACAATCCAGTGGTGAGGATATGCAAAATCTGGCGTCGTTGCTTGAAGAGGGTGCGTTAAAGCCGGAGGTCTCCATATTATTGCCTTTCGAGAAGATGAAGGATGCGTTTGCGCAGGTCGCTTCGGGCAGCACGCGCGGAAAAGTGGTGGTTACGATAAAATGATTAAATTTAAGGATGTTTGATGACGAGTCATTTAAACGTCTTTTTGACGACTATAAGAACCGGCTATACGGTTATGTGCTGGCCATCACCCATTCCCATTATACTGCGGAGGAGATCACCCAGGAGATCTTCATCAAACTTTGGCTTTGCCGGGATATCCTGCAGCAGGTGGGGAATCTGGATGGGTATATCTTCACCATTGCCCGGAACAAGACGTTAAATCATTTACGGAAGGCCGCTTATGATGTGCGGCTGCTGAAGGAGCTGCAGGAACGGGCTTCTGTGGCGGAGCTCATCAATAATGTCGAGGAGCGGGCGATGGTGAGCGAGTACGACCGGCTGTTGCAGGATGCGCTGGCGTTGCTGTCGCCGCAGCGGCGGCTGGTCTATCAGCTGAGCAGGCAGCGGGGGTTGAATCACGAAGAGATTGCGCATCAGCTGCAATTGTCGCGGCATACGGTTAAGAATCATCTCGTTGAAGCGCTGCGGTTTATAAGGCATTATTTTGTCCAGCATGGGTCGGTGCTGGCGCTGTTGATGACGATTGTAAATAATTTTTTCCCGCATTAGTCCTTGTCTTTCTCTCATGTGTCTGGCTTATATGCTGGATACTTCCCGTTTACTCGAATTATTTGACCGGTATCTCCAGCGTCGTTGTGCGCCGGAGGAGGTTGCGGAGCTTATTGCCATGCTGGAGCAGGCGGATGCTGCGGAGGTCCTTACGGAGCCGATGTTGCGGGTTTGGGAGGACCTGAAAGCCGGCAAGGCGCAATATCCTGTGGACTGGGACCGGATGTATGCGCGGGTCAGCCAGGTCGAGGATGATCTTTCCATGTTGAATAGAAGGAAGTCCGCCGGATGGTGGCGGGTTGCGGTGGCGGCGAGTGTGGTCGTCGTTGTGACGGGGGTTTTGCTTTGGGGGATGCGCCGGAGGAATGTGGAGACGCATATGGGGAGGGCGGTTGTAGAAGCCGGACGGACGTCTAAGGAGGAGCTGAGTAGCCTGTCCGACGGAGAGGGGAGCGTGGTGGCGGGGGACAAGAAGCAGGTGGTCCATTTGCCGGATGGCAGCATGGTCTTATTGAATAAGAACAGCCGGCTGGAATATCCGCGGGTGTTCGGCGATACTTTGCGCGAAGTGATATTGTCGGGCGAGGCGTATTTCGATATTACGCATCTGACTGGACGGCCCTTTGTGGTACATACGGGTAAGCTGAGTACGCGGGTCCTGGGGACGACGTTCAATATCCGGGCCTACCCGGAGGATAAGGCGATCTCGATCACGGTCACAAGCGGGAAGGTACAGGTGATGAACGAGCGGGCGTCTGTGGGAATGTTGGTCGCCGATGAGCAAATACGATATGACGTGTCTTCGGAGACTGTTGTACAGCAAAAAGTCGATGTGCGGCCGCTGGTGGCGTGGAGGCCATCGGAGGTTAGCTTTGATGATATCACCATGGAGGAGGCAGCCCGGCGGATCGGGGATTCTTTTGGGGTGACGGTGCATTTCGTCAATCCGGCGCTGAAGGATTGCCGGGTGACGGCCAGCTTTTATAGTGAGGATCAGCTGCAAGAGATCCTTACGGTATTATGCGCGGTCAACCAAATGAGTTATACCATCCACGACAAGGATGTCACCATCGATGGGAAAGGCTGTAATTAATACAGCCGGCTAAAAACAAAGCATCCCGGGTGGAGCCGGGATGCCGATGTTTCAAACAATTATTGGGTAACTATCTAAAACTTGCCAAAACTATGGAATTTTTATGTCCAAAAGGCTGGATTATGAAGCTAACTTGCTTGATTGTCGCTTTGGGCTGTACGGGGTTGCAACTGCTGATGGCCAACACCGGTAAGAGTCAGGAACTCAGCGATGTAAGAGTCTCTCTTGAACTCAGGAACGAACCCTTGCGAACAGCGTTTACAAAGATCGAGGAGCAGAGCTCCTTTAGGTTTGCCTATAACCGCAAGCTGATCGATGAATATCAGAATCTGACGCTTGCCCGCGGGAATTATACGGTGGAGAAGGCGTTGGAGCTACTGTTTGCCAATACGCCCTTGTTGTATCGCCAGGTCAGCAATAAGATCGTAGTGTACCGCCGGGAGGATGCGGCGGGGGGCCGGGGGCCGGACGATCCACAGGCTGTCGCCGAGCCGGTGAATGAAGGGACGATCAAGGGAATCATTACCAGCGACAAGAACGAGCCGGTGGTAGGCGCTTCCGTTATGCTGGAAGGTGCCGACAAAGGGGCATCTGCCGGGCTGTCGGGCGAATATACGATTGCAGGGGTCAAACCCGGAAAATACAAGTTACAGGTCTCGGCTATCGGTTTTCAGACGATCGAGCGGGAGATCACCGTGCATAATAACGAGACGCTGGACTTGAATTTTCAGCTCAAGACCGGTGGGAATGCGATGAATGAGGTGATCGTCACCGGCTATTCGCGGCAAAGCAAACGGGATGTGACGGGAGCGGCTTCTACGGTGTCGGCAGCGGTGGTCGAGCAGACGCCGGTAACGACGGTGGAAGGGGTACTCGAGGGGCGAGTGGCCGGCGTGACGGTAGACGGGCAGGGCGGTCCGGGGAATAGCCAAAGCATTCGAATCAGGGGAGTAGGAACATTGGGAAATAACGATCCGTTGTTTGTGATCGATGGGGTGCAGATCCGAATGGGCACGGCAAGTGGCAGTCAGAATATTTCGAACCTCCTCGATCCCGGGGAGATCGAAAGCATCACGGTATTGAAAGACCCCTCACTGATCGCGTTGTATGGATCGGAAGGGAGCAACGGCGTTATCGTCATTACGACCAAAACGGGAAAATTGGGCACGCCGCGTTTCGATTACAATAGTTATGTGGGCGTGCAGACGCCACGGCATCTGCCTTCCACTATCACACCGCAGCAGCAGGCCAATGCTTTGTATGGGAGCTTTCAAAATGCCGGGATGGCGTTTGGCTACCAGGGCATGTTCGATACCACAGGAGGGCGCGTAGCTTTACCGGACTATATTATCGAAGGCTCCGCCACTCCCACCAATTTGGGTGTGAAGAGCGGCGATCCGCAGGCCGATCCTTCGTTGTATAACTACCAGAATTACCGGGTACTTAAGGCTAATCAGGCCGGAACCGACTGGTGGAGGGCGCTATTCCGGAGCGCGTTGACGCAGAACCACCAGGTCACGATCAGCGGCGCCACGGACAAGAGCAATTACGCGATCGGCATGGGGTATATGGACGATCAGGGAACGATGTTGAACTCCTATTTTCAACGATTGTCGCTGCGGGTCAATACGCAATTCAAGCTGAAGCCCTGGCTGAGGATCGGTGAGAACCTGGATATCTCCTATACGACGCAAAGCTCCGTGACGCGGAATGCCACCAATGTAATAGACGAATTGTATATCCTGAGTCCTCTCCTGCCGAAATACGATATCCAGGGCAACCTGGCGGGTACGAACAAGGCGTTGGTATTGGGTAATACGGGCAATCCGTATACGGCGCAGGTGCTTTCCAGGGGATCAAATAATTACAATCAGGCGATCTTCGGGACGGCCTATGCGGAGGCGGAGCCGATCAGGGGCCTGATCTATACCAACCAGATCGGTTTTCAATTCTTCCCGAACGAATTCCATAGCTATACGCCGGTGGAATACCAGGAGCCGATACCGGCGCCGACGAATATTTTTACAGAGGGGGGAAGTTATTCCACGGACTGGCGTTGGCTGAACAAGCTGGCCTATTCGTTCACGTTGAAGGATATCCACAAATTTACCGCCTTTGCGGGGTATGAGGCGCGGCGATTTACCGAGCGTTCGTATAGCGGTACGACAGGGAATATCGGTTTCCCGTCGACCAATACGCAATACCTCAGCAATGGGAATACGGGCAATGGAAACGCCTATGTGCCTACGGTAGGTGGCGGCGGGGATGGAGAAGCGAATGTGAGCTATTTCGGGAATATTACCTATTCGCTGATGGACCGGTATCTGTTGACGGGTACTTACCGGCGGGATGGGTCGTCGAAATTCGGGCCTGATAAACTGTATGGAAATTTTGGCGCGGCGAGCGCGGGGTGGCGGATCTCGGAAGAAAATTTCCTACGGAATGTGAGCTGGCTGAATGATCTCAAGCTACGGGCGTCGTATGGCTCGACCGGGAATAATGCGATAGGTACCGGTGTTTATCTGGCTACCCTGGCATCGGGTGGTTTTGGGGATTATGATCTCGGCGGGACGAATCTGACGTCATTGGCGGGCTATTACCCCTATCAACTGGGGAACCCAGCCGTGAGATGGGAATCGAATATCAGCACCAATGTAGGTTTTGATGCGTCGGTCCTCAATAATAAGGTAACTGCGAGCTTTGACTGGTTCAGGCGGGAGACCAAGGGGTTGTTGTATGCGCCGCCAAGCAGTGGAACGGCCGGCTCGGCGTTGTCGCCGATCGAGAACATCATGAATTTTACCAATAAGGGTGTGGAGTTGGAGTTGGGCTATAACGACCATATCGGTCAGCTCCGGTTCGAGATGTCGTTCAATGTCGCGACTTACCGCAACAAGGTGAACTATATCGATGGGCTGGATAGTGACTTTATCCAGGGCGGCCAGTTTGGGTCGAATGGGGCAATCTATTTAAGCCGGAGCATGGTGGGCAAGCCCGTATCGAGTTTTTACGGTTATGTCTATCAGGATCTGTTTCGCAGTCAGGCGGATGTAAATGCCGGTCCTGATGAAAGTACGTTAGGTATCACGAAGACCAATGGGTTGGGACATATGAAGTACCAGGACCTCAACAAAGATGGTATTATCGACACACGGGACGAAACCTTTTTGGGTGATCCCAATCCCAAGTTCACCTATGGGTATAGTCTGAATCTCTATTTTAAGAATTTCGATCTGGGTATTTTACTACAGGGGGTTTATGGGAATAAGATCTTCAACTATGCGCGGACCTTATCGGAGATGCCGAATGGTCCTGCTGCCGGTCAGGGCGGGTTGACTCCGGCGGCATTGGATACCTGGTCGCCATCGAATCCCAATGCGAAGCTGCCGATCTTCTCACAGGATCTGAGCGCCTATGATCTGAGCCCATCGAGCTTTTTTATCGAAAGCGGCTCCTATATGCGGGTGAAGCAGCTACAACTGGGGTATACGGTCCCGCATCTGAAGGGCGTCCGAAAATTACGGGTGTATGTACAGGCATACAACCTGCTGACCTTGACGCATTACAGCGGGCTCGATCCGGAGGTCAACGACGGCAATCCCCATGATCTCGGTATCGACTATGGGACGGCGTATCCGATGTCCAAAAAATATCTGCTGGGCGTCAATTTAGGATTCTAAAATTACTCTAAAGAAATTCAACATGAAAAATGTATTCATCATAGCAACCGTCGGGGTATTGATGCTGTTGGGGGAAGGCTGTAAAAAGAGCTTTCTGAATATACCGACGCAGGGCAATGCCGTCACGCTCGATAAATTCTATAATGCTGCCGGTGTACAACAGCTGCTGATCGGCGCTTATCATGATCTCACGGGGATCGATGTCAAGAGTACGTGGTGGGGAACTTCGGGGACCAACTGGGTGTATGGCGATATCACCAGCGGGGATACATATCTCGGTGGGACGGGGGGCAGCGGACTGCCGCACCAGGTACCGGATGCGCTGAACATCGCCAACTATGAGGCGTTGGCCACCACGGGTTTTATCGACGATAAATGGACGGCGGATTACGATGGGGTTGCGCGCGCCAACACGGTGATCATTGCGGCGTCGCATGCCACGGATATGAGCGCGACGGAGCAGAATGAAGCTGTTGCGGAGGCGCGGTTCCTGCGCGGGCATTTTCATTTCGATGCCAAGAAGATGTGGAATAATGTACCTTATGTCGACGCGACCGTGACGGATTTCAACCATCTTGCGAATACGGCCGACATCTGGCCGCAGATCGAGGCGGATTTCCTGTACGCCTATGACAATCTGCCAGTGAAACAGCCATTGGCGGGACAGGCGAATAAATGGGCGGCGGCGAGCTATCTGGCGAAGTGTTATCTGTTCGAAAAAAAGTGGGCACAGGCCAAGTCCTTGCTGGATTCGGTGATCTCTTACGGAAAAAATGCACAGGGTGTGACTTATGCGTTGACGCCGTGCTATCATGACAATTTCGATGTTGGTACGGAGAATAATTCCGAGAGCGTGTTGCAGGTCAATTTCTCTGTGGACCCGACGAGTCTTCCCGATAATGCCAATCTGGGCGAAACGGGGGTATCGCCGGTGGGTACGGCGGCGGATGTTACCTATGGTTATTGGAAACAACCTTCGTTTAACGTAGTCAATGCGTTCAAGACGGATGTCAACGGATTGCCGATGATGGATGCGTCGGGCAATGATACCAGCAATGTCACCAATATGACCAATGACATGAACATCTCTTCGGCGACGCCTTTTGTGCCTTATCAGGGTACGGTGGATCCACGACTGGATTGGTCAGTGGGCCGTCGCGGCGTGCCGTACCTGGATTGGGGTGTAGACCCCGGTGCGAGCTGGGTGGCGAGTCAGAGCTTTGGCGGTCCATACATCAACATCAAGAATATTTTCACGAGCGCCGAGCAGGGACAGGGTTTTGGCGGTATTATTTCCAGCTACTATTATGTAGGAAACAGCTCGGTGAACTATAACATTATCCGGTTTGCCGATGTGTTATTATGGGCGGCGGAGGCCGATGTAGAAACGAATAACCTGGAGGCGGCGCGGGCGCTGGTGAATCAGGTGCGGGCACGCGCGAAGAATGGCTGTACGGTACCTATCGACAACGGTTCGGGGCAGTCTTCGGCGCGCTATCTTATCGATTTGTATAATACATCCTGGACGGATCAGAACTATGCGCGAAATGCGGTGAGGTTTGAGCGGCGTTTGGAATTTGCCGAAGAAGGGCACCGGTTCTTTGACCTGGTGCGGTGGGGGATTGCGGATACTTATCTCAATGCTTTTTTGCAGGTCGAAAAGACCCGAGGGATCGGTAGTGTCTTATCGACGGCTAATTTTGTCAAAGGCAAGAATGAATATTTTCCTATTCCGCAGCAGGAGATCGTACTCGATCCCCAGCTTCATCAAAATGCCGGGTACTGATGGATAAATTTTGGATCTTCTTATTGGGTATACTGTTGGGTGGATGTGCATCTCCTGGGCGTCATTATGTCGATGTGCAGGGTGATGACTCCGCGGATGGCAGCAGGGCGCATCCGTGGAAGACGCTGGGCGGCGTGCGGCTGAAAGATGGCGATTCGGTCTTCCTGCATGGTGGGCAGGCGTTCGATGGGACGTTGCGGATCGGGAATGTGGGGGAGGTGTATGTGGGATCGTATGGCGACGGGTCGGCGACGATCCGGAGTGGGGATTCTTCGGCGCTGGTGTTGTACCGGGTGAAGGGAGTGACGGTGCGAGGGCTGCATCTTTTGGGTGCGGGCCGCAAAGCGGGGAATGTAAAGGAGGGGCTGATGCTCAATGAATGTACGCGAGTATTGCTTGACGATATCGACATCACCGGTTTTGAGAAGGCGGGGTTGATGATCTATTCGTCGGTGGGTGTGGAGGCACGGCGCATTTTTGCGCATGAGAATGGCGCGGCGGGCATCGAGGTCGAGGGACAGGATAAAAGATCTTCACGAGACCTGAAGATCGTGCAATGCCGGGCCGATGACAATCCGGGAGATCCCAGCAATCTCACCAATCACAGCGGGAATGGGATCGTGGCGGGACATTGTACCGGGTTGGTGATCGACAGCTGTTCGGCGACCAATAATGGCTGGGACATGCCGCGGATCGGGAACGGGCCGGTGGGTATCTGGTGTTATGAGGCGGACTCGGTGATCATCGAGCATTGTGTGTCGTATCGCAACAAGACGTCGCCGGGGGCAGCCGATGGCGGCGGTTTCGATCTCGATGGCGGTGTTACTAACAGTATCATCCAGTATTGCCTGTCCTATGGCAACCAGGGGGCGGGTTATTGCATCTTTCAGTATTGGGGAGCCAGTCCCTGGCATCACAATGTCATCCGGTACAATATCAGCTATGACGACGGGCTGGTGTCGGATGCCCGGGGAGGAGTGTATGTGTGGAACAGCAGCGGGGACCCCAAGCAGCTTTATGACTGCGAAGTATCGCATAACATTATTTATAACACTAAGCAGGCGGCGTTGAGCTATTCCGAGAAGAGTGCGCATCTCGATCTGGTGTTCTTCGACAATGTGTTTGTCGGCCGGGACAGTCTGATCCGTGGGGACCGGGGTGTCGATGTATTCCGTGGGAACGACTGGTGGGTAATTCACGGGAACGACAGGGCGAGGGCAGAGGCGGCCGAGGGTGGAAAGGCGCTGTACTGTGATCCAATTAGCTTATTATGGAAAGGCGGGATTTTCTAAAGACAACGGGATTAGCCGGTGTGGCGATAGGTTTACGGGTGCCTGCTTCTGTGGTAGCGGGACCGCGGAAGCCAGTGTTCGTGTACAACAATTGGAGCGCTTATGACGAGTTGAGCGATAAGGTCGATCAGACCGAGGAGCTGGCGATGCGGGAGCTTGGCGAGATCGTGAGGCTAAAGAAAAGGGAGGTACAGATCGATTATTATGTGATGGATGCCTTTTGGTTTGACAAATACGGCGGATACCGGGTTTGGCATCGGGAGCATTGGCCACAGGGGCCGGATAAATGGCTGGCGGCTTGTAAGGAGCATAATGTCCGACCGGGGATGTGGTTCTCTACGAATCTGATCGCGACGCATGATGGGAGGTTTTTGGAACCGGTGAAGGAGTGGGCCGATTCGGTAGCTACGGACCCGAATATTTTGTGTCTGTTCGAAGGCGGGTACCTGGAGCACCTGGCCGGGACGTTGCAACTATGGTATGATCGGGGAGTGCGGTTGTTCAAATTCGATTTTGCCTATTTCGAAGCGGTGACGGCCGCTGCGAAGGATAAGTATACCCCCGAGGAGGTCAAGGAAAAAAATAAAGTGGCGTTCATGGGGATGCTCCGGCGTTTCCGGGAACGGAACCCGGATGTGCTGATCACGGGGTATAATGGTTTTGGCGGGGAGATGGAGAATACGTTCACTCCTTTTCATAAGACTGTGGATCATAGGTGGCTGGCGGTCTTCGATACTTTGTACTCGGGTGATCCGCGGTTCTCGGATGTGCCGATGATGAATATCTGGCGGGCGCAGGATAATTATTCCGATCATATGGTGCGGCAGTTTGCATTTAACGGGTTGCCTTTGCGGCGGATCGACAACTGTGCGTTTATGATCGGCACGACAGGGACCTGCTATTACCGGGGGACGCATGCGTGGAAGGGGATGTTGTTGCTGGAGCTGGCGCGGGGTGGATGGATGAATGTGTATCATGGCAACCTGGAGTTGTTGAGTTCCGCGGATGCGGCGTGGTTTGCGAAAGTGCAGGCGTTGTACCGGCCGCTGCAGCAGGGGGATGGGATCGTCGCCTTTGGAGCGGTCCCCGGGACGGGTAAGCCGAATGGGTTTGTAGGGGTCGGACCAAAGGGTGCGGTTTATACCGTGGTGAACCCGTCGCAGGAGATCGCGGCATTGACGTTGCCGACGCCCAGGAACGGCGAGAATCGACAGTGGTTTGACGGGACGATCCCGCGGCGGGTATTGTATGCCGATAGCGGATTCCAGCCATCGATGGAAAAGATCTTCGTGACCCTGGGGCCGGAGCAGCTGGCGGTGATCGGTGCGGGTGATTATGCTTCTTCGGTTTATGGGCTGGGTACCGATGATGGCGTGCGGGTGCCGCGGCGTTCGGAGCGGGTGGCGGTGGAATTTGCGGTGGACGGGAAGAATGCCATCGTGGGGACGGTGACGGCGGGGACTGCGGCTTCGGCCGGTGGGACATTGCGAATACTTTTTCAGCAGTTTGGTAAGGATGGCTTTCCTTTGCGGAGCTGGGGTGGTGCGCCGCCGGATGGGCAAACGATGGATAAGCTTTTGAAGATACGGTGTACGCAGGCTGGCCATGAGCTGCCGCTGGTGATCGAATATGATAAGATGATCTGGAGCGGTTTGTCGTGGGCTGCGGGGGAATTGCGGCAGGGGAGCTTTGACCCTGCGGCGCCGGTGAAGATCGAATGTAGCTCGACGGAGAAGGAGGAGCTGCGGCTGGAGGCGAGGGTGTATGCTATAGACTATTAAATTATGCGATTACTTATTTGTTTGCTTTTCTTGGGGTTCGCGGCTCGCGCGCAAGATATCAATGCGCATGGGGCCGGTGTGCTTTTTCACAATGGGGTGTATTATTTATACGGCGAGATCAAGAAGGGGAAGACGTGGTTGGTGCCGGGGCAGACCTGGGAAGATTACCGCGTTCCGGCCGGTGGAGTTTCGTGTTATAGCTCTCGTGATCTGGTGCATTGGAAGAACGAAGGGATAGCGTTGGTGCCTACGGTGGGTGATCCGTCGAGTGATCTGGATACCGGCAGGGTGATCGAACGGCCCAAGGTGATCTACAATGCGCGGACAAGGAAATTCGTCCTATGGATGCATATCGACCGCAATGATTATAGCTATGCGCGGGTGGGGGTGGCAGTGAGCGACCGGCCGCAGGGACCTTACAGGTACCTTGGCAGCATGCGGCCAAACGGACAGGAATCGCGGGATATGACGGTCTACCAGGATGCCGATGGCCGGGCTTATCTGATCTACGCTTCCGAGAACAACAAGACGATGCAGGTGTGTTTGTTGTCGGACGATTATCTGCGGCCAACGGCAGTATATCGCAGGATACTCGTGGGGCAGCGGCGAGAGGCGCCGGCGGTTTTCAAGGCGCAGGGGCGTTATTATCTGATCACCAGCCTGTGCAGCGGTTGGGATCCCAATGCGGCTACCTACGCTGTTGCGGACAGTATGCTTGGGCAGTGGCGGCAGGAGGGGAATCCGTGTGTAGGCGCCGGTGCGGAGAGCACGTTTGGAGCGCAGAGCACGTATGTACTGCCTTTGTCGCGAGGGCGATTTTTGTTTATGGCGGACCGCTGGAATAAGACCGACCTGGAGCGATCGGGTTATTTATGGCTGCCGTTGACGGTGGACGACGGGCGGGTGGAGGTTCGTCATGAGGGTGAGCGGTATGTGATCGGCGGGCTGGCCCTGATCAGCTATGAGATGCGGGTGAGGGGGGCTGTGACCGGGTATTCCTTTTTGCGATGTTATACTGCTACGGATAGTCTGCTGTTGGAATATCGGGCTCCGGTGAATGAGGCGCAGTCCGGCAATTATACCGAGACGCCGCCGGGTACGGCGTATGTTCGGATCGGGGTGAGTGAAGGTTTATCGGCGGACTCTTTGCACGTCGAGCTGAATGAGGGTGAGGACCACGCGTCACATGCGCCCCTGTGTGACCTGCGGCAGTACATGCGACCTTTTTGGAAAGGCGACACGGTGTATAATGAAACGGTATTATTGGATGACTCGGGTGGGAGATTGCTTTATCAGCCGGACCGGATATTAGCTGTGCGGAACTATGGGCTCGATACGGAGTTTCGGTTGGCGGTGGACTACCGGCTCGAGGGGCGGCGGATCGTGCGTTTGCCGGGGTCACGGATGCGTTTCCAGGCGGGCGCGTCTTTTGATAAAAAGGATCTGGCCTGGTACAATCTGCAATCGCAGTGGGTGGTGGTGAGCTATACGCATCATGACCGGTGGCGGGGGCCTGTGCCGGTGTATAGCGGGGCGCGGCTGCCGCGGGTGGAAGGGTTGCTTCGGAAGTCGGGTGCTCGGGGCCATGTGGCTTCGACGAAAGTGCGGATCGTTGCGTATGGGATGAGCATCACGCGGGGGATGGATGTCAGCGGGTATGACGGCGTGGCGCCGTATATGCCGACGTATGTCTCGCTTTTTGGCAAGGCGGTCCAGGCTAGATATCCGCGGGCGGCGGTTGAGCTGTACAATGCCGGATTGCCCGGGTCTACGGCGGCCTGGGGGGCGCAATATGTGGAGAGTTATGTCGTCCCTTTGCAGCCTGACCTCGTGCTGCTGGATTTTGGGATGAATGATTTCTGGCGGATGCTACCGGCGGAGTTTGGGGATTCGGTGAAGGCGATGATCCGGAAGATCAGAGCGGGTGATCCCAAGGCGGAGTTCATCCTGCTTTCGAATATGAAATTCGATCCGGCCTATGTGGCGGATTCGGATAGGAATAAGGCTTTTTATGTCGGGAATTTAGCGGGTTATCGGGATGTGCTGCGTTCGTTGGAAGGGAATGGGGTTGTCGGACTGGATATGACGGATATCAGCGACGTGTTGTATCGCGAGAAGAAGGCGAAGGATTGCGTCGTGAATCCCCTGCATCCCAATGATTATTTGGCGCGGTGGTATGCACAGGGGTTAACGCGTTTGATCGTGAAGGACGAAGACTGAGGAGAGGTCGGGGTAGCCGCTTTGATGGAGGAGGTGGAGGATGGTCCTAAAAGGATCGCTATTGTCGGCGATGTTTGAGAAAAATACGATGCTGGTATTGTCGTCTGCCAGCTGGATCACGAAATTGTTGAAGCCGCAGGTGCTGCCGGAGTGGAAGAGGAGGGGCGGGGTATTAAGGTCGATAAACCAACCCACTGCATAGAATGCTCCGTTTCCGATGGGTAAGCGGAGGCGGCGAAGGGTGGGCTCGAGCGGGAGTCGAGCGGGACTCCGGAGGTGATATCGGCGAGGCCCGTAGCATTGCGATAGATGAGGCTGTCCTTTTTTTGGATCGAGAGGGCGAAGCCGGGTGTGGTAGCGGGCTGGCTGGCAAAAAAAGCGTCCAGCCGGGTTTTGAGGTCCGGCTGGACGTATAGGGTGTTGACCGTAAGTAAGAGGATGAGTGACCAAATGGCTCTCATTACCTGAAGGTAAAGAAATTTTTTGCGAATTCACAATACATACTGTTCGCATTACCGCTGAAAAAAACGTGTGCTGCCCGGGCTTTGTTGCGATCCGAGCTATCGGGGTCGAGGGCCAGGGTGAATACCAGGGCTTTGAGGTCTTTCTCCGGTTCCGGCAGCTTGCGCCAGAAACCTTCGTCCTGGAGGATACGGCAGGTTTGCATAAGACTTTCGCGGGGTATCTGTTCGAGCAGGGTCTGCAGGGCATAATAGTCCCGGGAAATGTATTCTTTGGGAATCACACCGATAGCATTGAACCGGTTCAGCATCCGGTCCGAGTAGTAGAGCCCGGCGAAGACATTGGAGAGCATGAAGTCGTACCACGTATCGGTGTTCCCTTTGTCTTTGATCCGCAGGATGCGATAGAGACAGGGGGTGAGGCTTACGGAAGAATAAAGATTCCACAGCAGCATCTTATTCGCCTTATCTGTGATCGATGCGAGAATAGGCGTCAGATGGGCATTAGCCGTCGAAAGGGTGCGGGTCTTGTTGTAGCGTTCGACGCATTCGGGGTGCGTTTTTAAAGAGTCGGCGATGGAGCTGGTATCGGAGAATGCGTAGGTGCGGGTGGAGAGGCCGTGGGTACGGCGCTCGGACCAGATATCCTCGTAGGGCAAGTGGTAGGCGGTGAAGAAGGCGGACAGCGAATGATGAAGGGGCTGCTGGTATTCCATATCGGCACTGTCGAGACGCAGGAACCAGGACGCTTCGAAGGGCATACCGGTTCTTTTCAGCAGCACTATGGCCAGGGAATCGGCTTCGCTTTCGTGGTACCGTTGATGGCGATTGCGGCTGAAGCTATAATTCTCGATAACCTTCTTCAGTCGGCTGAGGCGTTCATATTTTGAATCCAGTACGGCGTTCAATGATTGACGGTATTCGTCGGAACTGAGCCACGCCGCCTTTTGCTGCATGGCGTTTTCCGCGTGATGGAGGATATTGTGGGACATCTCGTGGGCGATGACGAAGGCCAGCTCTTCGCGGCTTTGCGCAAACGTGATGAGACCCAGGTTTACCGCCAGCACGTTGCCGCCCAGGGAGTATGCATTTACGGACGCGCTGCGATCGATCAGGACAAACGGCCTTTGCGGGACGAGGCTGTGGTTGGCGTCGCTGATCTGCCGGACGAGGGATTCGACGTAGGTATAGACGTCTTTGTCGTGCACATAATCATCGTTGTTGATCATGGCGGTGAGTGCGTCCGTTCGCTGGTCCCAGATCTCTTTGTATTTCTTTTGGGTGGCTTTGTCTTTGAATACCGGAGGGCAATCCCAGGCTTTACGGATCGAGTCCCTGGCTTTCGCGTAGTAGAAATGGGAAAGATCCTGGTAGGAATACAGGCCGTTGTTTTGGGCTTGGGTCGCTGTCGTCAAGGCAAGGAAGGCGACAGAACATAGGATTTTAGTCGTCATAGGTAAGTTTATAACGGAAAAAAAGGCGGCAAAATTGTGGCGATTTTGGGGTATTCCCATGCGGGTCCGTGTGTCTCACTATAGGAATTATAACTCTTATCATCTAAATGTTTGCCAGTATGAAACACATGAACAAACTTCTACAAGTCCTGTTTGGTGCAGGCCTCTTCGCCCTTTTTCTCACCCTGCCTTCCTGTAAGAAAAATCTCAAAGCCGGCGACGGCAGCGGGGGAGCGTCAACGGTACCCCGGGCCATTGCCTATAACCTGGTTTGGGCGGATGAGTTCAACGGGACGAGTCTCAACACGGGCAACTGGAATATCGACGTGGGTAATCCGGGTGTCAACCACGAGCAGGAATATTATCAGGCCTCCAATGTCACGGAGACGGGTGGTAACCTGGTGATCACGGCACAGCAGCAAAGTGTCGGCGATCAGCCTTATACGTCGGGGAAGATCGAGACCTCGGGAAAGTTTTCGACTACGTATGGCCGGATCGAAGCCCGGATGGCGTTGCCGATGGTCACGGGAACCTGGCCGGCCTTTTGGATGCTGGGCACCAATATCGGTACGGCAGGATGGCCGCAATGCGGGGAGATCGATATCATGGAACACGTGAACACCACGGGTACGATCCTCGGTACTATGCACTGGTATGATGGCGGGAATACGCAATACGGCGGCAGTACGACTACCACGCCGGGTGATTTTCATATCTATGCGGTGGAATGGACGCCGCAGAGCATCAACTGGTATGTGGACAACACCTTGTATGTGACGGGGAACATCACTAACAATATCAACAATACCGGGGCCTTTCAGAATCCTTTTTTCATTATCTTGAATCTGGCGATCGGCGGCGATCTCAGTGGCTCGACGGTCAATAACAGCGCGCTGCCAGCGAGCATGCTGGTCGACTATGTGCATGTCTACAATATCACGAGTGCGGGGCCTCCTGTGGGGCAGACGATCACGCTGAAAGGGAGCGATGGTTTGTATGTGTCGAGCAACAATGGTCAGGCCGATAGTGCGATGGCCTGTGACAGGGCGACGGCACAAGGCTGGGAGACCTTTACCGTGGGTGACGCCGGGAATGGGCTGATCACCTTAAAGGGGAGCAACGGTTTGTATGTCACCAGCAACAATGGGGAGTCGGCAATGACGTGTAACCGGTCGACGGCGCAGGCCTGGGAGCAGTTCCGGTGGATCAACAATCCGGATGGTACGATCTCCTTACAGGGGACGAATGGAATGTATGTCTCGAGCAATAACGGTGTGGGTTGGATGACGTGTGATCGTGCGCAGGCGCAGGGATGGGAAGAATTTAAAGTCAATCAATGATCGGTAGATACTTTTGGCTATTGATACTTCTATTAGGGACTGGCCGGTGTCTGGGGCAGTTGCGCGTGGCCGTATCTACCGGATATGAGCGTACAGCTCTTGATTGGTCGATCGCGGGAAACAGCGCCGGCCAGGACCCTAACATCTATTCCGAATTGAAATGGCGAAATGCGGGCGGCATCTTTGCCGGGGCCGATGTGCAATGGACGTTGTGGAAGCGATGGCAGGTCGCAGCTTGCGGCAGCCGCACGTTCACCCGTTGGGGGAGTATGACGGATACCGACTATGGGCTGGACAACCGGCATGATGTGTTGTATCATGAGCAGTTCCCTGTGGCTGGTGGTTACTGTGAGTCGGGTTCGCTGGGGATTGGGTATGTGCTTTTCGAAGACAGGCATTTTGCCGTTACGCCCTCTTTGGGTTATGCGATCAGCAGCCAGCATTTTCCTGTGACGGATGGGGGTGGTCCTTTTGCAGGGTTGAGCAGCTCGTATGATGCGAAATGGTTTGGGCCATTTGGGCGAGTGGATGGAGAATGGCGGATTGGGACACGGTGGCAACTGACTATCGCTGCACGTTATGACCAGGTGGTATACAGGGGCGTGGCCGATTGGAACCTGATCGCGCAATTTGCCCACCCGGTATCTTTCCGGCATAGGGCGGATGGGTATGGGCTCACGGGTGAGGCTGGAGTAGGGTATGTCTTGAGCCGGCAGTTGATGTTGTCGTTAAAGGGTGAATATTTCAACTGGGAGACGGGGACGGGGATCGACGAATTGTATCTGGCTTCCGGTGGAATATCCCAAACCCAGCTCAATGAAGTGGTTCGGACGGGTTTTGGGGTTGGGTTGAAGGCGGCGTGGCGTTTTTAGCGCCGCGGGTGGAATCGCTGCCCTGATGCATCTGACGTCTTAGCTGCATTTTTTCTTTTTGTTCTTGTTTCCACTGCTGGTAGAGGGTCTTTTGGTCATCGGTGAGGATAGCGTTGATCTTTTGGTCGGCGTCCTGCTGGATGGAGCGACGGGCACGATTGTCGGTACGGCGGAAGTCGGACGCGCGCCCAGAGCCGGGGGGCGCAGCCGGTCCGACGGGTTGCCTACGCGCAACGCTGTCCATGGCGACGTCGCGATTGATGAGGATGACCTGGAGCTGAAGGACCTGGTCCTCATTGAGGTGGAGCCGTTTTTCGAGGGTTTTTAGTTGACGGACAGCGCGTTTGGTAGCCGAGTCTTTTGAATGGGGTTGGTTGATGGGGGTATAGGGGTCGGATGTCTGGGCGTTCACTATGGATTGGAAGGACAGGGTGAGAAGGGCAAACAGGACGATTTGCTTCATTAGTAGTAGATTTTGTGTGTAAGACATTAAATATATTAAAAGATTTAAACCTTTTTTCCGCGTAGTCATCCAACCCTGAAATTTTTTTACATGAAGGCGGTGATCAAGGTTATGGGAGTGATACTTGCAGCGATGGGGGGATATGTTCTACTAAGCTCCTTTTTGGCTGGGACGCTGCCGATGAGTGGGACCCAGGTTGGGCCGGCTCTTAGATTTCCCTGGAGGCAGGCGGGTTTGACGGAACGACAGGCGGCGGCACATTTGCTGAGCAGGTTTACGTATGGCGCGATGCCGGGGCAGGTGGATGCTGTAGTCAAGATGGGGTTGGAGAACTGGTTTGCGCAGCAGCTGGCGGCACAGGACCCGGATGATTCGCTGGAGCAGATCTTGAGCCGGTATGATGCCCTGGAGCTGAGCAACGAGCAGGTGGCGGAAACCTACCCGCGGAATGGGCAGGTGATCCGGATGGCGATCCGGGATGGTGTTGTGGATAAAGATTCGGTGAAGGCGGATCGCGTCGCCTACCGCCAGGTGATCCGGCAATACATGGAGGAGAAGGGGTATAAACGGCAGCAGGAATTGTTCCGGCAGTTCTTTTGTCAGAAGATCCTGCGGGCGGCGTATTCGGAGAATCAGTTGCAAGAGGTGATGACGGATTTCTGGTTCAATCATTTCAATGTTTCGCTTACGAAGAACGACTGTGCGGAGTTCATTCCGGCGTATGAGCGGGATGTGATCCGGCCGAATGCGTTGGGGCGGTTCAATGAATTGTTGTTGAAGACGGCGAAGTCGCCGGCGATGTTGTATTATTTGGATAACTTTAGTAGTAGTGGGCCTGCCCGGGATACGGCCCAGAAGCGGGCGCGCGGGTTGAATGAGAACTATGCGCGAGAGGTCATGGAGCTGCATACGTTGGGGGTTGATGGTGGATATTCACAGCAGGATGTCACGGAGGCGGCGCGGGTATTGACGGGTTGGGGGGTACGTCTCCGGGAGGACGGCGATTTCTTTTTCAATGCGAACCGGCATGACCAGGGTGAGAAGGTGGTGATGGGGCGTGTGTTTCCGGCGGGTGGTGGGTATGAGGAAGGAGTGGATCTTTTGAATATGCTGGCGCATCATCCGAGCACGGCGAAATTCATTTGTCATAAAATCGCTGTTCGATTCGTGAATGATGATCCACCTGCGACGTTAGTGGACAAGATGGCGAATACTTTTCTCGAGAAAAATGGAGATATCCGGCAGGTGTTGATCACGATGGTCTCGGCGCCGGAGTTCTGGAGTGCGGGTGCGTTGCGGGAGAAAACGAAATCGCCTTTTGAGCTGGCGATCGGAGCGGTGCGCAGTCTGCATGCAACCATCGATCAACCGATGCAATTGTACAACTGGGTGACGCGGATGGGTGAGCGGGAATATTATTACCAGGCGCCCACCGGTTTTCCGGACAAAGGGGCGTATTGGATCAATACCGGAAGTTTGTTGAGCCGGATGAATTTTGGGCTGGCCCTGGCCGCGGGACGTATACCGGGTGTGCGGGTCGATCTCCTGGCATTGAACCACGGGCATGAACCCGAGAATGCGCGGGCAGCGTTGTTGATCTATGGGCATCTGATCCTGCCGGAGCGGAATCTGGATGCAACGGTCAAGCGGTTGACGCCGATGTTGAATGAGCGCGACAGTACGATGACGACGCCGGCGGTGGAAGGCGATCCCATGTTGGCGCAGGTGGTGGGCATCATCATTGGTTCGCCAGAATATCAAAGACGATAAATTTTAACTCATGGTATCACGTAGAGCTTTTTTGAAGGGGAGCGGCCTGGCGCTGTTTGGTGTTGGGCTGATGGGTGGTATCCCGGCGTTCCTGGCGGAGGCCGTGGCGAGTGATAAGATCCTGCGGCCTTATAAGCGACGGCGGGTGATGGTGTGTATCTTTCAGCGCGGGGCAATGGATGGGTTGATGGCGGTGACGCCTTTTACCGATACCTATTTCCAGGCGGCGCGGCCGACCCTGCGGTTAGCTTCGGTTGCAGCGGGGAGGACGAATCCGGTGATCGATCTCGACGGACGTTGGGGGTTGCATCCGGGAATGAAGGCTTTTGAGCCGTTTTTCAAAGATGGGCGGCTTGCCATCGTACAGGGGATCGGCTCGCCTAACAATACGCGGTCGCATTTTGATGCGCAGGATTATATGGAATCCGGTACGCCTTTCAACAAGGGAACGTCGAGCGGTTGGTTGAACCGGGCCGTGGGTTTGTTGGGGCATGATGCCCTCACGCCGTTTTCGGCGGTGTCGCTGACCTCCGCGTTGCCGCGTTCCTTTTATGGCGATAATCCATCTTTAGCCATCGCCAACCTACAGGATTTCGCCCTTCAGCCAAAGGGGAATCCTGCGCCTGCGGGTGTTGCGGCGCGAAGCTTTGAAGAGCTGTATGACCAGGCCTCGGCGAGTTTGCTGCGTGAAACGGGTAAGGAAAGCTTTGAGGCGATGAAGCTCTTACAGCAGGCCGATGTGGCCAATTACCGGCCGGCGGCGGGTGTCGTTTATCCTGCTTCTCAGCTGGGTAATGCGATGCGGCAGATCGCGCAGCTGATCAAGATGGATGTAGGCCTGGAAGTAGCGTTTACCGAGTCGAACGGTTGGGATACCCACTTCAACCAGGGGACGGACAATGGCATCTTTGCTCGCAGTGTGACGGATCTCAGCAATAGCATTGCGGCGTTCTGGCAGGACCTGGAAGCGTACCAGGACGATGTTACGGTGATGACGATGACGGAATTCGGCCGAACGGTGCATCAGAATGGTACAGGTGGAACGGACCATGGCCGGGCGTCGTGCAATTTTATCCTGGGCAACCGGGTGGATGGTGGAAAGGTTCATGGGGATGTGGCGACGCTGGCGATAGAGAACCTGGAGGACCGGCGTGATCTGCCGGTGACCACCGATTTTCGTAGTGTATTCAGTGCAGTTGCCGATGCGCATCTGCAAATCTCCAATGATAAGGTACTTTTCCCCGACTGGAGTGGAAAGAAGGCGGCGGTGATGAAAGTGTAGGGAAATGGCATTTTTTCCTTATATTTTCCAAAAAAATGCGGGAGCGGGTCCAGCTCATCCTGAAGTTTTTGGGGTTGGTTTTCCTGGTAAGCGTTATCGTATACCTCTGGAAAGCGTTGCCGATCATCAGCGGATATGCGGCCAAGGTGGCCTGCTCGGGTATTTTTGTAGCCGGGCGGCAGCCAGACCGGGTATTGCGGGATGATCTTTCGTCGTTCCCGACGAACCTGGCGTCGTGTACCGTGAATTTCCAGGACAGCAGTGTCACCGCCAGTGTATTGGGGCTGGGGAGCCGAAAGGCGGTCTATCGGTGGAGGCTAGGTGCCACGTTGATCAACGGGATGACGGAGGAGGCGGTGCGGGAGCAGCATGTGATCCGGCCGGTGGCGCCGAGGTTGAATCCGGATACGATCGATTGGCCTGATGGGGACCGGCTGAGGCCGTTTCGCGCCGGGGTGTCGCTCGGGATGGCCGCGTCATCGGCGGGGGCGGTTGCGTCATTGGCGGATGATTCGACGGAGATGGGCCGGGATGTGGCGTTGCGTGTGGGTGACCCGGGGACCGGGATGTCGAGGCTGGATACTATGAAATTGCGGCTGGCGGTTGCGCGGGCTTTTGGGGAGGGAGGAGCCGAGTCCACGGGCACGAGGGCGGTAGTCGTAGTCTGGCATGGACAGGTGGTGGCTGAGCGATATGCCGACGGGTTTGACCGCCATACGCGGCTGGCGGGCTGGTCGATGACCAAGAGCGTCATGAATGCCCTGGCGGGTATCCTGGTAAAGGAGGGTAAATTGAATACGGGCGCGGCGGCGCCGATACCGGGTTGGAGTCAGGACGACAGGCGGCTGATCACGGTAGCCGATCTGATGCATATGAACAGCGGGCTCCGGTGGTGGGAGTTCTACGGCGGGCCGAGTGATGCCACGGATATGCTATTCAAAGAGGCCAATATGGGTGAGTATGCGGCAAACAGCTCATTAAGGCATTCACCGGGGCAGGTGTTCAATTATTCCAGCGGGACGGCGAATATCCTTTCGCTGATCCTGCGGAAGGCGATCGGGGAAGACTATTATTACCGTTTTCCCTACGAGCAGCTGTTCGAGAAGACCGGGATGTACAGCGCGGTGCTGGAGCCGGATGCTTCGGGTACATTCGTCGGGTCGTCGTATTGTTATGCTACGGCGCGGGACTGGGCGAGGTTTGGCTTGTTGTATCTGCACGATGGTATCTGGGATGGGCAGCGTATCCTGCCTGAGGGCTGGGTCAAATGGACGACCACGGGGACATCCTATGGCGCTTTATGGTGGTTGAACCGGGCCGATGGCGGAGTCCGGCGGCACCCTCATATACCGGCTGATTGTTATGCATGCGAGGGGTATGAGGGGCAGTATGTATGGGTGGTGCCCGGCGACGATCTCGTGGTCGTGAGGCTGGCGGCGGAGCATGGGCGGCGGTTGAAGCCGGACGTGTTTTTGCCGGGAATAATTAAGGCTTTATAATAGACGCCTTCGGCGTCGCAACGCTGCGCGCCCGCTAATGTCTGCCCTTCGGGCGTAAACGCTCCGCGTTTACAAAGAGCCGACCAGGATAGCTGCCGAAAAAATCGGAGTATCCCAGCCGGCATGGGTCGGGGTATAATTTCTTTGGCAGAGATTTCTTAGAGAAAGATAAGTGTTTTTTCTATTTAAAGGGCAATGCGGCGTCCTTCTTTTGCGGACCGGGAAGCGGCCTCGAGAATGCGGACGACGATGAGGTTGTTGGAGAGGGAGGAAAGGTCGTCGTCGGAATTGATCTTTCCGCTGAGGACGTCCTGGAGGTAGGTAATATTATCCCGGTAAGTCGCGGGGTGGACAGGAATGCTGTCATAAGACTTTTTCGTTCTTTCGAGCAGAACTTTGTCATTAAGCGCGTGCAGGTAACCGCTCACGCCGAATACTTCCCAATCTTTAATACTGAAGGGCCAGTTCCAGGAGGCTTCGATGATGCCGGTGGCGTCGGGATATTCGAGGAGGATGGTAGCGTCGTCGTCTACGTTGGGATAGACGTTGGGCTTGATGTGGTGAGTGATGGCGGTCACGGAGATGGGGGCTTTGTTCTTCATAAGCCAGGTCATAAGATTGGCGCCGTAGCAACCGAAGTCGCGGATGGCGCCGCCGCCATTTTTTACGGGGTCGGTGAGCCAGTTGAGGAAATCCGGGCTGCAGCCGATCTCTTTGGGTCCTTCGTGGCCATCGTGTACGATCATTTTGCGGGGAGCGCCGATGGCACCCGAGTTTACCATTTCATAGATCTGCTGGTTAGTATCGTACCAGGTGGTCTCGTAGTTGACGAGCACGTGGATATGGTATTGTTGTGCGAGGGCGGCGATGCGATCGGCGTCTTTTACGGTGGTGGCGAGGGGTTTCTCGACCATCACCGGGATGCTTTTGGGGGCGCAGATCTCAACCACGCCAAGGTGTTCGGAGATGGCGTTGTAGGCCAGCACCGCGTCCGGATGGGTATGTGCGATAAGGGTAGGGAGGTCCTTATAGAAAAGAGAGTCGGGGAGCTGGTAGCTTTTTTTGTAGCGGGCGATGAGTTGCGGGTCCGATTCGGCGATGCCGGCGATGATCACTTCACCGCTTTTGAACTGGTGCATGATGTTATGGACGTGATCATGGGTTAGTCCGGCGACCCCTACCCGTAGAATTTTTTGCCCGGAAGCGGCGGTAACGGAGGCGGAGAAAAGCAGGATGGCAAAAAGTTTGCAGAGCAGAGGCCGGGCTTCGAACAAATCGCTGATTTTCATATCGCTGAGGGAGAAGTTAAAATGAGATTAACAAAAAGTTTGCAAGAATATAGGGAATATTAGTAATCCCGGCTACAATCTTGTATACTATATACCGACAAATGTAGTATTCGTTCATTAATAATCTACTATATGAAGAAAGCCATTGTATCACTCACTTTATTGTTAGCCTTGGATTTGGGGGCTGGTGGGGTGAATGCGCAAGTCAGCGTCGGAATCTCGGTGCGGATTGCACCGCCAGCTATACCAGTTTATGAGCAGCCACCTTGTCCGGTGGATGGATACCTGTGGGTCCCGGGTTACTGGGCCTGGGATGATGAAGACGGTTATTATTGGGTACCTGGTTATTGGTCTGCGCCGCCGCAGGTGGGTTTCTTATGGACCCCGGGTTATTGGGGTTGGGCCGGCGGTGTATATGCCTGGCATGGCGGCTATTGGGGTCCGCATGTAGGGTTCTATGGCGGAGTCAACTATGGGTGTGGTTATGGGGGCGTGGGTTATGCCGGCGGGGAATGGTATGGCGGTCATTTCCGGTACAATACGGCCGTCACGCGTGTCAATACCACTGTGATCCATAATACGTATATTAACCGTACGGTGATCGTCAACAACAACACCCGGACGAGCTTCAATGGCGGGCCTGGTGGTATACAGGCACGGCCAAGCGCTGCGCAGGAAGCCGCGATGCATGATCACCATATAGCGCCTACGGCGATGCAGACGGAGCACCGGCAGGCGGCACATCAGGACCGAAATTTGTTTGCCAATGTGAACCATGGACGTCCGGCTACAGCCGCGGTGGCGAGGCCGATGGCATTCAATAATCATGCGACGACCAATGCAGGGCATATGAGTCCGGCGGCTGCCAGACCGAACCATGCGCCGGTGAATCATTCGCAACCGCAGATGCGTACGAGCAATCAGCCGAGACCGCAGATCTCTCGTCCGGCACCGGCTTCGCGCCCAATGCCTGCACAGCGTCAGGCACCGCCGCAGCATTATAACGCACCGGCACAACGTCAGGCGCCGCATGGTAATCCGGAGCCGCATGGTAATCCAATGCCGCACGGTAATCCGGAGCCGCACGGTAATCCAATGCCGCATGGTAATCCGGAGCCGCATGGGGCCCCGCGTGGTGGAGGTGGAGAGCATCATCACAGATAAAATAAATAAATTGTTGAGAGAAGCCGGTGTGTAATCGCCGGCTTCTTAATTTTAGGCATGCGAAGAATTTTATTCCTGTTGCTTGTAGTGGCACAGCAGGCGGGCGCACAACCGCAAACGTATCCAAGCTCTTTTACAGTGGCGCAGGATGGTACGGGTAATTTCCGGACGATACAGGAGGCCGTCAATGCCGTGCGTGATCTGAGTCAGCAGAGAGTGGTGATCCATATCCGCAATGGCGTATATCATGAAAAGCTGGTGATCCCGAGCTGGAAGACGATGATCACCCTGGAAGGAGAGAGCAGGGACAGCACCATTATCACGTATGATGATTATTCGGGTAAGGCGGTACCGGGAGGCAAGGATGCGTTTGGTAAAGAGAAGATGACGACCTACACGTCGTATACCGTATTGGTGGAAGGGAATGATTTCTGCGCGGAGAACCTGACGATAAGGAATACGGCGGGAAGGGTGGGGCAGGCGGTGGCGTTGCATGTGGAAGGAGACCGGTGTGTCGTCCGGAACTGCAATCTGCTGGGGAACCAGGATACGTTGTATGCGGGAACGGAGGGGAGCCGGGAGTATTACAAAGATTGTTTTATCGAAGGGACCACCGATTTTATTTTTGGCGAGGCGACGGCGGTCTTTGACAGCTGTACGATCAAGAGTTTGATCAACTCGTATATTGCGGCAGCGGCCACCACGCCGAGACAAGCGTTTGGATTTGTGTTCCTGGATTGCCGGTTGATCGCGGATACGGCTGCAAAGAAAGTTTTTCTAGGCAGGCCATGGCGGCCCTATGCCAGGACGGTTTACATCCGGACGGAGATGGGGGCGCAGATCGCGCCGGTGGGTTGGGACAACTGGCGTAATCCACAGAACGAGAAGACGGCCTTTTATGCGGAGTATGAGAGCAGGGGACCGGGAGCGGCACCAGGGCAGCGGGCGGGATGGTCGAAGCAGCTTACGGCGCGAGAGGCCAGACGATATACTGTTCAAGGGATATTGGGGAATTGGGTAAAGGATTATCTTTGAGTTAAGTCTGCTGCAGTGAGAGGGCGACTAAAACGATTTTTTGCAATTTTGCGGCCGTTATGGAAAACAACTGCTCCATGTCACTTTCTGCCAAACTACCTGCAATAAAAGAGGGCGATCATACTGCCTTCATGGAGGTATATGAGGAGTTGCATGCAAAAGTTTTCCGGTTCTTTTTGAAGAGAATTTTCCTGCACGATACGGCCAAAGACCTTACTCAGCAATGTTTTATACGACTATGGCAGTTCAGGCACACGCTTTCGTATGCTTATCCGCTCGAGAAGCAGGTCTTTATTATTGCCCGCAGCCTGCTCATTAATCATTTAAAAAAGGAAGCGACCCAACGAAAGATACGTTTGGCGCATCAACGATCGCTCTCAGGCGAAGAGCAGCCGGCCGTAAGTGTTCTTTTCGAACGGGCAAATGAGGTCAATGCCGCCATCCAGACGCTTCCTCCTGTACGGAAACGGGTTATTATCTTAAAGACCTTTCATGGTTGCACCAATAAGGAAATTGCGTCGCAGCTGCAAATTTCCGTCAAGACGGTGGAGGACCATGTCTCAAAGGCATTTCGGCATATTCGCCAGGTTATTGCCTTTTTTTTAATCGCAGCAGGGGTTATCACCCTTCTCAGCTGTATATAGATTAACCATCAATTATTCATGCCAGCAATCAGCGCAGAGCTACTAGAAAAGTTTTTAAAGGGTGTTTGTTCGGAAGAAGAAGCGGCGATTGTTGAGGCGTATTTCGAACAGCATCCCGACGAGGTCTTTTTGCTGGATGAATATGAGGGTGCGGAGGACGGGCCGGTGCTCCCGCCGGGGTATCGCGAAAAGATGCGAGAGGCCATTACGGCTGCCACGCTTACAAAGCAACGGAGCCTACTCTTCGTCCTGCGTCCTTATCTGGCAGCGGCGGTTGTATTGGTTGTTTTGATGTGCTGGTGGTTGATGCGTCCGGCGACCGAAAAGAAGGTGGTCAAACAGCAAGAACAACTGGCGGATAGTTGGGTCGGCAAGTATAATTCAGACAATAAAAAGCTCCGTGTTCTTTTGCCGGACAGTTCGGAAGCCGTGCTATCGCCGGGGACCATGATACGCTACAGAACGGATTTTGGACATTATAACGAACGGGAAGTGAAGGTGGAGGGAGAAGCATTATTTACCGTGATAAAAGAAAAAGAGATGCCCTTTGTGGTTTCGACGGAAAACGTGCGGACGACCGTTTTGGGGACCATCTTCGAGGTGATGGCGGAGAAGAAAAGCGATCAGATAAAAGTACGGTTGGTGGAAGGGAACCTGCTCGTGAGGATAGATGATGTACGCAAGGACAGTGCGAAAAAATATTTTCTTTCTCCCGGCGAAGAGTTTGTGTATGGAAAATGGAATAACAGTGTAGTCGTGCGAAAATTCGGGAGTCATGGCGGGGCAAATTCGGCGCCCAGGCTTAGCCGCCTGCCTTTGGCGGAGGATAGCCTGCACAACTGGTATATGTTCAATAATCAATCGTTGGCCGAGGTCTTCGATCAACTGGCCTTATTATACAATGTAGATATTGATTATTCGGGTGCGGACCTTCGAAACAAATTCTTTATCGGAAGGCTCGAAAAGAAGGATTCTTTGAGCAAGATCATGAGCGATATTGCCCGGTTGAATCACTTGTCTGTGACAATCAGGGGAGGAAAATACATCGTCGCAAAGCAAAAACCTTAAACTTTATCGCTGGGCAAGAACATTCTTTAAACGCCGGCCAACCGGCGAGTGGATACCTCATTCAAAAAACGAAAAAATAAAAAATGCGGACGTTTTTATTCAGCTTGTTGCTGATCCTCGGGGCCTGCCTGGGGATACAGCCCTTACATGCACAGGTAGCTGCTTCTTCCGGCAGCGTAACCGGAATTGTTCGGAACGAAAAAGGTGATGCTCTTGGAGGGGTCACTGTGGTCGCCACGAGCACGGCAAATGGGTTCAAGGCCGGTACGACCACGGACACGGGTGGTGTCTTTACGTTCACGAGGCTTCCTGCGATGGGTAAGTATACGTTTTCGTTCAGCAGCGTAGGTTTCGAACCGCAAACCCTGAGCGATTATTCGATCAAGGGCAATGGCGCTATCTCGATCCTGGTTAAAATGAAACCCCAGGCCGGTGCGTTGAATGAGGTGGTGGTGGTGGGTTATGGTACGCAGAAGAAGGCCAATATAACCGGCGCGGTGTCGCAGGTCAGCGGAGAGGTACTGGATCGCCGCAGTATTCCCAACCTGGCTCAGGGGCTCCAAGGGGAAATCCCCAATTTGAACCTGCTCCCGGGCGATGGGAAACCGGTGACTTCGGCTGTCTTCAATATCCGTGGCGCTACTTCTATTGGCCAGGGCGGCAATGCGCTGGTGCTGATCGATGGGATCGTTGCCGATCCTGCCTTGCTCAATCCGAACGACGTGGCCTCTATCACGGTGTTGAAGGATGCGTCTTCGTCCGCTATCTATGGAGCGCGGGCTGCTTTCGGTGTCGTGCTCATTACTACCAAGGAACCACTGAAAGGCAAGACGACGGTAACTTATTCGTCCAACTATTCGTTCAAGTCTCCTACGACTGTTCCCAAGGTCGTATCGAATGGCTACCAATATGCCTTGCATTTCGACAGCGCTTATGTCGAGAATAAGGCTACGGCGCCCACCGGCATCAATAAAACCCAACCGTTCTCCGCCACTTATCTGGCCAATCTGAAGGCGCATGATGCCGATCCAACGCTGCCCAAAGTAGACGTCGAGAACGGAAAGTATGTGTATTATGGCAATACCGATTGGTACAAGCTGTTGTATAAGGATCATAACGGCGCTATCGATCAGAACCTGGCGGTATCCGGCGGTACGGGGAAGACCAGCTATTATGTGACAGGGCGGTACTATGGGCAGGACGGTATCTTCCGTTATAATTCGGACAATTACCGGATGTATAACTTTATGGCCAAGGGAAGTATCGAACTGTTCCCCTGGCTGGTGGTGAACAATACGACGCAGTTTACGAGCCGGTACTATCACAACCCCGTGAACGTCGAGGAAGGTGGTGGGATCTGGCGGAATATAGCCGATGAAGGTCATCCTACCTCCATGTTGTTGAATCCTGATGGTTCGCTCACCTATACATCCGCCTCGACGGTAGGTGACTTTTACTATGGAAAGAACGGCTACAATTTCAACAGCCAGGTCATTCGCAATACCACCGGTTTCGTGGCCAGGTTCTTCAACAACCATTTCCGGGTAAGAGGCGATCTGACCTTTGAGAACACCGATTCCAACAATACCCGTGTACAGGTTCAGGTTCCTTACGAAACAGCACCGGGAGTGACGAGTTATGTCGGGAGCAATCTAAACGATATCCAGGATCAGGAAAACGCTACCAAATACCTGGCGACCAACCTATATGCCGAGTACGAGCAGACCTTTGGCGACCATTATTTCAAGGCCTTGCTGGGATATAACTACGAGCAATCAACCTTCAATTCCTTTACAGCGGACCGCAATGGAATTGCCTATTCCAACGCCACCAATATCAACCTGGCTTTGGGGCAGAATGTGACTACGTCGGGTGCATACGAAAAGTGGGCCATCCTCGGCGGGTTCTCCCGGTTGAACTATTCTTATAAAGATCGTTATCTGCTGGAGGTCGATGGCCGTTATGACGGTTCTTCCAAATTCCCTTCGAATCAGCGGTATGGCTATTTCCCTTCGGCGTCGGCCGGATGGAGGATTTCGAAGGAAGCTTTCTGGAATGTCAATCCCAAGGCCATCAGCGATCTGAAGCTTCGAGGTTCTTATGGCACGCTGGGTAATGGCAGCATCAACTCTTATCTTTTCCAGGAGAACTTCGCGATCACGCAGTCGTCACGGGTCATCGGCGGCGTCAGGCCACAGGAGACCAGGCAGCCGAACGTATTACCTTCGGGTTTGACCTGGGAAAAGGCAACGATGAAGGATCTGGGTCTGGATATGTCGCTCTTGAGCAATCGGCTGACCGTTTCGGGTGATATCTATCAGCGTATGACGACGAATATGTTTACGGTGGGCAAAACGCTGCCGGATGTATTCGGTACGACCGTTCCAAAGGGTAACTATGCGGATATGAAGACGAATGGATTTGAAGCATCGGTGAGCTGGCATGATCAGCTCCATGTCGGCGCCAAGCCTTTCCATTACTCCATAAGCGCGTGGCTGTCCGACAATGTGTCGACGATCACGCAATATAATAACGCCACCAAGTCGTTGACGGATTATTATTCCGGTGAGAAGCTGGGTGAGATCTGGGGCTATGTCAATGATGGGTACTGGACCGATCAGGATGTGTCAGGTGCGTTCAAAGCGCAAAAATTCATCAATATTTCCGCGGATAATGCGTGGAGGGCCGGGGATATCAAATTCAAGGACCTGAATGGCGATGGCGTCATCAACCAGGGCGCCAATACGAAGAGCAACCCGGGTGACCGAAGGATCATCGGTAATTCTTTGCCCCGTTATTCTTTCGGTTTTAATCTTTCCGCCGACTGGAATAACTTCTTTATCGGCGCATTCTTCCAGGGCATTGCCAAGCGCGACTGGTGGCCCGGCAGTGAGTCCGATGTATTCTGGGGGCAGTACAACAGGCCTTATAACCAATATCCTCAATACCAGGTTGGCAAACAGTGGTCTTACGACAATCCCAATGCCTATTTCCCCCGGCTGCGTGGTTATGAGGCGCAAAACAGCTCGGGCGAGCTATACACTGCCCAAACCAAGTATCTGCAAAACGCCACTTATATCCGGTTGAAGAATATTCAGATCGGCTATAACCTGCCGGCGGGTTTGGTTCAACGGGCTCATTTGACGGCTGTGCGGTTCTATATTTCCGGTGATAATATCTGGACACATTCGCCGATGTTCAAGATCACGAAGGACATCGATCCCGAAAGCATCGGCGGCGCTGATGTCATCCTGAACACAAAGAGCGACGGGACCTATAGCAACACGGGCAATGGCAATAACTATCCTTTCCTCAAGAGCTATACGGTAGGTATGAATGTTACGCTCTAAAAAAAAGTTTTTATCTTAATAATCGATCTATATGATACAACTAAAAAATATTCTGACGGTGGCGATCGGTGTATCGGTGGCGGCTTTGTTATCCGGCTGTGCCAAGGAATTGAATCAGACTCCGCAATCTACGGCCAACAATTCCGCAATCTTCGGAAGTCTGCAGGGTTTGCAATTGTATGCGTCTTCTTTTTATGATGGGCTGGCCAGCGCCGCTACGACTGTCCGCGGGGATGATCAGTATGGCGATGCGGACTATGGCGCGCGTAACAGTATTCCGCTGTATCTACAGGATTCGACGTTTAACAGTCAGCAGGCTACGCCATCGAACGACTGGAGCTGGACGACGCTTCGGAACCTCAATTATTTCATAGCGAATGTGAGTATCCCGAACGTGAATATTCCGACTTCGGTTCAGCAAAACTATATTGGGTTAGCCCGTTTTTTCCGTGCCTATTTCTATTACAACATGGTGACGAAGTACGGTAACGTGCCCTGGATCGGCAAACCGTTGGGTACTACGGATTCGGCGCTATATTCCGCGCAGACGGATCGGACGGTCGTGATCGACTCGGTGCTTGCCGATCTGGACTATGCCGCGCAGCATATCACTATGGCTAGTGATCCTACGGCGAGCCAGGTCACTAAATGGGTGGCTTATGGGTTGAAATCCCGGGTATGTCTGTTCGAAGGCACTTTTCGCGAATATCAAACGAAGTACAATCTCGGCGCGACGGCGGGGGACCTGCTGACGCAAGGAGCGGCCGCGGCCAAGGCAGTGATCGATAGTGGGGGATATTCGCTGAACACCGCCGGTGGTACCGGAACGGATTACAGAAACGTATTTATCAGCACGAGCCCGCTGGCGAATGAAGTCATGCTTTCCGATGTCATGAGCGCCAGTCTTAGTGTTTACAATGATGCCAACTGGTATTATACCAGCGGCAGCTATGGTACGCATTATAGCCTGACCCGTGGTTTTATCGATACCTACCTGAATGCGGACGGATCGGTTTACGCGACGAGCGACAATGCCACTTTTCAGGAGGAGACGGCGAATCGTGATCCCCGTTTGGCACAAACGATCCGTACGCCCGGTTACAAACGGGTTAATGTTGCTGCTCCGCCGAATTTTAGCTATACTGTTACCGGCTATATGCCGATCAAGTGGAGTATGGATGACCCGGCATTTGACAATACTACGGACAACACGAACTCCATTTGTCTGATGCGTTATGCAGAGATACTGCTGAACTATGCGGAGGCGGAAGAGGAGCTGAAAAATTATGGCGGCGCGGGTTTGTCCGGCGCGGACTGGGCGAAGACCATCGGCGCGTTGCGTACAAGGGCCGGTTTGACGGGTGGGCTGACGTTGCCGACGACGGTCGATCCCTACATCCAGCGTTATTATTCGCCGCAGGCCAGTGATTCCTATGGCGCGTTGACGATCACCGATCCTGTGCTGTTGGAGATACGCCGGGAAAGAGGTATCGAGCTGGTGCTCGAGGGTTTCCGGTTCAATGATCTTACCCGCTGGAGACTGGGGACACTGCTGGCCAGGCCGTGGGATGGGATTTATGTCCCTGCGGTAAATACCAATATCGATCTGGATGGAGACGGCAAGCCGGATGTTTGTTTCTATAATACGGGGACTCCGCCTTCGGCTGTATCCGGCGTGTCTTATGTTCCCATAGGAGGAAACAACGGTACTTCCTTGTCGAATGGAACTTCGGGTCGCATCTACTATTTGAACAACGGGCACCGTTTGTGGTTCGATTACAAATACCTGTATCCGATCCCCTACACCGAGCGGCTGCTCAATTCTAATCTGGTTCAAAATCCCGGTTGGCAATAAAAATAAGTATGCATATGAAAAAATGGATCATCCTGACGGGTGCTTTGGCCATGAGCTTTTTCTGTGTCCAGGCGCAACCTTTGGCCAAACACGTGGTGCTGATCACCATCGATGGAAGCAGGCCTGATTTTTATCTGGATTCGAGCTGGCATGCGGATAATATCCGGGCGCTGATGGCGGATGGTGCGTACGCGATGGGCGTGAATTCCGTGTTTCCGTCGATGACCTATCCTTCGCATACGACTATCGTGACGGGGGTGCAGCCGGCGAAGCATGGGATCTATTATAATACCGCGCCGGGTGACAGGGTCTATTGGAATGATAGCTCGATCAAGGTGCCGACCATTTGGGGCGCAGCTACGGCGGAGGGCCTTACGGTGGCTTCGCTATTGTGGCCGGTGAGTGCCGATGCGCCGGTGGCGTATGATATCCCGGATATCGGCAGTCTGGGGGAGAAGGTTCGGGAGGAGTATTCCAGGCCGGCCGGTTTTATCGATACGCTTCGGGCACGGGTCTTTGGCGGGGCGGCTTCGATCGAGTATGGCCGCGATGTCAATGTCGCGAAGATCGCCGCTTATGTGATCGCCAAGGCCCGGCCGAATCTGATGACGGTGCATCTGTTTTCCGTCGATCACAATGAGCATATGCAGGGCAGGGAAGGTGACCGGGTTCGGGCGGCGGTGCGTGGAGCGGATAGTGCGGTGGGGATCATTGCGGGTGCGTTGAAGACGGCGGACATTTGGGACAGCACGGTATTGATCGTGACCGGCGACCATGGCTTTATGACGGTGCATACGCTTGTAAATCCGAATGTATGGTTGGCGCAGGCCGGACTGATCACCGATCTCAAGAATGGGCAATGGAGGGCGATGTTCTATTCGGTGGGTGGGTCTTCTTATCTGTATGTGAAGGATCGGGAGGCGTTGTCTTCCGTGGAGCGGATATTGCGCGATCTGCCGGACACGGTTGCCCGCTATGTACGGGTGATCGATAAGAAGCAGCTGGAGAAGATCGGGGGCAACCCGGAGGTGGCGCTGGCGTTGAGTGGGTTGAATGGAGCTGCTTTTGGAAATGCCGTGTCCGGGGATGCGGTTCGGCCGGGACATGGGGGGCAGCACGGTTATTTTCCGGATTTCTATGAGATCAGGACGGGGTATGTCGCGCATGGACCCGGGATACGGAAAGGGGCGGTGATAAAGGAGATGGATCAACGGGATCAGGCGGCGATCGTCGCCAGGCTATTGGGGCTTGATTTCCCTTCTGCGGATGGGAAGGTGCCGAAGGGGTTATTAGAAACGAAATAAGTATATTAGAGGGCCCCATTCGGGGCCCTTTAAATTTTTGCTATATGAGTACACGTAGAAGATTTTTTAAGACAGCGGGGGTGCTGGGGGCTGGGATCGTTGCCGGCGGTGACCGGAAGGCTCTCGCGGCTGCGGAGGCGTCGGCTGGTTCGACTGCTGCAGCTGCGATCCCTACGGCGTTGAAGCTGGGGATTGCGGGATATACGTGGTTACATGTACCGATGGAACAAAGTGTGGCGATAATGAAACGGTTGGCCATCGATGCCTTCTCGATCAAGGATTTTTATTTGCCGTTGGATAGTGACGCTGCGAAGGTAAATGCCGTGGTGGATGTTTTTTCGGCGGCGGGTATCCGCATCTATGGTGCGGGTGTGATCTATATGAAGACTTCGGCCGACGTGGACCGGGCGTTTTCGTATGCCAAACTATTGGGAGTTGAACTAATCATCGGGGTGCCGAATCCGGAGCTGTTGGGCTATGTGGAGCAGAAGGTTAAGGAAACGGGTATCCGGGTAGCCGTGCATAATCATGGGCCGGAGGATAAGCTTTATCCGAGTCCCAAGGATGTGTGGGGACATATCAAAGGTTTGGATGAGCGGATAGGGTTGTGTTTGGATATCGGTCATGCTGCCAGGGCGGGTACCGATCCGGTGAAGGCGGTAAAGGAGTATGGTGCGCGGATCTTCGATCTGCATATCAAGGATTTGGCGGTGTTGAGCCGGGAGTATCATCCGGCGGTGCTAGGGCGTGGGGTGTTGGATATACCGGGATTGCTGCGGGTGCTGAAGGAACGGCGGTACAATGGGTATTGTAGTATCGAGTTCGAGATGGATATGAATGATCCGTATCCGGGGATTGCGGAGTCTGTGGGGTATTTCCGTGGGGTGATGAATGGGGAAGGTTAGGGAAGGAAGGTGGTTTTTTTGTGAATCTCGTTCATCCGCTCGAACTTTTCTGGGGGAGCAATTTTTTTTATGGCAGCGTGTTGGGAAGATCTTTTAGGCCGGGCGGCCTTTTTGGGCCTGGAGGTGGTATTTTTTTTTGTGATAGGCATATGATGTTATATAAAGTTACGATTTAAGTTTTACGTAGAAGGAAAGATATTGGAGACGGGAGGCCGGGTTGAACAAAACCTCCCTGTAGAGGCCTTTTTCAAGAATCAAGGCGCTGACAATAAATTCATTAGAAAATCTTTGGAAGTGGTTTCTAAGGATACGTTCGTCTACTGAACCGTGCGATGAAATGTCGCCGAAACCCATGTTAAATAGATTAGGTATAGGCGTCGAGCTAAATATCACTACTTTCTCGATCCTCTCTTTACCATCGCTCACGAATGTGTACTGGTAAGCATATTGCCGCGTATAGGGGTAGGCCTGGTCCATAAAAAATGGGGGATGCAACTTAGTGAGGAAAAAGGAAAATCGAGGAAAAAAATATGCACTAACGTGACGCATTTTTGACATGCAGGCAACCGGTGGTTGAGGGGAAGCGTTCTTTCTTCTTGCTTCCCTGAAATTTGCTAGCAATGATCTCTATTCCGTAGAAAGTGGGCCTGCGAGGTGTGTGTATCCGGCGGGCTGGCGGTATTTTGTTTGCTTATTGCATATTCCTTCAACTTAAAATCATGTACAACATTACTACAAACCGGGTGCTGACGGCTTTGGCCGTCATGGGAATGCTATTGACTGCTTGTCGCAAGATGAATTTCAATAGCAATGACTTGCGGAATTTTGAGCAGATCGATCTCGTTGCGAACAGGGATGGGTATGGTGCGCCGCTAATCGATACTGCGTTGCAGAATGGGTGGGGGCTGGCCTGGTCGCCCTCGGGCATTGCCTGGGTGAATGCGAATGCGACCGGAGTGAGCAATCTGTTTACCGCTGAAGGGGCGATCGTACGGCCGCCGGTGCTGATCCCTTCGCCCACGGATACGATGGGCGGGACGCCGTCGGGAATCGTCTTCAATTCGACGAAGGGGTTTATCCTACCCGACAAATCTGCCGCCGCGTTTATTTTCGTAGGTGAAGATGGGGTCGTATCTGCGTGGAATGGGGGAGCCGGGAACAAGGCTTTCCGGGTCGCTTCCGATTCGGCGAATGAGTACAAGGGGTTAGCGCTGGCCTGGGACAATGGTCGGAATCTATTGTATGCTGCGAATTTCAAGACCGGGGCAGTCGATGTATGGGATACGAGCTGGACGCCGGTGAAGTTACCTTTCCATGATCCGGCGATGCCCGCGGGTTATGCGCCTTTCAATATCGTGCCGGTAAGCAGCTGGTTGTTTGTTTCGTATGCCAAGGTAAGCCCTGACTTTGATGATGTGGCGGGTCCGGGAAATGGTTTTGTGGATGTCTTCACGACGGATGGGTCGTTCGTCCGGCGATTTGCCTCGCGGGGTGCGCTAAACGCGCCATGGGGAATGGCATGGGCACCTGCGGGCTGGTTGACGACGATGGATATGGATTCGACGGCGGATAATGGAAAAGGCAAGGGTAGTGGCAAGAATGTGGGGCCGGTGGTCCTCATCGGAAATTTCGGTGATGGGCGGATCAATGTCTATTCACCTGAGGGACAATTCCTCGGTCCGTTGAGGGCGCACAATCAGACGATCGTCATCGATGGTTTATGGGCCATTGGATTCCCGCCGGCGACAGCGAAGAGCATCGATCCGGCAAGATTGTATTTTACGGCAGGGCCGGCTAAAGAGAGCGACGGGATCTTTGGATACATCGTCAAAGAGTGATCGGCGGATAGGTTTGCGAGTCTAACGTACCTGTTCCCGATAGGGTTCGAGAAAGGTACTTTTTACCTGTTCCGACCGAAGGATGAAGATGATCCCCAGGATGGTGTAGACCAGGGTGTAGCTCAGCGCAAGCAGCAGGCCCGGCCTATAGGAGATGAGTTGTGCCGAAACGGCGGGGAGGCAGGCGAGTCCCAACAGCAGCAGCCGGCCGACCAGGAGGATGCCGGTATACCAGAGGAACATCCGGGGAAAGATATCGCGTTTTTTAAAGAACCAAAATAAAAGAGAGGCGGCGCCGGCGATGAAGCTGAGGTGGATACCCAGCTGTGACAGGAAGATGTATTGCATGGTATGGCCGCCGGCGTTGCCATACTCTATGTAACGGGTATTGCTGTAATAATCGGCCATGAGCAGACCACCCAATTCGCTCAGGATGATCACGCCGAGGCTGATACCCAACCAGGCGATCCACCCTCCGAGGGGATAGCCGGAGCCGGGTGCATAAAGTGTTTCTTCGCCGCGGCTGTTGAGGTATTGAAAAAGGCGGGAGAAGAAAAGGGAGAAAAAGAAGGTGAGCCAGATTGCGGGCCAGCAGACCTTCCAGTCGCGGAAGGAAAAGGGTGCGGGCGTGGGAACGGGCGATGCAGAAGGCTCCACCCGTGGTGCGTTATCGGGGGTGATGTTGTTGACAAGCTGAAATGAGATCCTGTCCGATATCTTTTTGTAATCGGCTTTGTATTGTTGCAGATCGGCGGCGGAGATATTGTCCCGCAATGTCTTCAACGTGTAGTGAAGGGACATGTTGCTTCCATTCATTTCCGGTATGAAATCGAACTGGTAGGAATCGTTTTGGATATGCAAGGGCCCGTCGCTGAAGCTCCAGTCTTCGGGAAGGGAGATGTTCAGGGTATAGTGCACGTTGAAAGGGAAGTTCAATGCAAGCGGGGTATTGTCCGGTGCGTCAGCCGGATCAGGCAGGTTTTGTTCGAGGATCCTGGACCGGAACTCGAAATATCTTTTCCCGGTTTTTTCCGTATCCCAGAGTTGCGGGATGGCGTAACGTTTGCTTACGGTTACTATGTTTTTTTCACTGTCTTCACTATAGTTGATGTGGCCCTGTTGCCGGATATCGTCGAAAAGTTCGCCATAATATTTCCGATAGGTATCATCCAGGTCTTTCTCGCTTGTCTCGGCGAACATGCCGCGAACGTCATCCGCTGCCCCACCGCTGTAAATAGAGGTGATCGAAAACCAGGAAGTATCGTAATACCGGGCGTCAAGCGTTTCGGTGATGGCGTAGTCATTGATGCGACCGGGGGTTACCTTTTGGAGTCCCGTATCTTTTTCGTCCAGCACGAGGGCATACCCATAAGCGGGGATGAAGAGGTCGGCAACCGGTCCGCGTTGTCCCGCGCTGGTGGGGTCGACGAAGCTGTAGCCGCCGGAAGGTTTGCGGATCGCGACGATGGCATGGTCGAATGCCTGCGGCGAGGGGGCGATGGCTGGCAACTGACTACGGGTATCCGTGCTGATGAGAGCGGTATAAGCTGGAATATTTTCCTGTTGCAGGATAGCGCAAAGGAGGAGCGACTTGTCTTTGCAATCGCCGAAGCGTTGGGCGAAAACATCGGCCGGTGGATGCGGTCGATGTGTATTGGCGCCGATCTCGAGACCGAGGTAGCGGATCTCGTCCTGCACGAAACGAATGGCCAGGCCGGTGAAGACGGTCGTGTCGCCTTTCGACCGGGACTGCCATTCGGCTATCTTTTGTTTCAACTCCGTCGACAGGGGATATCGATAGTGGTTGAAGGTATGGAGACCCCAGGTGATCACGCTCTGCCAGTTCGGATATTCGGTGATATAGACGGTGGGAAAATCTTCGTACCAGGAGGGCGCATTGGCGGCGGGGTCGTTGGTAGTTATGGGTGGGTTTTCCCAGCAATAGACCAGCGTGGTGCCCTTGTGCAGTTGTAGCGGCTGGGGAGCCTTATTGACGGTGCGGATATAGAGCGGGCGACTGTCGGTAGTAATAATGGTCTTAAAATAATTACAAACGGCAGTGGTGACATTAAATGAAAAATCGTCGGAATACTTATTGTCGAATACCGGGTTAAAGCCGATCACCGAATAGGCGACTTCGATACGATCGCCTTTGCGGACGTCTTTTAACGTGAGGAAGGCGCGTTTCAGGCCGTTGTATTGGAATTCGCCGGCGTCGCTTTCTTCCTGGACCACTTTGATGTTCTGGGGTTGCAGCCGATCCAGGACGGCCCCGTCGCGAAGGATGGCGATCTTGTGGAAGACCACCTGCTGGAACTCGGGGGAAAAGGTCACGGATACTTCCGCGCCGTTTTGTACACCCGACTGGTTGACGATGGACCGGATGAAATGAGTATAGTCCGTATTGCGGGTAAGATTGGTCTGGAGGTCGAATAGATCGTAATATAATCCGTCGCTGATGGCTTCTTTGGCAGGAGTTTTATGCCAGTCCGGGTGGATGGCGTAGAGCCAGCCTGGCTGGGCTCCGGTTTTAACATAGGGCAGGGCCGGTACGTGCAGGGACAACAACAGGCCCAGTATGACGGACAATGCGATACGCATGTAGGATCATTAGATTTAAGCTTACACAAGATAAATGAGACTCGCACAAGGTAAAAAAAAAGGGCCAGGATAGAAATCCAGCCCCGTTTTTAAATCCAATATCCTATGAAAAACCGAATAAAGTAATTCAAGAGCCGTGCCGGAACGCCTGCCCGGACCCTGGGGTTAAAAAAACTTTTTTACTTAAATGATTTCTAAGATGTTACATTTTTTAATCCGCCGTTATGCGAAAAAGGAACCGTGGCACGCCTGGCGATTTTCTCCCACCACAGGAAAATTTTTCCCAATGGCGGAACACCTTGTGGAACGCATTAAAAAAAGCTGTAACTTTAAAAGGAAGCCAATTGTTATGGGATGGCGACTGGCGATAGCACTACACTTCTTAATTATTACACATTCTACCTTTCTTTTCGCCCAACAGGTTTCGTATTGTGAACCCTACAGCGATCGGTTCACCTTACGACAGGAGATGTTAGGGAAGGTAGGGGATTATTATTGGGTATCGGCGATCAGCAAGCGCCGGGTCACTCACCAGAATGCCAGTACAGAAGAGCGCAGTTTCGTCGTATACGATGGACGGATGAATGTATCCAACCTGATCGCGGATCCCCCTTATGCCGCTTCTTCCATCAAAGAATACCTGGTTACGACGGACGATTATTTCGACCGGGTGCAACTATTAAATAGCGACAACAAGGAGACCGAGGTTCGGTTGCAGCGGTATAGGCCCGATGGGCAGGCTTTCGGGCCCGATCACAATGTGGCGGTGTTGCCTTTTAGTGAGGACGGGAATAGCTTTATGCTGGTTCGATCGCAGGACAGGAACCGTATCCTTCTGCTGGGTTTCGAGTCGGTGGATTCGAAGGCGCCGCGGCTGCATGCGTTGTTGTTCGACGCGGACTGGCAGCTATTGTCGAACAGGGTCTACCAGCATCCCCATCTTTCGCAGCCGATGATCCAGGACGATTTTTCCACGTATCCGCTGGAAGATTTCAATAGCGGGCCGTTGAAGCTTGCCAACAACGGCGAGTGGCTGATGCTGGCGCCGTCGCGTATCAATCATAATTTTTTGCTTTTTCATTTTGTGCCGTCGGATACCGCGATCATCTGCAAGGAGATCAATTTGCCGGGTACCGCGTCGATGGAGGATGTGTGTCTTTCTATCGACAATTCGAATGGGGATGTGGTAGCGGGGGTGCTATCGACCTTTCATTATGCGCCGCTGAAGAATGTGGAGGCGGTGCATTATTCGATGGCC